>Ga0210024_1002983_pt1 | contig 14272 bp, 10 predicted proteins | sample CryGeymeta201525_FD_183988 | JGI IMG/M metagenome (GOLD analysis project Ga0210024, IMG submission 183988) | Groundwater microbial communities from Crystal Geyser aquifers in Utah, USA - Crystal Geyser metaG 2015-25 (SPAdes) (version 2) | ecosystem: Environmental > Aquatic > Deep subsurface >... | reverse complement strand
ATCACCGGGGAAGATGTTACCAATAAGGGCCGCATCGATCTGACAATTCAGATGGAAAACGCCATTTACATCATCGAATTCAAGGTCGATGGCCCAGGCAAAGCATTAGAGCAGATCAAAGGGAAAAACTATCAGCAGAAATATCTGGACAGCGGCAAACCCATCACCCTGATCGGCATCGACTTTGATTCCAAGGAAAAAAATCTCAGTGAATTTGATTGGCAACGCCTTTGATCTTCGCGGCGGATTTGCGGGGTGTGACTTAAGCCGGTGCCTCCCCGTTTATCGGCATTTGATTCTGAAGATAAACCCAGGCCGGATGGAAAATTTGTCCGCTCCGGAAAATCGATTTTAGCGGGAGGCTCCTATTCAAGTAAGCGCCAGCGAAAGATCGGTGCGCATCAGGGGCGGGAATGTCATTCTTGTCGCAGTTTGCCTGTGATATGATCTGCAATTCTTCACAAGGAACGGATGGTGTCACGAATTCTGCGCGAAAAATATCAACGTCGTTATGCGGCGGAAACGGGGCGCAACCGGCCGGGTAGCGGATTTTTGCGTATTCTGCTGATTTACCCCAACACCTACAATCAAGCCATGGCCAACCTCGGGTTTCAGTCGGTTTATCGTTTATTCAACGATCACCCGGATTGCTGCTGTGAGCGTGCTTTTCTTCCCGACAAGGCCGATCTTGCCGAACATCTGCGCAGCGGTTATCCCCTGGTCTCCCTTGAATCGGGCACCCCGGCGCGTGAATTTGAGCTGCTGGCGTTTTCGCTTTCGTTTGAAAATGACTATCTGCATCTGCCGATGATTTTTACCCTGGCAGGAATCCCCCTGTTTCGCAACGAGCGCAGCCCTGGCGATCCGCTGGTGCTTTTGGGTGGTGTCTGCGCTTTTCTGAACCCGGAACCCTTGGCGGATATCGTCGATCTGGTGGCGGTGGGCGAGGCCGAAGCGATTTTGCCCACTTTACTGCCGGCACTGATTCTGACGCAGCAGACGGGAAATCGTGACGGCTTGTTCAACCAGAAACTGCCGGGGATTTATGTGCCGGGCCGGGTTGAGGTTCAGTATCATCCCGATGGAACCCTGGCCGACATTCCTGCTTGTGTAACGCGTCGCGAATATCTTAAGCAGCTTGACGATTCGGCCAGCTGTTCATTTATTCTGAATGAAGAGGCCGAATTTGGTCAGATGTTTCTCACTGAGGTCATGCGCGGCTGTTCGCGGGGTTGCCGTTTTTGTGCGGCGGGGTACATTTATCTGCCGCCGCGGGAACGTTCCCTTGAAGGTCTGCTCGAACAGGTGGAGCAGGGGCTGTGTGAGCGTCAGCGCATCGGCCTGGTGGGGGCGGCAGTGGCCGATCATGCCCAGATTGCAGCCCTGCAACAGCAGATTATGGCCCGGGGTGGTGAAGTTTCCGTCTCCAGTTTGCGTCTCGATGCCCTGACCGCGCTCGAAGCGCAACAACTTCAGGCGGCCGGGCTGAAAACAGTCGCCATCGCCCCGGAAGCAGGGAGTCAGCGCATGCGTGATCTGATCAATAAAAATCTTGATCAGGCGCAAATTCTTCATGCGGTTGAATTGCTTGCCGCCGCGGGTCTGATGAATTTGAAGCTGTATTTTCTCATTGGTTTGCCCACCGAAACCCCTGAAGATGTCGCAGCGATGCTGACGCTGGTGAACCAGATTCGTCTGATCTGGCGTCAAGCCGGGCGCCAGCGTGGCCAGCTGGGAACGATTACTCTGAGTGTGAATCCGTTTATTCCCAAACCGGCTACGCCCTTGCAGTGGTGCGGCATGGCTGCCGAAAAGGATCTGAAAAAAAAGTTGCGTCAGCTGCAAGCCGGGGTTGCGCAATTGCCGAATGTGCAGATGATTCATGAACCGGTGCGGGCTGCGATTTTGCAGGCTCTGCTGGCGCGGGGTGACCGGCGTCTGGGGCGGCTGCTGCCGCAAATCGCCGCCGGTGGTAATTTGGGTCAAATATTGAAAAAGCACCATCTTGCCCTTGATTTTTATGTCACCCGCCAGCGTGAACCAGACGAAATTTTCCCCTGGGATGTCCTTGATCAGGGCACCAGACGCGACTACCTGTGGCAGGAATATCAAAAGAGCCTCAGGGGGCAATTAACCTCCCGATGTTTTGACGGCTGTCAAAGGTGTGGAATCTGCGTTTCGCGCTCAGCATCAACAGAGCGGGCGCACAGAAAGGAGCCGTAATGGATGCGGTGTATTTGAATGGTGAATTTGTTGCCGCTGAACAGGCGCGAGTGTCGGTGTTCGACCAGGGTTTGCTCTATGGTGACGGAATTTATGAAAGTTTCCGTTCGGTTGGGAGACATTTGTATCAGTTTGATCAGCACTATCGGCGGCTCTGTCAGTCGGCGGCGGCTCTGCGCTATCCCCCTTTGGTGCCGCAAGCTGAAGTGGAAAATATTTTAGCCGAATTACACCAGAAAAATGCCATCACTCACGGCTATTTCCGTCTCACTATCACGCGCGGGCCAGGGCAGATAGGTTTTGTGCGTCAACGCGGTGCAGGTTTAACCTGGCTGATTGTCGGCCGCGAATTCCAGGGGCTGGACGAGCAGCTTTATCAGACTGGCATCTGCCTGCCGGTGGCGCAGACGCGGCGCAATGCCCCCGAGGCCATCAGCCCCAAAATAAAATCCATCAGTAACCTCAATAGTCTCCTCGGCAAGCTTGAAGCGCAAGATCAGGGAGCCATCGAAGTTATTATGCTCAATAATCGTCAGCAGGTGTGCGAAGGAGCGGCATCCAATATTTTCTGGACGCGTGGGAACTGGGTTTTTACCCCCGATATTTCGACGGGTTTGCTTGCGGGGGTCACGCGCGCGACCATTATGCGTTTGTGTGAAGAACGGCTCAAGCTGCGGGTTGTTACCGGCGCATACCTGATGCAGGATCTGAAATTTTCCGACGAGGTTTTTGTGACCTCGACTTCCCTCGAAGTCATGCCGGTGACGAAAGTGGCGGGCTTTACCATCAATCAGGGGCAGGTTGGCCCCATTGCCAAAAAGTTGCGTGCGGCCCTGCACGCGGAGATGGGGCGGTAGGCTGCGGTTCACAATTTTACCGCAGCCTACAGGACCGGAGCGGATGGGCACGAGGCCCATCCGCAGGCGGAAAATCAGAAGGTGAAACTTTCACCCGGTTTGAGGATCATCGCCTTGGTTTTGGTTTGGGCTTCGACGGTTTTCGCCCAGGCCGCGGCATCTTGTTTCAGCAGGTCGAAGGTGTTGTAGTGAATCGGGGTGACCCGTTTGGGTTGCAGCATTTTCACCGCCCGCAGGCCATCGGTTGGGCCCATGGTGTAGTTGTCGCCAATGGGAATGGCCGCCAGTTCCAGCCCTTCTGCGCCAATCAGCTGCATATCACCGAACAGCCCGGTATCCTGGGCCAGATAAATTTTTCGCCCCTCGTTGGTGGTGAGCAAAAAACCGCAGGGGTTGCCGCCGTAAGAGCCATCGGGCAGCTGTGAACCGTGCAAGGCCAGGGTCAGCTTCAGATAACCGAACGGATGCTGAAACCCACCCCCCAGATGTTGGCCGTGAACCTTTTCCCAGCCTTGGGCCGCAATCCAGGTGACAATTTCGTGGTTGCTGATAATGGTGGCATTGGTGCGTTTGGCGATTTCGAGGGCGTCGCCGACATGATCGCCATGGCCATGGCTGATGAGAATGAAGTCGGCTTCGATCTTGTCGGCGCTGGTTGATGCTGCCGGATTGCCGGTAAAGAAGGGGTCAATCAGCAGTTTGTAGCCACCGGTTTCCAGCCCGATGGCGGCATGACCATACCAGGTAAACTTGTCCATAAGCTCTCCTTCGGTGAGGGTTGCTGTTTTTAGCTCTTCAGTTCCGTAGTAACAGAGGCCGAGACCCCCGTTCCATAGCTGCCTCGGACTGCATGCTGAAGAGTTACACCTGTTTTATATAACAAAAAAAATCGCACAATGCGACCGTCGGGCTAATTTTTGTGCTGTCCGAGTTTTTTCTGCCACAACAGCCCGGCGACGATCAGCACCAGGCCGACAAAGGTTGCGGGCAGAATGGTTTCGCCGACCAGAAAGTGGATGAAAAAGAGCGACAGGAAGGGGGAAAGAAAGATCAGACTGCCGATGCGCGCGGCATTGTCGGTCAGACGCAGGGCCATGAGCCAGAGGACGAAACAGGCACCCATTTCAAAAAAACCCACATAAATTGCGCCAAGGAGTCCTGGAAGCGGCGGCCAGATGAGTTCGGAGAAAATCAGGCAGTATCCCAGAATAAAAGGGAAGCTGAAGAGGAAGTTCACCAGCAGCGCCACCACCGGATCGCGGCGGTCACGGGTATTGAAAATCCAGTAAATCGCCCAGATCAGAGTGCTGGCCAGGGCCAGCAGGACTCCGCTCAGGCTGGTAAAGTGCAAGCTGAAGGGCTGGCCTTCAGTGGCAATAATGACGACCCCGGCGTAACTGACTAAGAGCGCGGCCAGCTCCAGCAGACGCAGTTTCTGCCCCAGCAGCGGCACCGCGAGCAGCGCCAACGTAATGGCCCAGGTGTAGTTGATGGGCTGCGCCTGTTGGGCGGGCAGCAGATCGTAAGCCTTGAGTAAGACAAGGTAATAAAGGAAGGGATTGAGCAGGCCGAGACCGAGGGACATGGCGTACTGGCGCGCAGTGCACTGAAAAATGAGGTGAAATTTTTTTTGCGTCACGAGGATCGCCGCCAGTAGCAGGGTCGAGACTGCGCTGGCATAAAGCAGCAATTGCACCGGGTCAAGATAACGCAGGGAAATTTTAAACGCCGAAGCAATGGTTGACCAGATAAAGACGGTCACCAGGGCATAAAGAAAGGCGCGGTGGTTGGAGGTCATGGGCAATGTCCAGCCCAGTGGCGTAATTTTTTTTCTACCGGCAATACCAATAAGGTCAGGCCGACGAAGATCAGGGCAATTCCGGTTAAAGACCGGGGGGTGACGGGTTCACCCAGCAGCAGAATCCCCAGCAGCCCGGCGGTCATGGGCTCGGCCAGGGACAGAGTGGTTGCCGCCCCGACTTCGACGCGCTGCAAGCCGCGGACAAACAGCCAGTAGGAAAGGGCCATGGTCACCAGGCCAAGATGCACAATCACCAGAATGGCGCGCGTTTGACTGACCCAGCTCAGATCGCGGCCGATCAGCAAGGGTGAGAGCAGCAGAGCCCCCAGGCACACAACCACCGCCATCACCGCGTTGGGCGACTGTTTTTCCAGCAGGCCTTTGAGCATCAGGGTGTAGGCGGCGTAGGAGGCGCCGGCACCGATGGCGAGGACTATCCCCCAGGGGTCAATCGCCAGGGCTGCTCCGCCCAGGCTCAGCAGGGTGCAACCGCTGATCGCCAGCAGGGTGGCGACCAGCCAGCGCCGCCCCGGACGTTCGCCGCGAAACAGGTAGCCCAGAATGCCGCCGGCAATGGGCGCGCTGCCAATGCCGACGATGGTGCCGACGGCGACGCCGGTCTTGCTGACGGCGCTGAAAAAACACAGTTGGTAGCTGGCGGTAAACAGGGCCGCCAGCAGGGTGGGGATCAGGGGCCAATCAGACCAGGAACCCAGTTCACGGCGACCGGCGGCGAGCAGAAACAGGGCTCCACCGCCAATCAGCAGCCGAAAGAAACCGATAACGGTCGAATCGAAGCCCGCCGGCGCGAAGGATTGGGCGGTGCCGGTGGTGCCCCAGAGCAGGGCGGCACCAAGAACGAAAAAAATCCCGCTACGATGGGGTGTGGGCATAGAATCCTCAGGGAGAAAAGACGCGATTAAGCACCAGGCGACAGGGGTAAATCATCCACAGTAGCGTGCAACACCGGCCAACCACATAGGCCAGCGCCGCGCAGAGGGCGCCGGAAAGGTCAGTATAGAGTAAAAGCAAGGTCAGCAGGCCAAAAATGACCGTAGCTTCCACCAGGGTTGCGGTGGATACCGGGCGGGTCAAGCGCCCTTCAAGCAGAATGCCGCGCTGAAAGGAACTGATCACCGAACCGGCGGGCAGCAGGGCCATGAAAATCAGCGGCCAGCGGGAAAAAAGCACCAGTTCATCATTTAAGCCTGCCACCCGTTGCAGCCACAGGGTTGCCAGGGGCGTGGCGGCAATCAGCAGCAGGCTGCCGCTGGCGAAGAGGGCGAGGCCGTAGGCGAAATTCCGCAGCTTGCGATAGCCGCGGAAATCGCGCCCCAGCAGGGCGATGACCACTTCTTGATAGGAGAGCCCTATCGCGCGGAAAATGAAGGTCAGGGCGCTGAGAACCGGCATCACCGCCAGGGATTCGAGGGGGAAGCGGCCCTTGCCGAGGAAAAATGTCACCATGGGATGCACGCACAAGGTAATAAAAGGCGTCAGGGCCAGGGGCAAATAATAGCGCCAGAGCTGCGCGTAGCTCATCACTTCACCCGGATCCTCGCCGGCCAGTAGGCGTTTGATCTGCGCCCCGGCCAACAGGCGTGCCGCCAGCATTTCGGCCAGCACGCCGCAGCTCAGGGCCAAGCCGCCGAGGAGTGCGCCACTTAAGTCACGGAGCAAAAAGAGCAGCAGGGCGCAACTCCCCATACCCAGCAGGCGAAAAAGCGTCCCCAGCACCACCAGGTGGGTTTGATTGTTGCGAATCAACAGGCCCTGATAAAATCGCCGCCAGCCGATGGCCGCCGCCCAGGGGATGAGGGCCAGCAGCGCCCAGTGGGCGCGTGCGGCGATCTGTGGGCTCAGGCCAATGAGGTCTTCCATCAGCCAGCGATAGGGCCAGGGGAGCAGCAGCAGGGCGGGAATCAGGGTAACGCCCAGGGTCAAGACCGCGGTGAAATTGCGCAGTCGGCGATAGGCCAGGGGGCCAGAGGCGAGGGCGGTCGAAGCACTCATGAGCATAATGATGGGGGCCTCGGCGACCAGGGCAAAAGAAAAGGCGACTCCGTAGGCCGCCAGATTCAGTTCCGCATGGGCCATGCGCGCAATCAGAGCCGTCAACAGCGGACCGTCGACGGCCATCAGCAGCCAGGTGCCCATGAGAGGTGTCCAGAAACCTAGAATCCGACCGGTGCTCAAGGGGGTGGAATTCATCCGCTGTCCTTTGAATGTCGAGATTCTCTTCCCGGCATGGCGTTTTGGTACCGCGGGCGCTTCACTCCCGGCTCTCTCCTATACGCGGGTTTCCCCGTCGGCAAAGGCCCCGAGGATGATTTGCTGTTGCTCTTGGTTGTGTTTGCGGTGAGAACCCACGGCACTACTGGCCGAGGCTTTGCGTCCGACGTAGGTCAGAGGGCGACCAAGTTGCCGACTCAGTTGATCGCGCAGATGTTGCCAGGCTCCACCATTGGCGATTTCTTCCTGCACCCAGCGGCAATCAATTTTTTGCCCGTAATCTTTGAGCGCGGCGTGCAGGCTGTCGCGGTCGAGGGGATAAAGTTGTTCGATCCGCACAATCGCGGTGTCCGTAATTTCTTCCTGCTGGCGGTGCTGGACGAGATCGTAATAGATGCGTCCGCTGCACAACAGCAGGCGCTTGACCTTGTGCGGATCAAGGTCATCGGCAATGACATTTTTGAAATGGCCGTTGCTGAAATCTTTGAGCGAAGAAACGCACAGGGGATGGCGCAGCATGCCTTTGGGCGTAAAGACAATCAGGGGCCGCCGGAAGGGCTGGTGCAGCTGGCGACGCAGCAGGTGAAAGAGCTGGGCCGGGCTGGAGGGGTAGACCACCTGCATGTTGTTGTCGGCACAAAGTTGCAGATACCGTTCGATGCGCGCGCTGGAATGTTCCGGCCCCTGACCTTCGTAGCCGTGGGGCAGGAGCATGGTCAGGGCGCTGTAGCGCTCCCATTTGGTGCCGCTGCTGCTGATAAATTGATCGATAATCACCTGGGCGCCGTTGGCAAAATCGCCGAACTGGGCTTCCCAGATGGTTAAATCGTTGGGACTTTCCACCGAATAGCCGTAATCGAAACCCAAAACGGCAAATTCCGACAGCGAACTGTTGTAAACGTAAAAGCGGCTGTTGTGCTTCCGGGCAACATTTTCCAGGGGCGTCAGCCGCTCCGCCGTTTGCATATCCACCAGGCTGGCGTGGCGGTGGTTGAAGGTGCCGCGCCGTGAATCCTGGCCCGAGAGCCGCAGGTTGTGACCTTCGGCGAGCAGACTGGCAAACGCCAGGGCTTCCCCGGTGCCCCAGTCAATTTTTTCGCCCTGCTCAATTTGTTCGCAGCGTCGTTTCATCAAGGCCGCGATTTTGCGGTGCGGATTAAAACTTTCAGGAATATGGGTCATCATTTGGCCGAGCCGTACCAGGGTTTCGGCCTCGACTCCGGTAGAAATAGGGGCGAAGCTGTGCTCACGCAGTACCCCCTGCCATTTGAGCAGGAAGGCTTCCGGGCGTTGCTGCTCTGGTCGTTCCAGCGCCGCTTCGAGCTCGGCCTCAATTTCCGCGCGAATCTGATCCAGGGTCGGTTGTGCAATGCCCTGATCAAGCAGGCCCTGATAATAAATATCCGCTGCCGGCGGGTGATGCTTGATTTTTTCGTACATCAGGGGCTGGGTGAAAAAGGGCTCGTCACCCTCGTTGTGACCATGGCGCCGGAAGCAGATGATTTCGATCACCACATCGCGACCGAAGGTCTGACGAAAATCAAGGGCCAAAATCGCTGCCTGCAACAGGGCCTCGGGGTCGTCGCCATGGACATGGAAGATGGGTGCCATGAGCATTTTGGCAATGTCGGTCGGGTAACAGGTAGAGCGCGAATCGGCAGGCAGGGTGGTAAAGCCGATCTGGTTGTTGATCACCACGTGCAAGGTGCCGCCGGTGGTGTAGCCTTCCAGAACCGCAAGATTCAGGGTCTCAGCCACAACTCCCTGGCCGGCAAAGGCGGAGTCGCCGTGAATGAGCAGAGGCAGCACCTGTTTGAAACCCTCGGGGCCAATGGCATCCTGGCGGGCGCGGCACTTGCCTTCGACCACCGGATTAACCGCTTCAAGGTGGCTGGGGTTAGATGCCATGGAAATATGCAGGCGGCTGCCGTCAGAAAATTCACGATCAGCGGAATAGCCCTTGTGGTATTTGACATCGCCCTCGCCGACCACCTGATATTCGCTGTTGTCTTTGAATTCGGTAAAAATATTTTCCAGGGGTTTGGCGAAAATATTGGCCAGGACATTTAGTCGGCCGCGATGAGCCATGCCGATGACAATGTCACGCAGGCCGCGACGGGTGCCGCGCAGAATCAGGTGTTCGAGCAGGGCAATGACCGATTCACCGCCTTCGAGGGAAAAGCGTTTTTGCCCGAGAAACTTTTTGTGCAGAAAACCCTCAAAGCTGGTGGCCTGCTGCAATTTACGAAATATCGCCAGCTGAGCCTCGACATTCAAATGCGGGTTGTTGCGGCGACTCTCCATGCGTTCTTGCAACCACTGGCGTTCGGCCGGAATGGGGATGTGCATATATTCAACCCCGATGGAACGACAGTAGGTTTGCTGCAAAATTTCTATAATTTGCCCAAGTTTGGCCCGGGGCAGAAGAAAATCATCCGGGGCGAATTCGCAATTAAGGTCGCTGTTTTTAAGGCCGAAGACTTCCAGGCGTAGCTGCGGATGATCAAAGGTGCAGGGGGATAAAGGATCGACACAGGCAAGAAGATGGCCAATTTCACGGTAACGACGAATCAGGGTTTGCACCGCCGCCGGACGCCGATCCTGATTATCACCGCCGCCTGAAATATTTTCGTCCTGCTGCCCCATTTCATAGCCGGCAAAAAACGCCTGCCAGTCCGCAGGCAGCTGCGCAGGGTTTTCTTGCCAAAGTTTGTACTGGGCATCGATCCACTGGGGACCAAGATTATGCGCAAAGCTCATGCGAGGCTCCAACAGCAAAATAAAACACAAAAATGAGAACAAAAATTCGAGGTGGTCGGTAACTGTTCAGTATGGGCGAGCCAGAGTCCGGAACCCCCATGCCAAGTTCACCCCGGACTTTTTCAGCTGAATAGCGACCGTGGTCGTTGTTTTCCCGCCCAGGCCTTCGAAGTATAAAGCATCGACCCCGCGACCGCAATCGGACTCGGACGCCAGGCAGGAAGGAATAACATTAAAAGAAATCCATTTTTTCTTGACTCGGTCGCTTTGGTGATGTTAGAAAAAATCCTGTTGCGTGTTGTTCAATTGCAACGCTGCTATCCCCAGACCAGCAGAAAGGAAGCGATTATGCAGATAAATACCGCGACCACGCTTGCCTCGCAAGAAATGGGCAACAACAAAGCCCAGAGCGGCCTCGATCTTCTCACCCGCACTCTGGCCAAAGCCGAACCGGGGGAGCAGTTGATGAAACCGGTCGAAGAAAACAGCCGCGCCGCGATGTTACGCGACTTCGGCAAGGGCCAGAATATCGACATCAAGGTCTGACGGCATCAATTCAAATTCTGTAAATTTTCGCCTCCTTTGCCGGTTGAGCAGAGGGGGCGTTTTATTTGTGATAATCACCAACGAGCGTGAGGCTGGTTCGTGAATTCAATCCGTGAGAATGTTTGTCACCCCGGCCACGTTTGTTGATTTTGCCGCCGCTGGTTTTGTCAGTGGCCGTGCCGAATGTGACCTTGAGCAACACGCGTTGCTTAGAAATCCTTCCCCTGTCGATACGTAACTATTCACCTGTCCACCCCCTGGTCGTCATCCCCGAGTGGTCGTGTCGGGCGACCAGATGTTCAACCCTGAAAGCCTGGAATTTGGCTAACATCCTGGCGCGCGATTTTCGCGGCTGAAAACCGCTCCCACAAAAAGTACTGAACAGTGACGTCGATAAAACCCCGAATATGCTGGAACCGCTCTTTTTCACTGACGGGGGTGTCGGGCGTTGTGACATCAGGGCCAGGGTTTTTCACCCCATTTAGCGTCGAGCAGACCAACGACCGCGGCTTCGGCGAACCCGGGGAGGGGGGGGGCATGAACCGGTACGAAAGAGGAAGAAAAATATAATGTTTCATTTGGTGTTTCTTTTGCAGCAAGGTTTCATTGTCGGTATCCAATCGCGTTTCATGGCGGCCTTGGGCTCGCCATGGTGAAGAATTCCATGATTCCTTATGGTGGTTATGTGGTATTTATGTGACATTATGATAAAAAAGAAACATAATGTTTGCGCCATTGTTATGTGAGGAGGGCTAAGGTGAATACAATGTGGTTTTTATCCCTGATTAACCCTACGTCCTGGGGGCGAGGGTCGGATGTTCCCCCTGACCCGAACCAGGATAAATTGATCGATTATCTGCCGGCCGGCATTGCTTTGGTGGATAAAGATCACCGGATTATCCGGGTGAATAAGATGATGAGTCAAATGTTGAAGCGCTCGGCGGACGATCTGGAGGGGTCTTTTTGTTACCAACAGTTTGCAAAAGGCGCAGGGGTCTGTGTCCATTGCCCCGGTCTTTTGTCGGCGGGCGAGAGTCAGACCCCGCAATTTGAAACCCAATGGTTGCGGGACGACGGCAGCAGTATTTGTACGCGCTTGACCGCCGTGGCTTTGCGTGATGCTCAGGGCGAAATTTCCGGTTTTATTAAAATGGCCGAAGATATTACTGCGTATAAATTGTTGCAGCAAGAGTTGACTGCCAGTGAAGCCCGCTACCGGGCGCTCTTCGAAAAATCGGGTGATCACCTCTTTGTGATGCGGCTGGATCCGGAACGGGGGCCGGTGATTACAGATGCCAACGAGGCGGCCTTTACCAGCCACGGGTACAGCCGCGAAGAACTCATCGGTAAACCCATCTCTTTTCTTGATAGCGAAGCAGCGCGGGGGGAAATTTCTGAACGCAGCATAAAACTGCAGAATCCCGGCGATCACTTGCTTTTTGAATCGGAACACCGGTGTAAAGATGGCCGCTTGATGCAGGTTGAAGTTTCGGCAACCCTGGTGCAAATTGGCGAGGCTGCGCCCTTTCTTCTGTGTGTTGAGCGCGACATCAGCGCCCGCAAACGTGCTGAAGCTGAGAACCTGCGCCTGGAAAGGCAATTGCTCCAGGCCGAAAAAATGAAAGCCCTCGGCCAGTTGACCGGTGGCATTGCCCACGATTTTAATAATCAGTTAACCGCCATACTCGGTTTTACCGAACTGCTTGAAGCGGGAGTGACCGAACCGAATCTCAAGGGCTATGTCGAAAATATTCGCCGGTCGGCTCAGGGTTCAGCGGATTTGATTGCACAGTTAATGAGCTTCAGTCGCAAGGAACATCCGACTTTTGTGCTGGTGGATATGCATCGCGTTATTCGCGATGTTGCCATATTACTCAAGCACAGCCTTAATAAGAAAATTGGCGTGATTCAGCAGTTAACCGCACCGGATGCTGAGGTGCGCGGTGATGCAATTCAATTGCAGAATGCCCTGCTCAACATTGCAATTAATGCCCGCGATGCCATGACGGAAGGGGGCGAATTAGGGTTTGAAACCTTGCACTGTGCTCCACCACCGCATTTTAGCGCCGAGCAGGTTGCGGGGTTGGGGGCGCGCTGTTTGTGCATTCGGATTCAGGATAACGGCTGCGGGATTGACGCCGAGACCAAGGCACGCATTTTTGAGCCGTTTTTTACCACCAAAAAGGCCGGCAAGGGCACGGGCATGGGGCTGGCCAGTGTTTATGGCGCGGTGATGGCCCACCAGGGACAGATCGAAGTGGAAAGCACCCTCGGCGTTGGTACCAGCTTCAACCTTTATCTGCCCCTGGCCGTAACGGCTGCGCGGGCGTGAACTCCCGCCTCCCGTTTCACGCCTGAGGTCTAACCCCCAGGATATGGCAAATGGCGTAGGTCAGGTCGGCGCGGTTCAGGGTGTAGAAATGAAAGGCGTCGACGCCGTTGGCGTAAAGCGCACGGCACTTTTCGGCGGCAACCGTGGCGGCCACCAGATTGCGGGTTTCCGGGTCGTTATCCAACCCCCGGAAAAGGTCCGCCATCCAGATGGGGACGGACGCCCCGCAGGTGCGGGCAAAGTCCGTCACCCGCTCAAAATTGGTCACCGGTAGAATTCCCGGCACAATCGGCACCCAAATTCCTGCGGCGCGGGCGCGGTCGCGAAAGCGCAGAAATACCTCATCATCAAAGAAGAACTGGGTCATCGCCCGATTTGCCCCGGCATCGATCTTGCGCTTCAAGTTGTCGAGATCGGCTTCCAGCGAGAGGGCTTGTGGGTGTCCTTCCGGGTAAGCCGCGACGCTGATTTCAAAATCGGCCACCTTTTTCAGCCCCGCAACCAGATCAGCCGCGTAGGCATAGCCCTCAGCATGGGGACAATACGTCTGTTGCCCTTCGGCCGGGTCGCCGCGCAGGGCGACAATGTGCCGAACGCCTTCATCCCAATACTGGCGGGCAATATCATCAATTTCCCCGCGACTGGCATCAACGCAGGTGAGATGCGCCGCCGGTTCGAGGTGGGTTTCACGCCGCAAACGCGCAACGGTGGCGTGGGTGCGTTCGCGCGTGGTGCCGCCAGCGCCGTAGGTCACCGAAACATAGCTCGGGTTCAAAGGCTCCAGGCGCTTAATTGCCCGCCATAAAGTTTCTTCCGCCTTGGCGGTTTTTGGCGGAAAAAATTCAAAAGACACTTCGACATTTTTGGGCAGGGGCGAAGCCACGGTGGGATAAATAATGGCTTTGGTTTGGCCGGGGGAGGTTCGCTGTTGATCGTTCACGATACGTAACTGTCCTTGGTTGTGTTGTGCCGATGATTCGGTAATTTCTGTCGCGTAATTCGCGCCAAACTAACATCTCTGCCGCTGTTTTTGCCAGTGCTAATTTCTCTCATTTTTTTTGGGTCACCTCAGCATCCGGCCCCATCAGTTTACGCGTTCGCGGCGGTAAAGAGCCTTTATTGGCACTGAAAATTTGAGTTTTGCGGACAATCAGTGCTCATCTGATTTTTTGCAACACCTCTCTCAAGGTACTCAACTTGTAAGGTTTTTGAATAAACCCGGCTAAGCCCTTGCCGAGGAATTTCTGGGTCACTTCCTGTTCGCTGTAGCCGCTGCTCATGATCACCTTGATATCGGGATCAAGCCGACGCAGCTCGCGGAAGCATTGTTCGCCATCCATTTTGGGCATGGTTAAATCCAGAATGACCGCGTAGATGTCCGGGTGTTGAGCAAATTTTTCCAGGGCGTCGCGACCGTCGGTGGCGGTGATGGTTTCGAAGCCGACTTCGGCCAGCATTTCCACGCCGATGCCACGCACGCTTTCTTCATCGTCCACCAGTAATATTTTGCCGCTGCCCTGC
>Ga0210024_1002951_pt1 | contig 14337 bp, 10 predicted proteins | sample CryGeymeta201525_FD_183988 | JGI IMG/M metagenome (GOLD analysis project Ga0210024, IMG submission 183988) | Groundwater microbial communities from Crystal Geyser aquifers in Utah, USA - Crystal Geyser metaG 2015-25 (SPAdes) (version 2) | ecosystem: Environmental > Aquatic > Deep subsurface >... | reverse complement strand
CCTTCAGAATATGGGTTTTGCCGGTGCCGTTCTCGCCGACAAAAATGTTGACCCCCGGAGAAAATTTAATTTCGAGTTTTTCGAAAGCGGTAAATCTTTCAAATTTTATTTTTTCCAGCATGACTGGTCTCCTGAATTATGTGCAGCATATTTATTTTGTATCGAACCGGTTTGTCCAGTTTCAGAACTTAGCCATCTGTAACGGCTTGTTTCAGCCAGAGATTCAGTTGACCTTTAGCCACATCCAGTTGTTCCGCCAGCTCATCAACGGATCCTCACCGGTCCGTCTTGCAGGGCGGCGCTGATGGTCGCTTCCAATTCTGACAAATAGGTCTTGAGGTCGGCTTCTGAACTCAAGCTGCGCTTCGGCAGGTCGACAAATTTCACTTCGGGCTCACACAACTCGGTCGCCTGTTCCAGAACCGTATTGAAGCGTCCGGGCAGCGCGGCGAGCTGATCGGCGAACTGGCTCAAGGGCAAGGTGCGCAGGGTCGCGAGGACCTGGGCGGTGGTCTGAACCTCGACCTTCGGCTGGTAAACCGCGCTCAGCTTTTGCGCGGCCAGCAGTTTATTCTTCTGTTCCGGTTCGAGCTGCGGCCAGTTTTCATCCGCCTGCAATTGCGCCATCCCTGCCGCGTGCAGCTTTTTGTACTCTGCATCGAGGCGGTTCAGTTCCTCGCGCAATTGTTGAGAAAGCTCAGTGATCAAGGGCGCGACAGGGTTCGGGTCTTCGAGCAGCAAGCGTTGTTCTTCGATATTTTTGACCTGCAAGCGGTAGGTTTCGGCATGCAGGAGACCATCGGTCTGCTGTGCCAACTCTTCAAGCTGCTGCCAGGCAGACCAACGACTATCAATCTGTTGACTGAGCTTGCGCCATTCTTCGATCGCTTGTTTTAAATCATCGGCACGATTGAAGATCTGTAGTAATTGTTCGTTACCAACTGAAAGCCGGATTTCATCGAGAAAGGTGATGTCAGGTGTTTCGGGCTTTGGTGCATCCCCGCCCGCTTTACCGGCCAAGGCCTTGAGACTATCAAGAAAATTGGGGATAACTAAGTGCTCCTGACCGGAAATGGCTGAAAGACTCAAGGTCTGAAACACTTTGCGGATAGCGATCCGCTGCTTAGTGGTCATCGTCGTGGCCTCAACCCGGAAATTGGTTTTGTTGATTGCTTTGCGTTCCAATTCCCGTGGATCGATCGCTTTCCCCTGGTCATCCTGGGCACGAATCAGCCCCGCAATAAGAAGGGTCTGCAGGGCACCATCGACAGCATCCTGAGACCAACCATAGGGTGGGGCAAGAAAGTTACTGCGAATATCGGTGCCGGCTTTCCCCGCAGCAATGTAGCCAACCACGTCCTTACACACGGGGTTGTTGGCGGCATCACCAGAATCTCCAACCGCAACCAGGGAATCCGGTGCCCCCTGCTTAGCCTTGGAGTAAACCTTGTCCCACGCAGGATGATCCGCTGTCCCGAATTTCGGATAGAGCCGCTGAAGTGAATTATTGGCAGCTTCAAGAATCATCTCTTGGAGTGAATTACCGACAAGTTCGGTTCCGCCACCTTGATAGACCTTGGCTCCAGAGAGCGACTCTTTGAGGAGCTGCTTCACTTTACCTTCCGCCGTATCTCTGGTTGTTTTCATGGCTGAGTAAGCTTCAGCACCTTCAGGCGTATTGGGAACCCCCCGAGAATCCAAGGTGAGTTGGGCCGCTTTTAGATCAATGATGGCCGTCCGAAGGTCATCTGCTGAACGTTTAGGGATAAAGGTAAAAACAGTCGGCGACTGAGTTCCAGCCTGCCTAGCTTCAGCACGTACGGAATCTTCATCGACATTCCAGCCATGACGAACCCAGATATAAACACGCTGATCGTGATCGTTGGGAAGTTGAGCGTCAAAGGCCGGGGTAATCTCCCGCGAAACCTTAGATTTCCCTTGAATCAGAACTTTTTGTTTTAGCTGCTCAGCGAACTCCCGGCGAATACGGTCATCCCGTTCTGCTTCTATTCGGTGGGCCTCGTTGGCGAGACGACTACGCTGGCTGAGATACTCATCATTCCAGAGAGTGCTTTCTTCGGTTTGAATGCGGTATTCTTCACCAACTTGCATCAAAAGCTTACAATCATCGAGAAGCTTCGGCAGTTTGCTGCGTAGAGCACTACTGCCTGCGGTGAGATCTTCAACCAGCAAGTCGGCAAGGGTATCGACGTTGGCATGCAAACCAACGTCATTATTGCTGCCGATCAATTTGTTAATCAGAAAAACGAGACCACATGCACGGCCCAGCAATTTTTTATCTGCATCTGCGGAGGCGTGCCAGCTCATGGTTTTTTCGTGAACCTTGCGGGGCAGAATGCGTCCCTGCAGCAGTTTTTCCGCGCTATCGAAATAGAGGTAGTCCCCGGCGACGACATGGCCGAGGGACTGGTCAAGGTTGCTTTGTATGGCCTTGTGGATCATGGTCAACTGATTGCGTAGCTGGCTGTCGGTACCGGTCTGATCGAGAACCCGCAGGGTGTTTTCCCAGAACCTGCGCCGAACCGGCAGGATCGGGTAGTCCTGGGGGAAATGGGCAATATCATCCTGACGATGCGCAAGGTTTGATCCGGCAAGATGCCGGGAAATTTCCCCCAGGTTCTGTTCCATAACGGTTGCTACCGGTTTTAAGGATACCGGTTTCTTGGCCAGAATGACTTTGCGGATAACCGCTTCAACATCGGTATCGGACAGTTCGATCCGCAGGGTGAAGCGCCCTTCGAGTTTCTTCAGATTAGAGGTGCCGGTGACCGCAGTTTGGCCGGTGCCGATGAACATCAGTTTGCCGCCGATCCGCTGGCTACAGGATTCGACCATCTCCTGGACATCGATGGAACGTTCGGCACTGGGGCCGATATACTGCTGAACCTCATCGAGAATGACGAGGGTCAGTGGGAACTTCCCCTCGCGGGTTAGCGCTTGTTGTATGGTCTGCACCATTTCGTCATTGCTGACGTCTTTGCCGGGAGGGAACTGATTCCGCAAGGTTTCGGCGCAGGTCTTCGCATCAAAAAAGAGTTTGGGCCGCAGCTCGACCAGGCTACGTCGGATTTCCTCAGATACGTGGAGTCGCTGAACCTCTTTGTCCCAATCTCGACCGGCCTTTTTCATCTGCTCTTTCATCAGATCAAGCAGACCTTCCTCGGCCAGCCACATGACAAAAGAAGCCAAGTGGAATTTTGCCGGCAGACCGACGGATTTGAAAATGATGGCGAGCAGGGCGCTGCGGACGCTATTGCTATCGTCGTTGGCTTTTAGCGTGCCGGAGGCGGCATGCAGGCCGCCATGCCGTCTAGCTTCGATGGTCAGCTCTTTAAAAAGATCCTGGATCGGCTGGGGTAATTGGGTGACCCCCAAGGCCGTAGCGCCGTCCTGAAATGGGATGTTGCACCATAAGGCCTGAAGCATTTTAACCAGGTGCGATTTCCCCGATCCGTAAAAGCCGCTAACCCATGAACCTGGTTGCTGGGGAGCACCGCGCCTGACATTGTCGAGAAAGGTATGGAGAATGTCCTCCATGCCTTTCTGATATTGACCGTCGCAAACAAAGGTTTCCAACTCGTAGCGCAAAACCTCTTCTTGCAGGTTATTGACGCTGGCAACACCTTCGTTAATCAGCTTTCTGGTTGCGGGATCCCGCTGGTAAATCTCCTGGTTTTTCACCTTTGTCTTCCCTCCTTAAAGAGACCGGTTCGCCGTTATCGGCACCGCAAGGTAGTTCCAACCATCGTAGCCATCCAATAACCGGTAATTGTTGTTTTCGTAACTGCCTGGGAAAAACACCACCAGCCGACCAGGTATCCGGGGAGCCAGTCGGTCGATACAATCCTTAACTTTCACAAAGCCGAAAAGAGCTCCGACGCCCATCAGGGCAACGACGGTGCTTTCCATAATGGGGATTTTGGCGGCCCAGATGTCAAAGTTCTTGTCAATAAAGTGCAGTAATTCGTCGGGGAGAAGATCTGTGAGCAGCTCAGGCTCGGCAAAGTAGGACGTTGCATATTCCTCACTTTGCATCCATGTCGGGAAGCTATCCGTAAGGTCGAAACAGGCCCAATCATGACCGGCCTGTTTTGTCGCGAGTTCAAACTCGTCAATGCGCGCACGGAAAGGCAGTTCGTCGCTCTCGTCATAGACGCAGAACACCACCCGTTGTGCTGCAGCGGCATCGGGGCGCCAGGGAACAGCAATGTGTTGGGCGTAGGATCGCAATAAACGCTTAAGCTTGTTCACGTACGAGCTCCATTTCATCTGCGGTCAATAATTTAGGAAATTGGACTTCGATGACATCGCCGACGCCTTTAAAAACCATCCAGCCCCGACGCGAGGCTTCCTCTGCCAAGTTAATTGCTCGATCTCGGCCACAGTCGAGGAGCTTGACGTATTCACTCGCGAAAAGATTGATACCACGGCCACCACACAGGTAGGCGAGCAGCAACGCATAGGTCATCGCTCCGGCAGTGTTTTGTGGTTTGCTTCTTATCTTTTTCACCTTGCCGGTCAAATGTCCTGACTTGGTCCATGTTCCATTCACGTTCTGGGCGACAGATTTCAGCGTCGCTGGGCTGAAGCGCCCTGGGTACCTTTTTTCGAAGAATGCTTCTGCCTCCTCCCGAGGCACTGCTTCCCCCTGGTGAATTTCGAGAATCAGCGGGGCACTGTCGCGGAGAAGCCCATCGCGAGCGTAAGCACAGAGAAGTGCCAATAAGGGACGGCTTGCTTCATCCCGATGCCAGAGAAAAAGCAGGGCACGAAACAAGAGGATGTCAGGATTGAGCGTGTAGAGTGATTTCAGATGTTGCCTGGTTAACTGTCGAGATTTCCCTGAGGGTTTCGCGAGACAGTTTTCTATTTCGATCGCGGCGACGTAGTCATCGCTGGTTGCACTTCCGCTATCGACATAGTGCAGTAAGGTCGTCAGCTCTTCAAGCATCATGGTGCGTGCCGTGTGCGCACCTCCACAGCCATGAAAAAAACCGAATTTACTTGTGTTTTCTCCAGATTTTCGCATTGTGCTAGTGCCAGTTCTGATGACGGGAAAATTTGCCTGTTTTGCTTTAATCCGCTGCTTTTCGTGTTTTTTGCGGTTCCAAAAGCCGTTTTCAGGATTAAACGGAAAGATTAAAATTTGTCGTGCGGCACATTCTTCAGGGGTCTCGCTAAAAACACTGGCAACAATGCAATAATCGCGTTTTCAGGTCAATTATTGCGGTATCTCAACTCCGCAGGTCTGGTCGCAAAAAGGTTGGTTTTTGCTTTGACCACAGCTGCAGAGGAAGACCTTGCGGCGCTCGGTGACTTCGAAACGGATGGGCTGGTTTTCACCGCGGTGGCTGCCGTCGCAGAAGGGCAGGTTCTGGGAGTTGCCGCAGGTGCAGCGTTCGTAGGTGCCGGGGTCGAGGGTGATGGCGATGGGCATATTGGCGGCGTTGTTGGTTTTTGGCATGATTTTGTGTCCTTTGGTTACTCAAATTCAAATTTATAATAGAGATCAGCTCCGCTGACTTCGCCCAGTTGGGTTTCAATTTCGATTCTTTTGCCGGGGGAATAGCGCAGCTGAACTTCGCTGGCGGTGCCGGCCAAGCTGCGACCGTAGCTTAAATATAGTTCGGGACTCAGATATTTGCCAACTGTGACCATGGTGGCATCAAGGTTGCCCTGCTGGTTGTTCTCAACGCTGACCACATCGATACCGCCGAGGTCCTTGAGCTTCTGCTGCATACTGACGGAATCGCCCGCTGAGAGCAAGGCGCCCGCGGCCAGTGACAGCATGTCAAGCTCACCGGAGCTGGTGGTGGTGGAGCGGCCCAGAATGATATAGGACAAGATTTCGGTGTCGTCCATGGCAGGGTCGGAAACCAGCTCAATCAGCGGTCGGCGCACGGTGCCGCTGATGTTGACGCCGGCGGTGACCTCGCCGATTTTGCGGTTGGCCTGAATATCGAGGGAGGGGTTATCAAGGGCGCCGCCGGTGAAATACAGCCGGCCGCTGCTGATGGGCAGCTTGACCGCATAAGCACTGTAATGTCCCGCCGGAATCTCGATCTGACCGCGAGCCAGAATCTCGCCGCGCTCAGCCTTATTAAGATGCACCTTGCCCGTTAGGCGAACATCGAGGCCCTTTTCCTTGATGGTCACCTTGTTCCCCAATTCGAGATCGAGATCCAGCTGGTAGGGGCTGGGTGTGGCTTGTGGGGCCGGATGTTCATCAACATAAACAACATCCGGGCTGGGGTTGACCGGCAGGGTTGGATGCCAGTTGGTGATGGTGAGTTCAGGAATGGTCAGCCGCCCGCTGATAAGCAAGCCTGAGCCCTGATCGGCAAAGATCAGATTGGGGGAAAAACGCGCGCGAATTTCGGGCAAATCGACCAACAACACCTGCTCACCCTGCAGGGTAAAGCGATAGGTTGCAGGTTTCCAGGCCTTGAAGTTTATTTCTCCCTGGCCGGTAACTTGGGACTTTTCGGAGACGGCGCGAAAGCTGCTGATGCGCAGGGTTTGCCCGGCAAAGTCGGCGTCAAGTTCAACCGGTTGCAGGCGAATTGCAAGTTGCGGCACGGCGAGCTGCCCCTGTTTGAGATTCAACTTACCGCTGAAATCGGGGTGAGCAAGGGTGCCCGCCAGCTGTAATTGACCGTCGAGCTGACCGCTGAGTTCAGCCAGTTCCGTGGGGAGAAGAAGAGCCAGGGCCCCTGATTCGTGCATGTGAAAATCGAGCTTTGCCTCTAGCGGAGCATCAAGTACCGATGGAGGTGGCCAATGGGCGGGCAGCGCAAGGCTCAACTGACCCTTGACGGATCCGAATGCGTTTGAGGTGAGTTCCAGGCTGGTTTGCAGCTGATGCTTTTGCCAATCAAGGTTCAGGTCCAATTGTTCAACCGGGAGCTCAAGGCGGGTTTTCTCATCGTGCAGGCTGATTTTTGCCTGCCTGATGTTGGCCTGCCCCTGCAGGGAAATAGTGCCATCTTCCTGCAACTGCCCATCGATTGAGGCCCGCAGCAGACCGTCGATGGTCTGCCCGACGGGCAACCAGGGATTGAAGAGCTTTAAGGGGAGATTTTCGAGCGCCAGCTGGGTTTGTATCTGGGGCAGGGCCGAAGAGTCCGGAAAGTGGCCACTGGCGGCCACGTCCAGCCGCCCCCCCTGTTCTCCGGCTAATTTCAATGGGGCAAGACGAAATTCCTCGCGGCTAAAACTGAGCTTCGATGGTTTTTGCAGGTGGACGAGGGGCTGAGCGTCGCTGAGCAGCTCGAAGCGGGTGAGCAGCCCCTGCCACTGTTCTGTGACCAGGGCCCCGTCGAGAGTCAGCCTGAGCTCTTGGCCCTGATGGCTGACCTGAGCTTCAAGCTGGTGTTGGCTGAGGGCGCCGCGCAGATCGAGGGTTAGTTCTTCCCAGGAATAAGCGCCGATTTCAAGCTGAGTCAGCTGCATTTGCACTTCGTTCTGGGCTTCAGACTCTCGTCGGCTGGCCGCCAGGTTCAGGCTGGCAACCTTGATTTCGCCATAGGCCAGCTGTTGCAGCTTGGCGGTCAATTCTCCCTGGGGCCAGGTATCGGGCCAGGCCAGCCAGCCGGAAAGATTCCCCTTGCCCTGTACGGGTGGCCAGAGAGCTGCGGCATCCGTCAGGCTGAGATCCAGTTCAAGATGTTCTTGCAACTTACCCTGGGCCACAAGTCGGCCCCAGTTACCGCTGAGATCGAGTTGGTCGAGTTCCAGGTTGCGTCCGCCTAGCCATTGACCACGAATTTCACCGCCGAAGGAGCGCTGCTCCACCCTGGCCTGGTCAATTTTCGCCTGCCCGCCCAGGTGCAGGGGCTGGTCGGATGCTTTGCTCAGCCAGCCATCGAGGTGCAAATCTACCCGTCCCTCGGGGCCGCTGGGCAGAAGCGCCAGATCCAGCTGCTGGCTGGTTAGTTTAAAGTTGCTGTGCAGCCCGTTGTGCCAGTTAAGGTCAAGGTCGCCCTGCACCGCGCCATCCAGTAGCCGGCCTGCCAATTGGGTGAAGGCCAGTTCTTCCCTGCTGCCCCTCAGTTTGCCCCTTAAACGCAGTTGCTGCCAACCGGTGGCCTGGTTACGCAGGTCAAATTGACCGGTATAATTTTCCAACCCCCCGCGGCCGTTGAGGGTGCCACTGATAGCGGTCGGCACTTCCAGCAGGGGTTGCAGGTTCAGATCAGCGAGTTCAAGTTGGGCATCCCAGGCGAATTGCCCTTGCCAGGTCAGCCCCAGCGCACCCTGGATGCTCCCAGTGCGCCCGTCGGGCTGGCTTAATTGCGCGCTGGTGAAACGCAGCTCATCAGGACTGAGAGTCAATGCGCCCGTAAACGTATAGGCGGGTTCTTGTTCAAGCTGAAGGTCAAGGGCCAGGATGCCCTGCACGCTGTCAGGCTGGTCGGGTTGCAGGCTAAGGTGTGCGCTCAGGCTGGCGTCAGGGACGAGATCCTGCGGAGGATGTCCCCTTAACCGGAGACTTAGTTTGCTCGCTGCGCTCAGCTGCACTTCGGCCTGCCAGTTGCCCCAGTCGCTGGTAGACGCGATCTTTTTCAGTTGGAGTTGATGCCGGTCAAGCTCAAGTTCGGTGGTGAGCTGTGCCAGGTGCTCTTCCTTGCCAGCGGCGTCGATAAGGCGCAGATCATTGACTTCAAAATGTGACAGCAACAGCGTCCAGCCGCCGAGCTGGTTAAACAGCGGTTTGAGATCGGGCAGCGCGAAGGGGGTCTTCTGTTCGGTCGCGGTGGCCGCGGGGGTCATGCTGACGCCATCAAGAATCAGGGACGTAATTCGAATCTGCTGCTGCCACAGGGCTTGAGGCTGCCAGTTCAGGCGTAGTTGCTCAATTTCAACGTCTCCCTGGTCACCCTGAAATGACAATCCGCGCAGCGCGAAATTGCTCAGCAAGCCACCATGAACGCTTTTCAACTGAATTTCCGGCGGCAGAAAGGGCCGCAGTTGACGCACCACCCAGTTGGCACCGGGCTCGGTCGTCAACAGCCAGTAACCGCCTGCCGCCAGAAGCAACAGCAAGCATAACGCCAGACCCAGGGCTATTTGCAGGCTTCTGGTTACCATCCGAAACCGACTCCAAGGTGCAATCGCGGTGAAATTTCCCCTTCGCCAACCGGGCTGGCGATATCCACTTGTAGTGGGCCGATGGGAGTGGTGTAGCGCAGGCCGAAACCTGCGCCCATGGCCGGACGTATCTCTGTCCAGAGGTTGAAGGCATTGCCGGCATCGAAAAACAGGGCCAAGCCCCATTTTGGCCCGAATTTTCGCGTGAGCTCAATGCCGCCGACCACCAATTGCTTGCCGCCGATAATTTGGCCCTTGTCATCATGGGGCCCCAGAGATTGGTAGGCGTAACCGCGCACCGAACGGTCGCCACCGGCAAAAAAACGTAAGGAAGCGGGGATGTCGGCCAGGGGGTCTTCGAGCAGGCTGGTGGCGCCCTGAGCATGGAGACGCAGGGAATATTTCTGCAAAAAATCCAGCAAAAAATTGCCCTCGGCCAGAATCTGGGTCAGGGAAAAGTCGGAAAAAACATTCTCGCGCGCGAAGCGCACTTCGGCGCGCAGCTGAAAGCCATAGCCTTTGCCGGTTTTTTCGGGCAGCTGAATTTCATGATAGCGCAAACCGGGCATGAGAAATCCGCTGTAAAGAGAGTTGGCGGCAATATCTGAACGTTCATACTGGGCGCGCAAAAAGGCGGCGCCAATACGGTTCTTGCCGAAACCATAAGACTGCTCGGCTTCAAGATACACGGAATCGCTGGCGTAGCTGTCAAGATCTTCCGCCCGGTAGCCACCATGCAGGCGCATTTCGGTGTCGCGGTTGCGGTAGCCGGGAAAACGGTAGCTGCCGGTGATATTGCGCAGCCGCTCGGCTTCGAGCAGGTCGAGTTCAAAGCGGTGGCCCAACTGCCAGACATTCTGATCACGGAAGCGCAGCCCCACCCGCGCACCGGTGTCGGTGCCGTAGCCCACCCCAGGGCGCAGGCTGTAGCGCTTGCGCGGCTTTAACTCAATGGTAATCGGCAGCTCTTCACCCTGGGCCTGATCGTGTTGCGCCACGACCAGCACGCGTTGGAACAGATCGGCATCACGCAGGGATTTCTGGGTTTGCCCCAGGCGCCGGTCGTCGAAGATTTGGCCTGACTCAAACGCCAGATACCGGCGCAAAAAAAGTTCGGGGTAGGTGTCGGCCCCCGTGAAGGTAATGCTCCCGAAACGACTTTGCAAGCCGGGTTGGATGTCGAGCTGAATTCGAGCCTGGTTCAGTTCGCGGTCAATCTCAAGGCGCTGTACGACGAACTGAGCATTGAGAAATCCCTGCTCGCGCAACTGGGCCAGAAGTTCGCTTTTGCCCTTTTCATAAAAATCCTGGCGCACGACATCGCCAACCTGGAGTGGAAAGGCTTGGAGTTTCAGCTGCGGGCGGCGCGATACGTCTCCCACCAGCTCAATGGTGCGTTCCACCAGAATAACGGGTGGCCCGAGATCAATTTGAACCTGGAGTTTCATCTTATCTCCCTCGGTTTTTTGCGTGGTCTGAAGGTGGGCATGGTAGTACCCCAGGGGCTCAAGCAGACTTTGTATTTTCCGGGGGAATTGTTTCAAGTAATGATTCAGCCACAGCGGGTTGACGGGCCCCTCGGCTTTGAGCGCGCTCGGCAAAACAAGCGCATCGCCGATAAGGGGCTGCAAGTCTTTTGGCAAACCCTGTAATTCCAGTTCAACGGCCGCTTCGACCGGGCACACCGGCAACAGCAGGAAGATAAGCAGGAGCAAGGCCGCCGGGCGCAGCCGTTGGTGAGTTTTTGCGCCGTGATTAAACATTATTTGGGGCAGGCGACAAAATTCGCCGTTTGGGTTTTCCGGTCAAAAACAATTTTAGCCCGGCCGGTTTTCAGTTGCCGGAGAACCTGCTCAACCTTATCGTCCAGGGTACAACCGACTTGATCCCAATCCGCGCCATCGCGGCTGACAAATTCCTGAATCAGGCGGCGCAGGGTGTCTGGATTCAGCTGTTCGCTGGGGATTTCAACCCCTTCTTCGTCGGCGGTCTTTGAAGGTTTTTGCCGCACCTGTTTCCTCATAGCAAGAGGGATTTTGAAAAAAAAGATGGCTTGCCCGCTGACCTGGCAGATCAAGGGATTCAGCGGACTGGGTGAGATATTAACACAAATGAGCCCCACAAAAAGTGGCTAAAACTTGCAGGTTGGTGACGAGGGGGGAGCGGGCTCCGTTACTTGGGCGCTGGAGACTTGCCGGATTTCTTTTTCTTTTCCTTAAGCCAATTATAGGCTAGGATACACAGCTCAAAACCTTGTTACATAACCGTTTGCAGGTCTTTTCCCGGAGCCGAATATGCACACTCCTTCGCAACAGATGATCCAGATCCGCTGGCATGGCCGCGGCGGGCAGGGGGCGATTACCGCCGCCAAGGTGGTTGCCGAAGCCACTTTTAAAGCCGGTTATGCCGGGGTGGTGATGGCCCCGTCCTTCGGCACCGAGCGCCGGGGTGCGCCGGTCAGCACCTCGCTGAAAGTTTCGCGGCGCAAAATTACTGATCTGTCGCCGATTCAGCAACCGGATATTGTCGTGGTTCTTGACCACCTGATTCTGCAGGAAGTCGATGTAACCCAGGGGCTGCGCCCCGGCGGTCTGCTGGTGATCAATTCGCCCCAGGATCTCGCTGCCCATCAGTCGGCAGATTTTCGTGTCGCGGTGGCCAATGTCACCAAAATCGGGATCGAAGTCGGCCTGCGCAAGGGGATTGTCAACAGCGGCATTATCGGGGCTCTCGCCAAGGCCAGCGGTCTGGTTGCGCTGGATATTCTGGCCGCATGTATCGCCCACGAGTTTGCCGGGCGCCGACCGAACGAAAATGTCAAGGCTGCCCGTCTGGTCTATGCGGCAACCACCAGCAGCGAACCAACAGGAGCCTCCCATGCCTGATTCCCGTTTTAAAATACTGACTTCGGCCAGTACGGCCGGGCCGGGTGATGCCGGTCGCACCGGCTCCTGGCGGGTTGAGCGCCCGGTCATCGACTACAGTCGCTGCACCCCGGCGAAGCTGGGAAAGCACGCCTGTCATCTGTGCTGGCTCTATTGCCCCGACCGCACCATCAGCAAAGATATTGAACCGCAGATTGATCTGGAATATTGCAAGGGCTGTGGAATCTGCGCCGAGGAGTGCCCGACCAGAGCCATCCGCATGGTCGCCGAAGAAGAATTTGCCAAGGGAGATGGTCATGAGTAACCAGCGTATCGATTCGGGCAACAACGCCGCGGCCCTGGCGGTGCAACTGTGTGATGTCGATGTGGTGGCGGCCTATCCCATTACTCCGCAGACCCCCCTGACCGAAAAACTGTCGGAACTCATTGCCGCCGGCGAGATGGATGCCGAATATGTGGCGGTCGAAAGCGAGCACAGCGCCATGGGGGTTTGCATTGGGGCCGCCAGTGCCGGTGCCCGGGCCTTTACCGCCACCTCGTCCAACGGGCTGCTCTACATGAGCGAACAGCTCCACTGGGCTGCCGGTGCGCGCCTGCCCCTGGTGATGTGTATCGCCAATCGCGGCATTGGCGCCCCCTGGTCGGTGTGGAATGACCATCAGGATGCCATGAGCCAGCGTGATACCGGCTGGATTCAGCTGTTCGCCAAGGATCATCAGGAAATTGTCGATTTAACCATCAAGGCCTTCCGCCTGGCCGAACTGGTACATATTCCGGTGATGGTGAATTACGATGGTTACTACCTGTCCCACACCTATATGCCTTTTGAACTGCCCGCGGCGGCGGCGGTCAAAGAATTTCTGCCCCCCTATGCCTACCTGCACACTCTCGATCCCCAGCAGCCTGAAAGCTTGAACAGCGTTACCCTGCCCGACGCACGTCAGGATGTTCATGGGGTCACGCAGGGCGGTTACATGGATATCCGCCATAACCTTCACCTTGAGATGCGTCAGGCCATGGAGGTTTTGCAAGAGATCGATGCCGCTTACCAGCAAGCTTTCGGACGCGGCGGCGTGCCGCTGCTGGATCCTTACCGGTGTGACGATGCCGACTTTGTGGTGGTTGCCATGGGCAGCCTGGCCAATCAGTTGCGTGATGTGATTGACCAGCTGCGCGCTGCGGATAATCTGAAAGTCGGCGTGCTGGCGCTGCAAATTTACCGGCCCTTCCCCACCGCCCAACTCGCGGCGGCCCTGCAAGGGGCGAAAGGGGTGATGGTCTTCGAAAAAGGTCTGAGTTACGGCAACCAGGGCGCCCTCTACGCCGACCTGAAATCGGCCCTTTATCCTTATCCGGCCCGTCCGCAGCTGCACAATTTTATTCTTGGCCTGGGTGGACGTGAGATTCGCACCGCGGATTTGTCCCAGACTCTGAAAACCGCCTGCCTGCAACCAGCTCAAAGCCTGCCGGAGCAGACCGACACCCCGCACTGGATGGGATTACAATTATGAACACCGGTATCAAAACCACGGTCCTTAATCTGACTGAAGAAGAATTCGTTTACCCCGGTAACCGCGCCTGTGCGGGCTGCACCCTTAGCTTGCTTTATCGTATAGGGACCAAGGCCCTGGGGCGGGATTGTATCTTTGTGGTACCGCCCAGCTGTCTCACGGTGATGCAGGGGCTTTACCCGGTGGCCGCCTCGCAATTGCCGATCTTCAACGGCACCTTCGCTTCAACCGCCGCCATCGCGACGGGTGTGCGCGCGGCCATGAAGCAACGTGGCTTGAAAACGCAGGTTGTGGCCTGGGCGGGAGACGGGGGTACCGCCGATATCGGCATTCAAGCCTTATCTGGGGCCCTCGAACGTCAGGAAGATATTATCTATATCTGCTATGACAACGAAGCCTACATGAACACCGGGGTGCAGCGCTCGGGCACCACGCCTCAGGGCAGCCTGACCACCAACACCCCCTACAGCGGCAAAAAAGAAAACAGCAAGAATGTTCCCGCGATTGTCGCCGCCCATAACCCGGCTTACGTTGCCACCTGTTCGGCCAGCTACCCCCTCGATTTTCATGACAAATTACTCAAGGCTAAAGAGATACGCGGGTTTAAATATTTTCACATCCAAACCCCTTGTCCGCCCGGCTGGGGCTGTGAAGAGCGCATGACCGTCAAAATTGGCAAGGCGGCGGTTGATTGCGGCTTGTCTGATCTGTATGAAATTGAAAATGGGCGCAAGACCCTTTCGGAGCCGTCACGCAAACTTCTCGACCCGGCGAAAATGAAACCTCTGGACGACTATCTGAAAATGCAGGTGCGGTTCAAATCCTTATCG
>Ga0210024_1002937_pt1 | contig 14381 bp, 10 predicted proteins | sample CryGeymeta201525_FD_183988 | JGI IMG/M metagenome (GOLD analysis project Ga0210024, IMG submission 183988) | Groundwater microbial communities from Crystal Geyser aquifers in Utah, USA - Crystal Geyser metaG 2015-25 (SPAdes) (version 2) | ecosystem: Environmental > Aquatic > Deep subsurface >... | reverse complement strand
GATACCGAAGCAAGGTGCCCCTCTTCTACGTCCAACCCGGACACCGATAATTGCCCGACTTTAAAAGGCAGATTGACCGATTGACGGGGATATATTTCGACATTTTTAGGAATACTTACCTATTACATCCCTTTTTGCCAGCCACGGCTAGTCCTTATCCCCTAGTACGGCTACCAGCAAGAGGCCAGGGCCAGTATGTGTGCCGATTGCTGGTGTCATCTTTGAGCGAAAGATGTGCTCTTTGGAAAATTTGGCGCTAAGTCTGTCAGCTAGCGCCTCTGCTTCATCAGGACAAGCCGTATCCTCAATGGCCAATTCCTCAATGTGGGAATAGCTCAGAGCAAATTCGTATAAACGCTCAATTGCCTTAGCCCGAGAGCGTGTTCTACCCGCAGGCTCAACCACACCATTCCTCAGGGTGATAAGAGGATTTATGTTGAGTATTGATCCCAGAAAAGCCTGTGCTTTGCCAATGCGCCCACCCCGTTTCAGATACTCCAAGGTATCAAAGGTGCAAAGAAAATCTACACGAGAAATAGTCTTTCGGGCTACGTCCGTCACTTCGTCTAGGCTAGCCCCAGCCTGAGCTACCTTAGCCGCCTCCATAACTATGAATCCCTCTGTCATAGTAGCCCATCCGGAATCAATTACTTTTACCCGGCATTTCCTCTTCATTAACCCTATACTTTGTAACGCCACCCCATAGGTGCCACTGAGCCTGGAACTAAGAATTATGGCAAGAATTTCGTTTGCCTCCTGAGCTAGCTTATCATATACCTCAGCGAATGTCCCGGGCGATGGCACTGAAGTAACTGGCGGGATTTTGCTCCGCTTTAACCTCTCATAGAACTGCTCAGCAGTCAAGTCAATGCCATCACGGTAAATCTCTTCTCCCCAGCGAACAAGTATGGGAATTACTGTGATACCTAGCTCTTTGACCACCTCAGATGGCAAATCAGCAACGCTATCAGTTACAATCTTGACCGTCATAATTTGTTAATCCACTATTCCAAGCTCTATTTTATGTGTTTATTCCTCCAATGGCAATAATAGAGGCAGGAGGCAATCCAATTGCAGAAACCGTCCAATGTGTATTCCCCACGCATGTGGGGGTGGACCTAGAGCTAAAATCGAACTAGAAGAGATAAAACGAGATAGAAGGAAAATCGTGATGTTAGTGAAGGACAATTCAATCTTTCAAGTATTTCCGAAGCATCTTGATAATCTTGCTGGAGCAGTAGTGATATACTCGATGTGGGAAGGTTACCTCGACAGAAGCAACTTGCGTGAAACATTGAAGCAAAAGGGCATTGAGTTAGAGATTGTACATACCAGTGGCCATGTGACAGAAAGAGGCTTGCAGAGATTAGCAGAAGCCTTTGAATCCAAATGCTTAGTCCCAATTGGCATATTTCAGCCGCAGGACTACGTGTCACTCTTTCACAATGTTCATATGTTAAACGATGGTGAAGAGTTCGTCATATAAGAGATGAGCAGTTATGGATAGGACAAGCGTGATTGAACGATTGGGCGGAATGTCTAGAGTTGCGAAGCAATGCTTAGGTTCTTGACTCTGCTCTGCCAACTCGTAGGTGCAGCAACCTTGATGGCTACCGGAGTGGGTGGTAGAATCCAAAAGTGGGCAGAGATTAATAAAGTACTTGACCAAAATTGCTGAGGTCAGCCAAAAGTACGCAAATCAGGCCTTATTTATTGAAAGCCCTCAAGCACCGATTGACCGGGCGGTCGGTTCTTTCGTTAAGATTGCCGCCGTGGAAGCGGGAAAGGTGATAGACAAGAAGCATTCCTTGTTGGGAAGTGGCGACTGGTACCGGCAATATGATTGATGATGTTCTAGCGGGCAACAGAAATGGTGAAGGTAAGAATGTAATCACACATATTGCAGAAGGCTGCTTCAGACATTGTGAGGACTACTCAATGTCCTCATTGTCAAGTCGAGTCTAAATTGGGCATCATGTATGGTAGGTTGCCTGCGTAAAGGCGTAAATGGAAATCCCTGCTTCAAGATGGTACAGTGCAATTCCTAAGCGAAGGTCGCGGAGGCAGTTTGACAGCAAACCAGTAGATCCGGACCACTTAGCTCGCTTATATTCGGTTTGCGCGGAATTCAAACCCTTCCCACATGCCAGAGCGGTGCTGGTTACTGAGTCACCTAAGCGGCTCTTCAAAGGTATCATGGGCCTCTTCGGTAAGATAGAAGGTGCCCCTAGTTTCGTTGCTTTCATTGGTAACATGGAAAGTCCTTATGTTCAAGAAGAGATCGGCTATACCAGGGAAGGTATCGTTCTGGGGGCAACCGCTTTGCAATTAGCTACCTGTTGGGTCGGTGGATTTTTCAGACCAGACGTGGCTGCCGCTGTCGCAGGGACAGGTGAAAATGAAAGAGTTTTGGCAGTAACGCCGGTCGGTTATGCCAAAGAATCTCAATCAATAGAAAAAAAGCTGATGACAGGCTTTGGCCGCAACCCACCAACGTAAACGTCTATCATCTCTTGTTACAGGGCTTCGAGAGACGGAGTGGCCAGGGTGGATAAGGGCAGCCCTTGAGGCTGCCAGACTCGCCCCTTCCGCTATGAACCGCCAACCATGGAGTTTCTATATAGAACGAAACAACATAACCGTTTCGGTAAGTAGACCCGGGATGGAATTCAGCGTCGCCAAACGTTTGGATTGCGGTATTGCCATGCTGCACATGGAAGTGGCCGCATTAAGAAGTTGTCCGAAAACTCCAAAAATGGCACTTTTTCAAAGCTAAGCAATTTTCTGGTCAAAGCTACGGTACTGAGTTTTTGGACACCCTCTTAAGTTATGGCATCAGGGGAGAATGGGAGTTCTTGAAAGCTCCTCAGGTTGCGCGTTTCAGGATTAGCTGAGAACATGATAATTGCCCATTATCGACTGAGGTCACAATAGTTTGAATTGTTCAATGTTAATGGCAAAAGAGTAGAACTAATTCTCCATAGTAACTGCACCGGCAGAGGTTTGTGACACCTCTGAAAAAGCCGACCATGTCAGGTTTCTCGAGCAGGCCATTTCCTGTACATTTTAGTTGCATCAAAAGAAGAACTAGTCATAAAATAAGAGCAGTAGAGAGAAGCCTCGGTTTTTGTGAGGGGGAAATTAGGAGTTTGCAATGTCATCTATATAGTTTGCTAATATTAACATAATTAACAGAGGTTTCGACACAAGAATGACGTCAAATGAACTTGTATCCAAAGCCCGGGACAAATGGGAGGAGGCTCTCAGGAATATGCGAGCCGAGTTGGATAAGCCGCATCCTGATTGGGAAAAGCTGGATAAACTGGCTGATAATTCTTTGGATGCACTTTGCCGTTTCATTGAAATCTTGAAGGGACAGAAGAAGTCCCAGCCGTGAGCACAATATACAGCGAAGGGTGCTGACAGTTGGAATCATCTCCAAGGCGAGGGCCTTCCTTATAACGGCGATTATTGGTAATTTTGCTAACGATAGTGTCACATGTTGGTCAAGGATTACTCCAGTGCCTGGGATGACATATCATGTCCGCATTGCGGGACAAAAACAAAAACGATGATATTTGCTGTTGGTCATTGCCCTAGGTGTGGGCAAAGTCTAACTCTACTCGCCCTATCCAAAGGGGCCGCACACTAACCTTCAAGATGCGATGTATCATTTAGCGTAATAAGGTGGGGATTACTATTGTCCACTCGTATCAAGCTCAGCGATGCGTTATTGATCTCAAATCTGCGATAAATGCTATTCGGTACCCCAAGAGCATGCGCCACTAATACCCTGATAATAACATCGTGGGTCACGATTAGGGCTTGCTTGTCCTGGTTAGCTCTCACTACCGTCTCAAAGGCTCGAACGGCACGCTCAGTTACCTGCCTCAAACTTTCACCGTTAGGCATGGTTACCTCTGAAGGGTCAGTCCTCAACTGCTGCCAGAGTTCTGGCCACCTTCGCTTGATTTCATTCGCATACAGTCCCTGCCAGTCTCCGAGCTGAATTTCGATTAAGTCGTCCAAGACCTTCAACTCTAGCTTGTGAGATTCAGCGAGAATCGCTGCGGTAGCATAGGCTCTCCGAAGTGGACTAGTGTAAACCGAAGCGATGGGCAGATTAGCTAACCTTGAAGCCAAACGGCGTGCCTGAGTATAGCCTATCTCATTTAGATCTTCGTCGGACCAGCCCATAAAGAAGCCAGTAACGTTTGAATTAGTTTGCCCATGGCGCACGAGAATGACTGTTGCTGTCATAGTTTCGGAAACAACATAATAGCTTCAGATTTTCTTTAAAACTTACCCTGAATTAAGTTCAGGGCTCTTTCGCGGCTAAGTCTGGTCTACCTTAAACCAAATCCTCGGCAAAAACCATGACAAAAGCTCTTCATTCTTACTTATGTCTTCTTCGAGGGCGTTGGCTGAGAAACTGACTTTTTAGGCTTAAAATCGCCCTTCTTTTTCTTTTTTTCCTTTCCGTCCATTTTATGTTACCTCCTTCTTTGTTCAAATTAGTAAGTGCGCAGACATCGTTCCATGCATCAGGTCATCTCGTCGAGCAAGGACTTAGCATTTCTCCCTGAGATTTGGTGATTGTAACCACCTTCCAGGACATCATGGTTAGCTACCATTTCGCCATTTCCATAAAAATAAAGGATGAAGGCATTCTTTGCCACCTATCAAAAATCCACAGCTAACTTTGATTCCCTCTTCGACTCGATGGAATAGCTGGATACATCATCATAGCCTAGTCGCTTTAACTTCTCAAATGCTTAAGGGTTGTCTTGTCCAATGCCTCCTGCAACAAATCGAATCCTCACGGGCACGTGGTCATTCTGTCACCGCATACCTTGCCGGTTTCGAGTCGCGGCCTGGTCTACCCATTCAGGGTTGAGGCTTAACAGCTAACAGGTAGGGGAGTATCATTGGCCTAATACAACGGTGGGGGTCGGGTATATCTTCATCAAGAATTGAAATGGTGTAACAGATCCCGTATTCGTAACAAGATTGCCACGCCTTCGGCTCGCAATGACAAATCCTGGGTGGGGAAATCTGGTTCGCAACGTAGACATATCCTGAATCAAGTTCAGGACTATTCTGAAACATCCTAGACGGTAGTCTAGGATTCATAGTCATTGATATATTGTAACTGCACAGCTATCCTCATGTCACCCTGAGTAAAGCGAAGGGTCTAGGAGATTCTTCGCCTTCGGCTCAGAATGACAGCAGGGTGAGTAGTTACGATATATTGGCCGGTAACTTTGGGGTCATCGGGTTCAAGAACGGCACCAGAATATATCGTGACAAGGAGCAGAGTCCTCTTCTTGTAGAGTTCCCGTGATATGAATGCGGCAAATCTGGAAATTGCTATTTACGTAATAGGTAAGTATTCCTAAAAATGTCGAAATATATCCCCGTCAATCGTCAATCTGCCTTTTAAAGTCGGGCAATTATCGGTGTCCGGGTTGGACGTAGAAGAGGGGCACCTTGCTTCGGTATCCACAGACCTAAGGTGCCCTTATTCTTTTGGGCTCCTTGTCAGTTGAGGGGGAAAACTTTTCTTGAAAAGCCGTGCTTGCCCTCTCCTGGTTGGTAGCCAGGGATAGGAAAATAGGGAGTGGCTGTGTGCCGTGCAGAAGAGCAGTTTGAAGTATACTCATTATCACCTGGTGGTTCCTTGCCCCACGGGGTGACCTGCTCCCAAAAGTTATCTTTCTCATGATAACCGAGGCTCTTAATCCTCTTTCTGCTCTATTGTTCGTGGGCTCGATTTCTGGCTGGTCGAGGAAAGTGAGTAGCTCATTCTGGTGTTTGATAATTCTCTTTTTAAGTCTTTGAATATCCTTATTCTCCGTAGGGAATAAAAGCACTTTTACCAGCTTCTCGCTGGTAATTTCTTTAGTTACCTCTAGCTCTTCAGTAGTTTTCTCCCCCCTGTGAAATTCTTTCCAGGCTTCTATGGCGCCCTTTAATGCCTCCCTCAATTTCTGACAAAACGGCTCTTCCTGACTACTTTGCCCAGAACTCCTTTCTTCTATCTTTTTAGCTTCGCACAAAAGATGAGCAAGACATTTTTGTTTCCCCCTGGCTTTGATATTATCGTTATAAGCGGAGTAAAAGTCCGAAGTTACAATTCCTTGATACTCCTCACCAAGGGTATCCTTTACTACTTTACTTGATCTTTCCTTTTCAATCCTGAAAAGAGCTACCTTTTTATTGACGAAATCCCAGAGCCAGAAGTTCTTCCCATTTAGTCTCCAGCCAGTTTCATCCACATTAATGGAAGGCGAGGAACCAACTTCGTCTTTTATTTTCTCATAGACAGGCTCACCGTTTTTGGCCATCTTATTATCAAAATCTAGAAGAGAGGGGTGGCTAATCTCTAAGCCAAAGATATCCCTTGATATTCTGGCTCCTTTTCTGTAGGGTATTCCAATATAACGCAGGTATCCAAAGATAGCTCTGGCATTTGGACCAATATGGCTCCTTGGCAGTATTTTTGCTTCTTTCTCAGGGTAAAGCACCTTCTTACACCTCTGGCAATAGCCATAATGGGAGCGATAGCAGGTATTTTTTACCCTTACCTCAATATCTTCTACGATATGCTCTTCAAAGCAGTGCTCATAAATTGTGATATCCCTGCCGCCGCACCTGTGGCATTTAGCGGGATAGATATCAATATACTCATCGATTCTCTCTGGTCTTTTCCAGGAACTACCTCGATGGCCAAAGGGGGAACCTCTTTTCTTTTGGGGCCTTTCTTCCTCTTTGTTTAAACTGGGTTTAAATCGAAGGCCTATGGCCTCGTTTAACTCTTGCTTAAGAGTTTTCTTTTCCTCTTCAAGGACTCTATTCTTTTCTCGTAATTCCTCTATTTTCTCTGTGGCTAAACTCATTATCCTTTCCATCTCATCCACCCTACCCGAGAGGTAATCCCTTTGCGCCAAAACCCTGGCTGCTGGCTCAAAATTAAGGTAGGGGCAGGCCTCTTTATAGGGACACTCCTTCATCTCAGGAATTTCCTCACGTCTCATGACTTTAGCACCTCCCGGAATCTTTTAGAGAGCGGGTAAAGGTAAACATCCTTGATGGGCACCCTGAGGGTGGCATACCTGTCATTACGGCTGCGCCCCTTAGTCTGCCCCACACAGATCCAGTTGGCAGCCTGGTAACAAATACCCCGAAAGCGTTCTCTTTCCACAAAAGTTTCCAGCAGATAAATAGGATGGCCGTATTTCCCCAGCCAGTCAGAACTAATCTGGCGGGCAACTCTTCCTAAGATATGACTGGCCAGGTGCGGAATTCTAACCCAGGGCAAAATCAAAAACCGCATATTATTGGTCAGTAATTTAAGATTTGCCTTTCTCGCCCTATCATCCCAGCCAATAAAGTCATCTCTGGGAGCACTCTTCCAGCCCTGAAACGAGTTCAGGGCAAAGAGAAGACAGGCCAGAGGATTATTTCCCCGGTCAAAAACCATATATTTCATGTTCTCTCCTACAGTGCCGCTGAAACCAAGATAGTGGTAGCGGGAAAGCAGACACTTGAAGAGCCCCAGGAGTTCCCCGTCGTGAACTGCTTTAATCTCCACGGGAGTAAGATTCTTGAGGTGGCAAGCAATGGGAACTATCTTATGTGGAATGTAGGGGATGGGGGCTTTCCTACGAGTTCTGCCGGAAAATGCCTGCGAAGGAGGTAAAGTGATATAGCCACGTTGCTCTAACTTGTAAAGAAAGGTGCGACAGGACATATCCTTGATTTGGCCATTGGCGGCACGCCAGTTCCAAAGAAGGCATAGCTCTTTTGAAAACCTGGTGCGATTCCATGATGGATTGGCCCGGGAAAGCCTGTTCACTAATTCAATATCTTCATTTGTTATCTCTCGCCCCTGAACAACCATCGTCTTCTCCATGGCTTGAGGGTAGCACAAAAACAAAAAAGAGTCCAGTAGACAAAATCAAAAGGTGCACAATACGGAGAGGAAAGTGTTTCGACTTCCTCGGGTGGTTAAAGTAACATTCGGTTAAGACAGAATGCCTGAAATTCTCTCGAATTTTTACCGAAAACCTATTGACAGAAATAATGTCTTAGTTTTATACTATTCTTGGCGATTAGAACCATAAGGTTTTTAGGAGAACTAAACTATTACCTATTTACAAGGGAGATGACTCGACTACGTACCTGCTAATCAGCTCCACAGTATCTACTACATTGAGCTTCCGGAAGAGTAAGGAGAATCGGTTTTCGAGGGCCTCACGTATGTCTATCAGATTCTCCTCAGGCAGGTTCCACATTTCCTTCTTGAAATCGCCAAATCCTTTCTTTCGGGTTTTATAGAGGAATTGCTCATTGGTATCCTTTATCTCTTTCTCACTGATATACTTACGTTGCAGATGTTCGTAGATCTTAGTTAGCAATTCCTTGGGAAAACGTGGGCTATCGTAGATCAGGTTTTGAAATCCTGTAGCCAGGTGAACTTCCAACGTGCCAACCTCCGGGAACATGTCAAATGCCTCGTCGGGAAGAGTAGAGGCTCCATGCTGCACGGCACCCCCCATCCCATATTCCTCTCGAGCCACTCTAGATAGCTCTTTCAGAGTCTGGAAGTCAATCTCAATTTCGGCAATCGAGCCATCAGGTAAAACAACTCCTCCATGCGTTGTGCCAGTCTGTACACTTATTTTCGAGATTCCCTTGACATTTGGGCCAAACAGACTGAGATATCCTGCCATAAAGGTCATGAGATCCCTCACGGTGCTATTCTTCTTGCCTACTTCACCAATTTCACCCCCGACCGAAATGGTTGTTCCTCCAGGCTCCAGGTCACGTATGAATTTGGTCATATCCACAGTGACCAGGCAATTTTTTTCCTGTTGCTCCTCGAGCTTACGCCTTTCTAAATCCACAAGGGTGGAGGCATCTATATCGATGTTTAGAAACCCAGCGCCTATTGCCTCCCGGATTAGCTCCTTGATTGCGTTCAATTCCTTTCTGCCCTGAATTAAGTTCAGGGTATATTTGCTCCGACTGACCTGAAAGTGGTCTCCCTGGATGAAAACAGGGCCGCCGAATCCCTCTCTAATCGCCGCCGCCAGAACACAGGCGGCATATTCAGCTGGTCTTTGGTCCGTGTAGCCTATCTCAGAGCGAGCAATTTCGAAGATGAACGCACCAACTCTATGTTTCAGGGCTGCCCTGAAGACCGCTCTGGCAACCTGGTAAGTTAGCCCGCGTATATTTATGGCCGGGACCGTTACATTATGATAGAGTCCTTTGCCAGCCGCCTCGTAAAGGTTCTGAATACTTGCTGGGAAAATCCCAAGGTTTGAGGCTAGTTTCCTAATTTCCCTGCGGCAATCTTCTTTGGCACCGTCATCAGGGCCAAAAACAGCACTTTCAACAAGCGAGTCAATCTTGTCAGGGGAGATTGACTCACCTTTTCTCAGCCGTGGGCTCTCCCCTGATAGCAGCTTCCCAGATTGCGTCGTTTCTTTTGATTCAGAATCTCTGTTCACCGTCATGCCTCAAGAGAGTTCGGCGTCCATTATATCTTTCAGTATCATAACGTGTCTCAACGTTTACAAAATTCGGCTTTCCTATGACCTTCTCAAGCGGGCAAGCCGTAATCTTGCCATTTCTATAGCACACCATCTTACCGAAGTCCTTCATTACTACTAAGTCAACAGCCGCAATGCCAAAATACCTACCCATTCTCCGATCATAGGCACATGGAGCGCCACCCCGTTGCAGATGACTCAGAACTACGCTTCGTGTTTCTAGCCCCGTGCCATTGCTGATTTCTCTAGCTAGGAAATCAGCAATTCCGCCCAGGGTCTTGTGGCCGAAGTCGTCTAGGCCTTCTTCTCTTACGAATTCTAATCCTCCCATTGGCTTCGCCCCCTCGGCGACTACTATGATGTCGTACCTAGCGCCCGCCTTCCTCCCTTCTACAACCAGCGCATTCACCTTTCCAGTGGAAAAGTCATATTCTGGGATAAGGATAATAAAGGCTCCACTAGATTCTCCACCTTCTAGAGCTAGCCAGCCGGTGTTTCTCCCCATAGTTTCTACAACAAATATCCTCTTGTGCGAGCCAGCGGTGGTTCTCAATCTATCGATTTCCTCAGTTATGACATTTAGAGCCGTCTCGAACCCCAGCGTATAATCAGTTTCGGGCAGGTCCTTGTCAATTGTCTTGGGAATACCAACAACATTCACTCCCTGCTGTATTAGCCTACAAGCGACCTGTAGCGTGTCGTCCCCACCGATGACTATCAGCGCTTCTAAGCCAAACTTTTCTATGTTAGCTAATACCGTTTTCGATTGGTCATTCTGGGGATTATAGGGATTTGTACGCGACGTCCCCAGCATGGTGCCACCATATCTGTCCCAGGTCCTGACTATCTCCTCATTCAGCGGCACGATGTACCCACGAGGGACATCAGGACCCACAGATTCCCCATATATTAATCCTCTCCATCCATCCCGAATCCCCAAAACCTCGTACTGAATCCCCTTTTCGCGTCCCAATCGCTCATCCAGCGCGGTTTTAACTATCCACTTGATCGCCGGATTGATGCCGGCACAGTCTCCACCACCAGTCAGAATACCTATTCTGCTCCTTCTCATAACAATAGGTATATTAGGAGGCAAGCTTTCTGTTGTCAAGGACGCGATTTGAATGGCTCTCCGTCAATTAGTGTGAAAAACCTCCTGAAGCTTTAGTGCTGGCAGCTATCTCATTATTTGTAAGAGGTATCCTCCTTCTCAGGTTATCGACGTTACGGTACCCGTAAGCCATTCGTTTGATGACCTTTATCCTGTTGTTCTTCCCCTCTACAAAGCCGTTGGTTACACGATGGTTAAAGTAGTTGAGAATCTCATTGCGCCAGTTTCTGAATATAGAAAGCACAGCTCTAAACTCCTTAAATCCACTCTTACGAACAGATTCCTCCCACTGATAGAGAGAGGCTTCCGCCTCAGCACGACTTGAGATTCTATACCATTCCCTAAGACCTTCCTTTAACCTCCAGGCTACAGCCAGCTCAGGATAGTAGCTGAATAGATGGCCTAGCCTTATCTTTTCCTCATCATTCAGGCTCTCAGCTTTACGCAAGAGGAGGTAGCGACTATGGAAAAGAAGCCACCTCTTGCCCTTGCCTTCCCTATTTTGCAATTTTGTTCGCACTTTACCCAAAGCCTGGTTAACATGGACTATCACATGGAACTTATCTACCACAATGTTAGCTTTGGGCAAGCACATCTGGACAGCTTGTCTGAATGGCTCATGCATATCCATGACCACCACCTCAACTATCTCAGGATCAGGAAGGGCGGTGAAATACTTCTCCAGTTTACTCTTACCACAGCCCTCAACTATACCCAAAACCTTCCTTCCCTCAATGTCGCTTATAGTGGTATCAAACATCCTCTTCTTCACCGAAAATTCATCAAGTCCTATTACCCTGCTGGCTTTGGGCTTCCCCTCATCAACTCCTAACTCCAGGGCGGCTTCCTCGGTAAAGCTTCTCCTCACCAGACTTTCACTTACTCCTTCTTCTTTGGCCACCCGGCTTATTGCTTGATGACTTGCCCGCTCACCAAGATATTTCCTCAACCGTTTAGTCGATCTTCTCCTGGGACAAAAGATTTCATCCGGCTCAGTAAATACTTTGCCACAGGAAAGACAGCGAAAACGCCTTTTCTCTAAAGTAAGAATCACAATCTTGTCCCTCAGCTTCCTGTCTTTCTTACGTTGAAATGTACTTGCATGCTTTCTCACCATCATGCTGCCACAATGAGGACAAGCTACTTTTTCTACCCTGTATCTCACGGTAACCTCAAAATGATCTTTTAGTTCTGTCTGTCCCAGGATCATTAGCTCTGGCAATCCCATGGCTACTGCGATACAATCGTCTTGCACCTGTTTTACCTCCTTTTTGTTTAGTTTCGCTTAATCACTAAAACTACAGGAGGTGGCAGGTGCCTTTCAATGGCTCATCACCTCCTTCCCGGCACCATCTAAAGATTTTTCACACTAAAAAGTGTAGACCCATTTAATTCGACCTATTGACAGAAATAATGTCTTAGTCTTATACTATTCTCGGCGATTGGAATCATAAGTTTTTAGGAGAACTAAACTATTATAAAAGTCCTTGAAAATACGCCGTTTTGAGGCAAAGCCCCTTAATGACTAGTGCAGTTATTTTTGTCGCATACTATAATTAGTAAGTGACTAGCGACGAACTCAGGCAAACCTTTCTGAACTTCTTTCAGGATAGGGGGCATAAGATTATCCCTGGTTCCTCTCTTGTTCCGCATGGAGACCCTACTTTATTACTCACTACTGCTGGTATGGTACAAATAAAACCATATTTTCTCGGGTTAGAAGTCCCTCCCAGCCAAAGGTTAACCTCCTGTCAAAAATGCTTTCGCACTACCGATATAGATTCTGTAGGTGACAACAAGCATCTTACCTTCTTTGAGATGCTGGGCAATTTCAGTGTGGGTAACTATTTTAAAAGAGAGGCTATTTCCTGGGCGTGGGAATTTGTTACTAAGTATTTGAATTTATCGGAGGAAAGGCTCTGGATAACCATTTATCTTGATGATGAAGAAGCTTTTGCCCATTGGCGAGAGGTCGGAGTTTCTACCGAGAGAATATTGTGCTTTGGTCAAAAGGATAATTTCTGGGGACCGGCAGGAGATTCCGGACCTTGTGGACCATGCAGCGAAATCCATTATGACTTGGGTGAGGAGTTTGGTTGTAATAGACCTGATTGTAAGCCCAATTGTGATTGTGGTCGCTTTTCCGAGATATGGAATCTGGTATTCACTCAATACAATCAAGATCGCAGTGGACAACGCACGCCTTTACCCAAGCCAAACATTGATACCGGGATGGGGTTGGAAAGAACCCTGGCGGCTATTCAAGGTAAGTCTTCTCCTTACGAAACAGACCTATTTTCTCCTTTGATAAACAAGGTTTGTCAGTTAGCCGGGAAAGAGTATGGTCAGGATGAGAATGTTGACCGAGCCATGAGAATTGTTACTGAACATGGGCGTGGCATCCCCTTTCTTATTGCCGATGGTGTTATGCCCTCCAATGAAGGGAGAGGATATGTCCTGCGACGGATACTTAGGCGTGCTTCACTTTTTGGTAGAAGGCTGGGCTTAGATAAGCCTTTCCTGGGAGAATTTGCCAACGTTGTTGTCGAGAAAATGAAACATGTATATCCCGAGCTGATAACTAATGAAGCCCTAATTACGGACGTTATCAAAACAGAAGAAAACAAATTTATCTCCACGCTAGAGATCGGGCTTGCTCTGGTGGAAAACTTAATTGATGATGCCTGCAAAGAGAAGCGGGATTACCTTAAAGGTGAGGAGATATTCCGGCTTTATGACACATATGGTTTTCCTAAAGAGCTAACTGCTGAAATAGCCAGAGAAAAAGGTCTCTCCATAGATTGGGAGGGTTTTCAAGCTGAGATGGAGAGACAGCGGGAAAGGGCTAGGGCAGCATATAACATCACTCTAGCTGCGACGGTGGGCTTAAGAGGTAATCTTTCCGTTGTCAAAATTCCTTCTAGCACGAATTTCGTTGGCGACAGAACGCTTAAGCATCAATCCACTGTTGTGGTCTTGCTTCCCGAGAGCGAATGGCCAAAGAACAGAGTAGATTCTGTCTCTCAGGGTCAGTATGTAGGGGTTGTACTGCGTGAGACTCCTTTCTATGGCGAGATGGGTGGACAGGTGGGTGACACCGGGGAAATCCGTGGTAAAAAAGGAAGAATCACTGTTACTAATGCCGTCAGGCATACAGTGAGTGGCAGCGAGCTCGTAGTTCATCAAGGGGGAGTCGTTGAAGGACATATATTTGTGGACGACGTTGTCGAAGCCGAAGTGGACGAACACCGCCGTCTGGATATTGCTCGCAACCACACGGCTACCCACTTGCTCCAGGCTGCTCTAAGGCAGATACTAGGCAGCTATATTCAACAAAGAGGTTCATTGGTGGAGCCCGAGAGACTCAGGTTCGATTTCCCTCAATTATTACCACTTTCCCAGGAAGAAGTGAAAAAAATTCAGCAATGGGTTAATGAAAGAATACGACAAAACTTGCCGGTGAAAACGAAAATCATCCCCTATAATGAGGCTATTGCCGAGGGTGCTATCGCTTTGTTTGAGGAAAAATATGGAGAGACGGTTCGGGTAGTAGAAATTGCTGAGCCAGTGATAAGTAAAGAACTCTGTGGTGGCACCCATGTGAAATCAACGGGGGAAATTGGTACCTTCCTTATAACCAGCGAAGGCAGTATTGGCACTGGACTACGTCGTATTGAGGCGATTACCGGAAGAGTTGCGGAATCTTTGAT
>Ga0210024_1002934_pt1 | contig 14394 bp, 19 predicted proteins | sample CryGeymeta201525_FD_183988 | JGI IMG/M metagenome (GOLD analysis project Ga0210024, IMG submission 183988) | Groundwater microbial communities from Crystal Geyser aquifers in Utah, USA - Crystal Geyser metaG 2015-25 (SPAdes) (version 2) | ecosystem: Environmental > Aquatic > Deep subsurface >... | reverse complement strand
TCGGCCGCCCGCGTGTGGAGCCCAGTTTTATCCGCACGCTGGTGGACCGCATGATCGACGTGGCCGACGTGGATTCCATCGCTGCAATGCAGTTGCTGAGTGACTTGCTGGGCCGCAAGGTCGGGCCATCAACGGGAACCAACTTTGTCGGCATGCTGGCACTGGCGCTCGAGATGCGCGAACGTGGCGAGCAAGGTTCTGTCTTGTCGTTGCTGTGCGATTCGGGCGAACGCTACCTGGGCTCATACTTTGACCCGGTCTGGGTGCATCGGCACATCGGCGACTGCTCCAGCGCGTTGGCGCGCATGAAGGCAGCGCTGGGATAACCGCGCCGCCACGGCTACCGGGGCTGAGCCCGGTAGGCCGTCAGCCGACGGTTGCTTCCTGTGTCTCGGGTTTGGCTTTGCCTTCGCGTTTAGGCAGCGGCGTGATGTCAAGCAAAACATCGGTTTTGCTCTCGTCCTTGTCGTCCAGGTCAACCGTCAGGCGGCCACCATCCATCAGGCGACCAAACAGCAGCTCGTCGGCCAGCGCGCGGCGGATCGTGTCCTGAATCAGGCGCTGCATTGGCCGCGCGCCCATCAACGGATCGAAGCCCTTCTTGGCCAGGTGCTTGCGCAGCTTGTCGGTGAAGGTGACCTCGACCTTTTTGTCGGCCAATTGGGCTTCAAGCTGCAGCAGGAATTTATCCACCACCCGCAGAATGACGTTTTCGTCGAGCGACTTGAAGCTGACGATGGCGTCCAGCCGGTTACGGAACTCAGGCGTGAACATGCGCTTGATGTCGGCCATCTCGTCGCCCGACTCGCGTGGGTTGGTAAAGCCGATCGTCGCCTTGGCCATGGTCTCGGCGCCGGCGTTGGTCGTCATGATGATGATCACATTGCGGAAATCGGCCTTGCGACCGTTGTTGTCGGTCAGCGTGCCGTGGTCCATCACCTGCAGCAGCACGTTGAAGATCGCCGGGTGCGCTTTTTCGATTTCGTCGAGCAGCAACACGCAGTGCGGCTTCTTGGTGATCGCCTCGGTCAGCAACCCCCCTTGATCAAAGCCGACATAACCCGGGGGCGCGCCAATCAGGCGGCTCACCGCGTGTTGCTCCATGTACTCGCTCATGTCAAAGCGGATCAGCTCGATGCCCATGATGTAGGCCAGTTGTTTGGCCGCCTCGGTCTTGCCCACGCCAGTGGGGCCGCTAAACAGGAACGCACCAATCGGCTTGTCGCCCTTGCCCAGCCCTGAGCGCGCCATCTTGACGCTGGATGCCAGCATATCGAGGGCTTTATCCTGGCCGAACACGACGTTCTTGAGGTCACGCTCCAAGGTCTTGAGCTTGCCGCGGTCGTCGTTGGACACATTGGCCGCCGGGATGCGCGCAATCTTGGCGACGATGTCTTCCACTTCGGCCTTGCTGATGATTTTTTTGCGCTTGGACACCGGCAAGATACGCTGCGCCGCACCGGCTTCGTCGATCACGTCGATCGCCTTGTCGGGTAAATGCCTGTCGTTGATATATTTGGCACTGAGTTCAGCGGCAGCCTGCAGTGCACCCAGCGCGTACTTGACGCCATGATGCTCTTCAAAGCGCGATTTCAGCCCTTTGAGGATGTCAATCGTCTGTTCCACCGACGGCTCAAGCACGTCGATCTTCTGGAAGCGCCGTGACAGCGCGGCGTCTTTTTCGAAAATACCGCGGTACTCGGTGAAGGTGGTCGCGCCAATGCACTTGAGCGCCCCCGATCCCAGCGCGGGCTTGAGCAGATTCGACGCGTCGAGTGTGCCACCCGAGGCCGCACCGGCACCGATCAAGGTATGGATTTCGTCGATAAACAAAATGGTGTTGGGTTTGTCCTTGAGGCTCTTGAGCACACCCTTGAGGCGTTGCTCAAAATCACCGCGGTACTTGGTCCCGGCCAGCAAGGCGCCCATGTCGAGCGAGTAAACAATCGACTCGGCCAGAATCTCGGGCACGTCTTTTTGCATGATGCGCCAGGCCAGGCCTTCGGCGATGGCCGTCTTGCCGACACCGGCCTCGCCCACCAGCAGCGGGTTGTTCTTGCGCCGACGGCACAGGATCTGGATGACGCGCTCTACCTCATACTCGCGGCCAATCAGCGGGTCAATCTTGCCGTCTTTAGCAAGCTGGTTCAGGTTTTGTGTGTATTGTTCCAGCGGTGAGGACTTGTCACCGCGCTCAGAAGACTCTTCGGCTTCGGCCTGCGTCTCAGCCGACTTGACCGGCTCGGGCGGATCGCTCTTCTTGATGCCGTGGGCGATGAAGTTGACCACGTCGAGCCGCGTCACGCCCTGCTGATGCAGGTAATACACGGCGTGCGAATCTTTTTCGCCAAAGATGGCGACCAGCACATTGGCGCCGGTCACTTCTTTCTTGCCACTGCCAGTGGACTGCACGTGCATGATGGCGCGCTGGATCACACGCTGGAAACCCAGCGTGGGTTGCGTGTCAACGTCGTCGATACCCGCCACTTGCGGCGTGTTGTCCTTGATGAAGGTGACCAGCGACTTGCGCAGGTCGTCAATGTTGGCCGAGCAGGCGCGCAGCACCTCGGCCGCACTGGGGTTATCGAGCAAGGCCAGCAACAAATGTTCCACGGTGATGAACTCGTGGCGCTGTTGTCGTGCCTCGACGAACGCCATGTGGAGACTGACTTCCAATTCTTGTGCAATCATGGTTTTCCTTCAATGGCCTTGTTTCAGGCGTTTACTGTAATCTGAATTGAAATCAGCGATCGAACAAACTCTTTATACCCTCAAGGCTCGACGGGTTCAGCAACACATTGCAAAGGATGCCCCGCCTTGTTGGCTGCTTCCAACACCTGGTTGACTTTGGTGGCTGCAACGTCCCGTGAATAGACGCCACAAACGCCGCGACCATCAAGATGGATCTTGAGCATGATCTGCGTCGCCGTGTCGAGATCTTTGCCAAAATATTCCTGAATCACGATCACCACAAACTCCATCGGCGTGTAGTCGTCGTTGAGCATCACCACCTGGTACAACTTGGGCGGTCGTGTCTTCTGGGTGCGTCGCTCCAGAACGACGGTGCCGTCGGAATCGTCTTCAACCGGCTTGATCGGGCGCTGGGGAATCACTTTGGGCGGCTTGGTACTCATGAAAATCATTCTATCGGGCTGAGCTCTTTGCGTCCGAGCGCTGCACTTGATGGTATTCCGTCCAGATTCAAGCCCCTGAACCAGGCATCCACATCCGCCGGATCGTGAAACCGGCGCACCGCATCAAACGCGTATTGCGCTTGCGGGTAGGTTCGGCGCAGCAGATTGAGCCACTGCTTGAGTCGGCCGGTGTGTTGATCGACCGATAAATGCAGGCACACCAGTTGCCAGAAGTCGTACAACAACGGCACTAACCGCTGCCAGCGCAGGTCAACCGCTTGGTGCTGCGGGTCGTCCAACGCCCGAACGCCCAAGCCCAAACCCGGGTTGGCCACCATGCCGCGCCCGAGCATCAGCGATTGGCAACCGCTGGCCTGGCGGCAGGCCACAGCGTCGGCAACCGTCCAGATTTCACCGTTGGCCACCAGCGGCAAGCGCACTACCTGGGCAATGTCATTGATGCGCTGCCAGTACGCGGGCGGCCGGTAACCGTCGCGCTTGGTGCGGGCGTGCACCACCAGTTCGCCTGCGCCACCGGCTTCAATCGCCAGCGCGCATTCTTCGGCACGTTTGTCGTCATGAAGGCCCAAGCGCATCTTGGCCGACACCGCTTGCTGCGCCGGGACCGCAGCGCGCACGGCGCTGACAATCTGGTACAACAGCTCGGGCTCTTCGAGCAGCGCCGCGCCGCCCCGGTGGCGGTTGACCACCTTGGTGGGGCAACCAAAATTCAGGTCCACACCGTCACAACCCATGCCCGCTACCCGTGCCGCATTTTCTGCCAGACACACCGGGTCGGAGCCTAGCAACTGCGGGCGCACCGGCACCCCAGAGGCGGTCTTGCCGCCGTGCAACAGCTCGGGCACCAGCCGCGCGTACACGCGCTCAGGCAACAAGGTGTCGGTGATGCGGATGAACTCTGACACGCAGCGGTCGACCCCGCCAACGCGGGTCAGAATGTCGCGCAAAACAAAATCAAGCAAGCCCTCCATCGGGGCCAGAATCAAACTCATGGGACGCAGCTACCTTTCGGGGACCGATTGTGGCGGGATTGTCCCTATGCCGGGCGCACCGGGTTTTTGCCACAATGGCAGCGCCAACACACATTTCGAGGAAACCACCATGGCCATCAAAGTCACTATCGATCTGGGCTACGAGCTCAACGTCAAAGCCAGCTTCCAAAAGGTGTTCGACACCTTGTCCGACGTACCCACCTCGGCAAGCTTCTTCCCCAAGGTCGACCAGCTGGTGGACATGGGCGACAACGTGTACCGCTGGGAGATGGAAAAAATTGGCCTGACACAAATCAACCTGCAAACCATTTACGCGTCGAAATACGTGTCCAACGCAGACAAGGGCACCATCGTCTGGACGCCCGTTGAAGGCGTGGGCAACGCGCTGGTGTCGGGCAACTGGAAGATCGTCGACAAAAAGAAGTCAACCCACATCACCTTCAAATCCAAAGGCGAACTCACGCTGCCGCTGCCCGGCCTGATGAAAATGGTCGTCGCCCCAGTGGTTGAAGGCGAATTTGAAAAAATGGTCGAGCAATACCTTGACAACCTGACCAAACATTTTGGCGGCGAGGTGTGAGTTTCTGGCGCGTTGCCTGAAAGTGCCCCCTACGAACAGACGTTTCAGCCGCAAATGGCCGTTTTTTGACGCTAAGATGTCCCGGCAGAAAAAGGGAAACTGATGGCGAAAGCATCTAGCAAAAAAAAACGATTCATCCGCCAACCTCGGCTTCGAGGCCAAGCTCTGGCTCACCACCGACAAGCTGCGCAAGGCCAAACACCAAGACAAGTACAAGACGCCGGCAAACCCCTATCACCTGGGACTGCAGTTTGGGCTGGAGCGGGTGCTGGGCTTTCTTGAAAAAAGTGGGCAGCAGCACAGTGCTCACGTGATTGTGGAATGCCGTGGCAAAAATGAAGACGACGATCTGGAGCTTGAGTTCCGCCGCATTTGTGACCACGCGCCGTTCACAGCGTCCAAGATCAAGCTGGAGGTGATATTTGCTGACAAAAAGTCTAACGCTGCGGGCTTGCAGCTTGCCAACCTGATGGCACGCCCAATGGAAATGTCTGTGCTGAAACCGAATCAGCCGAACCGTGCGGTTGACATCATCCGTCCGAAATTGATGGCAATGAACGGCAGAACCATGGGCTGGGGGCTGAAGTGCCTTCCGTAAACACCGGCGCACTCCAAAAAACAAAAGGCCCCGGCAATCGCCGGAGCCCCATGTCGACTGAGAATTCTCAGTCCACACATGAAATTTTACACCGATGCTCCCCGAATATAGTGTCACTATTTACTTTTCTGGGCTTGGTTTTCATTTAGACGCAAACCGCCACAAAGCACTTCCGACAACCTAAGCTGTGATTAAAAAAAATTCTTGTTTAAACGCAAAACCACGATGCACTCATGAGCCTCAACGAATCCATCGGCGAAGATGCCACCCTCGAATGGTTTGGGTATCTGAGCTACGCCACCGGGCGCGGGCAACTATTAAGCGTTACTTACAAGTTCAAACCGAAAGGAGGTTGAACCCATGAGCACTGATTCAGAAGCGCCAGCACCCGGCGGTCAGTTCCTCGTTTACCAGACGGAGGACGGGAAACTGAAGATCGACGTGCAGTTTGAGGGCGAGACCGTCTGGCTCACCCAACAGCACATGGCTGAGCTGTTTCAGACGACCAAGCAGAACGTCGGTCAGCACCTGAAAAGCATCTTTGCCGAGGGGGAATTGGTGCAGGATTCAGTAGTAAAGGATTCCTTTACTACTACCGCCGAAGGGAAGAACTACGCGACCCGTTTCTACAATCTCGACGCCATCATCTCGGTTGGCTACCGGGTGAAAAGTGCGGCGGCCACCCGCTTTCGCATCTGGGCTACCCGGCTGCTGCGGGAATACATCGTGAAGAGCTTCCTCCTCGATGACGAGCGGCTGAAGAATCCGGATCAGCCCTTCGATTATTTCGATGAGTTGATGCGGCGGATTCAGGACATCCGCACTTCGGAGCGGCGGTTCTACCAGAAGATCACAGACATTTACGCGACGAGCATTGATTACGACCCCACGCAGGAGATGAGCCTGCAGTTTTTCAAGACGGTGCAGAACAAGGTGCATTAGGCCATCACCGGGCAGACGGCGGCTGAGATCGTTCACGGTCGGGTGGATGCGGCGAAGCCCAACCTCGGTCTGACCAACTGGCGGGGAGCCGTGATCCGCAAACAGGATGTCGCCATCGCCAAGAACCACCTCAGCGAGCCGGAATTGGAAGCGCTGAACAACCTCGTGGAGCAATACCTCATCTTTGCCCAAGGTCAGGCCATGCGACGGGTGCCGATGCACATGGCGGACTGGATCGAGAAGTTGAACGGGTTTTTGACCTTGAACGACCGCGACATCCTCACCCATGCCGGCCGTATTTCGCACGAAATGGCGCAGGCCACGAATGATTTGAAGAAGCTGCCAAAGCCGAAGAAACCCAAACCACCGAAGAAATGAGTCTCAACGAATCCATCGTCGAAGATGCCGGCGAGAAGCATGGAATGTGGCTAATCATTGACAGATATTCGCGACAGGCTACCATTCGCCACATGCCGTCTGCCACTTACCACGATAGAGTCCTGCGCCTGGCGCGCCGCGCCCAAGGGGTTACGGCGCGCGAAATTGCCGCGGCAGGCATACACCGTCAGGCGCTGACCCGCTTGGTCGAGGCCGGGCAGCTTGAGCGTGTCGTGCGCGGTCTCTATCGGCTTCCCGAGCGCCCTTTCACCGAGCACCACGGACTGGTGCTGGCGAGCGCGGCGGTGCCACAGGGAGCGATTTGCCTGCTCAGCGCATTGCAGTTCCACGGCATCGGCACGCAGCTTCCGGCCGATGTGTGGATCGCGATTGACCGGCGTGCACACCGCCCATCGTTGCGCTACCCGCCGCTGCGCGTGGTTCGCTTCACAGGGGCAGCGTTGACCGAGGGCATCGAGTCGCACCGCATCGAGGGACAAACGGTGCGCGTCTGCAACATCGCGAAAACCGTGGCCGACTGTTTCAAGTACCGCAACAAGATCGGCATCGACGTCGCGCTGGAGGCGCTGCGCGAAGCATGGCGCGCCCGGCGCTTCAGCATGGACGAGTTGGACCGTTACGCCCGCATCTGCCGCGTGCAGCGCGTGATGCAGCCTTACCTCGAAGGGCTGGTGGCATGAACGGCAATCGCGATGGCCTGGCTCGTTCGGTGCAGACGCGATTGGCGCAACATGCAAAGGTGATCAACACCGATCCCAATCTGGTTCTGACGCGTTATGCGGTCGAGCGATTCCTGTACCGGCTTTCGCGCTCGCCTCATGTGGATCGCTTTGTTCTCAAGGGCGCTTTGCTGATGCTGGCCTGGCTGGGCGATGCGCTACGCCCGACCCGCGATGCCGATCTGCTGGGTTTTGGCGATCTGTCGGATGAGGCCTTGGGGCAAATTTTCGCCGAGGTTTGCAAAGTGGATGTCGAGCCCGATGCGATGGTGTATCTGGCCGAGACCGTGCGTGTCGAACCCATTCGTGCCGAAGATGCGTACGGGGGTCAGCGCATTACACTGGACGCGACCCTCGGCGCAGCCCGGTTGCGGGTGCAGATGGATGTTGGCATCGGTGATGCGGTGGTGCCACCGGCGGCGTGGCTTGATTACCCAAGCCTGCTCGATTTTCCGCGTCCCCGGCTGCGCGCTTATTCCGCCGAAACGGTGATCGCAGAAAAGTTTCACGCCATCGTGCTGCTCGGGTTGCGCAATAGCCGGATGAAAGACTACTTCGACCTGTATGCACTGTCTCGTGAAGACGCCGGCAACGTGACTCAGGTGGATGCAGCCATCGTGGCAACTTTTGAACGTCGTAGAACGCCGCTGCCGGACACTTGGCCGCTGGGACTGAGCGACGAGTTTGCGCGCGATGCTGCGAAGCTCGCGCAATGGCAAGGCGGGCGCACTGTTCGGAGATCCGCGACGACGTGAGTTTCTTCCAGGCGCTGCAAGCCGCGCTGAGCAAGCAGGGCAGCAACAACCACAAGACGCCCGAGCAGATCGACGCTGCCATTCGTCAGTTGGTCTCCAAAGCGATTACCACCGAGGGCCAGGTGATCGACGTTTTCACCGCCGCCGGGCTGCCCAGGCCCGACATCAGCATCCTCTCCGACCAGTTCCTGGCCGAAGTGCGCAGCCTCAAGCATAAAAACGTCGCTGCCGAGTTGCTGGAAAAGTTGCTCAAGGACGAACTCAAAGTCCGCTCCGGGCGCAACATCGTGCAGAGCCAGGTCTTCAGCGAAAAGCTCAAGAAAACCCTCAACGCGTACCACAACCGGGCCATCTCGACGATGCAGGTGATCGAAGAGCTGATCAAACTCGCGAAGGACCTGGATGCCGCCAGCAAGCGCGGCGAAACCCTCGGCCTGACCGACGACGAAGTGGCCTTTTACGACGCGCTCGCCGCCAATCAATCCGCCGTGATCGCCATGGGCGACGACAAGCTGCGCGTGATCGCCACTGAGCTCATCACCCAGGTGCGCAAGAGCGTGACAATTGACTGGACGCTTCGCGAGAGCGCGCGAGCAAGAATCCGTGTGATGGTGAAACGCATCCTGAACAAGTATGGCTACCCGCCGGACTTGCAGGATGATGCCGTCAAGACAGTGCTGGCGCAGGCCGAATTGCTGTCAGCGGGGTGGGCTCAAGCTTGAGCGTCAGCAAAGGCGGGCTTAAAAAAACCTGCCCCTGATCCGCTGCCCCAGCGTCACCACCAACAGCACCACACCACCCGCCACCAAGCCCAGCAAGGCGTTGAGCACCAGCGACGCCAGCCCCGCCAACGCACCCGCGCTTTGGCTCAGTAATTCCAGCCAGGCACCCACGTCGTGCAGCCCGTGCGCCAGAATGCCGCCGCCGACCAGAAACATCGCCAGTGTGCCCACCACCGTCAAGGCTTTCATCAGCCAGGGCGCGGCGGCCAGAATCATCTCGCCCAAGCGGCGCTGCACAGCCACGCTGCCTGACGACCCCTCGCGCAAGGTCAAAAACAAACCTGCATCATCGAGCTTGACAATCACCGCCACCACGCCATAAACGCCGATCGTCATCGCCACCGCAATGCCCACCAGCGCGCCCACCTGCACCGGCAAGGTGCTTGCCTGCACAATGCCCAGCGCGATGACGATGATCTCGGTCGACAAAATGAAATCGGTGCGAATGGCGCCTTTGATCTTGTCTTTTTCCAGCGCCACCAAATCGACCGAAGCGTCGGCCAGCGCGTGCGCCAACTCAGCGCGATGGGCCTGATCTTCGGCGCTGCTGTGCAGCAATTTGTGCGCAACTTTCTCAAAACCCTCAAAGCACAAAAACAAGCCACCCGCCATCAGCAGGGGCGTGATCGCCCACGGCGCGAAGGCGCTCAGCAGCAAGGCCAACGGCACCAGAATCGCCTTGTTGAGCAGCGAGCCTTTGAACACCGCCCACACTACAGGCAGCTCGCGTTCGGCCTTGACGCCGGTGACCTGCTGGGCGTTGAGTGCCAGGTCGTCACCGAGCACGCCAGCGGTTTTTTTCGCCGCCACCTTCGACATGAGCGCCACGTCGTCAAGCACGCTGGCAATATCGTCCAGCAGGACGAGCAGACTGGTCGCCATGGACAATCAGTAGCCGTAGACGCCGCGGCCGGTCTTGCGACCCAGCCGACCCGCAGCGACCATTTCTTTGAGCAACGGGCAAGCGCGGTATTTGCTGTCGCCAAACTCCTGCAAGTACACGTCCATCACCGCCAGGCACACGTCCAGCCCCACCATGTCGGCCAGCGCCAGTGGACCAATCGGCTGGTTACAGCCGAGCTTCATGCCCGCGTCGATGTCCTCGGGCGTGGCCAGACTTTCAGCAAGCACAAAGAAGGCTTCGTTGATCATCGGCACCAGGATGCGGTTGACAACAAAGCCGGGCGCGTTTTTGACGGTGATGGGGGTCTTGCCCAGCGCGGTGGCCATGGCGTGCACGGCGGCGTGCGTGGCATCGCTGGTTTGCAGACCACGGATGATTTCCACCAGCGCCATCATCGGCACCGGGTTGAAAAAATGCATGCCGATGAACCGGTCGGCACGGCTGGTCACCGCAGCCAGCTTGGTAATCGAGATCGACGACGTGTTGGAAGCCACGATCACCTCGGGCGCCAGCAACGCATCCACCTGCTTGAGTATCTTGACTTTGAGCTCAAAATTTTCGGTAGCCGCTTCAATGACCAATTGCACGCCTTTCAGGTCGTCGTAACTGGTGCTGCCCTTGATGCGTGCCAGCGCTGCGGCTTTGTCGGCCACGGTGATTTTTTCCTTTTTCAGCAAGCGGTCCAGGCTGCCCGACACGGTAGCGATGCCTTTGGCCACTGCCGCGTCTGAAATGTCAACCATCACCACGTCCAGCCCTGACACCGCGCACGCCTGTGCAATGCCGTTACCCATGGTGCCCGCGCCAATGATGCCCACTGTCTTGATCGTCATGAAAAACCCCTTCATAGTAATCACCTGATGTTAACTGGCGCCAAAGTGATAATTCGCCCACTTTCAACCTTTGGAGACATTCCACATGAATCTCACCGAACAGCTGCTCACCGCGCTCAAAAGGCACGGTGCCCGACAAATTTTTGGTATCCCCGGCGACTTTGCCCTGCCCTACTTTCGCATCATTGAGCAGTCGAAAATTCTTCCGCTCTACACCTTGAGCCACGAGCCTGGCGTTGGTTTTGCCGCCGACGCGTCAGCGCGCATCAACGCCGGTCTGGGCGTGGCCGCCGTCACGTATGGCGCCGGTGCCTTGAACATGGTCAACGCGGTAGCCGCCGCGTTTGCCGAGAAGTCACCGCTGGTGGTGCTCTCGGGCGGCCCTGGCAAGAATGAATCACGCTCCGGGCTGCTGCTGCACCACCAGGCCAAGACGCTCGACAGCCAGTTCCACATCTACAAGGAAATCACCTGCGACCAATGCCGCCTCGACGATGCCGATCGTGCCCCTGCCGACATTGCCCGCGTGCTCGCCAGCTGCCTGCGCCACAGCGAGCCGGTGTACATCGAGATCCCGCGCGACATGGTGGCCGTGCCCTGCGCCGAGGTGGTCCCCGAGGCAACGCAACGCGTCGACCCCGACGCGCTGGCCGCGTGTGTTGACGAGATTTTGCAGCGTCTGGCCAGTGCCGCGTCTCCGGTGCTGATGGCTGGCGTCGAAGTGCGCCGCTATGGGCTCGAAGACAAAGTCGCCACGCTGTCGCGCCGACTCGGGCTGCCAGTGGTGACCAGTTTCATGGGTCGTGGCCTGCTGGCCGAGCAGAACGCGCCGCTGGTGGGCACCTACATGGGCGTGGCCGGTCTGCCTGAGGTGACACACCTGGTGGAAAACTCTGACGGCCTGTTTTTGCTGGGTGAGATCATCTGCGACACCAATTTTGCCGTCTCCGAGACCAAGATTGACATGCGCAAAACCATTCAGGCCTTGAATGGCCAGGTCAACATCGGCTTCCACACCTACGCCAATCTGCCGCTGGCCGCGCTGGTCGACCAGATGCTGGCGCGGGTGGGCGCACAGGACAAAGACTTCACCATCACGCCCCAGGTCTTTCCGCGCGACCTGCAAAGCGATGACACCGGCATCACCCCCACCGACATCGCCATCGCCGTCAACGACCTGATGGCCACGCACGGCAAGATGCCCATCGCCAGCGACATCGGCGACTGCCTGTTTACCGCCATGGACATTGCCCACACCGCGCTGGTCGCACCCGGCTATTACGCCACCATGGGCTTTGGCGTGCCCGCCGGCCTGGGCCTGCAAGCGGCCACCGGCGAGCGCGCGTTGATTCTGGTGGGCGACGGTGCCTTCCAGATGACCGGCTGGGAGTTGGGCAACTGCCGCCGCTACGGCTGGGACCCGATCGTCATCGTCTTCAACAACGCCAGTTGGGAGATGCTGCGCACGTTCCAGCCCGAATCGGGCTTCAACGACCTGGACCACTGGGGTTTTGCTGAAATGGCCAGCGGACTGGGTGGCGACGGCGTGCGCGTGGCCACTCGGGCCGAGCTCAAAGCCGCGCTCGCCCGTGCCCTGGCCACGCGCGGCAAGTTTCAACTGATCGAGGCCACCATCCCGCGCGGCGTGCTCTCGCGCACGCTGGCACGCTATGTGGCCGGGGTGAGGCGGCTTAACGCGCCAGGCAAATAGCACTGGCAACGATGGCAAGCTTGCCGTAAACCACAAAGCACCGGCGCCAACCGAAAAGCACCTGATCACCAGCGCCGCAGAGGCACACCGCGTAGCGTCCGAGGCGCTGCTCAAGCACGGTGTTTGCACTTCTCATAGAACAACCCTACCAGCGCGAACTTATGCCACTTGGGTTCGCATTACCCCACAGCGCCAGCCAGGCCGAGCGAGGCGACATGATTTTCATGACACCGTACGGCCGCTGGACCGCTTGCCAGCCCAAAACCCGTTTGTCACCTGTAACAAACAAATCCATGCCGGCACGGGCAGCGGCGTTCACCAAACGCTGGTCATTGTCGTCGGCTGGGTCAGGCACATCGTCAATCAACTGCGCCACCGACCAGGATGCATCAAACAAGCGACTGACCTGTAGCAGGTGCGGAAATTTGCGCCGCAACACCTCATGCGCTTCCTGTTGGACCAAGGGGCTGCTGTACAAGCAGTTGCGATCCGCACACTGCAGCACCCATTCCTCACACAAACCCGAAAAAATGGTGGCAGACACCCAGACGTTGGTATCCAGAAACACCTTCATGGCACGTCTTGCAGCACATCATCTTCTGTCAACCAGCCTGCCGCCCGCGCCAAAGGTGCCAATTGGGCTTGACTTTGACGCAACGAATCGCGCAACCGGTGCGCGCGCAGGGCCTCTCGCACCACCTCACTGCGTGATTTGCCCGTATGTTGGCACAACGCATCAAGCCCCTGGGTTTCGGTATCTGACAACCGAACAGTCAAGGTTGTTTGCATGTTGACGACTCCTTAGGTTGATTTTTGTAAGACAGTGTATTACAAATCACTTCTTTTTCCACATTTGACCGACTTGACACCCAACGCGAAAAAACGCATGAATACCCCTCGCTCGTGCATTGCCACCGGCCAAAACGCCGCCAACCTGATACCGCTCAAGCAGCTGAAAGCGCAGGTGTTTGCATTGGTGTCAGAATTCGATCAAAATGCCATTTTTTAATGATTGTGGAGATTTATTAGTGATAAGCATGAAAATGTCAAATGGCGGACGAGTTGTCATTCCATTGGAAATAAGGCAGGCGCTGTCCCTTAATGAAGGTGATACCGTTTTATGGGAACTGAAGGATGGCGCTGCCCTCCTGACCACCCGCGAGCAGCAACTGCGTCAGGTTCAGGCCTTGTTCAAGGGGATGGGCAGTCCTGCCGAGTGTTGGAGCGATGAACTCATCAGCGAACGCCGCGCCGAGGCCTCCCGTGAGTGATTCTGCTGCCGTGCTGACCTATGTGCTGGATGCCTCGGCAGTGATTGCCTTTGTACGTGATGAGCCGGGCGCCGCGGTGGTACGGCAGGCGCTGGATCAGCGCTGTGTGATCAGCTCGGTCAACCTGACGGAAGTGCTGACCAAACTGCAAGACAAAGGTGCAGCGCCAGAGCAGGCCGAGCATGCGATGGATGTGCTTGGGCTGGAAACTGCCGACTTTGGCGCACAGGCGGCGCGTGCCAGCGCCTGGCTTCGGGGTGTCACCCGCTCACAGGGGTTGTCGCTAGGCGACCGTGCTTGTCTGGCGCTGGCCAAAGAGCGCAACGCCCTGGTGCTGACCGCTGATCGACCCTGGCTGCTGCTGAATGCCGCGCTCGGTTTGGCTATTCGCTGCATTCGCCCTGAAATTCACTGACACGGACAAACCGCATGTCAACCCTCGTCGTCTCCACCTTTGGCTCCAGCATCTTGTCTGGCTCAGCTGCGCCAGAAATCAAAGGCATTCTGGGCAAACACGCCAACGCCAGGTCGATTGCCGATATCGCTGCAACCGACCTGGAGCGTATTGAACAGCATGTGAAGCAAAACCCGGGTTTTTATGGCTCCATGCCGTTCTGTATGGACCTTGACGTATTCAAGGGACCAGGCTCAGACTAAAGCGGCAAGCCGAGCTGAATTTTGACGACGTGCTCGACGCCTTTGAGTTCAGTACGTGACAGTTGACCCACTTTGCCGGTCAACCGCTCTTTGGCG
>Ga0210024_1002928_pt1 | contig 14403 bp, 1 predicted proteins | sample CryGeymeta201525_FD_183988 | JGI IMG/M metagenome (GOLD analysis project Ga0210024, IMG submission 183988) | Groundwater microbial communities from Crystal Geyser aquifers in Utah, USA - Crystal Geyser metaG 2015-25 (SPAdes) (version 2) | ecosystem: Environmental > Aquatic > Deep subsurface >... | reverse complement strand
GAGTTGGGTACACTGTCCCATGATCAAAGAGAAAACTTTACCATTTTTTTCTTTGAGCTCCTTAATCTGCGTGCTGTATGCCTTGGTGCGATTGACAAACTCTTGATTGTCTTGTTGGTCCAATATCAGTTTGAGTGGTTTGGTTAAGCCATCGCGGGTTAGTTGGATTTCATTTTGAAGTTTGGCTAACTTCACTGGTGCATCGGTATCAATGCCAAGATCAACAATCTCAGTGAGCATTCCTTCTGATATGAGTTGGCCATTGAGCAAAATCTGAAGGGACCTCTTGTGTGCAGCTTCTTGGATTGCATGTTCGGCTAGCACCTCTGGCGTATGCACAGGGACTGGGATTACCACATGCTTTTTATTGGACAGAGTACGACGAACATCTTCACCATACTGTGTACCAGCATAATCCACAATTTTGTCCCAGGTGACCTTCACTTGGTCTGCAGCACCTTTTTTATTGTAATCAAACATATGATTACCAAGGGCAACACATAAGCCCTTACTGTTGGCGGTGGTCATACTCTGTGAGCCACTGCGACCTTTACCTCGGCCGCCACGACCAGCTTTGCCTTTACCATTTCCTCGTCCACTCATGGTAATATATCACAAAAATATTTTGCGAGAGCCTCCGGCGTAAATAGAGGTTGGGTCGGTTTTAAAGTCTATATCCTGACTATGGAACCACCACCCAAAAATATTTGATGTCACCGACCTTGAAAAACTTTAGAACTATTGCTCAACTCAATGTTCTTTCTTCTTGGGGACAGTACTAAATCAATCCTGTTGAGATAGCACTCACTCTGGTAGCAGTAGCTGTGCTAGTTGTTAGTATAGCACTAGCTGTCAATAGTACCACTAGATAGTAGTACTAGTAGTAGCTGGTAGTAGTTACTAGTAGCTGGTAGTAGCTAGTAGTAGTAGCTGGTAGTGGCTAGTGGTCACACACTGGCTCCAAAAATTCGTTTTTGGTGATGTCACACTAGTCACTGGACTCAGGTTCGATCCCACTTGAAGAACACCTGTTCTGTCTTCTTTTTGTGTCAAAAACTGGCGTGCGCTCAATTGCCAGTGAGCAAAGTGCTTCTTTATCACGGGCAAAAAGTATTTACCTTGCTTTTAACTAGTAGTAATTTCCTTCGCTAAGAAATTACTCTGCTTGTTGGTCTTTGCGCGCTTTTCACCTATTACCAGGTAATTTCAACTGGGAAGCGCAACTCTGTCTTGCAGGCAAAAGCTAAATCACTGGCTTTTTACTAGTAGTGATTTCCTTCGCGAAATCGTTTCGTTTCCCTCTTGCTTTTAATACTGCATGAAAATACAGCACGATGGGAATTCAGCCGCTGACTTTTTGACTGTAGAGACTGGTACTACTCCTACTGGAGACACTGCTGAGGCTTGTTGTTGTTTATTAGGGGCTTTCACTAGCTCCTGTCTGTGTGTCTTGCGCTTAAGGAGTCCTTGCTGTGTGATATCACTGTATTCACACTGCTTGTTATTGATCGCGACGATCCTGTGGTCTCCTGCTTACTGCACCTGTCACTGCAGTATTACTTGTCACTATGGTGCCTTTAACAGTATTATGTTGAATAGACACTTCAATTCAAACACTATGTCTATACTTTGGTATGGTCTTCACTTGATGATACTCTGTATTTATTATTAGATAATACTGTTAAAGTGAGAGGACTCTGATATCACTATTTGATATCAGTCAGTCCTACTAGATACTACTAGTAGTGCCTTGAAACGTAGGATTCATAGGACCCATAACCAGTGGTTTAGGTACTTTCGCCAACACACTCCTGTGGTCACGACCGCTGGCCTTACTGCCAGACGTGACCAAACACTCACTCTTAACGTTCGGGGCACTCCTACTTGGATTCTGTGCCGAAATGACACCCATAATCTGGTCTCTGAAACGACTGAACAGAGCACCCTGGTTGGGTTTAGTCATAAAATCACCAATCATGTCCTCGGTAGGACACCATTCCACTTTCATTTCTTTCTTCTGAATCCGATCAGTCACAAAGAAATAACGAATGTTGATGTGCTTCGTGCGCTTACCGCTGGAAGCTTTACCATTCTTCTCCAAAAGAATAGCACTCATATTATCTTGATATACGATGTTTTCACTTACACCATAACCTTGTGATTGCAAGAAATACCTAGTCCAACAAATGGCTGGCATGCAATCATCTACTCCAACAATCTCAGATTCTGTGGAGCTTCTCGTATTCAACTTTTGTTTGGTGGAGTTGACAATAGGAAAACCTCTTCCTAGGGATAGACCTCCTCCAGTGTGTCCTCTCAAATTAGGATGCACTCCGTAGGATCCATCAACCCACCACTTCAGAATGCCGCTACCGTTGGCACTCAGGATCAAAGGCATTTCTCTTGTACCTCTGATGTACTTCATCAAATGAACCAATTTCGACCAATCATCTTGATCTGGTTCTCTCACTCTCGTAGTGAGATAGGCAATAGCTGTGCAGGTATCCGGCCTAGCACGCTTTGTTGCATACAACATTTTTGCCACTAGATTGTGAAACATCTTAGCTTTATCGGGCTTCAGTTTGGGACAATCTTCATTCACCTTGAATAGAGTCTCTGGGGCAGCACTCGTTTTGGTGCCTTTACCTTTGGGCTCAGCTTTATCAAAAGCTTCCAAGATCTCATCAATGTATTGCTGCATTGATATTTTCACTTGACCTGGAACACTGTAGTCCAAAGTCATACCAAGATAGTTGTGGACCTTACCACGGTTCACTGTCATCTTTCCAGAGCCATCTTCAAAGATACTCTCATATTCCTGTCGTAGCCACTGAATCAATTTGTCGACCTCCTTTGGGTCTTCATGGCTGATTTTGCAGTCATCCACATGAAAAGCAATAGTCATCTGCTTCCCATTGATCATTTTATTGGCTACACATGGGTCGTATGGATTGAACTCAAATCCAATACTGGTAAGACTGGCACAGAATTTGCGGTAGTAGAGCAATGATGCCACCATGGTTCCATAGATAGCATTCAGGCACTTTACAACCAATTGCTTGGTACCATTCTTGTCATTTGTTACATATGGCTTGTAGGTTTTAGGATCAATCTCCTCTAACATATCAACCAAGATTCCTCTGACCTTGATGATTGCCATATCTTTCTCATCTTCAATGCGAGTCTGAATAAACGCATTTGGGATGTCTACCACTGCGACATCTCTTCCTTCCTCTGCATCAACAATGCAGGTAAGTAACACAGCTTCGGTTGCAACTGTAGGTGAGCTAGCATCTTCCTTTGAGATGAAGTCTCTCTGTTTGTTTCCTCCAGCTACAGTTCTTCCCTTGATCTTTCCATCTCTCTTCAACTTGAGAAACATATGGGATTCCAAAGTACTTTTCTTCTGTGTCACAGTCAATTCATGCCAATGCATAGGTTTGAATGTACCTCTAAGGTGCAGTTGCTTCATTTCAGAGTGGACTGCTTCCTTGGCTTTACTGCCCCATTCTCTGAGGCCTGCCCTCAATGACAACTGTGTCATGATTGCTTGTGCAACATCGGGCTGTTGTTCACACACTTTCTGTTGGTGGAACATATGAGAATCTGGATGAAGGATTTCATTGTTCTCATACTGGGCTGCAGCATATCCATAAGCTTTTCCTTTCATACTAGGAACATAAGTCTTTGTCTGCGCCCTGGCTCTTGATGACCTGCGCACCACTCCTGGGATTTCCTGAGGGGCCGCTGGTTCTGGTTCTTCAATGAGCTCTTGTGGATCAGGTACGACTGCATCCACCACTGGATCCTCATATCTGGGATCTTCCTGTACTTGTTCAGGGTCCTCAGCTGGAACTTCAGCATAAGGTTCTTGGTCCTCCTCATCATATAGGGGAACAAATTCTTCTTCAGGTTGGTAAATGGGCTGATGTTCGAGATCATCACCAATGTCAGGCTCGAAGACTTCTTCAATAAGTTGTGGGGCCTCATTCTCATCCCCATCCACTCCTGTGAGCTCGATATCACCAATTTGTCTTCCAGAGCGGTCTGTGAAGACTAAAAGCTCTGGTTGGTCACTGCCCAGGGTATTGACTCGGGCAATTACTGTATCAGGCATTGGGATCACATCCCACTTGCGCCTGACAACCTTTTTTGCAGTCGACAGTGTCATAAACTTGAATCCTCCTTGGATGTTTTCACTTGGTCCAAGGCAAATAGCACCTTGTGTGCGAGGGAGTTGGCTGTTTCTGGGCTCATCTTCCTCATGGATTTGACAATACTGTCCGACTTTGAGACTCAAATGTTTCTTGAAATTCAATGTCTCACCTGACATAATAGTTCTCGGACTATAGATGTCAGAAATTCCTCCCTTGCTGGGGAAAAAGTTCAGCATTCGCACATTTGCAAATACAATATGGATCGTCAACAATTTTGGGATCCTGTTGAAAGGTAGGCTGTGCCTATGGGCTCGGGCCCGTTCTTTCACAACTCGAATTCGACGTTCGATTTCAGGGACATGCTCATTTGCACTTGCCAAATTTACCATTGGGCCTCCTGGCATATCATGGATTAGAGCCTGGAGGGGTGCAAATTCACCATCAGCATGTACTGTCACAATTCGAAAACCTCGATTGAGATACAACTTGTAGACACTTAGGAAGGCTTGAAAAATATGAGCAAGCTTCCTGTCTGCCAAGTGATTCACCGTAGTGAAACAAATATTCCGACTCAATGTGAGTAAGAATGGGATCTTGTTCACAAAGAACAAGTCCAATGTAAGATACACTTCTTTGTGTAGCTTCACAATTTCAGAAGGGATTTTCACAAAGTCCCTTGCCACATGGATCGGCTTGGATCTGGTGGTCTTGCCTTTCAAAGCTGCAATATCTTTGCCCCAAATCTTGTGGGCAATATCAATATCCTGAACAGTCACCGGACAATTCAAGATTTGGTTGCTTTGGACTACCCACTTGAAATCTTTCATAGATGGGAATCCTAGGGTGGAGTACAATTCTCTTGCAGATTCTGCACCCTTGATTTGTCGCTGGCTAAAGCCTTCTTTGTTACCAGCAACGGTGGAAATAAATGTATACGATTCATTTCTTGGTTCGTAGACATGCAGGCCATTTGCTTGCATCTTGAACTCCATATTTGGTTTGTTGAACTTTTCACGGTGAACAACAAACATTCTCTCAGTACTGTCATAGGTGACCTTGTACTGTTGGATTATATTGTGTAAGGCAATAATATTTGTAATTGCCTTGCTGCTGAACCACACTTTTTGGTTGTACCCAGTCACTGTAGCCTGCTGATCTACAATCAACTGGCCACCATTGCTGCGGACTGTCATCTTGGAAGGTGCCTCATGCACTCCTGTGACTAGAGCTGGGTTGCAGAATAAATCCATTGTGGACTGACTGTCCAACAAAATAACATTTTTCATGTTTTTACTGGCACTGTTGCCATGGTTCTGTTCCAATAGAACCTGCTGGATGCTTTGTGGGAATTCCACCACCTGAGTCATATTAAATCCTTGCTGGAAATAGTTGGCACCATGGGAAGCTGCTTCATCAGCTGCCGATCTTTCATCAAGCATAGTTTGCATGTGAGCCATTGACTTGTTTTGTTCCATCACAGCATTTGTAAGTGCAGACATGGCATCCTCATTGCTGCCTGCTGCAGCTTTCTTAGAGAGAGTGCAACAATTAGAAGGATGGCCCTTCTTGTTACACTTGAAGCAAGTCTTGTCTTTCCAGAATTCCTTGTCATATACCTTGGAACTATTGCTTCTGCCGCCTCGGCCTCCTCTACCACTTGCATTGCCTTGTCCTCTGCCACTTTTGGTGCCACCACGGCCACCACTACCACCACCTTGAGCAAATGCCACACCTTCAGAGGTTGGGGTTGTGCTCACAAAATGTACCGTGGAAAAGGTACCAAGTCGGTGGAGGACTTCTTGTCGGTTTTGAGGATAATAATCTTGCCCTTTGGAAAAATCATTTTTCAGATCAGTTCGCAGCTGATCATGTTGTTTACCACTTTGTTGGAGAAAAACATAGGCAAGGTACCGTTCTTCAGCAAGTACACGGATCGCAGGCTGTTCCGTGATGGGGTCTAAGAGGTCAAATTCTTTGTTATAGAGCTTGTTAGCTTCAGAATCTAGAACAACTTTGTGCTGATGGGACACTCCAACAGAAGCACCAACATCAATATTGGTATTAAACCGAGAGTACCATTGATCGTTGGTTTGTTTTGAGGTCTGGATTTGTTCGGTATACAGCTTATGAATGTGGTCATAGGCTATGGCACAGGGATAACAGTCACTGGATTGAGAAATTACCGTTTTTTCAATCAACGTGTAGAGATCCAATGGATCTATATTCGAATCGACCTTGGTCCATTCAGGATCATGTATCATCTGATCCTTGAGGAGTTGGGTACACTGTCCCATGATCAAAGAGAAAACTTTACCATTTTTTTCTTTGAGCTCCTTAATCTGCGTGCTGTATGCCTTGGTGCGATTGGCAAACTCTTGGTTATCTTGTTGTGTCAATACCAGTTCCAAAGGATTGGCTAGGCCATCTTTGGTAGTTTGGATTTCGTTTTGAAGCTTTGCTAACTTCACTGGTGCATCGGTATCAGTGCCAACTTGAACAAGCTTGGTGAGCATTTTTTCTGATATGAGTTGGCCATTGAGCAAAATCTGAAGAGACCTTTTGTGGGCAGCTTCTTTGATTGCATGTTTGGCTAGCACCTCTGGTGTATACACAGGGACTGGGATCACCACGTGCTTTTTAGTGGACAAAGTACGGCGAACATCTTCACCATACTGTGTACCAGCATAATCCACAATTTTCTCCCAGGTGACCTTCACTTGGTCTGCAGCACCTTTTTTATTGTAATCAAACATATGATTACCAAGGGCAACACATAAGCCCTTACTGTTGGCAGTGGTCGTACTCTGAGAGCCACTGCGACCTTTACCTCGGCCGCCACGACCAGCTTTGCCTTTACCATTTCCTCGTCCACTCATGGTAATATATTACAAAAATATTTTGCGAGAGCCTCCGGCGTAAATATAGGTTGGGTCGGTTTTAAAGTCTATATCCTGACTATGGAACCACCACCCAAAAATATTTGATGTCGCCGACCTTGAAAAACTTTAGAACTGTTGCTCAACTCAATGTTCTTTCTTCTTGGGGACAGTGCTAAATCAATCCTGTTTAGGTAGCACTCACTCTGGTAGCAGTAGCTGTGCTAGTTATTAGTATAGCACTAGCTGTCAATAGTACCACTGGATAGTAGTACTAGTAGTAGCTGGTAGTAGTTACTAGTAGTAGCTGGTAGTAGCTAGTAGTAGTAGCTAGCACTCACACTAGCTCTCAAAAAATTCGTTTTTGATGATGTCACACTAGTCTTTGGATCAAACTAGCTGAATCACACAAAAAATCGTTTTTGATGATGTCACACTAGTCTCTGGACTCAGGTTCGATCCCACTTGAAGAACACCTGTTCTTTTAGCAGCTGCGCTCAATTGCCAGTCAGAAGAGTGTTTTTTTATCACGGGCAAAAAGTATTTACCTTGCTTTTTACTAGTAGAGATTTCCTTCGCTAAGAAAATACTCTTCTCTTTGGTCTTTGCGCGCTTTTTACTGGTAGTAGCTACTAGTAAATTTCAACTGAGAAGCGAGACTCTGTCTTTTGGGCAAAAGCTAAAACACTAGCTTTTTACTGGTAGTCTCGTCCCTCAAGAAATCGCTTCGTTTCTCTTTTGCTTTTAATGCTGTATTTTAAATACAGCGCGATGGGAATTCAGGGGGAATTCAGCCGCTGACTTTCCTGTAGTAGATACTGGTACTAGTCCTACTAGAGACACTGGTTGTTGTTAATAGAGGCTTTCACTAGCTCCTGTCTGCTTTCTCGCGCTTAAAGGACTTCTTCCTCCTGTGATGTCTGTTGTCACTACTGGCTGCCGTCGCTCTTAATTCAGTGCTATTCACCTGCTTCACTTGGGTGACACAGACACTGCTTTTACTGGTGGCTTTTACAGTATTATGTTGAATAGACAATTCAAACACTATGTCTATACTTTGGTATGGTCACTTGATGATACTCTGTATTTATTATTAGATAATACTGTAAAAGTGAGAGAGAGGACTCTGATATCACTACTTGATATCAGTCCTACTAGATACTACTAGTAGTGCCTTGAAACGTAGGATTCATAGGACCCATAACCAGTTCTTTCGCCAACACACTCCTGTGGTCACGACCGCTGGCCTTACTGCCAGACGTGACCAAACACTCACTCTTAACGTTCGGGGCACTCCTACTTGGATTCTGTGCCGAAATGACACCCATAATCTGGTCTCTGAAACGACTGAACAGAGCACCCTGGTTGGGTTTAGTCATAAAATCACCAATCATGTCCTCGGTAGGACACCATTCCACTTTCATTTCTTTCTTCTGAATCCGATCAGTCACAAAGAAATAACGAATGTTGATGTGCTTCGTGCGCTTACCGCTGGAAGCTTTACCATTCTTCTCCAAAAGAATAGCACTCATATTATCTTGATATACGATGTTTTCACTTACACCATAACCTTGTGATTGCAAGAAATACCTAGTCCAACAAATGGCTGGCATGCAATCATCTACTCCAACAATCTCAGATTCTGTGGAGCTTCTCGTATTCAACTTTTGTTTGGTGGAGTTGACAATAGGAAAACCTCTTCCTAGGGATAGACCTCCTCCAGTGTGTCCTCTCAAATTAGGATGCACTCCGTAGGATCCATCAACCCACCACTTCAGAATGCCGCTACCGTTGGCACTCAGGATCAAAGGCATTTCTCTTGTACCTCTGATGTACTTCATCAAATGAACCAATTTCGACCAATCATCTTGATCTGGTTCTCTCACTCTCGTAGTGAGATAGGCAATAGCTGTGCAGGTATCCGGCCTAGCACGCTTTGTTGCATACAACATTTTTGCCACTAGATTGTGAAACATCTTAGCTTTATCGGGCTTCAGTTTGGGACAATCTTCATTCACCTTGAATAGAGTCTCTGGGGCAGCACTCGTTTTGGTGCCTTTACCTTTGGGCTCAGCTTTATCAAAAGCTTCCAAGATCTCATCAATGTATTGCTGCATTGATATTTTCACTTGACCTGGAACACTGTAGTCCAAAGTCATACCAAGATAGTTGTGGACCTTACCACGGTTCACTGTCATCTTTCCAGAGCCATCTTCAAAGATACTCTCATATTCCTGTCGTAGCCACTGAATCAATTTGTCGACCTCCTTTGGGTCTTCATGGCTGATTTTGCAGTCATCCACATGAAAAGCAATAGTCATCTGCTTCCCATTGATCATTTTATTGGCTACACATGGGTCGTATGGATTGAACTCAAATCCAATACTGGTAAGACTGGCACAGAATTTGCGGTAGTAGAGCAATGATGCCACCATGGTTCCATAGATAGCATTCAGGCACTTTACAACCAATTGCTTGGTACCATTCTTGTCATTTGTTACATATGGCTTGTAGGTTTTAGGATCAATCTCCTCTAACATATCAACCAAGATTCCTCTGACCTTGATGATTGCCATATCTTTCTCATCTTCAATGCGAGTCTGAATAAACGCATTTGGGATGTCTACCACTGCGACATCTCTTCCTTCCTCTGCATCAACAATGCAGGTAAGTAACACAGCTTCGGTTGCAACTGTAGGTGAGCTAGCATCTTCCTTTGAGATGAAGTCTCTCTGTTTGTTTCCTCCAGCTACAGTTCTTCCCTTGATCTTTCCATCTCTCTTCAACTTGAGAAACATATGGGATTCCAAAGTACTTTTCTTCTGTGTCACAGTCAATTCATGCCAATGCATAGGTTTGAATGTACCTCTAAGGTGCAGTTGCTTCATTTCAGAGTGGACTGCTTCCTTGGCTTTACTGCCCCATTCTCTGAGGCCTGCCCTCAATGACAACTGTGTCATGATTGCTTGTGCAACATCGGGCTGTTGTTCACACACTTTCTGTTGGTGGAACATATGAGAATCTGGATGAAGGATTTCATTGTTCTCATACTGGGCTGCAGCATATCCATAAGCTTTTCCTTTCATACTAGGAACATAAGTCTTTGTCTGCGCCCTGGCTCTTGATGACCTGCGCACCACTCCTGGGATTTCCTGAGGGGCCGCTGGTTCTGGTTCTTCAATGAGCTCTTGTGGATCAGGTACGACTGCATCCACCACTGGATCCTCATATCTGGGATCTTCCTGTACTTGTTCAGGGTCCTCAGCTGGAACTTCAGCATAAGGTTCTTGGTCCTCCTCATCATATAGGGGAACAAATTCTTCTTCAGGTTGGTAAATGGGCTGATGTTCGAGATCATCACCAATGTCAGGCTCGAAGACTTCTTCAATAAGTTGTGGGGCCTCATTCTCATCCCCATCCACTCCTGTGAGCTCGATATCACCAATTTGTCTTCCAGAGCGGTCTGTGAAGACTAAAAGCTCTGGTTGGTCACTGCCCAGGGTATTGACTCGGGCAATTACTGTATCAGGCATTGGGATCACATCCCACTTGCGCCTGACAACCTTTTTTGCAGTCGACAGTGTCATAAACTTGAATCCTCCTTGGATGTTTTCACTTGGTCCAAGGCAAATAGCACCTTGTGTGCGAGGGAGTTGGCTGTTTCTGGGCTCATCTTCCTCATGGATTTGACAATACTGTCCGACTTTGAGACTCAAATGTTTCTTGAAATTCAATGTCTCACCTGACATAATAGTTCTCGGACTATAGATGTCAGAAATTCCTCCCTTGCTGGGGAAAAAGTTCAGCATTCGCACATTTGCAAATACAATATGGATCGTCAACAATTTTGGGATCCTGTTGAAAGGTAGGCTGTGCCTATGGGCTCGGGCCCGTTCTTTCACAACTCGAATTCGACGTTCGATTTCAGGGACATGCTCATTTGCACTTGCCAAATTTACCATTGGGCCTCCTGGCATATCATGGATTAGAGCCTGGAGGGGTGCAAATTCACCATCAGCATGTACTGTCACAATTCGAAAACCTCGATTGAGATACAACTTGTAGACACTTAGGAAGGCTTGAAAAATATGAGCAAGCTTCCTGTCTGCCAAGTGATTCACCGTAGTGAAACAAATATTCCGACTCAATGTGAGTAAGAATGGGATCTTGTTCACAAAGAACAAGTCCAATGTAAGATACACTTCTTTGTGTAGCTTCACAATTTCAGAAGGGATTTTCACAAAGTCCCTTGCCACATGGATCGGCTTGGATCTGGTGGTCTTGCCTTTCAAAGCTGCAATATCTTTGCCCCAAATCTTGTGGGCAATATCAATATCCTGAACAGTCACCGGACAATTCAAGATTTGGTTGCTTTGGACTACCCACTTGAAATCTTTCATAGATGGGAATCCTAGGGTGGAGTACAATTCTCTTGCAGATTCTGCACCCTTGATTTGTCGCTGGCTAAAGCCTTCTTTGTTACCAGCAACGGTGGAAATAAATGTATACGATTCATTTCTTGGTTCGTAGACATGCAGGCCATTTGCTTGCATCTTGAACTCCATATTTGGTTTGTTGAACTTTTCACGGTGAACAACAAACATTCTCTCAGTACTGTCATAGGTGACCTTGTACTGTTGGATTATATTGTGTAAGGCAATAATATTTGTAATTGCCTTGCTGCTGAACCACACTTTTTGGTTGTACCCAGTCACTGTAGCCTGCTGATCTACAATCAACTGGCCACCATTGCTGCGGACTGTCATCTTGGAAGGTGCCTCATGCACTCCTGTGACTAGAGCTGGGTTGCAGAATAAATCCATTGTGGACTGACTGTCCAACAAAATAACATTTTTCATGTTTTTACTGGCACTGTTGCCATGGTTCTGTTCCAATAGAACCTGCTGGATGCTTTGTGGGAATTCCACCACCTGAGTCATATTAAATCCTTGCTGGAAATAGTTGGCACCATGGGAAGCTGCTTCATCAGCTGCCGATCTTTCATCAAGCATAGTTTGCATGTGAGCCATTGACTTGTTTTGTTCCATCACAGCATTTGTAAGTGCAGACATGGCATCCTCATTGCTGCCTGCTGCAGCTTTCTTAGAGAGAGTGCAACAATTAGAAGGATGGCCCTTCTTGTTACACTTGAAGCAAGTCTTGTCTTTCCAGAATTCCTTGTCATATACCTTGGAACTATTGCTTCTGCCGCCTCGGCCTCCTCTACCACTTGCATTGCCTTGTCCTCTGCCACTTTTGGTGCCACCACGGCCACCACTACCACCACCTTGAGCAAATGCCACACCTTCAGAGGTTGGGGTTGTGCTCACAAAATGTACCGTGGAAAAGGTACCAAGTCGGTGGAGGACTTCTTGTCGGTTTTGAGGATAATAATCTTGCCCTTTGGAAAAATCATTTTTCAGATCAGTTCGCAGCTGATCATGTTGTTTACCACTTTGTTGGAGAAAAACATAGGCAAGGTACCGTTCTTCAGCAAGTACACGGATCGCAGGCTGTTCCGTGATGGGGTCTAAGAGGTCAAATTCTTTGTTATAGAGCTTGTTAGCTTCAGAATCTAGAACAACTTTGTGCTGATGGGACACTCCAACAGAAGCACCAACATCAATATTGGTATTAAACCGAGAGTACCATTGATCGTTGGTTTGTTTTGAGGTCTGGATTTGTTCGGTATACAGCTTATGAATGTGGTCATAGGCTATGGCACAGGGATAACAGTCACTGGATTGAGAAATTACCGTTTTTTCAATCAACGTGTAGAGATCCAATGGATCTATATTCGAATCGACCTTGGTCCATTCAGGATCATGTATCATCTGATCCTTGAGGAGTTGGGTACACTGTCCCATGATCAAAGAGAAAACTTTACCATTTTTTTCTTTGAGCTCCTTAATCTGCGTGCTGTATGCCTTGGTGCGATTGGCAAACTCTTGGTTATCTTGTTGTGTCAATACCAGTTCCAAAGGATTGGCTAGGCCATCTTTGGTAGTTTGGATTTCGTTTTGAAGCTTTGCTAACTTCACTGGTGCATCGGTATCAGTGCCAACTTGAACAAGCTTGGTGAGCATTTTTTCTGATATGAGTTGGCCATTGAGCAAAATCTGAAGAGACCTTTTGTGGGCAGCTTCTTTGATTGCATGTTTGGCTAGCACCTCTGGTGTATACACAGGGACTGGGATCACCACGTGCTTTTTAGTGGACAAAGTACGGCGAACATCTTCACCATACTGTGTACCAGCATAATCCACAATTTTCTCCCAGGTGACCTTCACTTGGTCTGCAGCACCTTTTTTATTGTAATCAAACATATGATTACCAAGGGCAACACATAAGCCCTTACTGTTGGCAGTGGTCGTACTCTGAGAGCCACTGTGACCTTTACCTCGGCCGCCACGACCAGCTTTGCCTTTACCATTTCCTCGTCCACTCATGGTAATATATCACAAAAATATTTTGCGAGAGCCTCCGGCGTAAATATAGGTTGGGTTGGTTTTAAAGTCTATATCCTGACTATGGAACCACCACCCAAAAATATTTGATGTCGCCGACCTTGAAGAACTTGAGAACTGTTGCTCAACTCAATGTTCTTTCTTTTTGTGGACAGTACTAAATCAATCCTGTTGAGATAGCACTCACTCTGGTAGCAGTAGCTGTGCTAGTTGTTAGTATAGCACTAGCTGTCAATAGTACCACTGGATAGTAGTACTAGTAGTAGCTGGTAGTAATTACTAGTAGCTGGTAGTAGCTAGTAGTAGTAGTAGTAGCTGGTAATAGCTAGTGGTCACACACTAGCTCCAAAAAATTCGTTTTTGATGATGTCACACTGGGCTCTGAAATTCGAATCCCTTGAAGAACACCTGTTCTTCCTTTAGCAGCTGCTTTTTGCCAAAACTGACGTGCGCTCAATTGCCAGTGAGCAAAGTGCTTCTTTATCACGGGCAAAAAGTATTTACCTTGCTTTTAACTAGCAGAGATTTCCTTCGCTAAAAAAGTACTCTGCTTTTTGGTCTTTGCGCGCTTTTCACTGGTAAATTCAACTGGGAAGCGCAACTCTGTCTTGCAGGCAAAAGCTAAATCACTAGCTTTTTACTAGTAGTGATTTCCTTCGCGAAATCGTTTCGTTTCCTTCTTGCTTTTTTGCCTTTAATGCTGTATTTTAAAATACAGCGCGATGGGAATTCAGAGGGGATTCAGCCGCTGACTTTACTGTAGTAGATACTGGTAGTACTTCTACTGGAGACACTGAGGCTTGTTGTTGATTAAGGGCTCCTGTCGCGCTTAAGGACTTGGCAGCTTCTTGTGATATCACTGTATTCACACTGCTTATTGTTACCACTCTCCTATTGAGCGCG
>Ga0210024_1002927_pt1 | contig 14404 bp, 14 predicted proteins | sample CryGeymeta201525_FD_183988 | JGI IMG/M metagenome (GOLD analysis project Ga0210024, IMG submission 183988) | Groundwater microbial communities from Crystal Geyser aquifers in Utah, USA - Crystal Geyser metaG 2015-25 (SPAdes) (version 2) | ecosystem: Environmental > Aquatic > Deep subsurface >... | reverse complement strand
TCCGGCGGAGGCGAGCGCGGCGTCATGGCCCTCACGCGCGCGGGCGATCTCGGCGATTTCGGCGTCGAGCCGCGCCAGGCTTTCCGCCGCGTCGGCGTTGAGCTGACCCTCGCGCTCGGCGTCGGCCTCAAGCTGAGCGACGCGCTGCGCCGTCGCGCGCGCGGTCTCGGCGGCTTGCGCGGCGCGGGCGTCGAGCTGTTCGCGCTCAAGCGCCAGCCGCTGGACCACAGCGGCGGCGACGGCGGCCTCCTCGCGCAGCGGCGGCGCCGTCGTCTCGGCCGCCTCGCGCGCCCGCGCCGCCGCCGCCGCCGCCGCCTGCGCCGCGCCCGCCGCGCGGGCGGCTTCGGTCAGCGCCGCGTCGGCCCCGGCGCGCGCCGCGTCGGCCTCGCGCCAGCGCGCCACCAGCAGCGCCAGCTCAGCCCGGCGCAGCGCCTCGGCCACCGCGCGATAGCGCTGCGCCTCGCGCGCCTGCCGCGCCAGTTGCCCCAGCCGCGCCTGCAGCGCGTCGAGCACCTCATCGACGCGGGTGAGGTTGCGCGCGGCGGCGTCGAGCTTGAGCTCGGCCTCGTGACGACGCTGGTGCAGGCCCGAGACCCCCGCCGCCTCCTCCAGAATCGCCCGCCGCGCGACCGGCTTGGCGTTCACCAGCTCCGAGATCCGCCCCTGGCGCACCAGCGCGGGCGAGTGCGCGCCGGTCGCGGCGTCGGCGAACAGCATCCGCACGTCGCGGGCGCGCACCTCACGCCCGTTCATGCGATAGGCCGAGCCCGCGTCGCGCGCGATCCGCCGCGCCACCTCGATCTGATCGGCGTCGTTGAAGCCCACCGGCGCGTGGCGGGCGGAATTGTCCAGCGTCAGCGCCACTTCGGCGAAGGCGCGCGCGGGTCGGGTGGCGGCGCCGGCGAAGATCACGTCCTCCATGTCGCCGCCGCGCATCGCCTTGGCCGAGCTTTCGCCCATCACCCAGCGAATCGCCTCAAGCAGGTTGGACTTGCCGCAGCCGTTCGGCCCCACCACCCCGGTCAGCCCGGACGCGATGGGGATCTCCGTGGCGTCCACGAAGCTCTTGAAGCCCTGAAGCCTTAGCCTGACGAACCTCACGCAGCGCCGCCCTCGCCCAGTTCAACCGCAGGGTGCGCGGCGGCGCGCCGCCTGTCAACGCGGCGCGCGCAGATGTGGCGGGTGTGGCGCGTCATGACCCCAGATGTTGCGCCGATCAGAGGTGCTTGTCGATCAGCGCCGAGAACGCCGCCGCGCTCATCGCGCCGGTCGCCGTCTCGCCGTTGATGATGAAGGTCGGGGTGGAGCGCACGTTGTCCGCCGTGGCGTTGGCCTGATAGTCGGCGACCAGACGGTTCAGCAGCGCCTCGTCGGTGAGGCACGCCTGCATCCGCTCGGCGGGCAGGCCGCCCAGCCGCCCGATGCGCTGCAATTCACCCACGATGTCGTCGCTGCGCGCCCATTCCTTCTGCTTGCCGAACAGTTGCGTCAGATAGCCGAAGAACGGCCCCTCGCCGCCGCAGCGCGCGATCATCGACGCCCACAGCCCGTACTGGTCGAAATACACGTCGCGAAAGATGAACCGCACCTTGCCGGTATCGACATAGTTCTGCCGGATCGTCGGCCAGGTGTCATTGTGGAAGGTGGCGCAATGCGGGCAGGTCAGCGAGGCGTATTCGATCACCGTGACCGGCGCGTTCGGATCGCCCAGCGCCATGTCGCCCACCGCATAGCCCTTGGCGGCGAGGTCGTCCTCCGAAGCCCATGCGGGCGCGGAAAGCGCGGCCAGCGCAAGCGCGGCGAAGGATCGGCGGCTGAGGGTGGTGCGGATCATGGGCGTCATCTCCTCAAGGATGCGGCGCGGGCCGCTTTTCGGCGGATGTTGGCCTCCAGCCGCGCCAGCGCGGCGCGCAGACCGTCGTCCTGCACCTGCGATATATCGGGCGAGGCCGGGCTGTCGAGCGGCGGCGGGCCGTCGAAGGCCGCCTGCGCCTCGGAAAAGCCGTCTCCGCCGCCCGCGCCCGCCGCGATCTGCACCACCTTGACGCGCGAGATCGCGCGGTAGCCATAGACCTGATTGACGCGCTCGATGATCTGCGGCGCCATGTGCGCCACCTCGGTCGCCTGCGCGCCGTCCGCCGCCAGCACCAGCGTCGCGCCAAGCCCTGCGTCCTTGCCGCGATAGCTGACCTTCACCGGGCGGCAGGCCTGCGCGAACTCTGCGCCCGCCACGGTGGGCCAGTCGGTGAGCAGGCGGTGCTCGGCGAAGCCGCGCTGCGCGCCTGCGGCGCGGGTCAGCGGCGCCGCGATCACGCTGGCGCGGGCGAATCCGCGCATCCGGCGCTTGCCGCCAGCGCCGGGCGCGCCATGCTGCGCCGTCATGATGCAGAATCCTTGTCCATCGCCCGCCATTGTGCCCGCGCCGCGCCGTCGCGTCGAGCGCGGCGGCGTGTCCGCATGACCGGCCCCGACCCCGCCGCGCTGCTGGCGTGGTATGACCGCGCGGCGCGCCGCCTGCCTTGGCGCACCAGCCCTGCGGCGCGCGCGGCGGGCGCCCTGCCCGACCCCTATCACGTCTGGCTGTCGGAGATCATGCTGCAGCAGACCACCGTCGCCACGGTCGGCCCGTATTTCGCCCGCTTCAGCGCGCGCTGGCCGACCGTGCAGGCGCTGGCGGCGGCGCCGCGCGAGGATGTGCTGGCGGAATGGGCGGGGCTTGGATACTACGCCCGCGCCCGCAACCTGCACGCCTGCGCGCAGGCGGTGGCGGCGCTGGGGGCGTTTCCCGACACGGAGGACGCCCTGCGCGCCCTGCCCGGCGTCGGCGCCTACACCGCCGCCGCCATCGCCGCCATCGCCTTCGACCGCGCGGCGGTGGTGGTGGACGGCAATGTCGAGCGGGTGGTCGCGCGGCTTTTCGCGATCGAGACGCCGCTGCCCGACGCCAAGCCCGCGATCCGCGCCCACGCCGCGCGCCTGACGCCCCCCGCGCGCCCCGGCGATTTCGCGCAGGCCATGATGGACCTCGGCGCCACGCTCTGCACGCCGCGCCGCCCGGCCTGCGCGCTGTGCCCGTGGCGCGACGCCTGCGCCGCGCGCGCGGGCGGCGCGCCCGAGGAACTGCCGCGCAAGCGCCCGAAAGCCGCCAAGCCGCACCGGCGCGGCGCCGCCTTCGTGGCGCTGCGCGGCGACGGCGCGGTGCTGGTCGAGACCCGCCCCGACGCGGGCCTGCTGGGCGGCATGTCCGGCCCGCCCTGCACCGACTGGACCGAAGCGGGGCCGGACGCCGCCGCGCTGGCCGCCGCCGCGCCGCTGACCGCCGACTGGCGCGACGCGGGCGCCGAGGCGCGCCATGTCTTCACCCATTTCACCCTGACGCTGCGGGTGCTGGTGGCGGACCTTCCCCCCGGCGCCGAGGCCGCGCGCGGGCGCTTCGTGGCGCTGGAGCAGGCCCGCAGCGCCGCCCCCACCGCGCTGCGCAAGGCGCTCGACATCGCCGCGCCGCGCAAGGGGTGAGGCGCTATCGCCCGCGGCGCGCCTGCCTGCGCCGCGCAATCTCGAACGCGACGGCGCCCAGCACGGTCGCCACGATCAGGATCAGCCCCAGCGCGTTGACCGCAGGCGTCAGCCCGGTGCGCACCTTGGTCGCGATATACACCGTCAGCGGCGTGTCCAGCCCGCGCACGAACAGCGTGGTGTTGTAGTTCTCGACCGACTGCAGGAACGCGATGAACCCCGCCGCGATCAGCGCGGGGCGCAGAAACGGCAGCAGCACGCGGCGGAACACCATGAATTTCGAGGCGCCGAGGCCCAGCGCCGCCTCCTCCTGCGCGCGGTCGAAGCGTTGCAGCCGCGCCGCCACCATCAGCATCACATAGGCGATCACGAAGCTGGATTGCGCCAGCACGATCAGCACGACGCCGCCGCCCACGCCCAGTTGCCGCCACAGCACCAGCGTCGCGATGCCGATCACCACGCCGGGCGTCAGCAGCGGCGAGACCATCAGCGCATAGAGAAACCCCCGCGCCCGCGCGTTGAGACTGGTCAGCACCAGCGCCGCCGCCGTGCCCGCCGGCAGCGCCACCGCCACCACCCCCGCCGCCACGATCATCGACGTGCCGAGCGAGCGCCACATGGCGCGGTCCGCCCAGAGTTCCTCGAACCACTTCAGCGTTGTCCCGCGCCACGGCGTAACGGTGGGAAACCGGCTGTCGTTGAAGGTCGCCGCGCCCATGATCGCCAGCGGCGCGAACAGATACACGAAGAAGGCGAGCAGGTAGAGCGCGAACAGCGCGCGCGGGATCAGCGCCGCGCGCATCACTTCGCCACATCCGCGAGGTTCACCCGGAACAGCTTCAGCGTCAGCAGCACCACCGCCAGACACAGAACCAGCAGCACCAGCGCATAGGCCGCGCCCCGGTTCCAGTCGCCGCCCTCGAAGAACCAGTTGTAGATGATCTCGGTGAACCAGCGGCTGCCGGGCGACCCCAGCAGCGACGGCGCCACATAGCTGCCCGCCGCCAGCATGAAGGTGAACACGCAGCCGGTGGCGACGCCCGCCTTGGCGTGGGGGATCACGATGCGGGCGTGGATCCGCGCGGTGGAGGCGCCCAGATCGCGCGCCGCCTCGATCTGCGCTTTCTCAAGGCTCTCGATGGCGTTGTAGATCGGAAACAGCATGAACAGGATGTAGGCGTAAACCATCCCCGCCAGCACGCCGCCGTCGCCGAACCAGCGCACCGGCGCGCTCAACAGCCCCAGCCCCATCAGCGCCTCGTTGAGCGGGCCGCGATAGGCGAGGATGATATACCACGCCAGCGTGCGCAGCACCTCGTTGATCCAGAACGGAATCGTCAGCGCCAGGATCGCCAGCGCCACCTGATTGGGCGATGCCCGCTGCGCCAGCCAGAACGCCAGCGGATAGCACACGACGAAGGTGAGCGCCGTCACCAGCGCGCTGGCCCAAACCGTCTTGAAAAAGATCGCCCGATGCACCGGCTCGCCCGCCAGATAGGCGATGTTGCCCAGCGTCCAGCCGTCTTCCGGCCCGCCCAGCGCCGAGGGCGGCAGATTGGGGCGCAGCGCGAAGTCGATCATCATCAGGTTCGGCGCCAGCACCAGCCCCGCCAGCCACACCGCCACCAGCGCCGCGAACAGCGCGCCAAGCCCGGCGCCGAAGCGGTCGAACAGCTCACGCATGGTCGGGCGCGCCCGGCAGCGCCACGGCGTCGCGCGCGCTGAAGCCGAACAGCGCCGCCGCCCCCGGCTGCGGCGTCTCCGCCAGACGCGCGCCAGGCGTCGAGACCACCAGCGGCGCGCCGTCCTCGCGCCGCGCATGCAGCAGCGCGAAGGCGCCCTCGAAGTCCAGCCGCTCCACCGTGGCGCGCACCGCGTTGCCGTCGGCGTCGCGCCGGCCCGGATCGGCGCTGAGCGCCTCGGGCCGGACGTAGAGCGTCGCCATCGCGCCGCGCGCCAGCCCCGGCCCGGCGCGGCCCGTCAGCCGCCCCGCGCGGGTGTCCAGCGCCGCCATCCCTTCGCCCATATCGACGACGACGCCCTGGAACGCGTTGTTTTCACCGACGAATCCAGCCACGAACGGCGTGGCGGGGTTGGCGTAGAGCGCCTCAGGCGTCGCCACCTGCTGCAGCACGCCTGCGCTCATCACCGCGACCCGGTCCGACATCGCCAGCGCCTCGGACTGGTCGTGGGTGATGTAGATGAAGGTGACGCCGGTGCGGCGTTGCAGCGCGCGCAGTTCGGCGCGCATGTGCTGGCGCAGCTTCAGATCCAGCGCCGACAGCGGCTCGTCGAGCAGCAGCACCTCGGGCTCCACCGCCAGCGCGCGGGCGATCGCCACCCGCTGGCGCTGGCCGCCCGACAGCTCGCCCGGCATCCGCTCGCCATAGCCCTCCAGCGCGATCAGCGCGAGCAGCGCGTCGGCCTTCGCCCGGCGCGTCTTGCGGTCCACCCCGCGCGCCTCAAGCCCGAAGGCGATGTTGTCGCGCACGCTCATCAGCGGAAACAGCGCAAGGGATTGAAAAATCATCGCAGTAGGCCGCTGGTTCGGGCCAAGCCCCGCCATGTCGCGGCCGCCGATCTCGACGCGGCCCTCGGTCGGCTCCAGAAACCCCGCGATCATGCGCAGGATGGTGGTCTTGCCGCAGCCGGAGGGGCCGAGGATCGAGAAGAACTCGCCGCCCGGCACGGTGAAGCTGACGCCGCCCACCGCGCGGGCGGCGCCGAAAGTCATGCCGACATCGATCAGCGCGACGGACTGCGACATGGGGATTTTTCCATCGAAGGGGGACGCGGCGAGAGCCTCACCGCCGCGCCCCGAAACCGTCCAGAAACCGTCTGGAAACCGTCCAGAAACTGTCCCGACGCCGACTTGACGCCGACCCGCCGGATCAGGCGGAGAGGAACCGGTCCTGATACTCGTTGCGCTTGGCGACGAACCAGCCCTCCTGGATCGGCCACCACCACAGCCGGTCGAGCGCGTCGCCGGGATAGGCGGCGGCGAAGAACGCCTTGGCCTCGTCGCTCAAGTAAGCCTCCGCCCCCGCCGCCGTGGTGTTGATCGAGGTGTGGCTGGCGTACATCGCGCCCGCCTCGGGCGTCAGGATCCAGTTGATGAAGGCGTAGGCCTGATCGACATTGGCGGCCTTGGATGGGATCGAGACGCCCTCCATCCACGCCAGCGCGCCTTCCTTGGGCGCGATGTAGCCGATGGGCAGCCCCTCACGCGCGAGACCTGCGGCGGAGCTGTCCCAGGTCTGGCCGATCACGGCGCCGTTGACGCGGAACGCGCCCTGCGCCTCGTTCTCGTTGGACCAGAACTGCGCGATGTTGCCCTTGCGGGCGATCGCCTCGGCCACCATCACGTCATAGTTGGCGACCATCTTCGCCTCATCGACGAAGGCCTCGCGCATCGGATGCGGCAATTTGCCCTCGGATTCGAGCCACAGGCCCAGCCCGACAAGGCCGGAATGGCCGCGCACGGTGGCCTTGCCCGCCATCTCGGGCTTCCAGATGTCGCCGTAGGAGGCGGTTCCATAGACCAGCGGCGCCTGCTCACGATCAAAGGCCAGCGCCTCGGTGCCCCAGTCGGTCGGCACCTGATAGCGGGCGCCGCCCACCACCGCGCCCATCGCCGCCGAGCCGGTGACCGCGCTGGCGATCACCTGATCCCACTTCACCTTGGTTTCGTCGATGGCCTGCACAAGGCCGAACTCGACATAGTTGGGCACGCGGTCAACCGACGGCCAGATGATGTCGAACCCGGCGCCGTCGGTGGCGCGCAGCTGGTTCAGCAGCTCGTCATTGGTGCCGTAGGGGGTATAGACCGGCTTGATACCCGTCGCCTTTTCGAACGCGGCGAGCATGTCTTCGGAGAGATAGCCCGCCCAGGCGAAGATGTTGACCGTGCCGGAGGTGGCCTGCGCGTCGGCGCGGCGCGCCACGAACGGCGAGGCGACCGCCAGCGTCGCCGTGGAGGCGGCGGCGCCGAGCAGGGCGCGGCGGCTGAAGGATGGATCGAGCGTCATGGAAAATCTCCTCGTGAGGGGGCTTCTTGTCGGCCCGCGCTGAATACTGCGCGATTGCGACAGCCTCGTGAACCCCCCCGCGCCATCCCGATCCGGAAACGCCCGATCAGCCCTCAGGCCCGGTCAGCTCTCAAGCCCGATCAGCTCTCAACCCCGGTCAGGCCTCAAGAACGCGCGCCTCGCTCTCAAGCATGATCGGGATGCCGTCGCGGATCGGGAACGCCAGCCCCGCCTTGCGCGAGATCAGCTCCGAGGCCTCCGGCGCGAACTCCAGCGGCCCGTGGGTAAGCGGGCAGACCAGACTCTCCAGCATCCGCCGGTCGATGTTGGGCGCCGCGCGCGGCGCGTCGGGGACTGGCTGCGCATCCCGCGGGTTCGCGTCTTGCGCCGGGTCCGGCGCGCTCTGGTCTTGCGCCGCGCGCGGCGCGGCGGGCGTGTCGTCGCCGCTCATTGCAGCGACCCGCTGTCTTCGCCGCGCGAGGCGATGGCGAACTCCATCAGCGCGCAGATCGTCTCGCGCCGCTCCGCCAGCCTTGGCGCCTCCAGCAGCGCCTGCTTTTCCTCAACGGCGAAGGGACACAGCATGGACAGGGAGTTGATGAGCATCTCCTCATCCGCGTCCTCAAGACTGCCCCAGTCGCTCGACAGCCGCGCCGCCTCGAAATAGCGCCGCAGCAGATCAAGGAACGCGGGCCGGTCGAAATCGGGGTCCTCATCGTCGGAGACCAGATCGCGCTCGAACCCGGCCCAGTCGGCGCGCACGCGGCGATAGGGGGTGAAGCCCTCGATCTCCTCGCGCACGCGAAACCGGCAGATGCCGGTCAGCGCGATCAGGTAGCGGCCGTCCTCGGTTTCGGTGAGGCTGGTGATGCGGCCGGCGCAGCCGATCCGCCGCAGCGTGGAGGGGCCGTCGCCGCGATTCTCCAGCGGCTGGATCATGCCGATCAGGCGGTGGTCGCTTTTCAGCGCATCGTCCAGCATCGTCAGATAGCGCGGCTCGAAGATGTTCAGCGGCAGCCGCGCGTGCGGCAGCATCAGCGCGCCGGGCAGCGGGAACACCGCGAGGGTGTCGGGCATGTCGGCGAGGGTGAAACGGCGCATGGCGGGCGCGCGCGTCATGCGAAGATCATCGAGGACAGCCGCCGCCGCCCCCGCGCCGCCAGCGGATCTTTTGGCCCGAGGCTGTCGAAGATCTTGAAAAGCTGCGCCCGCGCGGCGCCGTCGCGCCACTCGCGGTCGCGGCGGAACAGCTCCAGCAGTTCCTCCACCGCGCCCTCGGCGTCCTTGTCCGCCAGCAGCGCCAGCGCCAGATCGAAGCGCGCCTGATGGTCGGCGGGGTCGGCGGCGAGGCGCGCGCGCAACTCCGCCGTCTCGCCCACGTCCGCCGTCGCCTCGGCGAGGTCGAGCTGGGCGCGCGCGGCGATCAGCGCGGCGTCGCCCGCCAGCTTTGCGGGCGCGCCGTCGAGAATCGCCCGCGCCTGGACCGTGTCGCCCAGCGCCAGATGCGCCCGCGCGAGCCCGGCGATGGCGCGCGGCGTCTCGGGCGCCTCGCCGAGGATCGCCGCGAACACCTCGGTCGCGTCGGCCAGCGCGCCCTGCGCCAGCATCTCCTCCGCCGCGTCGAGCGCCTCGGCCACCGGGTCGCCGCCCGGCCCCTGCGCCGCCACCCGGTCCACGAAGGCCTGCACCTCCGACGCCGCCAGCGCGCCCATGAAGCCGTCCACCGGCTGGCCGTTCACGAAGGCGAACACCGCCGGGATCGACTGCACCCGCAACTGCGCGGCGACCTGCTGGTTCTTGTCGATGTCGATCTTGACCAGACGGGCGCGGCCGTTGGTCTTTTTCACCGCCGCCTCCAGCGCGGGGCCAAGCTGCTTGCACGGCCCGCACCACGGCGCCCAGAAATCCACGATCACCGCCGCGTCGCGCGACGCATCGACCACGTCGGCCATGAAGGTTGCGTCGGAACCCTCGATCACCGCCGCCGCCGTGGCGGCCTTTTCAGTCCGCGCCCCAAGCTCAAGCATCATTCGTCTCTCCCAAGCGCGCCGCGCGCGCTGTCTCGATCCCCGCGATACTTAGCGCGGGAAGGCCCGATGTCGCAAACGGGACGCGACTTATTTCTTGTCGAAAGGGTTTTCGCTTTTGCGATAGTCGAAGCGGATCGGCACGCCCTCAAGCCCGAAGTCGCGCCGCAACCCGTTGACCAGAAAGCGGGTATAGCTTTCGGGCAGCGCCTCGGGCCGGTTGCAGAACGCGATGAAGCTGGGCGGGCGCGCCTTGACCTGCGTCATGTAGCGCAGCTTGATGCGCCGCCCGGCGGGCGCGGGGGGCGCGTGTTCGGCCACCCGGTCGGCCAGCCAGCGGTTGAGCCGCGCGGTGGCGATGCGGGTGTTCCACAGCCCATGGACCTTGAGCACCGCCTCGCGCAGCTTGTCGAGCCCCTTGCCGGTGATCGCCGACACCGTGATCAGCGGCGCGCCCTTGAGCTGGGGCAGGTGCAGGTCGAACGCCGCGCGCAGCGCCTTGATGCGCGCGGTCTTGTCGGTCTCCAGATCCCACTTGTTGACCGCCACCACCACGGCGCGCCCCTCGCGCTCCGCCAGATCGGCCAGCCGCAAATCCTGGGTCTCGAAGCTGGAGCTGACGTCGAGCAGCAGCACCACCACTTCCGCGAAGCGCACCGCGCGCAGGCCGTCGGAGACCGACATCTTCTCAAGCTTCGCGTGGATGCGCGCCTTCTTGCGCATCCCCGCCGTGTCGAAGATGCGGAAATTGCGGTCGCCCCACGCCACGTCGAGGCCGATGGCGTCGCGGGTGATGCCGGCCTCCGGGCCGGTCAGCAGCCGCTCATCGCCCAGAATCGTGTTGATCAGCGTGGACTTGCCCGCGTTGGGCCGCCCCACCACGGCAAGCTGGATCGGGCGCGCGGGGTCGTCCGTCGCCAGCGCGTCGGCGTCCTCGGGGTCGCCCTGGTTCAGCAGGTCGGCGATCGGCTGGAGCGCGGCGTAGAGCGCCTCCATCCCCTCGCCGTGCTCCGCCGAGATCGGCAGCGGCTCACCCAGCCCCAGGCTGTAGGCCTCCATGGCGCCCGACAGCCCGGCGCGGCCCTCGGCCTTGTTGGCGCCCAGGATGATCCGCCCGCCGCGGCGGCGCAGGATGTCGGCGAACACCTCGTCCTGCGGCGTGACGCCCGCGCGGGCGTCGATCACGAACAGCACCACGTCGGCCTCGTCCACCGCGCGGTCGGTGAGACGGCGCATCCGGCCCTGCAGCGACTCCGCGTCCGCCTCCTCAAGGCCCGCGGTGTCGATGGCGGTGAAGCGCAGGTCGCCCAGCCGCGCCTCGCCTTCGCGCAGGTCGCGGGTGACGCCGGGCTGATCGTCCACCAGCGCCAGGCGCTTGCCGACGAGCCGGTTGAACAGCGTGGATTTGCCGACGTTGGGCCGGCCGACGATGGCGAGTTTGAACGACATGCGCGTGGCGATACGCTATCGGCCCTGCGGCGTCCAGCGCTCTCCCGCCGCTCAGCGCAGCGCGTGCAGCACGCCGTCGTCCGACAGCACATAGACCACGCCGCCCGCGATCACCGGCGCGACGCCGGCGCCGCCGGGGATGTCGGCGCCCGGCAGCGCGGCGCCGTTCTGCGCGTCGAACGCCAGCAGCCCGGCTTCGGTGGACGTGACATAGACCACGCCGCCCGCCACCACCGGCCCGCGATAGCCGATCAAGCCGGTGCGGTCCTCCGGGTCGGTATAGCGGGGCAGCTGCGCCGACCACATGGTTTCACCCGTCGCCGCCGCCAGCCGCATCACCCGCGCGTCGTTGGTGACCACGAACAGCGTCGGCCCGATCACCCAGACCGGCGAGGCGGCGCCAAGCTGGCGCAGCCAGCCGCGCGCGCCGGTGCGCCCGTCGATGGCGACAAGCTGGCCGCTGTCGTTGGCGGCGAACACCGCCTGCCCGGCGATCACCGGGTCGCCGGAGATGTCGGTGACGTCGATGCTGGCGCTGCCGCGCCCGCCGCCGGTGAGCGCGTCCGACCAGATGCGCCGCCCGTTGGAGGCGCGCACCGCCAGCAGCTCGCCCGAGGTGAACGGCAGCACGGCGAGCTCTCCGCTGATCGCCGGGCTGGCGCCGCCCAGCACGCCCGCCCCGCCCGGCGCCCCCAGCGCGCGCCACAGGATGCCGCCGGTGGCGGCGTCCAGCCCAAAGCCCTGATTGGCGCGCGTCACCGCCACGATGCGCCCGGCGGAGACCGCAGGCGCCGCGCGCAGCGGCGCGCCAAGGCTCTGACGCCAGAGGATTTCGCCGTCCGCGGCGCTCATCGCCAGCACTTCGCCAAAGCCGGTGGTCGCGATCAGCCGCCCGTCGATGAACGCCAGCCCGCCGCCAAAGCCGTCGCGGTCGCCCTCGCCCTCGGGCGTGACCTTGGCGCGCCACAGCACGCGGCCCGAGGCGGCGTCCACCGCCGCGACGCCCGATTCGGCGTCGAGCGTATAGACCCGCCCCTCAGCCACCACCGGCGACGCGGTGATCCGCGACGCGCCGCCCGACCCGGCGCCGACATCGGCCCGCCACGCTTCGCGCACGCCTTGCGGCCCGGCGAGATGGCCCGGCGCGCGGGTGGAGACGACGCCGCCCTGCGGCCAGTCGGCGTTGGCCAGCGGCGCGCCCAGCGACGCGATCTCGCCCGCGCGCTCGGGCGCGATCACCCGCTCCGGCACGGCGGCGCGCACCGGGGTGCGGGCGCCCTCCAGCTTCACCTCCGCCTCGCCGAACAGGCCGCAGCCGCCCAGCAGCAGCGCGACGAGGGCGGGCGCCGTCGCGGCGCGCAGGCTGCGCCCGGTCATCCGTTCACCGCCTGCGCGCCCAGCGTGGCGAGCGCCTCGCGCGCCCGCGCGCGCAGATTTTCGGTCGCCAGCGGATCGGCGGCGACCGCGTCCAGATCGGCCCGCGCCGCCGCGCGGTCGCCCAGCGCCAGATGCGCCGCCGCGCGCGCCTCGAGCGCCAGCAGGCGGAACGGCCCGCCCTCGGCGGTCAGCGGCGTCAGCGTGGCGATGGTCGCCGCCGCCCCGGCCTGCGGCGCCGCCAGCACCGCCGCGCGATACGCGGCGAAGGCCGCGAAGGCGGGTTCGGTGTCGGCGGCCTCGGCGATGCGGCCATAGGCCTGCGCCGCGCCGCCCGCGTCGCCCGCCGCCGCCAGCTCCGCCGCCGCGCGCAGCCGCGCCAGCGTGGCGGTGCCGCCGTTCGCGCCGCCGTCCGCAGCGTCGGCCAGCGCGAGAAACGCCTCCGCGCGGGCCGCAGGCGCCGCCGCCTCGCCCGCCGCGATCATCCTTGCGCCCATCTCCTGCGCCGCCGTCGCGCGGCTGTGGTCGCGCCAGGCGTTGAACGCGGTCGCCCCGACCACCAGCACGACCCCGCCGAGCACGGCCGGCGCATAGCGCCGCCACAGCCGGAACATGCGGTCGCGGCGGACCTCCTCGGAGACCTCCTGGATGAAGCTGTCGCTGTCGCTCACGCCCTGCGCCCTCTCATTGTTCGCGGGCGAACCCTATCGCCCAACCCGCGCCGCGCCAAGGGCCGGGCGCCGCGAGGAGAGATAAGCGGCGGGAGGCGGCGGGCGGGCGGTCGGCTTGATGCGCGGCGTGCGCAAAGGGCGCCCGGTCGATCCGACCCGCGTCGGATCGGCCCGCGGTCGCCTCCCCCCGGCGACCGCGAAACGCGGCCGCCAGGCGACCGCGCGCCGATCCGGGCGCCGTCGTCCATGCAGCAGCCCCCCTCGGCTTGCGGCTTGCGCCTCCAGCCGACCGGCCCCGGCGGCTTTCCACCGGAAAGCCGCTGATCGGGTCCGGGGCGCGCCCGCGATGCGCCGCAATCCCCATGCGTCGCCGCCGCGTCACCCCGCCTTGGGCTTGTAGGTGTGCTCCTCGCCGGGGAAGGCCCGCGACCGCACCTCCGCCGCATAGCGCGACACCGCGTCGTCCATCATCGCCTCCATGGCGCCGTAGCGCTTGACGAAGGTCGGCACGCGCGGGAACAGGCCCACCATGTCCTCGAACACCAGAATCTGCCCGTCGCACTTGGCCGACGCGCCGATGCCGATGGTCGGGATCGAGACGGCTTCGGTGATCCGCGCCGCCAGCGGCTCGGCCACGCCCTCGATCACCACGCTGAACGCGCCCGCCGCCTCGACCGCCTTTGCGTCGGCGATCACGGCGTCCCACAGCGCCTCGTCGCGCGCGGCGCGAAAGCCGCCGGCGGTGTTCATCGCCTGCGGCATCAGGCCGATATGCGCCATCACCGGAATGCCGCGCCGCGCCAGATACATGCGCGGCCTGCGCAAAGGGCGCCTGGTCGATCCGACCCGCGTCGGATCGACCCGCGGTCGCCTCCCCCCGGCGACCGCGAAACGCGGCCGCCAGACGCCCGCGCGCCGATCCGGGCGCCGTCGTCGATGCGGCAGCCCCCTCGGCTTGCGGCTTGCGCCTCCAGCCGACCGGCCCCGGCGGCTTTCCACCGGAAAGCCGCTGATCGGGTCCGGGCCGCGCGTCGCGGCGATGCGACGCAATCCCCATGCGTCGCCGCCGCCGCGTCATCCCGCCTTGGGCTTGCGGCTTGCGCCTCCAGCCGACCGGCCCCGGCGGCTTTCCGCCGGAAAGCCGCTGATCGGGTCCGGGCCGCGCGTCGCGGCGATGCGACGCAATCCCTGCATATCGTCGCCGCCGCCGCGTCATCCCGCCCTGGGCTTGTAGGTGTGCTCCTCGCCGGGAAAGGCCCGCGACCGCACCTCCGCCGCATAGCGCGACACCGCGTCGTCCATCATCGCCTCCATGGCGCCGTAGCGCTTGACGAAGGTC
>Ga0210024_1002924_pt1 | contig 14411 bp, 18 predicted proteins | sample CryGeymeta201525_FD_183988 | JGI IMG/M metagenome (GOLD analysis project Ga0210024, IMG submission 183988) | Groundwater microbial communities from Crystal Geyser aquifers in Utah, USA - Crystal Geyser metaG 2015-25 (SPAdes) (version 2) | ecosystem: Environmental > Aquatic > Deep subsurface >... | reverse complement strand
CAAGAGTTGATTTGTTACCAAATTTTTTCTTCTCGTCTCCTTGGACGCAAAATAGGCAATTATTATTGCAGAGAAATCCAGTTTTAATATCCGCCTTTTTCATAATTTTTTTACCTGAAATAAATGCTTTTTCTGCCATTTTCTTCGCAAAGATAATGAATTTTAAAATTATTATCTTTTATAATTTTATAAATCAGAGCCGGCAACCTTATAAATTTATTTATTCGCTCGTCGTCTATAAATAGGCCCCTTGGGAATCTTAACCAAATTTTTATTGAAGTAACTCTTGACCCTTTATCCACCCTGTAAAGTAATCCTTTATCTATAGCAACTAACGGATAAAATTTAAAACAATAGTCCTTATCGGGCGAAAAATCAATCGCTATGGTGTCAAATTTTTTGTTTTTGAATTTTTTACTTAAAATTCCGCGGTTAAGTTTGAATTTATCACAAAATTCTTCCCAAGGAAAATCGCCGCTATTGACGCTTAAATAAACTTTTAATTTTGGCTTTGAGTTTTTTTGACATTCAAATCCAAATTGAATCGGCCAATGGCCGGCTTTTTTATTAAACTGAAAAAAAATTTGAAGCAATGAAAGATTATAACGAGAATGAAATTTTTGGCTTATTTGTTGAAAAATAGAAATTATGGTTCTTTCCCGTTCTTTGAGAATTTTTTTAATATTTGCACTTGATAAATTTGGCTGCCAGAAACTTAAGTAAAGTAATCTTATTTTTGACTCGCCCTCAATCAAAGAAAGCTCAAACCCATTAAAAAAATTTACTTTTTTATCAATACCTTTATCTAAAAAATCAACTATCTCTAAAAGAAATTTTTTATTTTTAATTTCCCATTTTTTGGATAAAACATTAATAAATTGTTTAGTTTGTTTAGCTGTCATAGATTAAAAATTCGTATATTCATAAAAAATTCGTAATTCGTAGGGTTACTCAAAAATACGCTTTTTCGCCTCCTTAATATATCTTTTAAAATTTTTATCACTTAAAGATCGTTGATAAATATGATCGGTTGCCTTCTGATAAAGCTGATTGCGCCAGCTAACCAGCCGCGCTCCGGATTTTTTAATATCTTGATAATAATCTGGATAGCAATTTTGACATTGATAAGGCGTCTGACCAGGATGGCAATTTTGATATCTTTTAATAAACCTTTTTTTAACATTGCCAACAATATATCTCTTCTTTTGAGATTCTGGCAAATTCAGCAAAAAAGGCGAAAAAGCCATCTCTCCCTGAGGATAAATTTCTAAACATTTATAAAAGGGACAATACAAAATTTCTTCAAAGTTTTTTTCTTGGTTTAATAGCGGGTTAATTGAATTGAGAAAAATAAACTTCTTATTTTCAATATTTTTCAAAACATAATTAATAATTTTTTCAAAATTAAAGTAAAAGTTTTCCTTTTGAGAATTAGACCAATTTGTTTTTTGCACTGGCTCAAGATGAATATTTCTGAATCCCTTTTTAATTAAATAGGAAAAATTATTAAACATTTTATTGCTGTATTTTGGAGTAATGGTCATAATGGCTGATAATTGTTTTTGGTTTAAATAATTAAAAACAAGGGGTAATTTTCTTGAAAGCAAATTAAATGAACCATTGCCGTTAATAAAAACCCTGTTTTGGTCATGAGTTTCTTTATCCCCGTCAATACTAATAGAGATTCTAGTTTGCTTTTTCTTAAAAAAGCTCAAAAAATCTTTATCTAAGAGTAAGCCATTAGTAGCTAAGGAAATATCTAATTCCTTTTTTAAATTTTTTGCTTTATCTAAAGCTAATAAGATTATCTTTTTCAAAGAAGGGTGCAATAATGGCTCGCCGCCGTAAATCAGCAAAAGTTTTTTCTTTCCGGGGGAGATAAGCAACAAATCAATTGCCTTTTGGGCTGTCAAAAAATCCATCATTTGGTTGGTTTTTTTAACAAAACAATATTTACAACCAAGAATGCAACCAGTGGTTATTGATAATCTTAAAGCATAAATCTCTTTACTAAAGTTTAAATAGTCTCTATAGTCCATAATTCAACAAGGTTATAAACTAGTTATATTGATAATTTTTTGTAATATTCTATCTTCCTTTAATCTTGAAATTCTTCTCCGTATATCCTCAACTTTAATCCGTCGCCTACTAGAAACAACCGCCCCCTTTCTTGGAGAATAACTATAAACATCTATTTGAAAAAAAGGAAATTGTTTTAAGAAATTAATAGTTTTTTTAAAATCTTTCTCGCTCTCTCCCGGAAAACCAACGATAATATCAGTTGTTAATCGCAAATCTGGAATTTTAGTAAATAATTTTTTGAATATTTTTTTTAGGTATGCAACATTATATCTCCGATTCATTATCTGTAGTATTCGATCTGAGCCAGATTGAATGGGAATGCTAATTTCTCTATTAATTTTTTCACTTTTTAAAAAATATATCAATTCATTGGGTACATCACTGGGGTGCAATTCTAAATTAGTTATTCTAAAATCAGTTTGTTCTAAGATATGTTTTACTAAATCAAAAAAAGTCAACGAGTTGTCAAAAGGATCGTGCCAATCACCAATACATGGACCAGCGAATTCAATAGATTTAAATTGCCAAGATTTTAATTGTCTTATTTGACTCAGAATTTCTTGAAAAGTTAAACAACGAAATTTTTTACAAATCCGGGGGCAAATACAATAAGTACAATATTTATTACAACCCTTTTTTATTAAAACTGTCCCTGGCTCAAAATGATTAAATTCAACCTCACATTTACTGGTTTGACCTCGGCGTTTAGAAAGATAATAAGGAATCTTATCTAAATCTATAATGACTAAATTCTTTGAGTTTAATATATTTTTTCTTTTTAATAAGGAATATTTATATCTTGTGCTACAACCCGTCAAAATAATTTTTGCTTTTTTATTTATTTTTTGAAGATATTTTATAAATTCATTAGTTAATTTTTCTAAATAAGAGGTTATGGGACAAGTATGGATAATAAAAATTTTTACCTTGGAGGCAATAAAAGATTCGTATTTGTCTCGAAAAAATTGTTTATCACTACCAAAAGACTGATTATAAACGAAAAAATTATTGTTTATTAAATCAAAAGTCAACTGTTGTGAGTCAAATCTATTGGAGGCACATCCGTATGTTCTAATAAAAATATCGGGTAAAATTTTTTTATTTTGTTTCATATTTCTAAATATATTATCTCTTCTTCTTTAAGTTTATTCTTAAATTTAGGAAACATTTTCTTGCATTTTTCAATTAAATTTTTATCATAGAAATATTTAGAATAAATAGCATATTCGCCTAAATTCTCCATTTTAGAATAAAGATATCTATCTGTATTTTTAATTTTTCCTTTTCTCTCCAAAAACTTTATTTCTTTCTGAAAAATTTTATTTAAATCTTGATTAAACATTTTCTTAAATTGAAGCTTATCAACTTGCCCGTACCTTAAACAGGCAGTAATAAAATAAATCATTTCGTCTCTCTTACTTAAACGACAACCCAAAAAGATAGGTAATTTATTTTTATCTAAATTAGCTATATATTTTTTTATATCAATAGCATTCACATATCTAAAATAATTAGTAATATGAGAAACTGCCCCTGCTCCTATACCTAGAAAAGGTGCGTTATATTCTATAGCATCAGAAAGCTGAATATTACGCGCTGCCTCATTTTTCCCATCGGCATCAAATTTTATGGGCTGATATTTGGCTTTCTGAATAAGTTCTTGGCTAAGCCAAGACATTACTTCCCTTCGTCGCATATCTTTTTTTGAAAGTCGCCAACCTTTTCGAATGAATTCACTTAAAGCAGTAGGATAAAAAGGATGAACATGAATCATTTCCGGCTGCAGTTTAATTACTGTTTTTAGTGTTTGAAGAGTGCTATTTATTGTCTGTAAAGGCAAACCAACCATTAAATCTATGTTAATATTTTCTATCTTTGCTTTTCTGGCAGATTGGAAACATTTTAGGAAAGAATCTTGAGACTGATATCTATTAACTGCTTTGATAACCTTTGAATCTAAACTTTGTACTCCTATAGTCAACCTATTAACTCCCCATTGCTTTAATAATTTTAACTTCTTAAAATCCAGAAAATCAGGATTACCCTCAAAGGTTATCTGCTGACATTGCGAGAGATTAAAATTTTTATATAGATAACTAAATAAATCATCTAATTGTCTAATATTTAACAAAGAAGGGGTGCCACCACCAAAATACAATGAGCGAATGGGAGATTTATAAAATATTTTTCGATAAACTTGAATTTCTTTTTTAAGAGCCGAAAGATAGTCTCCCAGATCGCTCTGCCTCTCTAATTTAAGAGCAAAATAACGACAATAAGAGCATCTCTGTTTGCAAAAAGGTAGGTGAATATAGAGTCCTAAATATGGTTGTCTTTTGATGAGAAGACTTTTCCAAGCCTTCAAAATTTCTTCCGTTAAATCAGCTGAATCAGCAACTTCCCAAGAAAATAGGGGAGGATATTGAATTGTGTAGCCACTAAAATCTGTATTAGCTATCTTTTCAGTAATTTGTTTAAATAAAATATCGTAGTTTTTCATTGAATCTTCCCTAACCAAAAATTTCTTTGTTTTTTAAAGCAATCATAATTTTAATTATAAACTAATCATAAAAAAAATAAAGCTCTGATTAGAGCCTTATTTTTCCAGTGAGATTAAATATGAAATTATTTAAATTGACCTACGCAATTTTCATATTCTTCTTTGTTATGACCGTCTTTTAAGGGGATTCTTTCACAAATTGACGGGTCATTTTTTATTTGGGCTACCATTGTAGCGTATTTCTCATAGCAGGCGTTTTCACGATAAAATTTATTTATTTCTTCTTTGGGATTGTTTGATAACAAAGCCAAGCAATTGAGACGGGTAAAACGACCGGTAATATTATCAATTTTTGAACATTCGTTAATGTTTTTTTCCTTCAAAGCTTTGGCGGCGTAATAAGAATTCAAACATAATGATTGAGCTTCTTTTCTGGTAATATCGCCGCAACCTATTTTTATGCCTCCTTCTTCATCGCTTACCGAAAGGCAATTTTCTTTACTTGACAATTGCTCTTGGGTAAAAGAACAATATTTGGGATCTAAAGCGCTTATTGCCTTGCAAATTCCTTTATTAATTACGTCGTCTTTAATCTGATCGCATAAAGACGGGTTATTATTGATATAAGCTTTTCCGACGACAACATCTTCCGCAGAAGCTAATTTTTCAATATAAGCGGAAGCGCCTTCTTTTAAAGTTAAGAATTTATAATATGTATTGAAACAAAAATCTTTATTGTCTCCCAATCCATTGCAAGCGCCTACATCCTTATTGGCCATTATTTCGGCAATTTTATAAAAAACATCTTTTGCATGCTCTCCATAGTGAGGCGTTTTGTCATAGTCGGCTTTTTGGCACTGTTCAAATTCTTCAAGCGGACTAGGCAAAGGAGTTAAAACTTGAGGCGGAATAATTTGAGAAAGTTTTTTAAATTTCAAAACATAAATCCCATAGGCCGCCGCGGCCATTAAAATAAAAAAAAGCAAAATAAAACCGCCGATAACTATTTTCTTGCGTTTATTATTGTTGGCGTTCTTTAATTCTTCTTCGCCGTTCATAATTTATTGTTCTTTTTAACACCAACCGCCTCGCGAGTGAGAACCGTGGGAGCCATGAGAACCGTGGGAGCCATGAGAACCGTGGGAGCCATGGGAAGTATGCGTACAAGCGGCCTGAACATCTTTAGGCCCCATTACTCCAGCCAAAATTCCGGCTACTGCTATCAATGATACCCCCAATTTAGCGGCCGTTTTTTCAACAATTTTCCCCTCCTCGCTCATTAAAAAGGTTTTTAGCTCTTTTTTAATTTCAGGCAAAATTTTTTTAGATTCTTTCTTTTCCATAATTTAAAAAAATTAATCAAGAATTTTCAATTTTATTATAACGGATTTAAACAAAACCTCCAATTCGGATTATCCACAGGATTAATAATTGTATAATTTTATAAAACGAGCATTATACTTTAAAGCGCTTTTTATTCTCAAAAAAGTCTCGTTGTAGGCGCGCGAAACATAACAAAAAGACTGCCAAAAGTCGGCGCTAACGTTCTTTTTATTTTCTTTAAAATAAATATAATGCCCCAACGGGCAAAAACAATATTTGTAATATTGGCATTTTTTGCAATTTAGTTTGCTTTCTGCGAAAAAATCTTTTCGCAATTTCTTTAAAAGAGAGGATCTTTTTTTATCATCTATTTCGTTTTCAATATTTCCTACAATATATTTTTTTCTTTTATCTAATCCGAGTGAAAAAACTTTGTCGCAAACATAAAATCCGCCCAAGGCATTGATATGAATTTTCCCGCATTTTTCCATTTTCTCGATTTCAACATCATTAACAAAAGTATCCAATAAGGAGTTTTTGAATACTTTTTTATTAGTTTTAAAAAGCTTTATATAATAAATTTCAAATTTTTTAAAAACTTTTTTAACTTTCTCTAAATCATTTTTTTTCCAACGGGCGTATAAATCCGGGTAAAATTCAATATAATAGAATTTTTTACTATTTAAAAATTTTATATTTTCTAAAAATCGGCTTATATTTCGAGGAGTAAAAACCATTGAAGCCGCTAATCTTAAATTGCCAGAATTTATCCTGTTAATATTTTCTATAATCGTATCAAAACTTGACAATCGCGGATTTATTTTAAATGGTCTATTCTGATCGTGAGTAATTTTATCGCCATCAATGCTTATCTTGACAATCGTTTTATTCTTTATAAAATAATCAATCATTTCCTGATTAAGAAGGGTTCCATTAGTCATTACTGCTACATCCAAAATTATCCCTCTTTTTTCGGCTTCTTTTCTGGCATATTCATAAATTTTCTTAACTAATGGGAATTCTAAGGTCGGCTCTCCGCCGTTAAAACTAATGGTTTTCTTTTTACCCGGGTAACTAAATAAAATATCAACACTTTTTTTTAATGATTTTTCATCTAAAGTAGAATTTTCTATTCCTTCTTTTTTGACAAAACAGTAATGGCAATTAAGATTGCATTTTCCGGTAAAAAACAAATTTAAAGCGTAAGGTGTGTCGTTAACTATTTCGGCATTATTTTTTAGAATAGTCTTTTTCATTAAGATAGGGTAATTTTTCTAACCAATTCTCAAAAATATTTCTATATTTTTTATTTCTAATTTTTGAGAAAAGATAGTAAAACATCGCTTTATTAATTTTGCATTTATCAGTATTGGAAATTTGCGGGAAAATTGTTCCGTATTCTATAAAATTCGCCACCGGACAAACCCCGCAATAAGGCTTATACGCGCAATTTAAACAACTAAATTGATTATCAAGGCAGGAAGCCAAACACATTGTTTTGGTAATTTCATTGTCAATTAATTGATTGAAATTATTGTTATAAACATCGCCTAATTTAAAATTTTCATATCCCATTCTTTCAGCCATTCTTCCTTCATCGCAAGTAAATATCCCGCCATCATAATTAAAAGCCATCTGACCGATTCCGGCTCCACATGGCGACCGCATTTCAAGATAATTGGCATCTTCGTTTTTAAGAATTTTCTTTAAGGCATAATAAGCATTTCTTTCTACGAATAATTTTCCTTCTAAATTTAATTTCAGAATATAATCCATTGATTTTTTATAGAAATCAATAAATTCTTCTGCTCGATAACCTATTATATTTAAAGTCTGACGCTGTAAGCCAAAAGGGCTTAAAGGACGAATAAAAATATTATCAAAACCCGTTTTAATATATTCATCAACAATTTCTTTATAGTAAGGCAGAGAAAATCTGGAAACCGTTAAAATAGCATTAAGAGAATCAACAAATTTCCTTTTGGATTTCTTCTTTTTTATTTTTATTGTTTTTTGGATCTTTTTAATTTGTTTTGAAACTATTTCATAGCTGTTTCCGCCTTCTAAAAATATTCGATTTTTATTATGAACTTTTGCCGGGCCATCGAAAGAACAGCTAATACTTACGTCTTCTTTTAAAAGAAAATTTAACTTTTTTTCGTCTAAAAGAGTAAGATTGGAAACCAAGCTAATTTTGAGATTTTTGTTTTTTTCTTTATTTACCTCTTTAGCGTATTTCACAATGTACTTCAATACCGGCCAATTTATAACTGGCTCGCCGCCCTGAAATTCAATACTGATAAACCGCGATGGTGCTCGGAAAATTAAATCCACCGCTTTTTTTGCCGTAGCTTCATTCATGTCAAAACCCTTTGCCATCGGACTTTCCGGCGTTACTTGGCAGTACAAACAACGATGGTTGCATCTCAAAGTTAAAACAATAATAAAAAGCGTCGGACCCTTAAACGAAGAATAATTAAGAGTTAAATATTGACCGGCTAATTCAGCAAGTTTTTTCTTATTTATATCAATAAATCCTTTTCCCGACAATTCTTGATAAATTTTTTCTTTTTGGCTTATTTTTGCATTTAAAAAGCGCTTGAAATTTTCAGAGCTTAAATATTGCCAATTGCCGACATCATTAGTTATTAAATAATTTTTTCCAATTTTTTTAAATCGAAAATTACCCAATCTTTTAGAATTTACTTTGGCCGAAATCATAAAGATTGAATGTTTAAAAATAATGCGTAATTCTTAAATTCATCGCCGATATTTTCATCTTGAAAATCGCCCAAAATTTTTATTTCAACCTTATTATAATCTTTTCCTTTTATAAGCCTAAATTCAACAATTTCTTCGTAATCTTTAATCGCCTTCTTAAGATTTTCCAAAGAATACAATTTGCTATGAAATTTTAAAAACTGTTTATCTTTTTCTTTCATGATTTCTAAAAATCTTTTTAATATTTAAAGGATCTTTTTTATAATCTTCCGAACGTTCAATCTTCCCCAATTCTTTTTTAAGAGATTCAATCTCTTTCTCAACTTTATCCATCCCCTCTTTTTTATTTTCTTTTTTCATTTCTAGCTTTTCAAGCGAAGCAGTAATTGCCCCTCCGATAATATATTCCAAAAATTTCTGATTTTTTTTTGAAACAGCCTCTCTGATTAAAATATTTAAAAGCTCGTTTAAAAACTCATCTTTTAAACTTTCCGGTTGTTTCTTTGTTAATTTTTCTTTACTCTTAAGCGAAACTATTATCTCATTTTTCTTTAAGCTGTCTAGATAAACATACATTCTGTCAATAAAAGTATAACAAGTTTTATAAATTATCTCTTGAGGATAAATTTTAGTATTTAACGAAAAAATTATCTCGTTATTTTCTAAATTTATACTATGATTTATAATTTTATTCAATTTCATGGTTTTAGATTATATAATTTATTATAATTATAATAAACCAAATGGTTAAAATAATCCACCAAAGAAAAAAATGTATCGGATGCGGCGCTTGCGCCATTGCTTGCCCCAAATTTTTTGAAATAGACAAGAAAGACGGTTTGGCTAATCTTAAAAATTCTAAAAAAATAAAAAATGATTTTGAAATTGCCATAAAAGACAAAAATACCAATTGTGCCAAGAAAGCCGTTGATATTTGTCCCGTTAGAATTATTAAAATCCGGCAGTAAAATCTTAATAAAAAGATTCTACTCTGATATTCTCTTCTTTAACTTTATTGTTTTTTAAACATTTCCACAAATCATTAACGAACCCTATTGATCCACAAATGAAATAATGCTTGTTGCCTAAACTTTTCAAGTATTTTTTCAAAATTTTAATGTTAAGCGACTGAAATTCTTTGTTTTTATCAAAATAGTTTTTCTTTTTTTCCCGAGTAAAAATATTAATGATTTTAAATCTCTTCCACATTTTCATTAATTTGTTTAATTCTTTTAAAAAAACAGCGTCTTTCGCAGTTTTATTGCTATAAAATAAAGTGAAATTTCTATCGTTAATTTCCTGTTTAAAATAAGCGCTGATGATACTATAAAAAGGCGTGATGCCAATACCGCCTGCCAAAAAAATAACATCTTTCATTTCATCTTCAAGATAAAAATGCCCTTGAGGAGAACTGATTTTTACTTTTTCTCCAATTTTTAAATTATGTAAAACACCTGAAAATCTGCCGATTTTTTTAACGGTTATATTTAAAAAATGATCGCTCGGAATACTAGAAATAGAATAGGGTTTACCTTGCCCGCCGCAACGATCGTCCAAAAAATAAACATCAACAAATTGACCGGGTATAAAAGAAAATATTTTACCTTTAATCGGGGAAAATTTAAGAGTTATTATATCGTCGGTCTCGTTAATTCTTTCTTTTAAAATAAAAAAACTATTTTTTAGAAGATTTGATTTTTTTCTCATTTTTTTGAATATAATCGTCGATTGCTTCTCTTAAAGCGAGATACCCTAAAACGGAACAATGAAATTTTCTATCGGGTAATCCGCCAAGCCGTTCAAGAATCTGCTGCGGCTTTAAATTCATGGCTTTTTTTATGTCCATGCCGCCGTTTTCCGTAACCATAACGGACATCATTGATGTTGAAGCTATGGCCGACGCGCAACCAAAAGTGCGCCATTTACATTCTTCGATTTTTTGCGTTTTAGAATCAACTTTTACCCACACCATCATCATATCGCCGCAAGCCGGACTTCCGGCAACGCCAATACCGTCGGCTTTATAATATGTATCATCTAAAAGCACGTTTTTTGGGTGAAAAAAGTGGTCTTTTACTATTCCACTGTAAACCCACGATTTTTCCTTACATTTATCGCCGAAATAAATAACATCCCCTTTTAACTTTTTTACTTCTTTATACTTCATTATTTTTTATAATTTGAAGATATCGAAGAAATTTTCCTTAATTTATAAATTATTTCCGGTAAAATTTTCATTACATAATCAAGATCCATCTTTGTCGTTTTTCTGCCTAAAGTCAATCTTAAGCTTCCATGAGCAAGTTCCGGCGCGAGGCCCATGGCCAAAAGCACATGAGAAGGATTTAGATCATGGGAAGCGCAAGCGGAGCCAGTTGAAGCGAAAACGCCGTATTTATCTAGCATTAAAACTAACGCTTCACCCTCAATACTGGCAATAGAAATATTAATATTATTTGACAGCCTTTTTTCGGGATGGCCGTTAAGCTGAGAATGAGGAATAATCTTCAAAATTCTTTTTATCAAATAATCCCTCAGTTTTTTTAGCCGCCGGCTTTCTCTTAATCTTAATTTTTCCGCCAATTTCAAAGCCTCGCCAAAACCCGCAATTAAAGCGACATTTTCCGTTCCGGCCCGAAGATTATTCTCCTGACCGCCGCCAACAATTATCGGATCTAATTTGATATCTTTAGCTTTATACAAACAACCAACTCCTTTTGGACCGTAAATTTTTGAACCATTAATAGTCAATAAATCAACGCCTAATTTTTTAACATTTAAAGTCAAAGCTCCGGCGGCTTGGCAAGCATCGGTATGAAACAACGGAAGCAAATTTTCTTTTCTAAACTCTCTGATAATTTCAGAGATTTTAGCTATCGGTTGAATAGTTCCGATTTCATTATTGGCGTACATTACGGAAACTAAAATTGTATCCGACCTTAAAGATTTTTTAAGTTCTAAAAGATTAACCAACCCTTTTGAATCAACGTCTAAATAAATAATTTCAAAGCCTTCTTTTTCTAATTTTTTAGCCGCTTCCAATACCGCTTTATGCTCTATTTTGGAAACAATAATGTGTTTTCCTTTATTTTGATAAAATTTTGCGACGCCGAAAATTGCCAGATTGTCGGACTCGGTGCCTGAACCGGTAAAAATAATTTCTTGAGAACTAGCTCCTAATATCTTAGCGACACTGACTCTAGCATATTCAATCCCCATCTTTGCTTGTCTCCCAATTGAATATAAAGAAGAAGGATTCCCAAAATTCCCTTTTAAAAACGGCAACATCTTATCCAAAACTATAGGGTCAATATAGGTAGTTGCCGCGTAATCTAAATAAATTTTCCGCATAAATAAATTATATCACCTTTATATTAAAAATAAAAAGAGGCCCCGCGGACACGCGGGGCCCCAGAAAAGAGTAGGTTTAGCGGGTTAGAATAGCCCCCGCCTTGCAATTAAACGTTCACCCTAAAAATTGCCTTTTGAAAAAGATCTTTTTTGAGTCGGATGTTAAATATCACGCACCAATAATTTAAAACTTTTTCAAACCAAATTCCACGAGATGGATTTTTTATAACTTTCTTAATTTCGTCATCCGAATATGTCTTTTTAAGCCATCTAACATCATCCCACGTGCCGTAGTTTAAAACTTGAGAAATAATATAATCCTTGTCACGATCAAAATCTAGAGTTTTTATATCATACGACCAAAATAACCACCGCATTTTTTGAGGAATTTTTTTATTTTTAAGCATTTTTTTGAAATTTTCTGACTTCCTTAATTAAAAATTTTTTGATTTCAACCCAGGAAACTGATCTAAACAAATAAAGTTTTCTTTGTTGTTTCTTTTCTGCGTCCGCAAAATAAGCTAGTCCGCGCAGACCTACATAAATATTAAATTCTGGATATTTTTTCTTCACAAAGTCGAAAATCTCCTTAAGAGAAAACTCTTTCAATAAAAAATATACATCAATAAAATCTCTTTTTGCCCCACGGTCAGAAATCGCGATAATTTTCATCGCCGCAATATCTTCTTTGGAGGCGAGATAAATTTCTTTGCATCTAATTTCTGGATGTATCAATGGATAAGGATAACAAAAAAAACTTATTGCTACATTGTCGACTTTAACAATTAAGGTCTCCTCAGATTTCTGCAAAAGAACAACCTCATTGAATCTTTTTCTTAATTCCTGATGAATTTTTTCGGAAACAAATTTATTTTCGGTGTAAAAATCAAAATCAAGAGAAGTTCGATGACCAATTTGTAATGCCAAAGCGGTGCCGCCGGCCATATAAAAACCTTGCTTATTTAAAAAATCAAGTTTTGATAAAAGTTTTTTCCTTTTTGGGTCTAAAATTTCTAAATGCATATATGTTTTATTATACCAAAAAACAGCCCAAAAATCCACATTCAAATAAAAAAGAGGTCCCACAAACGGGGCCTCGGGAAAGAGTAGGTTTAGCGGGTTAGAATAGCCCCTGCCTTTCGGCAGACGGCCAAGAAAACGCCTTTCGGAACCCAGCAGGCAGCTGGATCATGGACTTGAGCTTCGGGCTTACTCTTTGAAACAAGCCGAATAAAACCGTCTCTTCGAGTAAAAACAAATCTAACATTCAGTGCCCGGATAGAAACCCGCCGCCGGTCGGTCGAAACTTCCTCAATAAATATATCAACCATAAATCGCCTCCTCTTTATTTTTGGATTTAAAGATCTAATTCTTAATTCTTAATATAGCATATTTTTTCAAGTTTGTAAAGTCCTGTAAATATGGGCACTTATTGACAAAATACTTAAATTATGCTAAATTTCTCTTAGGTTAAGGGGGTTTAGCTGGTTCTTTTAATATCAAATATATAAAAAAGGAGGAAAGAATGAAAGTGCAAAGATTAAGATTGTTTATTCTTGCAATTGTGGCTTTAATGGTTGGCGGCTGCGCGGCGGCGCAGATTGCGCTGGAGCATAAAGACCTAGTTGTTCAGACGCAAATGTCTGAAACGGTTTTCCTTGAACCAGTATCTCCGGAAAAAAAGAGCATTTGGATTGAGGTGAAAAACACCTCTGACAAATCCATAGAACTCTCCAATCTTCAGGGCCTTATAGCTCAACGCGGTTATCAAATTAACAGCAATCCCTCAAAAGTACCCTATCGACTTCAGGTCAATATTCTTTCGGTTGGTATGTGTAGCCCATCCGCTCTAAACCAGTCAATCTACGCTGGTTGGGGTGGAGCTATGACTGGGGGTCTTGCCGGCGCCGCAATCGGAATTGAATCCGATAAACCGTTTACTGGAGGAGTAATTGGAGGACTTATCGGCGGGGCAACCGAACTTATCGCCGGCTCCCTTGTGAAGAATGTTACCTATGGAATTATCACTGACGTTCAAATCTCCGAGAATAAAGCGGGTAACTGGAAAATTTACAGAACCCGAGTCGCTTCAAGTGCCAATAAAGTCAATTTGACATTTGAAGAAGCACTGCCAGCAATTATTAACGGGCTTGAAAAAAGCCTGGCAGGAATTTTTTAACAAACTCCCCCTCACCTCTCCCCCTTGACGTGTCAAGGGGGTTTTATTTTACAAACCGCTGATTTTTATGTAGAATATTGGCGTAAATGGAGGCGTGGCAGAGCGGCTTAATGCAGCATCCTGCTAAGATGTTGTACTCGAAAGGGTACCGGAGGTTCGAATCCTCCCGCCTCCGCCAATTTTCAGAATTCGGATTTTGGGCGATTTCTGCCTTGCCCCGCCTGCGGCGGGGCGAGGCAACGACCCTCAAAAAAG
>Ga0210024_1002917_pt1 | contig 14435 bp, 17 predicted proteins | sample CryGeymeta201525_FD_183988 | JGI IMG/M metagenome (GOLD analysis project Ga0210024, IMG submission 183988) | Groundwater microbial communities from Crystal Geyser aquifers in Utah, USA - Crystal Geyser metaG 2015-25 (SPAdes) (version 2) | ecosystem: Environmental > Aquatic > Deep subsurface >... | reverse complement strand
TCTGCATATAACCCTGAGCCTCTATACAAATTTATGGACTTTTTTGCGGTAGGTGAGGGAGAAAACATGTTCCCTGCAATAATATCAAAGTTTAAAAATTGGAATAGAATAGACAAAGACAAATTCCTTGAAACTCTCTTAGAAATACAAGGCATTTACATCCCGAAATTCTTTGAAGTCCTTAACGAAGAAAACGGAAAAATAAAATCCGTAACACCCCTTAAGGACAAGAAATTCGTAGTAAAAGACATTGTGCAAGATTTGAACAATTCTTACTTTCCATTAAAACCCGTTGTACCTTATGGAAAAACAGTTATGGATAGGGCTTATATAGAGCTTTTCAGGGGATGCACAAGAGGATGCAGATTCTGTCAGGCAGGTATCGTTTATCGACCAGTGAGAGAAAAGAGATTAGATAAAATAGAATATGAATTAGAAAATATACTGAAAAACACTGGGTACGAAGAAGTAACATTTCTTTCGTTAAGCACAGGTGATTATTCTGACCTTGATGGTTTGATTTTGCTCGCAAAAAGAATTATAAAAAAATATGGCGTCTCTGTTTCTTTACCTTCTCTTAGAATTGATAACTTTAAAGAAGAACTTGGACAGATGGTTGTTGATGAAAGAGTACAAGGAATGACATTTGCAATCGAAGCGGGCAGTGAAAGACTGAGAAAAGTTATCAACAAAACAATAACAGAAGAACAAATACTTACTACGGTAAAAAGAATTTCAACTCTTGGGTTTCACGTGCTGAAACTTTATTATATCATAGGTCTGCCCACAGAAACTGAAGAGGACATAATCTCATTAGTGAACCTAACAAAAAAGATCTACAACGTTGCACAAGAATACAGAAGCTCTCAAAAACCAATTTCAATTCATCTCAGCATAAACCCATTTATGCCAGAACCAAACACCGTCTTCCAATGGGAAAAGTTTGAGGACATAGATTCCTTGCAAAAAAAGAAGAAAATGATAGTTAAAAACCTCAAAGGCAAGAATTTTAAAATCAACTTTAGCAACTTTGAGATGAACTATATTGAAACAATTCTCAGTCGTGGGGATAGGCGTTTATCAAAAGTTTTGGAAAGTGCATGGAAAAATGGATGCAAAATGGACGGGTGGATCGAGAAATTCAATTTAAACAATTGGATAGGAGCCTTTAAAGAAAACAACCTCTCGCCAGACTCCTATGCTGATAAAATAGATATTAATTCAATTTTGCCCTGGGAGCATATCAAATGTGGAGTATCTAAACAATTTCTCATCAAAGAATATAATGAAGCAATGAACGAAGAAACCACAGAAGATTGCAGAACATCACTCTGTGTGGGATGTGGAATAGTAGAAAATTTTAACTGTAGCACTTTCAATAAAGATAAATCCTAGATAAAACAACATCAAATTACATCTTGACAAAAAGGCAACTTTTAATAAAATATACCGTGCAAGGGCTTCTAGCTCAGTTGGTTAGAGCGCGTCCCTGATAAGGACGAGGTCTCTGGTTCGAGTCCAGAGAGGCCCACCATAGGTGGGGATGTAGCTCAGCGGGAGAGCGCGTGGTTTGCATCCATGAGGCCAGGGGTTCAAATCCCCTCATCTCCACCAAGCCTTACCTTTTTTGACGTCTGGAGTGGCTTTAAACGAAGCTCTGAAGCGGATAAATCAGCAGTCCAAAGTGTGTGGATTCTATCAGACTTTACTATAATTTGTTTGATTAAAATATGCCAGAATAAGGCCTTCTCTTCTCTCGTCATGTGCGGGTATATTTGTCCGACCTTTTTAATCCTCTCTATTACAAATTCAATGTCGATTCTGTTTTTACTTTTGTCCAAAACCTTTTCTCTCTCGCTTTGAAGTTTATGAATCTTTTCTCTTGCCTGCTCGATAGACAAAATTTCATTTTCAGCCAGTTCTTGAACCCGTGCGATCTTTCTTTCAATTGTTTTTATTTCATCTCGATAGTCTTTTTGTTTTTCATGAGGTAGATCAAGGCTAAGGAACTTATTGATAGTCTTTAAAAGTTTTTCTTCTAAATCAATTTCATTTAATTTTCTGTTACAGTATGTATCGCCTTCATAAATAGGAAGGCAAACATAATAAGGAATATTTCGTTTCATTTGGAAAGTCAAATTATGTTTATCTTTCGCGCAGTAGATTAATCTTGAGAATAGAGCGGTAAACTTTTTTCTTACAACGGCTTTTTTATTTTTCCTGATATCTTGGACTGTCTTCCATTTTTCATAAGATATAATTGCCTCGTGTTTTCCTGAATAGAACTCCCATTCTAACTCCGGAATCTTCTTTTTATTGTCATCTCTCTTTCGTGCTAGATAGCCAGCGTAAAAAGGATTTGATAATATGAACCTCACGGAATCCCTTGAAATTCCTGTCTGTCTTGCTATCTCACGCATCGAAATTTTTTGAAGTACCAAATCGTAGAGTTGTTTTACTTTTTCGGCCTGCTCAGGAACTACCACGACTTTGCCGTCTTCTCTTTTATAACCATAAGGTAAGACCCCCGAGCTGATACCGTTTTTTAATCTTCTAAGATAACTATCTTTTGCCCTTTCGATTCCGATTGACCTTTCGAAGTCTGCGAAACTTGCCAGCATTGACATCGCGAATCTTCCCGTAGGCGTTGAAGTATCAAACTGCTGAGTGATAGACACAAAGGTAATGCCTTGTTTTTCAAATAATTGAAGAGTATTAAAAAAATCTACAATGGAGCGACTTAACCTATCGATTTTATAGACCAAAACAACATCAAAAAGCTTATTCTGTGTGTCTTTTAAAAGTTCTTGGAATGCTGGCCGCTTTGTCGAACCGCCTGAAAGCCCTGCGTCTTCATAAATCTTAAACAATTTCCAGTTTTGGGCCTTGATATATTCCAGAATTCGCTCTTTTTGCAATTCAAGGCTTTCACCTTCCTCTGCTTGATCGGGAGTGGAAACCCTCATATATATTGCTGCTTTCATTTGTTATATAAGCCTCCTTTAAAGTTTCTCATAAATAGCATCTCATATGTTTAGCCTTCTCCTAAATAATTCCCCCTTGTAACTTATGTTTACTATTTTTACTTAATTATACAAGAAAAAGCAATCATTGGAATACCTTAAAATTGATGTTAAAATAATTTATTCGTTCTGCCCTTTATTTTTATTCCTTTTCTTAGCTTTCCCTGCAGCGATTTTCTACTTACTATATAATGCGTATAAGCACTACTGCCTCTTTTGAGAAAAAACTTACGAAATAATTAAAATTGAATCAATCGTGTAAATTTTTTAATTTTTCATAAAATTTATCCTATCACATTTATGCTATGTTTAATGATATAGAAATTTAACTTTTTGTCTCCCTATAAAATACAAGACAGTTGCAACATTTCTATGACTTACTATAACTCCCTAAAGTCAGGAATTTTTAAAACTGACTTAACTACAAAATTTTTGATGGGGAGGTTATATGGTTAATGAAACAAATGATGCAAAAAATGAAGGAGTTATGAGACAAATTAATTGTCTCGCTTTGGAAGTAGTATTAAGGCTGCAAAGAGATAATCCTGAGCTTCTGCAAAGGTTGTTTTATGCTTTTGAATCAGGAGAAACTTCGACATCGAAAAATAGCGAGAACAAGACTCCAAATAAAAGGCATGGAAAATAATATAGTGGATGTAAAAATAAACATGCATGGATCATCCCCAGAAGTTTCAGGATTCAAGTGGATAGTCGCGAAAAATATCTCATTTACAAATTGTGAAGCTTGGGTTATACAACGCAACGATTACCTTAAGCAATACTTTAAATTTGGAATCTCATCAATTTGTCTGCTTTACCTTCCCTTTATACTAACTAATCCCACAACTTTCATAAATATATTTTACCGAGATTTCAAAAATTGACATTCTTTTAAAAATGTATTGACAAATGGGAAATCCGTCATAAAATTAAATATTAAAGCGTAAGTTAGATAAATATTAAATACATAAATAATGCTTGTGGGTAATCCACAACCTTCCTGTATTTTATCTTTTTAGATTTGTAAATTGTTATAGTTTTTGCTTCTTTATTATATTCTTTTAATAGAATAATAATAGAAAGAATAAAAGAAGGGGTTAATATGTGTAGATTCTAATTGTGTTTTAAGGGCATGCGTGCAGGTTAGGTTGACCAGTTGCGCAGGTTAGGTTGACCAGTTGCGCAGGTTAGGTTGACCAGTTGCGCAGGTTAGGTTGACCAGTTGAACAAAAACAGGCAGGATGCTATTCCACCTGTTTTATCAGCATAAAAAAGTTTTTCTATTAATAGTTAGCCAGAATGTCGCATGCTTTTTCCGGGGATTTCTAATATTGCGCATATTTCTCTCACCCTGTCAGTGATTCTTCCCCAGCCTTCGCGGTTTATAAACTGCTCTTTGCTGAGGTTCGTTGTTATTACCAATAAATTTTCGTTTGCATAGATTTCTTCTACAAGAATTTCAAACCTTGATAAGGCAAAAGGTTCTGCATATTCCCTTCCCCAGTCATCAAGCAAAACAAATTTTTCAAAATTAACTAACTCTGCGGTATGTAACTTATTAAATAGCGAAGGCATGAAGAAGTAAGACACAGGGATGGGAAGTTCTTCATAGGCTTCAAATGTTTTATCACTTAAGGGATCTATATATCTCGTTATAGGTTTACTTTGCCTTTCGATAATCCTTTTAGAGATATAAACAATGTCCATACTCTTGCCCACGCCTGCATCTCCAAATAGGATAATGCCTTTTCCAGTATTAAACATTTCATCAATTCTTTCGTCTAACTGCTTTTTCTTCCTTATCTTTTCCTCTCTAAAATTTTTAAAATAATGAATACCTATCGAAGAGATTACGAACTTTTTAAACTCTTCACCATTTACCGGCGTCCGCGTCGAGTCCTGTGAATTTTCTTTTTCCTGAAACTGGGATATACCTTCCATTGTTTTTTCCATTATTTCCTCCTCTTGCTCTTCCGAGCCAATTTACAATAAACTTCTCGTAGTTCTTTTTGCGCTTCGTGGAATTTGCGATAAGCCACGCCTCCATTTTTTTAAGTTCAATATCTACATTGCAATTTGGAAAAGCTTCCTTCCACTTTTTAAGTTTTTGCTCTGTTATCCCTTCAAAAGATAATTTTTCTTTATTAAAAAATATATTTTCTTCTGAGTTTTCTTCTGTGATTTCCATGGCATCGGGAGAATCTAATTCTTTTTCTTTATCCTGAGGGATCCATCCTTCATTTTTTTCGATCGTATAAACCTGGTTTGAATATTCATAATTTATTATAAATCCAATTTGTTTCAAGCTTTCTAGTGCTTTTTTAATTGTTATCCTCTTATTGCGTATAATATCTCTTAGTCCTATCATTTCGAAAAGATCAGTTTCTTTGAAGTGTAATATTTTACTTGCTTTTGGCTTTAGCTTGATGAATATTACTATTGCAGTTGCTGACAAGGTGAATAAAGCTTCAGGAACCCAAATATAACTTGTGCCAATATACGGTATAAAACGTGGATTTAGATAAACCCTAACATATTGTTTTGTGCTATCTGCATCCTTTTCAGAAACTTTCAGTCCCGTTATTAATTGTTCGGGTTCCCCAAGAATCTTTTGTTTTTTATCTTTTGCCCATATTGTAATACTGTCAGAATAGAGTGTCATCAGTTGATAGATGATGCTTTCATATGCATTTGTATGAGTGATTTTTTGTTCCTCTGTTTTATACTGCAATTCTTTCAACGAGATGTCAACATAATAGTTCCCGTCGCTACTTTTGTTCTCTTCGCTGCACATAGAAACGAGTTTCAAGTAGAGAGGAAATCCCTCCTCAACTGTCGGCAGTGGCATTGCTTCGTCAGGTGATTTCGCATTTCTGCTTATATATTTTTTTATTGTTTCAGAGTTGAAAAATCCGAAAATGTCTTGCTTCTTGAATGAGCTATTCACGATTATATAAAACGTCGTGTCTTCTATAACTATTGTAGTTTTGAGAGATGTACTGCCTTTACGGATAGCAAATGGAAATATTTTTGACATGACGGAACGCATGGGGAAATCAGTCCCTTCGCCGTTGTCTTTTGGCTTGATTAAATTTGACTCAGGTTGTTTAAGCAAGCCAGACAATTTTTCTTTCATTTCTACAATTTCTTTTGTTTCTTTTTTTTCACTCATTTATTTTACGAATCCTCCTTGCTATCTATTGTTTGCTTTATTTTTTCACATGCTTTTCTGTACAACTGTCTGATCACTTGCTGTGATTTATTTAAGATCATTGCTATTTCCGCTTGCGACTTATGCTCTTCTATGCCAAGTACGTGTGCGACTATATATCTTTCGTTTTTGGACAAGTTTGCCTTTTCTAAAAGTTCTGTGATCTCTTCATCGCTTATATTAATTTTTTCTTCTTCTGTAACCTGTTCAAAGTTTGTTTTTTTGTCCAAATCGCTAGTCGTAAAGTAGTCTTGCGGGGAGAAAAGGCATCTCTTTATAGTGGTTTTGTTGGCCTTCATAATCTTTTTAACTTCTTCTATAGGTAAACCTTGCTTTATCATTTCAATAATCTTTTGCCTCTTTTTAAACATAATGTAATTGTCTTTTGCTCCATTTTTATTTACCAGAAACCTAATAAGATCGTTTCTTATAACAATAGTTGCAAAAGTTGAGAACTTTAGACCCTTATTTATATCAAAAGAGTCCACTGCTTTAATGAGGGAAATTTCTGCCTCGCTGAATAGTTCTTCGTACAAATTCTTGTCCCCACGAGAATATTTTCCTGCAATCTTTGCAATTAATCGCAGATTGCTCAATATTATGACATTTCTTGCTGTTTGATCTCCTTTTCTCATCTTTTTGAATAACTGCTTTTCTTCTTCTTTGCTCAAAACTTTATATTCTTCGACAGAGGATTGGAGCATTTCGCTGATGACTTTTTTCACGTTCTACCTCCCATACTCTTTTGTGTTGGTTGTATTTTTGTCCTGATATGAAATTATTGTAGAAAAGATTTTTAAAATTTTGATTTTTCTGATAAAATAAATATAGGGGACGATACTTGTGGTGAGTTTGGTTCCCTGTGGCCGGGTATCCCGGCCATTTTCTATATTGTTTCTACTTCCCATCCAAGCTTCTTTATTTCCTCTTCGAACTTTTTATACTCAATGTTAAGCTCTTTTGCTTTTATATAAACTCTTATGTTCTTTCCGAAGGCTTTATAAACTACATAAGCAAGCATTTGTTCTGTTTTAATGATGTTGTAGTCAAATACATTCTTTTCGTTATTTATTCCTTTAGTGACAAAAATATCTTCAGATTTTAGGTAAATGCTGTTAGTTAGCGCTTTTACAAAATTAATAGTTATACGTTGCCTTCTTCTCAAATTCCACTTATTAAGAAAGTCTTCTTCACCTATGTACATAACAGTCTTCTCTATTTTCTTGTCCTTTGTCCTTACTGAATGCTTCTTTATTTGCGACAGAAATCATGTTATATTATTTTTTTTATAACTCCTTTATCTTAAAATTAGGGAGGTTCATATGAACGAAAAAGTTCTGAAAAAACTGCACTTTGTGCAGGAAAGAGTGCCCTCGTATATGAAGAAAGAAGGCTTTAATGCTTTCAACAACTATTCATATACATCGGAAAGGCAGTTAAAAGGGGGATTTCAACCTCTATTAAAGGAGGCTGGAATCATATTCAAGGTTGATGTGACTGACCAGCGGGTAGAGCCAGGAGATGGGAAGATGAGGCTCACTTTGATAACGATGCAGTATCACTTCTTTGATTCTGAATCAGGAGAATCGCTTGAAGGTACTTTCTGCTCGCAAGGGACAGATTCAGGAGATAAAGGTATCTTTAAGGCCATTACTGGTGGCGTAAAGTATATCTTTCTTCGATATTTCTCATCCCCACTAGAGATGAACCAGAGAAGGACGAGGAAGTTAAGCCTGCTACTGTTGCTATGGCAGTTAATGCAAATTCAAGTGAGAGAAAAGCTCTCATAAAAGAAGCATCAGCATTATTGAAGCAGATTAAAACTCTGGATCTTAAGTTGTATAATAGGGTTATCGAGAATAAGCATCCGTCAGACAATGAGCTTAAATCGATGATTGCTTCGATGAAAAGCGCTTTGATAAGAAGCATCCAGCAGCAGTCTCAATAAAAAACAATACGGGGCCCGGAAGGGTCCCGTTTCATTTTTCAAATAATTTTATATAATATTATAAGGAGATGAAACAAATGAGCGATTCTTTTGATCAGATGTATACACAATATATGCAACAAGAACAAGCAACAACTGAAAGAATGATAAAAATGGCGGAAGAAGCTGTAAGGGCGGCTGCAAGTGGAGGTGGTTCAGCGGCCGGAGCTGGAGCAGAAGCTGGAGCAGATGCTGGAGCTATGGTCTCTGCTTATGAGAATAGTGCGTCAAGTCAAATGGATCAAATTAGCCCCAATTCGTATAATTTATATAATTTGCCTGCAGGTATGCCTGTGCAAGATTTGCCTGTTGAAACATCTGATGACGATAATTCTCAAAACGAGTAATTACTCTTTAGAAATAATATAAAAATTTTGAGAATTTTTTCTATAATCTATTAACAAGAAAATTCACCCAAACTTTTCTCCTTTCCCCAACTCTCTTTGGAGGGTTGGGTTCTTTTTTTGCCTGGATCTATTTATAAAATCAGGAAAATTAATATAGAAAATTAATATAATCAGTATATGGGCGACATTCAACTTAACAATGTTTATGATGTCAAAGAGGCAATCTTCCGGTTTGCTTTAGATTATCCCAGCCACGCCATTAAGATAAACAAATACACTAAAAAAAGGTCGCCTCTTAACCAAATTCACATTCCTATTGACAAATATTCTAAAACTTCGCAAGAAAGAATGCTTGATGCTGTGCAGAAACTTTCTTTGTATATTGCTGCAGAGAACATCAGGTTCTCTGTTAGTAAAATGCTTGCGGCGAAAAAGAAGGCGTCTTTACCGTTGCTCAGAGCTGCCTCTATATCAGTACTGATACACTATCTTGGACGGCAAGCGTTCCTGTTTACTCTCACAGAAGACATGATCGTGAGTCGCAGGGGGAGGCAGAATAAGGTATTTGAGGATGTCAGGCAACACCTGCTTGTAGCATATGGAGAGCAATATAATCTTATGGATAACTATAAAATTTTTGATGCATATAAAAAGCATAAGAATACGCATAAAACACAGAGGATCTTGTCAATTAGAAGAATTTCAGATGAAACACCAAATGTAAGAGAAATTTTTTATTCCCTGCAAGAAGAAATTTTGAAAGTTATATCTGGTAATACGACCAAATATGGCTACTCTTGAGAAAGGACAAAAATATGCTGGAAATAATGATTAGAAAAGATGTCTTTGATTATTGCGGTAAAAATATATAAAACGGTGATTTTTACCGTATTACCAGTTCCTATTTTCAAGAATATGCAAAGAAATGTCTTGTAGAAAGGATTTGTCAGTGTTACAATTATTTTGTGGATGTGCTAGTCGTGTACGTGCTAATTTTTATAAATTTTATATGACTATAAGAGGCAAAAATGGAAATAAAACCGGTATTAAAGGAAATAGAGTTAAATAAAATCATTTTTTCGGATGTTTTCAACATGAGAGACAGCCTTGCTTCAAGGAAAGTAAATTCACTTTCAGGGCAGGCAAAATCAAAACTAAAGCCAAGAGATTATGAGGATATAAACTCTCTTGGAAAATCGATAGGCGAGTTTGGGTTACTTCAAAACATTATTGTCAGGGAAACAAAAAATGGACATTTCGTGGTGATAGCGGGGCATAGAAGGTTAAACGCTCTAAAGAAAGAAAAATTCATTCAGTTTCTGCTTTAGTCTATCCTGCTGATGTTCCCGACTACATTGCATTGGAAATTGCTCTTACTGAAAACATTCAGCGCAAAACGATTAGCAAGTCAGTATTTGGCAACTTTGTAATTGAATATGTTGTTTTATATATGAATCACAACAATGTTTTAGGACCTACTGACAAAGCCGCTAAAGAAGATGTCATTAAAGCCTTATGGGTAATTCACGATAGAATGTTTCCTGGCGGCATTTCGAAGGTGATTTCGATACCAGACTTTCTTGAGAAATTCCTTGATGTTGTTGATACTGTTATCCGTCAGTTGCTTGAGGGTTTGGGCATTGATTATTATACTTTTATCTCTGATATTTTTCCGCTTATCACGAGCGAGGATATACGCGAGGAATATGAAAAAAGAGGCATTACGCTTAATGAAGTTAGATTTCTTGCAAAGTTTGCGAGCCAGGAAGAAAGAGAAAAACTTGTAGAGGAAGATAAACAGAAAAAATTATTACAAGACAAAAGGGAGAAAGAAAGATTAAAACAGTTAGAAGATGAAAGGAATAAAGAAAGATTAGAAGAAGTAAAGCATGGAGATGCGAACAATAATGTGATAAAGCCAGAAGAAGCTCCTTCCACGCAAGAGGTTCCTCTTCAAGGATCTTTGTCAAAAATTTCTTTGGTGCTTGCTGGGAAAGATGATAAGGAGGGCATTCAAGAAGCAAATATTGAAACGGAACAGAAAGGCAAAGAGCAAACTGCTGGTGGAGAGACGGATGAAACGGGCAGTATTTCAGATGGGTTGTCCTCTGTCCTTTCTAGATCTTATTCCGAATCCAATGTAGAAAAGCTTAAAAAAGATTTTATAGGCAAATTCACTCAAGATGATTACGATAAAAGAGAGTTTGTAAAACACCAGGCCGAAAAACTTGGTGTTAAAAGAGATGATTTGGCAGTATCTCGTAACGATCTTGGTAGTATTTTAGAAAAGGCTGACAGCAATGAAAAAAAGAAGAATATTCTCGATGATTTTATAGAAAAAAGTTATCCAGATGCAGAACCTACAAACAAGGAAGTACTTACACAAAAAGAATTATTTCTCAACGAGGATATGTCAGAGTTTGATAAATTATCTGTTGAAGGAAAAGCTATTATGGCTGACAATGTGGCGTCACAGTGCAGCGATTTTTCTAAAAACAAATATTCTAGAGAAGTTGACGGGATACTGTCTGTTGCAAAGGCTGAAGCTATTTCACAGGTTATTCACGAGATCAACAAAGTAATCAGCGTTTCAAAAGATGACGATACTCTTAAACTTATAAGATCTGAGGGCGAAATAGGGCTTAAAAACCAAGCAAAACTTAGGACTCTTGCGAAATACTATAAAGCACTTGGAGAAGAGATCGAGAAGCGATATTTAAATGCTCCTGACGATAAAAGAGGAAATTTGATTGATGCTCTTGAAGTTATGTGGGTTTTAGCTTTTTTGAGAATGAACAGAGAACTAAAAAACGAGACTGTATGAGAATAAAAGAAGAAATCATATTTTTTATTGAAAATGATTTTATAAAACACACTGAAAATGTTGTCGATATATCCATGAACCTTGCCGATACATTTCATATTCAAAACAAAAAGGCACTAATGGAAGCGGCCGTATTTCACGATTTTGGAAAGATTATCATGATCGATAGGCTTGCAAAAAGAGGGCCTCTTTCAAAGACCGATCGTAAGATTACTAGCCTGCATCCGAACTTCTCAATAAGTATGACAGGTGATTACATTTCTTCAGATGCAGCAATTCTTATATTATTGCACCATACATATATTGATGGCACTGGCTATCCAAAAGTTATAAGCGGAAAAGAGTTGCCTCTTCAGATACTCCAGGCGAGTGATTTATATGATGCTTTGAATTCTCCGAGAGTTTACAGGAAAAGAAGTGTTGACGGATGGCAAGAGATAATACTGAAAAAAGTTGGGAATAAAGATATTTTAGAAAGCTTGAGTGGATTGAATTTTAAAAAATTACCCCACTTCTATACTATGTCACAAATTGTTAAAGATAAAGTAGAACATTATTTTGGATTTGTGTAGACTTTCGTCAATAAAAAAGAGGGGCGCTCTTGCGCCCCTCTTTATCTTTGTTAGTTATTTACCAGGGAGAAACTTCTGACGACTTCTCCTGGTCTTCGTCTTTTGCTGGTAGCTGAATCCCTTTTACATCTCTTGCTATGATTTCGGTGGCGTACTTTTTTTCGCCATTTTTTGTTTCATAGCTGCGAATAGACAACCTTCCAACAACGAGAATAGGCATTCCCTTTTTGAGGGTTTTCTCGACTTTTTCTGCAAGTTTGTTAAACGAAACGACTTGCACGAAGAAAGTCTCTTCCTGCCATTCTTCACTATCTTTTGCCTTAAAACTTCTGTTGTTCGCAAGGCTAAAGGTTACAGCATCAACCTTTTCAGCTCTTTTTGGGTCTACTGCAACCCTTCCTTCAATAATAATTTGATTTATGTTCATAATTGTGCACCTCCTATGTGCTTTCCGCTTTTTTTCTAAAAGTCGGAATTTAATATAAGTTATAGAAATTTTTTGTTATTTGTTAACTTTCACTTATTTGGTTTCTAAAATTCTTCAGTTTCATATAACTTTCATAATCATGTAAATGGAGGTAAAAAAAACGAGAAGCAATATTTTGATCCTCACAGTGTTTGACAAAAGTGCATTAAGGCAAATTGAATTCGGCAAAGGGTACAAAAGGATCGTCCTGATATGTAAAGAAGGCATAGACCGAGCCTTTTGCAAGAGTTATGTAGAAAAGTTAGTCAGCGGAAGTATTTTTGTAAGTACAGTGCAGTTCACCATTGACTTCATGTCTGTTGTGTACGATGTATATTCAAAAATAGGGGATGGTGATAAAAATCCTGTATTTTTTATTGTCGCAACGGGAGACTCAGATATAGAAAAGAAGCTGGTTGAGTTTTTTTCCATAGAACTTAAGAATAGAAGCATGTGCAAAGAGGCATCATGAAAAGTAAAATTCTTATCCTCGTTTCATTAAGTGAAACATTTCCGAATGGGTATATCCCGCCAAAGGAATACAAAAGAATTATTTTAATTGCGAAAAGCAATGTATATAAGTCTTACCTGGAAAAAGCCACAAAGGGTGAAGTGTTCATAAGCTATGTACCTTTTAACATTGATTTCACTCAGATCCTCGCAGATATTTATGCTAAAATTGGCAAAGCTGACGAAAATCCGTTTTTTGAAATTGTCTATTTTAACGATTCGTTCGAAGAAAATCACCTCGTTTCTTTTCTTGAAAATGAGATAGAAAGTGCTCCTATTCACTCTATAGATGTTGACGAATAAGATGCGATGTAGTTTCTCATTGCGATACAAATAAGGGCGAGCCGGTGAGTTTCGCGCTTGCGATTCTGCCGGCTCTAAGAAAATTTGATATATTTGGAGAGGTTGTGGCCCTCTCCAAATTAAGAGGAGCCACAAACCCCTCATTTTTATTAGTTAATATGTTATATGAATTTTTTTAATTTCTGCAACTATTAAAAATTCACTATAAGAACATAAATAACATTTGGGAGGTTAATATGAATATTAGAACAACACAATTATCTGATTTTTTCTTATGTCCACGTAGACATAACTATGAAATCAGAGAAACGACTGAGGTTATGAAAAGAGGAACTTTTATCCATAAGATTTTGTCTTCATTGAATAGAGGTGAAAAAATTTCTGCTGGGCTTACTGCAGAGGACAAAGAGATGGTAAGCAACGCTACAATTTTTGCGAATGCGAATGCAGCGGTTGAAAAATCTATGTTGCTTAAACTAACAAGTGATTTCACATTAGAAGGAACTCCTGATGTGATAGTTCCATCGTTTTCACTCGTGCATGATTACAAGACTGGCCGGTTGACTTATAAAGTTAAGTCTTCTCCTCAATTATTTCTTTATTGGTATTTATATAACGCAACCATAGAGAAGCTCGTGAAAGGGATTCTTACAATTGAATTCATACGATATCCAGTGAAAGACAAAATAGAACTTTCAGGAGACAAGATAAAGCAGATATCTGAAGCAGTAATCAATTCCTATGTCAAGAACCCTGATTCAGATGAGGCAAAGGTGAATCAGTTCTGTAACTATTGCTCTCTTGCTTTCGACTGTCCTCTCATAAGAGGCTATCTTAATTCGGATCATCCAATTAAAATAAATTTTGCTGTAGATGTTTTGCGTTCTCAACTTTCGAAAAGAGTTGAGAAAATCTTAAGCGAGAGGCCGATTGAGATTGATAAAGTTAGAACTTTATCAATTCAGAGGAAAGTGAGCAAAAAGGTCAATGTGAAAAAAGCAGTAGAAGAACTTCCGCAGAAAATGGTTATTGAGGCTATTCTTTCTCTCGATCCAAAAAAGATTCCTGATGTTCTGGCAGAAGAACTTATGCAGGAATCAATTAGAAAAGAACCTCAGGTCAATGTTGATGCAACTAACTTGTGAAATAAGGGCACCGTCAAGGTGCCCTTTTCATATGTCAAAATAAATAA
>Ga0210024_1002898_pt1 | contig 14497 bp, 13 predicted proteins | sample CryGeymeta201525_FD_183988 | JGI IMG/M metagenome (GOLD analysis project Ga0210024, IMG submission 183988) | Groundwater microbial communities from Crystal Geyser aquifers in Utah, USA - Crystal Geyser metaG 2015-25 (SPAdes) (version 2) | ecosystem: Environmental > Aquatic > Deep subsurface >... | reverse complement strand
CCAGGCGGAAAACGATCTGCGAATGACCAAGGTCCATCAGAAAATCTCAGGATGTTTTCGGTCAACGGAAGGTGCAAAGATCTTCTGCCGAATCCGTAGCTATCTGACGACGTGCAGAAAACAAGGCATTACAGCGTCCGAAGCTTTGCGCCTTCTGTTTCAAGGTCAGTGGCCTGCGTTTATGCTTGTCAAAGAACAAAGTGCTGAATAGTTACGATAGATTTTCATTGCGGCTAATAAAGCCTAAAGTGGGGTTTTTTAAAGATTTAATCATTCCCAACCCTTAGAATGAAATATCCTTAGCCGCGATCAGAATCTATGAAAATCTGTAAATCTATGCTTTTAGCTTCAGATCCAACCATAGACCTTGATAGATTTTCATTGCGGCTAATAAAGCCTAAAGTGGGGTTTTTTAAAGATTTACCCCGCGGTCTTGATTTTGCTTTGCTCTGTTTTAGTGAATTATTTAAGAGCGTCCCCCCCACCATTGTTGGAAGCCTTACACTCTTGTCAGCACAGGTAGCCACAGAAAAAACACCACCATAACCAGCATTGAGAGCATAATTGCCAAAATGAATTTGCGATTACGCTTAACCTGGCGCACCAACACCAGTTTGAAACCCACAAACATAACCACCGACTTGGCGGCCACCATCAGCAGGTTGTATGGTTCAACCACAGCCTCAGGCAACAGGGGAACAGTCAAAACAATAAGCATAATCAGATACTCGAAAGGTGAAAAAATCAGAAACGAAGTGCGCTTGCGTATCAAGATCTTTATCCCTTCGGCTATCAGCAGCATAACAAACAGAACATCAGAAATCGTCAGAAGCGGCACGCCCAGCAGCGCCGCACCGCGGCCAAAATTTTCCAGAGCAAAAATCAGCAAAACAGAAAAACCATATAAAAACGCCTGCAGCAGCAGATGATTCCAGCTCCACCGTGTCAGAACCACAATAATTGAAAGCAGCAGCAGCACTATTGGTACGACCAAGAAAGCCGCATCATCGGTCTGTGTCAACATAACTGGCAGCAGCAGAATTGCTGCCAGCAGAACCTTGATCACCGAAGACAGATGAACAGTTCCGCGCAGCAGATTTCGGTAACTGACATCTGAAAAGAGGAGCCAGTTGCCCAAACTGCGCCCCCCCCCTAATGACAAGTAATACACAATGCCGTACATCAACGCAGCGCTCACCAGCAGCAGCAGCAGCAGGTGGCTGTCGCTCAAGGACAGGCTGCTGTCGGCATTGAGGTTGCACCCAAATATGGCAACCATGTTCAGCAGATAGGTTATTCCAAAAACAATCAGCACCGTAAATTTATGACCAATCTCCAGGTCAAGCAAACGGTGATGCAGATGAGTTCTGTCCGGCAGGAACAGATGTTTGCCATGAAGTTTGCGGTTGACCATCACCACCAGGGTATCCAGAATCGGCACCCCCAGCACCAGCAGAGGAACATACGGCGAAACCGGCAGCGCGCCGCCGCTGGCCAGCATGACCGAGAAGCACCCCATACAGTAGCCCAGCAACAAGCTACCGCTGTCGCCCATAAAAATAGTGGCAGGAAAACTGTTGTAGCGCAAAAAACCGAGCAACGCCCCCAGCAGGGCCAGCGTCAACGAAAACAACACTAAATTGCCAGACAGGTAGGAGAGTATCGCAAACGAGATACAGGCAATTGAACACACGCCCCCAGCCAAGCCATCTAAGCCATCGAGCAGGTTAATCGCGTTGATCAAACCAACAATGCCAAGAATCGTAAAAGGTGTCGACAGCAGACCCAGTTCAATCGTGCCGAGGCCAAAAGGGTTGCCAAGATGCCGCACCACGATGCCGCCCATGAAAACCGCCAGCCCCGCCGCCAGAAACTCACCGGCGAACTTCTGGCGCGGGGTCAGACCGCTCAGATCATCGGCCAGACCGGTCAGAAAAATGATTATCGCCCCAGACAACAAACCTTTCAGCTGCTGGTCAATGTCGCAAAAAAAGATAATGGTGAATATCAACGCGGCGAAAATAGCAATGCCGCCCAAGCGGGGAACAATCTGGGTATGAATTTTACGTTCATCGGGCGTATCAAGACCGCCGATCCGAACCGACAGTCGTGCGACAAACGGCACCAAGATAGTGCACAAAAACAGGGAGGTCAGGAAGATGTAAAAGGAGATAATCGATAACATAGTTATTTATAATCGGCCCAAGCGAACGAAACAAACACCCTCGTAAGCGGAAAAAGCTGCGAATTTAGTATTTTACATTACATTCAAGAGGTTAGAAAAAATCACCGGATTGGAGTTCCCCTCCTGCGCACCCGTCTATGGAACGACATCCCAAGCAGGGGGAAGGAAAATAAGGCGAAGATAAACGCCTGATGTTTACGAAGGCCAAATCCCTGTTTTAGCGGATTTGAGGGTTGTCCGGGAATTGCTGAACCTTCTAAACCTCGATTAAGGCATATACCCGTAATTAAAACACATAATCCCCAAAAAGCCTAATGCTCCAGCGTAAATCAGCGACCTGTCGCCCAATCCTTGACTGAACCGCCACAACCCGTCACCGTAAAAGTAACACCCTGCCACCCCGCAACCCAAGGTCACGCCCCATCAGGCGCGAAGAAAAGCATAACCTCGCCCATCATCTGTGCGATTTTCGCGGCTGAAAGCCGCTCCCACAAGGCACAAGAAAAGCACATAACCCCCCTCGATCCCCCCTTAACTTAAGAGGGGGAGGAAAAGCAGTGCCGGATAAATAGAGTGCAGCGCCGTTACCGTTTAGCCCGTGTGAGCGCAGCGAGCCGGGGCTTTTGCTTTTCGTGTCAGGCTCGCAGCGTTGGTTGTTGATTCGCAGTCAACAAGCGTCCAGCAATAAAATCACCCAGTTCATCATGCCGCCCGCAGGGCAAGCTTTGTTTTTGCTGACTTTTTGTGGCGTCTGAACAAAAAGCCAGGCGCCGCGCGGGGGGCGCAACCCCGCGACCTTGATTTTGCCTTGCCCTGTTTTAGTGAATTATTTAGGAGCGTCCCCCCCACTCCCTTCCCTCAAGCCGTCAGATCCAATTCACGGTACACCGCAAAAGTCTTATCCAGCACAATTTTTTCATCAAACTCGCGCAGCACAATTTCACGACCGCTCTGGCCGTAGCGCAGGCGTAAATCAGCATCTTGCACTAGCCTTTCCAGCGCCTGCATCAAAGCGTCAGCATTTTTCACCGGCACCAGCAAACCGTTAACCCCATCTTCAACCAGGCCCCGGCAGCCCGCAATATCCGTCGCCACAATCGGCCGCGCCATGGCCGCCGCTTCGATGAGAATGCGGGGCGTGCCCTCGGCATAAGAAGGCAATACGACAATATCCGCCTGTTCCAGCAGCGGCTTCATCCCATCGACATGGCCCAGAAGCTCGACCCCAGGCTGTTCGCCAAGTTGCTGCAATTCGGCTGCGGTTAAAGACGAGGGATTTCCGGGATAAATATCCCCGGCAAGCTGCAAACGCAGGGCTGGAAAGGTTTGACGCAGGTCGGCAAAGGCTTGCGCCAGTTCAAAAACCCCCTTTTCGCGCAAAATCCGTGAAGCAAATAAAATTTTCAGCACCGCGCCCGGCTTGACCTCACCCGGCAGCGCGGGCTTAAAAAATTCGCAATCCACCCCCGAACCGCGAATCAATGCACTACGACGAGCAGCAACCAGACCCGTATCGGTAAAATAAGCGCGGTTTTCGCTGTTCTGAAAAATCACCCGCACCCGCTCACCCGCCAGCATCGCCTTGTACATCCCCCGCACCAGAGGCCGCAGCAAACGAGCTTTACCCCCAGGGTCAGTAAAAATATGCCCCAAACCGGTGACCGCATTAACAATCCCCCGCACCCCGGCACAACGCGCAGCCAAGGTACCGTAAAGCACACACTTAATCGTAAAATGATGCACCAGGGTCGGCCGCTGTGCGCGATAGAGTTTCATCAACCGCCAGACAACCGCCAGTTCACTGAGAGGATTGGTGCTTTTCGTCGAAAAATCAAAAGGGATAAAATCAAAACCAAGGGCGGAAAGTTTAGAACCATAAGGCCCGGAAGGCGCAACCAAAACCACCTGCCAACCTTCATCCCGCAGTTTCCGGGCCAATGACAGGCGAAAGTTATACAAATACCAGTCAGTGTTAGCGAAGAGCAGAATCTTTTTTGATGCCATAAAACCAGTCCCCCAATGCAAAGTAAATAATCTTCCCAAACTCCACCCACACCGTCTGCAAGGTCATTTCGTCCTGCCACCAGTCGGTTTCGGGGGGCCGATATTTACCGTAGTAACCCGAATTTACAATATTTGTTTCGATGTCTGATTCAGCGTAGATGCTTGTAAAAATCAACTGTGCCCGACGGGAATGATAAGGGTCGGTGACAACCAGAATTTTTTTGTAGTTCTGCTCGCGGGCAAATTTCAGAGTTATTTCCGCATCGGTCAAGGTGCTGGTTGAACCCTCCAGACATACAACTTGACGACCGTCAAAACTGCCGGTTTCACAGGCCCCCGACGCGATCTTCTGCCAGTCGGCTTTCGAACGATCCACCAGCACCAGCGGCGGTTTTCCCCCGGCAGTGCTTAATTCCACAGCCTTACGAAACCGGCTGCCATTACCACCCCCCAGCACAACTACAGCATCAACAGACTCAGGCACCGAGTCCACCACCAACCACCCGGCTAAACGCGGCAAACCGGCATACCCAAGACCAACAAACAACAGCACACAAACAACCATACCAGAAGAAAAGGCAAAAACAGTCCGAAACTTCAAATCATCCCATTGCTTTTGAGCTGTCGCTCTCACCCACGCTGCCCCATCACATCAGCAACCAGTTCCGATACGGCAGCCAGTATTGCGCATGGGTTGCATAATTGAGCCAGACATACAGCGCCAGGCCATAAACCAGCAGCACCGCAATGGTCACCGTCTGTTGGGGGAAATGCTCTTCCATCAATTCGGGCAAACGCGAAAGCACCACAATCTGCAATGGGGTAAAATACAAACTAATTCGATCCACCGCTGTCGAAGCGAAACCCACCAGAAACACAGTGGCCACCGCCCCCAACGAAAGAATCAACCAGAACGCCTGGTTGCCATACAGTTCCCCCCAGCGTTTGCGATAGGTCAAAAACATCAGCGCCGGCACCAGATTCATCGCCACGCGAACCTGTGCGCCGCTCGATTCCATCTGGGCTTCAACATAGTTTTTCCACAACCCGCTTTGAGCCTCGGCCAGCAGCAGATCCCAGAGAGCATAACCCAGCACCAGCACCGCCACGGCCCGAAAAAGTTCGCCCTTGCGATTCAAAAACAACCCCAGCGGAATCATCACCAGCGCGGTTTTGTGAAACAGGGCCGCCGCCGCCACCAGCAGCAGATAGCGCACAAAAGCCCCGCGTTCCAGGCTGGCAATCGCCCAGCATAAAAAACCCAAAGCCACACTCTGGCGGGTATAGCCCATAGCCACCACCACCAGCACATAAGGCACCGCTACGGCAAACGCCAACCAGGGGCGCGGCTGTTGACGACACAAAATCAGCAGGCCCAGCATAAACAGCGCCCCGCACATCAGGTTAACGCCGTAAACACCCCAGTTCTGCTGCACGGAAACCCAGTTCAAAAACACATAACCAGGGTCAGACGCACTGAAAACCTCGATCAAGTCATACCAATAATAACGGTCATAATGACGCAGGTAAGTCCCCCAGTCGCCGCCGACTTCAAAGCGATAGCCAATCGCCAAAGAAAAAAATATCCCGACCAGCACCCAGGGCAGAATTCCGGAACTCTTTCGCGAACGAACTTCGATTAAAGATCGAAACGCCGGAATAATAAATAACGTCCAAAAACCGATCATGCACTAGACCTTCTGCTTAATAAACTTATCTCGCGCCCGTTCGCTATGCTCTCTCAAGACGCAAAGGCCGCAGAGAAAACCACAGGCTAAGGGTTTATCACCAAAAACAGCTTTTCGGCTTTGAGCGGGTTTTCCTCCGCGTTCTCCGCGAGAGACGACTTTGACCTATGCTCAGGTTTACCCAGCACCTGCATCATTGCCTTTTTTCCATCAGGGGGTAGACCTCGCGACGATGGCAAATACCAAGAATAAGGATTTCTGTTTCTTCGGCTTTAAAAACGATTCGATAATCACCGGCCCTGAGCTTCCAATACCCTTTAAGGGTTTTGCGCAAAGGTTCACCATATTCCTGTGGTGCCACCATCAAACGCGTTTCAATGGCTTTTTTAATTCGCAAACGGACATCACCATTCAGTTTCGGGATATCCCTGTTTTTCACTTCAGGATGATAAATAACCGAAAACAACCCCCCTACCCCCAAACCTCATCGTGGCGCAACGCGTGTTTGCGGTCAAAATCTTTTTCCCGTTCCTCGGCAAGATCAGCCAGAACTCTGTCCTCGCGAAGCTCAAGCGCCTCTTTCACCAGGTCGCGCATCAGCATCGACATGGACACACCTTCGGTTTCAGCCAGATCCTGAAGAACAGAATAGACAGGTCTTTCCAGCACAACGTTCACTCGCGGGTTTTTTGCCGGCATGCTAGGTCTCCTTTACCCAAAGTGTGCCACTTATGATGCACCTAGTCAAGCGCCACAAAAGATGACAAACGCGATCGCAAGCGCGCCAGTAAGTCAATTCACCTGTTTTCAGCCAGCCAGGCCTGAAACATCAAAATATCCCAAATCTGATACTGCCAATTAAATTGACCGGCCAAATGCTCTTGCCACTTCTGCCTAATGGGGGCGGGGTTAAAATAACCTTCCTGCCGCAAGCGCCACTCATCCAGCAAACTTTCAGCCCAATCGCGCAAGGGGCCACGCAGCCACTCATCAATCGGCACGGCAAAACCCATTTTGGGGCGCTCGATCAAGGCCTGTGGTACGTAGCGATACAACACCTGACGCAGCAACCATTTCCCCTGCCCCTGATGAATCTTCTGGGCAAGCGGCAACTGCCAGGCCAATTCAACCAGCTGATAATCAAGCAGCGGTGCCCGCGCCTCCAGGCTCACGGCCATGGTCGCCCGATCAACCTTGACCAGAATATCGTCCGGCAGATAACCACATTGATCGTAAAACATCATCGACTCGGCAAAACCCAATTCCGCCGGTGCACTGGCAAGGCTCGGGCTGTCCGTCGCCTGTAAAACTACAGCATCAGGTGATTGCCAGTGCGAAGTTAATCGATTGTATAAATCAAGTTGCGAACTGGCCCCCAAGGCATTTGCCAGTTTTTGCAATTTGTCCCCCGGTGTACGCTGGCGCAGTTTGCCGGGTAACAGCGGGGCGCAATGACGGAAAGAACTATCCCATTGCTGCGACGTCAGCATAGACAAACTCCGCGCCGCCAGTTTGCGCCCCCAGGGCGGCATGGCCGCCATTCGCCACCAGACCGCTGGTGCCCAACTGTGCCGGTTGTAGCCGCCAAACAGTTCGTCGCCGCCATCCCCCGAAAGCGCCACGGTAATTTTACGCCGCGCCAACTGCGCCACCAGAAAGGTCGGAATCTGAGACGAATCGGCAAAGGGCTCATCATACAAGCCCGGCAGTTGCGGTATAACCTCCCGCGCCTGCTGTGCAGTCACATAAAGTTCGGTGTGATCCGTCCCCAAATGCCGGGCCACTGCTTTGGCTTGTTCGGCTTCGTTGTACTGCACATTATCGAAGCCAATGGTAAACGTCTGCACCGGCTGCCGCACCTGCGTTTGCATCAACGCTACCACCAGCGACGAATCAATCCCCCCCGACAGAAAAGCCCCTAGGGGCACATCTGACATGAGACATCGCCCCACCGCCTGGCGCAACTGTGCATCCAGCCGTTCGGTCGCCTCAGCCGGGCTTAAATCCAGGCTGCGGCCCTGCCCTTGCCGGGCAACGTCGTCCAGCGACCAGTAACGGGAACAGGCCGGTTTTAGATCATGCCAGCTCAGGGCGGTCGTTCCGGGTGCGATTTTCGCGTAAGGCAGACAGATGATTGTCGCCGGTGGCAGTTTAAAAATGCCTTTGTAAATTGAGTATGGTGCGGGGACACAGTTGCGGCGCAAATAAAGGGCCAATGCATCACGATCAACTTCAGCGGAAAAGTCAGGGTGCGCCTGCAAGGCTTTGAGTTCTGAACCGAACAGAAAATTTTTGTTGTTCCAGCCGAAATAAAGCGGCTTTTCCCCCATGCGGTCACGCGCCAGCGACAAGCACGCCGTCTTGCGATCCCACAAAGCCAGGGCAAACATACCCACGGTTTTTTTCAGGGTTTCTTCCAGCCCCCAGGCGCAAATCCCAGCCAGAAGAGTTTCGGTGTCCGAATGACCACGCCAGTGGCCGGACAGTTCGCGGCGCAGTTCCAAATGATTGTAAATTTCGCCGTTAAACACCAGTACATAACGGCCACAGGCCGAAAGCATGGGCTGATGCCCGGCAGGCGACAAATCCAGAATCGACAGACGCCGGTGCCCCAAAGCCACGCCCCGGACTTCATCCACCCACGCCCCAGCATCATCCGGCCCGCGATGCACCAACGTGTCGGTCATGGCCTGAACCGTTCGGGTTAAATCCTGCCCCCCGCCTGCGCCGATAAAACCCGCGATTCCACACATCAAAAAGATCCTTGATTCAACACAAAACAAAAATTTGTGAAATTAGCGCAATTTGGTTAAAGATGAATGACTTCCCAACATACGTTCAGAACAGATTCAGAATAAAGGGGTTTTTCTAGCCAAGTTTTAATCGCTTTGCGACGAAGACTAAAATACTTATTTTGATCATTTAATACCGAAATGATTTCATTTACAGCACCACTGTTTGTTTCAACTAAAATTGCATTTTCACCACGTTTACAATAGTGATTAATTTCACCAACTGGTGTAACCACGGGAACCAGGCCAAGCTGCATAGCTTCCACCACCGACATCGCCATACCCTCTTGCAAACTGGTTTGTAAATAAAACGAAGACTCACGTGCATGATGTATGATGCCATCAAAACCCATTCCATCGAGAATATCAACGGATGAAGACAGGTTCATTTCACAAATCAAACTGTTGATTCGCTTTTTTTCACCACCATCCGGGCCTATAATCACAAAACGAGCGACAGGATATTCACGTCGTACTGCGGAAAAAATATCGAGCGCTCGGTCAAGCCCTTTTTGCGGATGAATACGCCCCCAAAAAATAAATTTTGGTTCAACACTATTCTCTTCTAAACACTCGAACCGCTTAGTAACAAATGAAATAACCCGGGTTTTGTCAGAAGGGATACCTGGTAATCGTTGCTTCAGTGTCGCATCAGAGTCGGCCCATATCTGTAGCGCAAATCTGGCAGCAGCTTTAGTAAATAAACGATCCAGTCGATGGACATCTGTCGGCAGATGTAAAAATAGAACCAATTTCAAATTACGCCGAAAGAGTTTAAGAAAAACACCAACGATGCATGAACGCCAAAGCGAGACAATCAGAACATCTGGTGTATCAAAGAATAAACTCCACATTGCGCGTAATAAATAGTAAGGGTTGCACGTTAAGAATCTCTGTTTATCAGGGGAAACCTTTGGAAATATATAAAAAATATCAAAACCAAGGTCTTTAGAACCAGCAACCACCATTGAACGTGCTGCACTTTCAACACCCCCGATGCCGTCGTAAGGGATTAAGTGGACGACTTTTGGCATAGGCCCAAGACCTCAAAGTGCTTGTTTATAATAGTAGATTCTTCAAATGGCTGAACAGCCTCCAAAAGAAATTTCTTCGGGATCGGATTATCTAAAGCGGTATCGATAGCACTTGCCATAGCTTCGGGGTCTTTAACAGGCACCAAATAACCATATTTTCCGTCTTGTAGCACCTCTCTCGGACCAGTTGGACAGTTTGTCGCTACTGGCGTGCAACCACACATCATCGCTTCAACCAAAACATTAGGAAGCCCTTCCACGAGTGACGACAAAACAAAAACGTTAGACTTTGTAAAATATTTAAGCGGGTTCTTTACATTACCTTCTAGTCGAATTCTGTCGGCTAAATCCAATTCTTGGATTAATGCCAGTAATTCTTGTTTTTGTGAACCATCTCCCAACAAAATCAAACGAACAGGTCGCTTTTGGTTTAGCAAGTACATAGCACGTATCAAATAAGTGAACCCTTTCCATGGTCCCAATTGGCCAGCCGCAATACAAACAGGGATCGACTTGTCGTCAAACCAAGGATGATCAACCGGCTCTTTTATGCGAGCCCGTGCTTCAGGGTAATCGACAAAATTATAAATACACACGTGAGGTGGTTTACGGAAAACAATGCGGTATTGATCTACCATATCCTGTGAGACACAGGTTAAAGCATTAGCGCGCCACATGGTTGCACGCATCAAATGTTTAAGAAACCAGCGTTTACTAAAAAGTTTCGTAGAATAAGTGTCAAAAGGCGTCACCCTGGACGAGCCGGAAATTCTAGCTTTTGATCTAGAGATTATCGCAGCCAGTAGAACAAAAATATTTTGATGATCTTCCGCCGTAAAAACAGCATCCGGTTTCGCACTCCAAAAGTAACGCACAAGAGGTATTAAGGAGTCTCGCGTTTTCGGTGTACCGAAAACAATAATATTTACTCCTTCAATAACCGGCATTTCATATTCGCTCGGCACATAACCTACAATTAAATCAACTTGGTAACCGCGAGTAGAGAGAGCATGCGCCAAACGCATTTGCGCAAGCGGTACGCCAGAAAAAGCAAAACGTGCAACAATAACAGTAAATCTTCGTGGTTTTATAGGTTCAAGCATCTTCTACTCTTTCTCTTTGGGCTGAAAGGTTTTTTAAAAAAATTCATCCGCAACAATTTTTGAAAAAACGCCTTGTTTTTTCAAAACAAAAGTAGAAAGAAGGACAGTACAATAAGACAATTTCAGGCATGCTCAAAATAATTAATAAATCTCTTTTTTTTACAATTTTTTTTACTACCTTGATGTATTCAATAATTTCGGATTTAGGTTTATTAAATTCAACGCTAAAATAAATAATGGTTCTAGAGACATTTAAAATAAGGGCATCTAATGCAATGATTCTAGGCATTTCAGCAATTTTTTTAAAATATTTTTTCAGAGTTTCCAGATGTTCTGGATGATGATTTCTAGTTGTTCCAATAGCATTGTCCCGATAAGCAACCAATGGTTGGTTTATAAGCACAATAGGAATGTCTTGAAAGAAAATGAATGGCAACGTAATAAGATCTTCATAGAATACTTTTTCAGGGGGAAAAGGATTTTGAACCAAGAGGTGCCGCTTGAAAATGCGCACACAAGGGAACCATTTTCCAACACCGAAAATATCATTACGAACTTCCGCCATCTGATAAAACCCTGATGGCTTTCTATGAATCTTGATAATTTCACCTTTTTCCAACAATCCGGTCACAAAACGTGTACAGTAAAACTGTATAATTTGGGGGGCAGTATTTTTTATAACGCTGAGAACAGTCATGAAATAGCCTGGAAGCAACAAGTCATCGCTATCAAGAAACCCCACATAATCACCACGAGATGCCTTGACTCCAACATTACGTGCTTCGCCTGGACCAGAGTTATTTATACGCACCAGGACAAAGAGTCCACTCTCTAGCTCATGTAAAAATTCATTTTCAATCAAGTATGAACTGTTGTCTGTCGAACCATCGTCCACTAAGACAATTTCACAAAGCGGCTCGACTTGTCGTGTAATAGACAATAAACATTCAACTATAAAATTTTCGGCATTATAAAAAGGTATAACTAGGGACAGTTTCATAGTTTAATTAAAAAGGAATGGAGTAAACGTATCCAAGCTTTAAAATATAAAGGTTTACGAATTATTGTCTTTAAAAAGTGACTTCTTGCCTCTGTTTTTTCCCCACATTTTAATAACAAAACGCCTCTATAATATAAAACATTTCTTATATATGCATCAATGCATTCCATTTTGTATTCTGGGTATTTTTTAGAAAATATTTCGTAAGTAAGTTCTACGTCATTTGACATTTCTAAAACCCTATTAGTCACATTGGCACTGTGGCGTCTCGCCCTCGCGAAAACTCCATCAACATATCCATACTCTCCACCTTTAGATAAAATTTCTAACCAAAAAAGATAATCCGACGCGGAGGGAATATTCTCGTTAAACCCATCGCTAGGCACGGAATTGGTTCGAATCATAATGGAAGTACCACCGAATGGTACGCCATTCTTCAAAAGGTAAAGAGGCCCATACCCTTCACGTAACTTTATCCTCCCTAAATGTGGAAGTTTTGAATTGTCCTCGTAAAATACTTCGGTTTGGTGGCCGCAAAGAACACGATTTGAATTACACTGAAACCATTCAACCTGGGTCTTAATCTTACCTGGGAGCAGGACATCATCACCACCCTGAAACGCTATAAATTCGCCGGTACAAACACGTAGAGCACGATTACAATTTTTTGTAATTCCAACATTATTTTTATTTATTAACGCCACAATTCTTTCTGGATATTTTTTTTCAAATTTTTTTACCAATTCAGCAGTTCCATCAGTTGAACCATCATCAGAGACTATTATTTCCAGGTTTACATATTCTTGTTTAACAGCACTTTCAATCGCATCAGTTACGAAATTGACTTGGTTATATGTGATTATGATAATAGATACTTTATTTTTCACTGAATTTAATTTTTCCATACAGATTTTCCATCTCAAAAAAAAGTTGCATCAAGAGCCACTTCATTTATTTACTACGGTTAAACATCAAATTTTTTCCCAGCAGTTAACCGATTTCATTTTTCAAAGAATGCCTTAATTCTGACCCCTGACCGACTCGACAACTCCCACAAACAATACCCACTAACAACCAACAAAACCGTAATGTTCAAGCCCCAGCCGACCAAAAAATTCAAATCAAGTGTGCTCCAATACATCAACACTCCCATGACACCAATTGACGTCATGACAAGTTTCACTATTCCATAGTGCCAGCTAGCGCCAATCAATCGGTGTGCGACCAAGAGCATTAACAGCATATAAAACACATACATTGCCATAAACGCTACACCCGCACCGGGCAGGCCGAACAGTAGGGCAAAACCATACACAGTCGCTACATGGAAACTTGCTGTTAACAGTTCAGTGATAAAATAAAATTTGCCCCTTCCCTTGGCTAGAATCACGTATCCCAATGGCCACGACAACACTCGGCCAAGCGCGCCTAGCAGACACCAACGCAGCACTGGCACTGCTGCAGCGAAGGTTTCTGCATAAAAAAGTTGGATAATCAGAGGGGCAAAAACCATCATACCTGCGAGCAAGGGCAAAGCCAGCAAGATTGAAATCTCTGACTGTTCATTGACCATTCGGCGAACTTGGTCGTTATCGTGGGCCACCGCAGTCAGTCGCGGATAGTAATCAGTACCCATAGCACTCAGCACGAAACCTACCAGAATACCGGAAAGGACAAACGCCGCCTGGTAGATACCGACATCGTTGAGATCGAACTGGCGCAGTAGCACGACCCGAATCACATACATGGACAGCGCTGAAACCAGCCCCGCCCCCATGATGCCAACCCCCAGCGAAAACATCTGGCGCGCTTCGCCCACACTGGCCTGCCAGGGCAGCTCAATATTCTTAATCGGTACCCGCCGTGCAAACCACCAGGATGTGATTAACGAAGCCACCGCACATAGCACCAGGCTGACAACAATCCCCTGCTCACCCCACACATAAAAACAGGGAATGCTGATCACCGTGCCATTCACCGCCCCCAACACACTGATTTTGGCCAGGTCGGCAATCCGCCGAGTGCCCTGTAAAATACACGCCTGCCCCGATGTCACCGCCGCCAGTAAAATTGTGATACTCAAAAACGCAATCGGCAATGCGTGCTCACGGCTGTCAAAAGACACCAAAGAAATGGGCACAGAAGCCAGAAGCATGATCAGCATACCGGCGGCACCGGTTAGCCAAACTGTGCGCCGCAGAGTTTTCACCGTGCGGGCAATGCGCTCCTGATCTCCGGTACCAACCGCCTCGGCCACCTGCCTTACCCCGCTCGACGATAAGCCCATGCCCGAAACGGTCGTGACCAGGCTGGCAATCTGCACCAGCATGCCCATATACCCTACCCCGCTCGGCCCCAGCAAAACCGCAACAAACTTGGTTTTGACCATGCCGATCAAAATATTCAACACCGACGAACCCCCGATGATCGAGGTCGATTTGAGGATGCTGCGATAGCTGCCAGCAGCGGTGTCCGCAGGGGCTGAAGGCTTGGGTGTTTCTGTGGCTTCGTGGGTCACGGGTGATTATGCCTTGTCATTTTAGTTCTTACTTCCCTTGCCCTTGCCCTTGCCCTTGCCCCTCATCCGCCCTGCAGGCACCTTCTCCCTTAAGGGCGAAGGGATACAACTTCAAATTCGTTTTAAGTCTTTACGCTTCCCCTCGCCCCAGGGGAGAGGGTGGCGCTTGCGCC
>Ga0210024_1002891_pt1 | contig 14519 bp, 9 predicted proteins | sample CryGeymeta201525_FD_183988 | JGI IMG/M metagenome (GOLD analysis project Ga0210024, IMG submission 183988) | Groundwater microbial communities from Crystal Geyser aquifers in Utah, USA - Crystal Geyser metaG 2015-25 (SPAdes) (version 2) | ecosystem: Environmental > Aquatic > Deep subsurface >... | reverse complement strand
GCGGTTGTGGGGGTCCAGGCTTCGGCGGCTTTGGCGCTGCATCGAGGGGGATGCCGTGGCGCGAGCCACGGCACCGGTCCTTGCTTTGCGATCAGGATCAGGCGCTGGGCGAGCCCGAGCCGACGGTCACGATGAAGTCCTCAGCATTGTCGGCAGTTTGCGGGTCCTGCAGTTCGCCATCCGACACGCTGGAGTGAATGTGGAACTGCTCCGACGTGCCGGGGGAGTCGACGTCGAAGCGGATGACCTTCGAAGCGCCGACCGCCAGCTTGGTGAAATCGCATTCCAGCAGCGAAGGACACTGTCCCGGGCACTGCGATCCCGGCGGCCACGGGACCTGGGGCGAGAACGAGCAGGTGGCGGGAACGGCATCGGGCACCAGCGTGTGCGCGCTGGGGTTGTGATAGATGATCGTTACATCGACATGATCTGCCGTGCGCGGTCCGCTGTTGGTCACTGTGGTCGTGATCATCGTGCCTTGTGTTGTCGTCACGATGGACAGGTCGGCATCGGCCACCTGTGTGATCGCTGCCTCGAGATCGACGAAAGCGCCGATGTTGCCGGTCGTGGTGCCGCCCTGCGGAATGCCGGTGCGTTGCAGGAACTCTCGCATCTCGCGTGAGCTGAGCGGGGTCAGATTCAAGCGTTTGGCTTCCTGCTGTACTAGCAGAGCCGCGCCGGCGACCATCGGGGTGGCCGAGCTGGTGCCGCCGAATTCTGCTGTGTAGTGACGGTGGATGTCGCCGCCGCCATTGAACAGATCGCCGTATCCCGCTGCGACTACATTCTGTCCCCATCCCTGAGGTCCTACCCGCTGGCCGTAGGTCGAGAATCCGAGGCGTTCTTGACTGCCATCCGATTTTCCGGCGCCGACGATGATCGATCCGGAGTCGTCCCAGCCTCGCCACTGCGAAATAGATGCGAGGGTTGACGTATCCAGGTCGACACCGCCGTTGCCAGCAGGCATCAGCACGATAACACCAGCATCTGTTCCAACTTTACTCAAGCTATGGATCGCCAACTCAACTTCAACAGGACGGCAAAAGCTCGGACCCGTACGATTGCAAATCTGATGTTCCCAATAAACGACATGGCCAAGACCTTCTGCCACGGAATCGGCTAGCGCATTGCAAAAGGCTGCTGGGAAGTCGGTTTCTATATCGTCCCGATTCGAGTTTATTGCACCAGTCAAATACAGGTGGCCGCTTGCGTCATAAGTCATCCCAGTGACCCCAAAGCTGTTTGGGGGTGCGAGATTTTGACTCAGCGTTGCCGTGCCGTGGTGGACCCATGCATTCCAGCCAGCAATCAAGCCCGGGGTGCCTTGGTCTGTAAAGGTTTCTGGCGGATTCTGCAGGTCGTGGACAGGATGAAATTCAAACTCCTCATGATCGAAATCGTAGGTTAACGAGAGTTCTGTTAAGCGCATTCCGTTGCCGGTCAAACCGTCGGCATGGGCAAGGGCAAAGTCGAAGTCCGCTCCAGGATTCGGGCCACGATACGCGTTCTGGCTGGGCGGGTGGCGATCGTAGAAATCTGGAGTAGGTATGGTCGATGGGGGCGTTGTCAGGTCGGTAGGGCTTATCCCAATATATTCGATCTCGGGGCGGGCCAGCAGAGCGCCATAAGTAGCGAGAAATTGAGTGCCGTTGACCGGAGATGTGAAGTCAAAAGCATGGAGTCCTTCGAAATCCAACTGGGCGATACTGGTTCTCTGCTCTGCGGCAGCGATAAGGGAGTTGAGGCCGGGGCACTCTGCGGAGGAGAGAAGCTGCCTGAAGTTGCCGCCGTGGCTCTGGGCCAGCATTGCGATCGGCTTGAGGTTCCAGCCTGACTCAGACTCCAGTGCGCCGTTCTGAACCCGGGCAGCAGCCGCGTCGACGAATTTGACCGTCAGCCGATACTCTTGGGAGGCGTCCGAAAGCGTCGTGATATGATCGACGAACTCTTGGGGGAGGGGCGTTACCTGCAGCGGTGCGCGTGCCTGTACGGCTTGAGCGATGGGGCTCAGGGACAACAGCAACACAACGGCGAGGCAGTGTCTATGAAGGTTCTCGAAGGTTCTCGAAGGTTCTCGAAGGTTCTCGAAGGTGGTTCAGTACTTGCATGATGGTGTCCTCCTACTGCGACGGAGGGCCTGCACGACCGCCGCATCGTGGTTGATGATCATTTTGTTCGCAAGCCCCGCAGTGGATGCTAGTCCAGTCCGGGCGCTCGATCAAGCCCCGCTGTTTCCGCCGGTCATCGACCCGAACGATCTGTTGCCTGCCAATGGCGGTGATGGTCGCGCAGGGTTCGTGGTCAATGGAGCGCTGCCGCGCCAGTTTTTCGGGGTGGCGGTCGCGATGGGTGACTTTACAGGAGATGGTCGCGCAGACTTGTTGTCAGGGTTTGTCCCCAGCGCCCCGCCCGCGATCGCGCCGCCGTCCGGTGTTGCCCTCGTGCTTGGACGAAGCATCGTGCCAATGGGGCCGGATGGTCTCGAAACCGAACCTGTATTTGTGAACGGCAACGCGGCACCCGATCTTCTGCGTTTGGCAATCGAGGATCGGACCTTGTTCCAAGGTTGGCTTGGATGGCGAACTCGCACGCTTGGTGATCTGGATGGCGATGGAATTGATGATTTTGCATTCGTGACTCGGGGCGGTCGCCTCGGTCAATCTGGCGGAATCGTCTTCGTCGTCTATGGAACACCGGAGGTCGGTCCGAATTTTGCAAATTACTTGAATTTGCTCCCGGAATTCGGCGGGACAGGACAGACCGGCTTTATGCTGCGCGGAAATCAGCTTCCCGATTTTCTCGGCAAGGACATCTCGGGTGTCGGCGACATCAATGGCGATGGCTGGAACGATCTCCTGGTCTTGAGCGACCGACAGTCCGAGCCCGATCGCTTGGCCGGCATGGCCTATCTGCTTTACGGCCAGCCCGGAAGAAATATGCCGGCTGAAACGACGCTTGATGAGTTGCTGGCGCAGGACGCTGCGCGGGGCTTTGCGATTCTCGCCCCGGTTCCTGAAGGTCCAACGCCCGGGCAGATGGATAGCCAGTTCCAGGGCGCGCGCCTGGTGCCCGACCTGAACGGCGATGGCCTCGATGACATCGTACTGTGTCGTTCGCGCAGCCAGTTTGCCAACACCCTGTTCAACGGCGAGTGCTACGTGGTGTTCGGTCGGCGCGGTAGCGCCCCGTTTCCGCCGCGGTTCGATCTCGGCGATCTACTGGCGCGCAACGGCGGCGACGGCACGTTGGGATTTGTCATCGTTGGGGATCGGGGGTCGAATCTCGGCAGTCCTGACGCGAATGGCGATCGCAACAGCTTTGGCTTGGACGGGATCGGCGATTTTGACGGAGATGGCTTCAACGATCTGCTGCTGGCGGCGCCGAGCGGCGCGGGCGGTGGCAACGCGTATTTGGTTTTCGGACAGGCTGGTTGGCCAGCCGAAATCGACCTGCGCAAAGGGATTGATCAGGCACGCTTGCTGGCGCGGATCACGCGATTCGAACGCTTCCTCACGCCGCCGCCAGATATTGTCGGCTTCGGTGCTTCGGTCGGCGGTGCAGGTGACCTCAACGATGACGGCTTGCCTGATATCGCGATTATTGCCGAGCCGCCGGGAAGTCAGGATACTGGTGCATGGATTGTTTTCGGTACGCGCAATCCGCCGGAGGACTTCGTGGTCGAGGCGCTGCTGCCCGAGCACGACGGCGACGGCCGTCGCGGCTTCCTGGTGCGCAACTTTGGCGGCCCGTTTGGCATCAAACTCGGGATTGGCCGAAGCATTGCCAGCGGCGATTTCAACGGAGACGGGATCGATGATGTGGCGATTGGTAGTCCGAACGCCGACCCGAGCGGCCTATCCAACGCCGGCCGTGTCGTGGTGCTGTACGGCCGCGGCCCGATCAGCCGAGAGATTCCGGCGCTGGGCGGGGTGGGGCTATTGGTGCTGGCCTTCGCGCTGCTGGCGGTCGCGGCCATTCGGCTGCGACGCACAACCGTCTGATCCAGCCGACCGATCGCCGGGGATTCAATCCTCGCAATACAGCCCGAAGGCTTCCATGCCGGTGCTGAGATGATCGGCCAGCATCGGATGGGCCATCAAATAGTCGGCGGTTGTGGGGGTCCAGGCTTCGGCGGCATATTCGAGCGCCTCGTCCCATTCGTCCAGTTCGTAGTCGCCGCGCCCCAGCCACAGCAGTGCGACGATCTGCTGCTGCTCGTCCGGGTTGAGGCCGTCCATGACCGAGCGGAATTCTTCGAGAAAGGGGTTTTCCTCGTGCGATTCGAGCATTTCGGAGGCCCAGTCGTCGATGGTCTCCGGTTCCTCGGTGATGTCAACGTTCTGGTGGGCGTGGAACTCCTCGGCCAGGTCGATCAGCCGGCACAGCGTCTGGAGGTTGACTTCGAGCATGGCAGTACTCGGCATGGGTGGGACAGATCTGAAGCGTAAAGCTGCTGGCGATTTGTTGATTGATCGGCGTCAAGCCGGTGTCAAGCAGGGATCACGGCGCCGGCACAAGCACCAGGCGCGAGATCGCGGCTTGCTCGACGGCCGGGCGACTGAACGGCACGGTCCAGGGCCGACCGTCGAGGAAGTCGCCAAGCTGGTCGTCGAAATGTCGGCTCAAGGGGTGACCGGACTGGCCCAGGGTCAGGTTGAGCGTGAACGCGTCCGGATCGGCCCAGTCCATGATGAAGCGCATCGAGGCTCCGGCGCGCGCATCGAGATGGACGCGAGACTCGTCGAACGAGGAGTAGGTGACGTTCAGACTGCCCGGTCCGCCGCCGATCGGAATTGGGCCGCGCCGGAGTCCGAGCCAGCGATCGAGCAGGCCGGATCGGGCCAGTGGGTGCTCGATGATCAGCGTTTGCAGCTGGCCGAGCGCGCGCCGGTCAATGCGCAGCACATCGTCGAGCGCGGCCCGGGCGGCGTCCTCGCGCGTCATGGCCGCAAGTTCGAAGGACTGCGGCGGCTGCTGCATCCAGTCGTCGAGCAGCGTGCGGCCGAAACGCCAGTCGTCCAGGCCCGAGCCATCGAACAGATGTTTCGGCAAGTACTGCCACCACAGCGCGAACAGGCCGGCGCTGGGCGAGTCTGCGACCATACTGCCGTCCCAGCGGCGCAGCTCTTCGGCCAGTTCGCGCCGACCGGATTCATCGGCGATTCCGGCCAGCCAATCCTTCCAGGCGAGGGCGCGCTCGGAGCGGTAATCCAGTTGCATCGTGCGCATGTCTTCGGCGTCGAAGAGCTGCTCGCGCCCCAGCCAGTCCGCCGCGCGGCGCATTCGCAGGTGCTTGTAGAACCCCGGCATCGGCCACGGGGCGTCAACCGCGGCGTGATTGTTGGCGTTGGCCAGCCAGCCCTGGGCCGGGTTCAGCGTCCATGGACGTTGCTCCGGTGGCACGAAGCCGGCCCAGTGGTTGAGCGGCACGGCACCGTCCAGCGTGGTGTAGAAGCGGCTGTGCTGACGCAGCGGAATCGGGGTCGACTGGACGTAGCCGATGTTGCCGTCGACATCCGAGTAGCTCCAGTTGACCGACAGCGCACCGAAGTCGCTGGCCGCAGCGCGGAAGGCCTCGAAATCACCGGCCCGGTTCATCGCGATGCCGTTGACGATCAGCCGATCCACTGGCAGATCGAAGCCGGCCCAGTGCAGGACTTCGATGGTCTCCGGGTCGATTTCCAGCGCCGGTCCCCAAGGGCTGAGCAGGACCCGATGCTCGAACGGCTGGTCGGCGCCACGCACGCTGATCGACTCGACCCGTTCGACCAGCGCGAATGGTCCGTCTGGGCCCAGCCAGCGGGTCGTATCCAGCGGATCCCGGCTGAAGCGGTAGACCTCGAACAGGTCGACCGGGGCAACGGTGAAGGCGAATGCAATGCGGCCGTTATGGCCCATCGAGATCAGCGGCAGACCGGGTGCGGTGACGCCGACGATATCCAGGGTCTCGCGGCTATGCAGTCCGGCTGCATACCACAGGCCCGGCGCACGACTGTAGTCCAGATGGGGATCCGAGGCATGCAGTGCAGCACCCGAGGCAGACCGCGATGGTGCCACCACCCAGGTATTCGAGGCCTCGGTCATGCGTGGCGCGCTCCAGCCCGGCGGAATGGTCGGCAGGCCCCATTGCGGCAGGCTCTGGAGCCAGTCGGCGCCAGCTTGGCCATGCACCCGCGCGGTGTCGCGCCAGGCCTCGGCCAGGCGCTGCACCAGCGTGCTCGGATACCAGCTCTGGTAATAGGCCAGGATCAGCACGTCGGCCATGTTCCAGGGCCTGGCCTCGATGCCCAGCAGCACGAAGGCCGGGGGCAAGGGTGGCTCCGACTCGATCCGGGCGTTGATGCCATCGACGTAGGCCTGAAGCAGGGCAGCAGTTTCCGGATCGAGTTGCGGTGGGTCGAGCTCGATTCGGCGGGCGAAGCCGTAGCGACGATGCAGCACGTCGCTTTCGATCCCGGCCGAGCCGACGATGCTTGCCACCTCGCCGCGCGCGACCCGGCGCAGCAACTCCATCTGGAACAGGCGCTCCGAGGCGTGCAACCAGCCCAGCGCGCGCAGCGCGTCGGCATCGGTGACGGCGTAGATTCGCGGAATGCCGCGATCGTCGAACAGGACCTCGACCTCGGCATCGAGGCCGGCCAGCGCGACCTTGCCTTCCAGCGGTAGCAGGCTCTCGGCCAGCCACCAGCGGCCGCCGAACCAGGCGGCGACCGCCAGTACGCACAGCGACAACAGGCTGGTCAGGAAGATTCGCCGGATGGGGAAGTTCCGCATCCGACGAGTCTACACGCGCTCAGTCCGGGCAGACGGCCTCAAAGTGAGCCGGATTCGAATCCGTCGGCAAACAGTCGGTCCGGATCCAGACGCAACACGAAGCCATCGTGATCGGATGAGCGCGCGGCGGTCGCTGGGTCAGACTCGAAACCGAACCAGGCGTCGACGTTGCCGCGGACGAACTCGAAGCTGAGCATGCTGCGCCAGGCGGTGTCATCCAGCAGGGCGTGGTCCAGCGTCTGGGACACGCCCCGGAAGATGAACGAGTAATGTTCCGATTGAGGCAGCCGCTCCAGGCCCAACTGCAGCGGCGGGTCGGTCAGGTTGCTGTCGTCGAAGCTCGGGTTGGCGGCGTTTTCCAGCGACACCAGGTTCTGGCTCGGGTCGGCCAGGCCTCGGATCTGGTTCAATGGATCGACGAAGCCGTCGCTGAACTGGAACGAATTGAAGTCGCCCACGGCAAGGATCGGCAGATTCGGCTCGGCATTCTGCAGGTCCTGGATCAGACGCGCGGTGGACTGGGCCTGTTCATGCCGCTTGAGCCGGTTGCGGCTGCTGGTGGCCACGCCGCCGAGCGAACGCAGGTGGTTGTTGAACACCGCGAACGGCCAGTCTTCAGCGGCGCCGAGGAAGCGTGCCCGCAGCAGCAGCGGGGCACGATCATGAAGTGGCGAGCCATCAACGCTCAGGCACTCATCGCCGGCCTGCTGCGTCACGCCTTCGACCGCGATCCGTGCTGGGTTGACCAGGTAGCCGTTGTTGATGTTGCCGATATCGCTGGAAGGCTCCAGCCAGGCGCTGTACTGCACGCCTGACAGCTGCATGATTTCAGCCGCCAGATCGTCGAGCGTCTCTACGCTCTCGACTTCCTGCAGTGCGATCACGTCTGGCAGCCGCATCGCCTCGACGATGTAGACCGCCAGCTTGTTGAGCTTGATCGCGTACTCGGCCGGGCTCGGCACTTCGCGGTCGATTGCCTGGCGCCCGCCGCCGCAGACCGTGATTGGCCGCGGCGCGCCGAGTACGTCGTCGAACAGATTGAGCGCGTTCAACGAGGCGATCGTCAGTTGGCCCGGAGACGACTGCGCCACCGGACGCGGCAGCGTCGGCAGACTCGACAGCTTCAGTGTCGTCGGCCACAGCGCGTAGTCACCGAAGGAAAAGCCGATCACGCCTTCGGCCCAGAAGCGGGTGCCGGCGGCCAGCGGGTCACTAAGCAGACCGAAGCGGTCGGGGTCGATCTCGAAACGCTCCGGCGCGCCGCCCCAGACCGGGCAGCCGGCGCAGCCGGGCACGCCCGGGAAGATTTCACCCGAACCGCGCAGGATGCGCGCGCCGTCGGCCGAAATCCAGGCCTCGGCCACAGGGTCGGAGCCGAACGACTGGCTCGGCGCGGTGACGAAACCATCGGCAACGGCAACGCGCATGCCTTCGAAGCACTCGAAGTTGGTCTCTCCACAGGACAGGGTCTGTGGGTCGGGTGACGGCGTGTCTGCGTCCAGTATCACGGCCTGTGGCAGCGTGGCATTGGAGGACAGGACGCTCACGTTGTCGGGCTGTGTGATCTGGGTGAAGTCGAAGAACTCGGCGACCGCACCGGTCACGTTCACCCGGTCACCGACCTGCACCGCAGGTGCGCCGCCGGTGAACACGAACAAGCCACGCGACGCCAGTGGCAGCGCCGTGCTGGGGCGGTCGTCGGGCATCTGGATGAAGAAGCCGTTGGCGGCCACGGCGGTGACGATGTTGTCCCGGGTGGTCACGACCTGGCCGGGGTCCTGACCGGCGGCCGGTGCAAATGGCGAGCGCGGCCCGTCGCCCTGGATTTCGAAGATTTCGAAACTCTCGGCGGTAAAGTCGATGTCGCCGTTGTCGCGCGGCTGCAGCTTGTAGTTGCCGAACGAGAACCAGCCGATACCGCGCAGGAAGCCGTATTGATCGCCGGTAGTCGGGGTGAAGCTGATGCTGCCGGCGTCATCGCCGCGGGCCGGGCCGCTGCCGTCGTCGAACTGCCATTCACCATTGCCCAGCGTTCCGCTGTCGGCAGTGACGCTGACGTCGGCGAATTCCAGCAGCACCGCCTCCCACCGCTCGGCCAGGCTCGCTGTCTGTTGTGGCAGGCTGCCGGTGTTCAGTAATTGCGGCAACGGCACAATGCCCGGACCGAGCGCTTCTACGGCGACTGCGCTGAGTCGGGTCAGGCCGAAACTCTCGACGACCTGGCCGATGACCTGCAGACGCTCACCGCGTGCAAGTGTCTGCGCGGTGAAGTCGCCGTCGATGACCAGGCCGCTCCACGGACCGCCGCCCTCGCTCTGGATCACGAGCGTGCCGGGGCCTTCGATCTGTCCTGGCGCAGCGCTGACCACGCCTTCAGTCGCGACGGTCTGGCCGACGAATGGCGAGGCATCGTTGCTGGCCGGGTCGACCACTTCCTGGATCTGGCGGATCGTCAGCAGCGGCGGAAATACGGTCATGAACGAATCACTGCTCGAAACCGGGCTGCCGAGCGAATCCGCGGTCAGGTCGAATTCGCTGGTCAGGGTTGCGCCGGCGCTGATGCCGGGATCGCTGGCAAGGCTCAGCTCGAAGTCGATCGTGGCTTGAGGTGCCAGCGCGCCGAAACTCCATTCGACGGTATTACCCGCCAGCACGGGTGTGACACCGCTGCTGTCGGCGATGTAACTGATGCCGGTCGGCAGCGTGGCTGTCAGTACGACCGATTGCAGCGGATCGCTGTCCGCTGGATTTACCAGGCTCAGCGTTGCGGTCAGGTCGCTGCCGGCCAGCGCTACGGTCGGTCCGGTCAGGTTCAGGTTCAAGGCCGGTGGTGCGACGACCAGCACCTGGATATCGTCGACGCCGAACTCATCACGGCTGCCGCCACCGGACACATCGTCACTGCTCCAGCGCAGCACGATCGACGCGCCGGGCGCCACGGCAAATCCGGTCAGGGTGGCCTGGCGCGGGGTCGCGACCCAGGCTGGAGCAGCATCTGCGGTTTCCGGGGTGAGGAAATCCAGTTCGGGTACGGTGGTGTAGGTCGAATCGTCGATCGACCACTCGAAGTTCAGCGAGTTGGCGCGTGGCTGGTCGTTGCGCACCAGGATGCGATAGGCAAGCTGCAGCGCCTCGATCGTCGCCGCAGTGTCGTTGACCAGCCGCAGGTCGAAACTGCCCGGCGTGAAATCCGAGCCGCCCGGCTGCACGCCCAGCAGCGTGTTGCCGTCGGCGGCAAATGCGTAGATCCCGCCGGTGCTGACGTTGCCGACCGAGCTGCCGCGAGCGAAATCGCCGCTCGCATGGGTGCCGCCGAAACTGCCGTCGCCATCGGACAGGCCACGCACGCGCCAGAGATTCGAATCGAGCTGTCCGGCAGCTGGCGCTGGCGCGAAGCCGTTCCCCTGCCAGCCGCTGAAGTCTTCGCTGAACAGCGGCGAGCCGGTCGGGCTTGCGCCGATTTCGGCGAATGCAGGCGTGCCGAGCGTCAAGGAGAGAATGGCGGCAAGCGCGAGTCGGTTGAATCGATTCATCGTGATGGGTTCCTGGCTACAGTGAAATTCCGGCGCGCGCACCTGGATCCGAACCAGGACTCGCATCGAGACCCGGAGTCTGATTGCCGAGTGTTGCAGCAGCTTGACACTCGGGTGCGCGGTAGCATAGCGAAATGAGTCGATGGAAACCGCCCGCCGCCCGTTCCAGCACCTACATCACGGCCGCCGGGCTCGAAGCGCTGAAGAAGCAACTGAAGACACTCTGGCTGCAGCGTCGCGAGGTCGTAACAGCCTTGTCGGCAGCGGCCGCCGAAGGTGATCGCTCGGAAAATGCCGAGTACATCTACCGCAAGAAGCAGTTGCGCGAGATGGATCGCCGGATTCGATACCTTGGCCGCCGGATCGATGAACTGCGCCCGGTTGCCGGAGCACCCACAGACCCGAACCGGGTCTGGTTCGGCGCGCGGGTCGAACTGGTTGATGCCGATGGTCGTGAAAGCAGTTATCGCATCGTCGGTGCCGACGAGATCGATGCTGCGCAGGGCTGGATCTCGATCGATTCACCACTGGCTCGGGCGCTGCTCGGCAAACGGCTCGACGACGAGGTCGAGGTCGCGACGCCGGGTGGAATTCGGCAGGTCGAGATTGTCGCGATCGCGTACCCGGAGTGAAAAGCTGTCTCGCGGCCGGCGCCGAATTTGCTACGGCGAGTTCGCCAATTCGGCCATGTCTTGCGACGGTTCGATTTCCGCCGTCGGCCTCGGTCCTGCAATTGCATGGCGCAGCGCGACCGCGTCGGGCTCGTTTGAGAAGTGCAGCCGTTTGCCGTCGATCTCGATACCCAGTCCCTGCATTGCACGGTCAAAACGTGGCTGAGCGACCGAATCGAGCGTCGTGCGGTATTCCTGTTCCCAGACTGCCGGTAGGCTGAGCTGGCCCAGTATCTTGACCAGCGCTTCGGCACTCCAGCGGCGGCGCTGCTGCATGCAGCAGTCGTGGAATGCGGCCAGTGCGCTGTCGATCGAATGCCGGCCACCGGACTCGATTCGCAGTCGGGTGTCGATCCGCAGGAAGAACGACGCGCCGGTCCAGTAGACCCGACGGAAGGCGCGTTGGCTCCACATGTCCGGGCTGAGTCGACGCAGGCTGCGTCCACGCCCGCCGGGGTCTTCCATGCCGCGCTGGAAGCCGGCAACCAGGCGCCGCCAGGCCTCGTCCGGGTTGATTCGTCCGGCGCGCGACTGCAGCAGGTATTGGTAGTAGGAGGCGAAGCCCTCGCTGAACCAGCTGTTCTGGTTGCCGGGAAAGGGAATCAACAGGTGAGCGAACTCGTGGTAGCCGCGCCAGTCGTCCTCGAGTTCGTGCAGCGCGGCATCCGGATTGACATAAAAGATGATCCGTGGCGGAGTGCTGCGGCGGACCTGGCCGAACACCACCGCCTGGCTCGAACGGCTGGCACCTACCAGTTCGACCACGATCTTCTGTTCAGGGAAGCTTCCGGTCAGTTGTCGCGCCGCATCCAGACTGGTTTCGATCCAGCTCAGCCATGGGGTGCCGTCCAGCCCGGAATGCAAGCCGGGGTCGAGTTCGATTCGGATCTCGGTGCCGGGCGTGTCGATCCGGAAATCGGCCGCCGACGCGGATTGCCAAGTTCCTGCCAGCATCGCAGACAGGATCAGGATGCGCATCGGTCACGAACTCCGGTTGTGTGGGACGGGGCCGATTTGTCTTGCGGCCGGACGATGATGCAATCCAGCGTGTGACAAGTTCGTCATGATCGAGTTCAGATGCCGCACCCGCCGCGGCTCGATTTCATGGATTGTAGATCCGCGCGCCACGATCCCGGTAGTCGAGCAGTACGCTGCGTGCGGCTTTGCGTTCGATCGCGGTGTGCAGCTCGATGCCGCGCCGGGCCAGCGCATCGGCCCAGGCAGGATCGCGTGCACCTTCGTCGAAGCCCGCTTGCTCGGCGTCGGACTTGCTTGCGCCGCACAGCACGCGGCGCAGGCCGGACCAGGGGATCGCACCGAGGCACATTGCACACGGTTCGCAGGAGCTGGCCAGCTCGACCGCGCCCGCTTCACCCAGGTTCCAACTGGCCAGGCGCGCCTGGGCCAGGCTCAGCGCGACGATCTCGGCATGCGCCGACGAGCAGTGGCCGGGTTCGACCCGGTTGACGCCGATGCCGAGCAGCAGGCCGTCGTCGATGCGTGCGACCACGGCGCCGAACGGACCACCGCTGCCGGCCTCGACGTTGCGGCGAGACAGCTCGATGGCGAGGCGCATCCGGTCGATCGGTTCAGGCAAATGCTCGGGCAATTCGGCGGCCAGCTCGACACACCAGGCCGGCAGCGCGATCGCGAACGAGGTTTCAAGCTTCATTGGCAGTTGTGGTTGTGGTTGTGGGTTGGGAGCGGATATTTCTGTCGCTCATGCGCCGGATTCACTTCGCGAGCGCTCCGCGCTGGCGTAGCGCCTCGAACAGTGCGATGCCGGCGGCCACCGACACGTTGAGACTCTCCATCGCCCCGGGCATCACGATCCGGACCAGCGCATCACAGCGCTTGCGGGTGAGCTGGCGCAGCCCGTCCTGTTCCCCGCCCAGCACCAGCGCCAGCGGTCCGGTCAGATCGGTATGATGCAGATTGGCTTCGGCCTCGCCGGCCAGGCCGATGCACCACACGCCAAGTCCTTGCAGTCGCTCCAGCGCGCGGGCCAGGTTGGCGACTTCGAACAGCGGCAGGGTTTCGGCGGCACCGGCGGCGGCCTTGCGCGCAGCGGGAGTCAGGCCGACGGCACGGTCGCGCGGCACCACCACGGCGCTGGCCCCTGCAGCAGCAGCCGAGCGCATGCAGGCGCCGAGGTTGTGCGGATCCTGAACCTGGTCCAGCACCAGCAGCAGAATATCGCGGCCAGTGGCTTCGACCAGTTCGTCCAGGGCGGCATCACCGAGCGCTTCGGCGGCCCGGAATTCGGCCACGATGCCCTGATGAGCTGCGCCTTTCGCGAGCTGGTCGAGGCGTTCCGGTCGGGCGGACTGGACCGAGATTCCAGCGCCGCGAGCGGTCCGCACCAGGGTTTCGACCCGGCCGCGTTCGTGAGCCACCCACAGTTGCAGGACACGCTCGGGATGGTGCTGCAACAGGGCCTCGACGGCATTGACTCCGCAGGCCAGGGCGCGCTTCACTTGCGCCGGCCTCCGCGCTTGCGCTTGCCGCCGCCGGTTTTGCCGCGACCGGTGCCGGACTTGTTGGCCACCGCGCCGGTCTTGCGCGGCGCCTGTGCGTCGCCGCTCTCACTGGCGCTCGCACCGGCAATCCGGAAGTCGATCTTGCGTTCGTCGACGCTGACCGCCATGACCTCGATCCGGACCCGGTCGGCCAGGCGAAAACGCAGGCCGCGGCGTTCACCGATCAGGGCACGGGCGGTGGGATCGAACTGATAGTAGTCGTTCGGCAGCGAAGTGACGTGAACCAGGCCGCTGACGCCCAGTTCCAGGATCTCCACGAATACGCCGAAGCCGGTCACCCCGGTGATCACGCCGTCGAACTCATCGCCGAGGTGGCGCTGCATGAACTGACACTTGAGGCGTTCGTCAACTTCGCGACTGGCGTCTTCGGCGCGGCGTTCCAGCCACGAGCATTCGCGCCCCAGGTCGGCCATCTTGCGCGCGTCGTAGGGATAGTCGCGCTGCGGCTGGCGACGGATGTGGTGCTTCAGTGCACGGTGCAGCAGTAGATCGGGGTAGCGCCGGATCGGCGAGGTGAAATGGGCGTAAGCCTCCAGCGCAAGGCCAAAATGGCCGCGATTCTCGGGCTGGTAGACGGCCAGCGCCAGCGAACGCAGCAGCACCGCGTCAACCAGCGGTGCGATCGGAGTGCCGCGCGCCTGCTTCTGGATCCGGGTCAGGTCGGCCGGTTCGGGATCATCCTTCCAGCTGACCTTGATGCCGTGCAGGCCAAGGAAGGCTTCGAGATCGGCCAGCTTGTCCGGCGGCGGGGTGTCGTGGACGCGGTACAGTGTCGGCAGGCCGATCTTCTCGGCGGTTTTGGCCGCCTCGACGTTGGCCGCGATCATGCACTCCTCGATCAAGCGGTGGGCGTTGTGGCGACTGCGCCGGCGTAACTGTTCGACCCGGCCTTCGGGGTCGAACACGAACTGGACCTCGTTCGAGTCGAAATCGATCGCGCCGCGCCGATCGCGCCGTTGCGCCATCAAACGGTAGACCTCGAACAGTGTGTCGAGGGGGGC
>Ga0210024_1002886_pt1 | contig 14546 bp, 7 predicted proteins | sample CryGeymeta201525_FD_183988 | JGI IMG/M metagenome (GOLD analysis project Ga0210024, IMG submission 183988) | Groundwater microbial communities from Crystal Geyser aquifers in Utah, USA - Crystal Geyser metaG 2015-25 (SPAdes) (version 2) | ecosystem: Environmental > Aquatic > Deep subsurface >... | reverse complement strand
ACGGCCGGTCAACCGTCAATGTTACAATGGTAACATCAACTTTTGGCGTTGACGAGGTAGTTGTAACCGCCCTTGGAATCTCCCGCGAAAAGAAGTCGCTGGGATATTCGGTTGGTGAAGTTGAAGGCGAAGAACTGACCCGGGTGGCACAGGAAAATGTGTTGAACTCCCTTGCAGGAAAGGTTTCCGGCGTACAAATTAGTTCTACTGGAACTGCTGGTTCATCGGTTAGCATGGTTATTCGTGGCGCTTCTTCGTTAACCAGTGATAATCAGCCATTATTTGTTGTTGATGGTATTCCAATGAACAACACTTTGAATAATGTTACTGAAATTGGTCGCGATAATAAGGCCGATTACGGTAACGCGATTTCGGATATTAGTCCTGAAAATATTGAAAGTGTTTCTATCCTGAAAGGACCAAGTGCCGCGGCACTTTATGGCTCAAGGGCAGGTAATGGAGTTGTTCTTATAACCACAAAATCGGGTAAAAAAAGCCAGGGACTGGGCGTTTCAATCACTTCAAATACAGTTGTTGAAAGTCCGTATAAATACATTAAAAAACATACCCGGTTTGCCAATGGTCAGCGTCCGTTTACACAGGAAAATCGTCCGAATAATGGATTAGGCTATTATGTGGTACCTGTAGGAGACTCCTATTGGGTTGGTCCTGAAATGGATAAAGGAATGATGGTTTATCAGTGGCCTTATTTCAATGCAAATGGTGAAGTAGAGGCAACTCCCCTTGTATCTCATCCCGACAACTTTAAGGATTTCTTTGAAACTGGTGTTACATCAACCAATGGATTTTCGCTTACCAATGCCAGCGAAAAAGTAAACTATCGGTTGTCTTACGATAACATGGTTAACAAAGGAATAATTCCGAACAGCGATTTAAATAAAAACTCAATAAGTTTAAACTCATCGTTTAAAATTGTTGATGACCTGACATTTACTTCAAGTTTCAACTATACCAGTTCAGGTGCCGATAATCGACCATCTACCGGAAACCGTGGGACAAACCCGCTTCAGGCGCTTTATGATATTAATCCACATATCGATATTAACGATCTCAAAGATTACTGGGAACCCGGACAGGAAGGACTGCAGCAAAGAGGACCTTACACCCTGGATTTGCAACCCGATGGTTCATACGAAAAAGTGGATATGATTAATAATCCTTATTTTCTTGCAAACGAAGTAAATAATAGTTTTAAAAGAGACAGGGTTTATGGAAATGCCAAACTCAACTGGCAAATTACCCCGGAGCTATCTTTAATGGCCCGTTACAATCACGATCAGTTTCACGAAAAACGCGAAACTAAGATTGCACCGAGTTACACAGGAGATGCAAATGGTGTATATGGTCTTGTTAATATGTACAGAAGAGAGCAAAATACCGATTTCCTTTTGGCTTATAACAAAACATTTAATGATTTAAGTGTAAATGCTTCTGCAGGCGGTAACTATATGTATCAGTATGGTGACAATAACAGCGTTCAAACTAAAAACAGGGGTTCAGGTTTAATTGTACCTGGTATTTATACTTTAAGCAATATAGCGCCTGATAATTTACAATACGGTTCAGGTTCTTATCAAAAAGGTATTTACAGTGCATACGGTTTGGTTTCTCTTGGTTATAGAGATGCGGTTTATCTTGATATAACAGCAAGAAACGACTGGTCGAGTACCTTGCCTGCCGAAAACCGTTCTTATTTCTACCCGTCAGCATCATTAAGTATGTTGCTTAATAATATGATTGATATGGGAGATAAGGTTTCTCTGGCAAAAATCAGGGGTGGATGGGCCATGGTAGGTAACGATACCGACCCTTATAAACTGATGTCGGTAATGCAGAAACAGGAATCATGGGGAAATGAAACGCAAATGTCAACTTCGGGTACCTTATTGCTGCCCGACCTGAAACCTGAAATCCAGACTTCATGGGAAATTGGGGCCGATTTGGAATTATTTAACGGACGGTTGCACCTGGACGGAACATATTACCAGGCCGAAAACGAAAACCAGATACTTAGTATTGGTCTTCCGCCTTCTTCGGGATATACGGGAAAACAAATCAATGCAGGTTTAATTTCAAGTAAAGGAACGGAGTTCTCTATTGGTGGCAGTCCCATTAAAAACAAGGATTTGGAATGGAACGTTAATTTTGTGTACTCAAAAAACAGAACCAGAATTGAAGAACTTTCTGAAGGATTCGATTATATAGTACTTTGGACAGATGCCAAAGGAGGCGCTGTTACAAGGGTTGGTGATGAAATCGGACAGATTGTTGATGCTAAAATGGTAAGGGTTAACGATCCAGGTTCTCCTTACAATGGCTGGCCAATTATTGACGACGAAGGATGGGATGATGCAGATGGCTGGCAGACTGTGATTAATGAAGGTGAGCCTAATGTTATCGGAAACTTTAACCCCGATTTTATGCTGGGTATGCAAACCGGATTAAGCTATAAAAAATGGAATTTTAATGCAAGTTTCGACTGGAGAGTAGGTGGACAGTTTGTTTCGCAAACCTTCCGTTACGGCGAATCAGACCTGCATACGCAAAGATGGATTGACAGGACAGTGAAAATTAACAATTTGAGTGGATCGGAAATGGCACAATACCTGAAAGATAATGCGGACAAGTATCTGTTGCCCGATGGCGATTTTTATGTAGTAGTTGGTGGACCTACATCTGATGCGGGTGGTTTTCAGCATACCGAGGATGGAATTACTTTAAACGATGGTGTTTTTATGCCGGGTGTTGAAGGTTATTATGACGATAACGGAAAATTTGTTATGGAAGCTGAACATTTAGGTGACACAGGTACACCGTTAATCAGGTATCAGGATTTTTATGGTTGGAGTTATACTGAAACTGCAACTTTTGATGCTGATTATATTAAATTACGTGAAATCTCAGTCTCTTATCAATTGCCTTCCATGAAATCAATCGGAATTCAAAATGCTTCTGTCTCGCTGTATAGCCGTAATATTATTCTGTGGACAAAAGCTGGTATCGGTATCGACCCTGAAACTGCTTTCCAATCAGAATCTGGTACACAAGGCAGTGGAATTCAGTTTAAGCAAGGTATCGAAAGGTATAATGTAAGCCCATGGACAATTCCGGTGGGTGTTAAGCTTAATATAAATTTTTAATGTTGTAAATTTAGAAATATGAAATTAATGAAAGCATTATTTAAAATATTTGTGGTTCTGTCTGTGGTAATATTTACTTCTTGTAATGAGCAACTGACCGAACTGAATGTGAACCCGAACGGAGTGGATCCGGCAATAGTAAATCCTAATTTAATGGTGCCTACAATCATTACCTCTACAATGAAATCTTATGTTGATTTTAGTTATCAGGGAGATGTTGCAGGAGTTATGAATTATGTGCAGAAAAGTGGCTGGGGTAGCGGCCTGAATAAGTATGACTGGAACTCTGAAAGAGACTGGTCTGGCAATTATGGAATTTTAAGAAATGCAAAGCATTTGTATGAAAGGGCAGACGAAGAAGGAATGGAATTCCAAAAAGGACTTGCCACGGTAATCAGGGCTTTCAATTTTGCATACATTGCCGATTCATGGGGAGATGCACCATATACGGCTGCATTAAATGCACCCAATGGCGAACAGGAAGATTTGTTCCCGAAATTCGATACCCAGGAAGCAATTTATAAAGGTATCATTGAAGAATTGAAAGAAGCCAACACTATTTTGTCAAAGCCTTTTGGTGCTTACACCGGAATTAATCAAGGAGCTGACATATTGTATAATGGAAGTCCTGAAAAATGGAGAAAACTGGCAAATACGCTCATGCTTCGTTATTACTTGCGCTTATCTGTGAAATTGCCTGCTTACGCCAAAGCTGGTATCGAAGAAATCATGTCGAACGCGAATCAGTTCCCCATTTTTACATCGAATGCCGATGATGCAACAATGGATTTTATAGGTTCATCCGATTCTGATGCATGGCCTGCAAATACTACGTTTGATGCGAGCCAGAGTAATTTTACCCGGCTACAACTTTGTGCGGGTTTCAGAGACGTACTTGTTGATTATAAAGATCCCCGGCTTGATGTTTGGTTTAATCCGGTTAAAACACAGATTCAGGTTTCAACCGATTATCCGGAAGACGACATAGTTGTTGATGGTGTAAGATATTTACGTCCGGAATATATGGAAGCAAATAACATGGTACTATACAACAGAAACACTTGGGTTGATGATGTTAATGCAGGCAAAACACTTGTAGATACTGCGGTATTTGTTGGTCTTCCAATTGCATCGACTACAGGCGATGGATCAGGATGGAACCTGAATCCCAATCCGATTCAGGGAGGTCCAAACCCTCATAATTCAGCATTAGACGATATTTATAAAAATGCAAAAGGCCCATTGTTAAAGGCAAGATTAATATCTTATGCCGAAACATGCTTTATTCTGGCTGAGGCTGCACAAAGAGGTTGGGCAGCAGGCGGATCGCAGAAGGACTGGTATGAAAAAGCAATAAAAGCTTCATTAGATAACTGGGGAGTTGGAAGCTCTTATTCTTCATATATTACTCAACAGGTAGTAAGTTATGATGGAACACTACAGCAAATTATTGTGCAGAAGTGGATTGCCAACTGGACAGTAGCTCACGAATCATGGTGCGACTGGAGAAGGACCGGATTTCCGACACTAACTGTTGGTCCAAAAGGTTTGCGCGAAGCAATGCCATTGCGGTTTGAATACGGTGGAACTGAAAAAGCACGTAATAACGATAATTACCTTTCAGCAATTAGATCGCTGGTTGAAACTCCGGCAACTGCCACTGATGGAAAAGACAGCTCCTGGTCCAAATTCTGGCTGTTACAATAGTCGGTTTTTCATAAATAGTGATTTTTTGAAAAGAGGACAGGGATTATCCTTGTCCTCTTTCTTTAAATCACAGTTACTTTTTCTATATCCGTCAGCCCGCGGATCTTTTAAAATTCAATCCAATGTTGTTAAGTTATGGATGAAAGTAATTTCAGTGTGAAAATGTAAATTCGGACAGACTTATTGTCAATAAATTCATATTAAAAATTATAACAAAGAATGAGAAACACTGCAAATCAATTGATTTTAATTTTAATGATGGCATTTCTTATTACATCATGTGCTAAAAAAGAAGCGCCACAAAGCGCCCTTGTACATCAGGATAAACATTTTGTTCAGGATTACAGCATTAAATTTGTGTACGGGGATGCCGGGGCCAATTTGCTCAAAGTCACTTCCGACCGTAACGGTTACATTCAAATTTTATCCGACATCGGACTACTCCGTCTTCGCAACGGTCAGCATCTTTTTCCCGGAACCATTGTAAAAGATGTTCAGGATTTGCCCACTTCCGACAAGAAAATAGCTGGAATCGGCACTTACCAGAACCAGCTTGTTTATGTTGACAATGAAGCTGTGTTAAGCAACGCCTGGGCCGGAAACCTGTTTTCGAGACACACGTTGCCCGATGCAAAGATTTTTGCCGGTGGCAATGATTTCACGTTTCTGATATCCGACGGGGAAAAGCTGGTTTTGCTGAAAGATTCAAAACACTTGTGGGAAGGCTCGGTTTCAGGAAAAGAAATAAACGATATTAAATTCGATGAAAAAGGAAATCTGTTCTGGATTTTGACGAAAGAATCAATTAGTTCATTTAATCCGCAAAACTACCAGATTGCAGAGGTTTATTCAGGAAGTAATTTAACTTCTTTTGAAGTTGCAGCCGGTAAATTAATTGTTGGTACAACTGACGGTTATTTCGAAATTGATGCAAAAACCAGCAAACAAACCGGTGACATTAAACGCAAAATGCCCTGGACAGAAATTACTTCTGTGAGCGAAATAGACGGTAAAATCTGGTTTGGCTCAACCTGGGGCGCAATGATGTTGCGTGAGGATGGTAAATTCAATTACTACGCATCGCAGCGCTGGTTGCCTTCAGATACAGTTGTACACATCGCAAAAGGTCCCGAAAATTCAGTTTTGGTTTTAACAAACAGAGGGTTAGGAAGAATATTTTTCAAGGAAATGACATTGCATGAAAAGGCGATGTTTTACGACAAACAGGTTCGCGAAAGACACATTCGCACAGGTTTTAATGCTACAATCAGCAGAATGACCAATGGTGATGTAACTACCGGGACGCTTGAAAATTCAGACAACGACGGGCTGTGGACTTCCATGTACCTCGCGGCTGAAACTTTCAGGTATATTGTGACCAAAGAAGAAGAGGCCCTTCAAAACATGCGCGAATCACTTGATGCAATGGAACGGCTTTACACCATCAATCCAATGAAATCGGGATTTCCTTCGCGCTCTTTTCAGCGGTCGGGCTATAACGATACCGACAAACCCTGGCGGCCATCCGATGACCCCGAGTGGGACTGGAAATCGACCACGAGCAGCGATGAGGCAATCGGGCATATTTTTGCTTTTGGCGTTATTGCCGAATTGGTTGATGTGTCCGAATTACGCGAAAAGGCAATCGAATTGATTGACACCCTGATGTCACACGCGGTAAAAAATGATCATTATCTCATCGACTGGAATGGCGAACCTACACTCTGGGGCAAATGGAACCCGAAATATGTGAATGGTTTTCCTACCAATGTTGGCGACCGCAAAATCAACTCTTCCAACTATATTGGTATGTTGCAGACTGCATATCATTTTACAAAAAAGGAAAAATACAAAGAGGCAGCATTTTACCTCATGAACGAACACGGCTATCTTGAAAACCTGATGCGACCCATGGCAGAGATAAATTTTGCCGATAAAGATGCTGACGATTATGCAAAAATGTTGTCGGATGGCTGGAACCATTCCGATGATGAAATGTACTATTGCGGTTACTGGGGTCTTTATCGATATGCCTTTAACGACACATTAAAAGCAAAATACCGCGAGGCAATTATCGATCATTGGAAACATGAACGACCTGAAAAGGAAGGTTTGTGGAATATAATGACTGCCCTGGTTGATGCTGAGGATATCGACCTTGAAGAAGCCGTGTGGTACTTGCAACGTTATCCGATGGATCTGGTCAACTGGACCGTTTTAAACAGCCACAGAAAAGATATTGAGTTGATAGAACCCAATTTTAGAAAACAAACCATTACTGAGGTTTTGCCAGCAAGCGAATTACGTATCTCGCGGCACAATGCCAATCGTTTCGACCTCGACAGCAGGGGAGATGGCCGCTCGGAAAACAGCGCCGGCGATATCTGGCTTTTACCTTACTGGATTGGCCGTTATTTGGGTGTTATCAGTGAACCAGTTCAGAAATGAAGAATAAAAAATCTTGGTTTTCATTCAAAATTTTTTTCCTGGTTTTGGGATGTATCAATAAACAATCAGATGAACTAAAATCTGGTTTTAAAAATCCTCCTGATTCTGCAAAACCCTGTGTTTACTGGTATTTGATGGATGGAAATTTGTCGCGCGAAGAGATGACAAAAGATATGGAATCGATGAAAAAAGTGGGCCTCATTTGCATCAACAATAATCCTCACTTTATGAAATTTTTTCGGTTTTTTGCCCACCAGTTTTCATTAAGTTCATCATCTAATTTATCTGCGTCTTCCTGTGTGGCCTTGCTTTTTGATGTTATTTCCAGGTATTCAAGATAATCTGTAATTCGTTGAAAACCAAAAGTGTCAACATTACGTGATACCTTTATTACGATTTGATTATTTGTTTTTTCTACAATCTTATCTCAGAATTTTCACTTAAAAATGTTCGAAATAGATTTAAATAACAAGCTCCGGTTTATGGAAACAATTTTAGGACAACTTAAGAATTCATTTTAAAAGAGTCATGAATTCATTTCAAATGTGCGAGGTCTCATCAGAATTATTCAGGCTTTCCACCTGAGTAACTTTAAAATTTTGGATTCCTACGGCATCGAAATCGCAGTTGAGCCACTCCTCGTCGATAAAAGCGCCTACTTTTTTATAAAGGTTGATTGCATTCTCGTTCCAGTGAAGCACCTGCCACCTCATCCGTTTGCAGTTTTCAACGCGGGCAATTTCCATCACTTCGTTTAGTAATGCGGTGCCGATTTTCATTTTCCGATGGGTTTCCTTTACATACAGGTCATCGAGATAAAGAGATTTGCCAACCCAGGTGTAGTAAGCAAAAAAGTAAAGCGCCATTCCCACAATCTCGCCGGTTTTGGTTTCGGCAACAATACTGCGGAACAGGCTTTGTTCTTCTTTCATCTGTTCAACAGTGTTGGTTACTTTTTCGGGCGCTTTTTCAAAAAGGGCAAGTTCTTTAATTAAACCTAAAATGGCAGGAAAATCAGCTTCGGTGGCTTTTCTGATATTGATAATCATATTTTGTAATTGTCAGGTTTTTGAGCCTCAAATATATTTTATTTTAAGTGGAAAAGATATACATTTGGCCCATATTTTATTCAACCGAATATTATGGCGCGTTCCTCTAATGGTTAGGAGATCGGTTTCTCAATCCGAAGATAGCAGTTCGATTCTGCTACGCGCTACTTTATTTTAATACTTGCGAAGTTAAAAATTTTTAAAAGAAATTTTAGGTTTAAACCCACAGGTTATTTTCCTAAAAACCATTTTGTCCCGACTTGTGACATGGGTTCCGGTTAAAATACATTACCTTTTCACTAAAATACCCGAAGCGAATAGAGCTAAAAGGAATTTACTTTGTAAAAACTGAAATTCGATAATCACAAGAAATTAAAACAAATAGAATGTCATTTAAAAGAAATCTTCTTTCAAAATACCTTGTTGCTTTCTTAATTGGAGGAGTTTCTATACTTACCTCCTGCACTTCAACCGATACCCGCACCGTTCGCGATGTGATGGATGAAACAATTACCGAACTGTACAAAACCAAAACCGAAGCCGAACTTTTGTCGCTCACCAATGATCAGGTCATCTCACTTTTTAGCGGGGAGGATTTTGAAGTTCTTGCTACCCGACACTGGATGTTCGATGTAAATGTTCCGGTTGTGGTTTCGGTTTACAGGAGTGTTAAACAGGAAATTGTTCCGTTTTGGCTCGAACCGAAGGGTTTTTCAAAAACAGGAATGACAGTGAATAATGAAATGACAGAATACGAAGTCTGGCAAAAATCCTTCAACAAAGGAAGAGTTGGACTGGGTATTAACGGGTTCGAAAATTATGGGCTGCACTACTTTATTTCTGTCGGGCCTCAAAATAAAAACGACCAGCTTCAACTCCGTAATTTCTTTCCTGAAAACCAATACGTCGATGTGCTTGGAAACGGTTCGTTTACCTATCACGATTGGGATGAGCTTGTTTTATCCGATATTCCCGAAGAACTCAAAGACCAGAAATTGCTGACAACCATCCGGGGCAGGGGAGTTGAATCGCATTTGGTGCGGGCTTTCAGAAAGACTGAGTATCCCTCTACAAATCAGCCCGATCAGTTGATGTTAACCTGGAGTTCTGACCCAAAAACCAGCATCGATATTCAATGGCGGACAGACACAACCGTTAATTCGGGCACTGTAAATTACCGCGAAAAAGGAAGCAGTGAAGTATTTTCAGTAAATGCACTGAAATACCGGATGGAAGATTTGAGATTGATGAACGACCGCTTTATCAACCGGTTCACTGCCCAACTCAAAAACCTGAAACCAGGCACAACTTATGAATACCAGATTGCCCCTGAACCCGGCTGGATCGAAAACTACACATTTTCAACTCCGGCTGAAGATGATTCTTTTTCGTTTATCTGGTTTGGCGATGTGCACCATTCACCTGTATGGGGCGAACTGGCAAACAAAGCGCATGAGAATCATCCGGATGCCGCGTTTTTTGCTTTTGTTGGAGATATGGTAGGCGATGGTTTACACCGCAACGAATGGGATGATTTATTTGAGTTTCCAAAAAGTATCATTTCTCAAAAGCCGTTGATGATGACGCTTGGAAATCACGATACCCGCAGCGGACTCGGCGCTTTGATGTACCGCGAAATGTTCAGTTATCCAAAAAACGGCCCTGAAGAAGTGATGCCGGAACACACCTATTCCTTCACGTACAAAAATGCGCTGTACCTCATGATTGACGCCACATCTCCCATCGAAGAACAATCAAAATGGATTGAAGATCAACTTGCAAACACTACTGCAATCTGGAAATTTGCCATATTTCATTTCCCACCTTACAATTTTGAAGAGCCGTATCTGGACATACAACAAGCCTGGGTTCCACTGTTCGATAAATATCATGTTGATATGGTTTTTAGCGGCCATATTCATTATTATATGCGCTCGAAACCAATGAAAGCGGGCAAAGTGGTTGATTCATACAACGACGGAACTGCGTATATCATTTCAATCGGAATACCTTCACGCAGCAGGGATATTGGCGAAGAACCATACTCTGCAGTCAGGTACGGTGAAGGACAGTATTACCAGTACATCAAAATCAATGGGAATGAATTATCGTACATCGCGGTTGATGCTAATGGTAACGTGGCCGATTCGTTCAATATAAAAAAATAGATAATGACGAAATTTTGTTTTGTATTGATTTTTAATTCTTCGTTTGATACAAGATTTGTGCGGATGTTCCCCTTTTGAAAGAGCCTGTCCCGATAATATAACGTATTGGAAAGGTGAAGAAGCCGGTGGATTTAATTGAGCGTTAAAATTATTATTTTCTGTTGACGCTTCCAGGTCTATCGACGCTGAAAGGTCTGGTACGAAGAACCTGACAGCGTCCGAAGGACCTGTCAGCGTTTGATAATGAAAAAATAAAAAATGAAAAAAACGAACCCAGAATGGGTTCAATAAAAGCAAAAATGAAATGAAAAACATTCTTATTACTCTGATTTTACTATCCTCCGTCAACATTTTTGCCCAGCAAAAAAACGGTTACAAATCAATCGTTTCGGAGGAATTTATCTTCACTCCACAACACGAACACTCACACGGAAGCAGTATTATAGCCCTTCCCAACGGCGATTTTCTGGCCGTGTGGTTTCAGGGAAGTGGCGAACGCACTGCCGACGATGTGCGGATAATGGGCGCCCGCCTCGAAAAAGGCAAAACAGCGTGGAGCAAACCTTTTGTAGCTGCCGATACACCCGGCTTACCCGACTGCAACCCTGTGGTTTTTCTGAACAGCAAGGGCAAACTTTTTCTGGTGTGGATTGCCGTTCAGGGAAATATGTGGGAAGGTTCGATATTGCGCACCCGGACAACTATGAATTACAATAATCCCGGCGCTCCGGTCTGGGAGTGGCAGGATAACATACTGATTAAACCCGGAAAAGAGTTTGAAGAGGAAATTCATCAGAAATTCAGGGAAATGCCCGAACTGGAACATGGCTGGGCCGGATACGCGCCACTTTACGACGACATGATTATAGAAGCCAGTAAAAACAAGGTGAACAGAAGCATCGGCTGGATGACACGAATTAAACCGCTGATTTTAAATAGTGGGCGAATTATTTTACCGCTTTATTCCGATGGTTACAACCTTTCGATTTGTGCCATTTCCGACGATGACGGTGAAACCTGGCGCGCCTCGAAACCGATAGTTGGCCGCGGACCGATTCAACCTGCACTTGCAGTTCGTAAAAACGGTGATATCGTGGCATACATGCGCGACAGCGGCGATGCCCCGGCACGCGTTCACAAATCCATCTCGAAAGACAACGGCGAAAGCTGGAGTTACACTGTAAAAACGGACATTCCGAATGAAGCCAGTGTTGAACTGTTAAAACTGAAAGATGGCCGCTGGGTTTTTGTTGGAAACGATATCAATGACGGACGTTACCGTTTGGTTTTAATGCTTTCGGACGATGAAGGCGAAACCTGGAAGTGGAAAGAGTACCTCGAAAGCGATCCTCGAAATGGAGGTAGTTATTCGTATCCATGTGTAATTCAAACTGCCGATGGAATGTTGCATATTACTTACTCGTCACGAACCGGGGAAAAGGAAAAATCGATAAAACATTTGGTGGTTGATGGGGGTAAAATAAAATAGACTGTTCATTCACTTGATGAGTTTAAACGGGTGCAGCGGATTCCGATCCGCTGTTTTTAAAAAGCGCGGATCGGAATCCGCGCCACCCAGAATTGTTCCGGATTTTTTTCATTCTTTCAATTAAAGTAATCCCCGTTAACTTCAATTACATAAGTTTTTCCATTTTCAATTAAAAAGGTCACTTTCCTGGTATTTGAATATGTATCACAATCGCTGTCTGTACAAATACTAATCTCCGCTTTACGGGAGCCAGTGTTTAATCCATAAATTTCACAGGTATTAGTCCGGACTATTGCGGCTAAAGCATATTCAGGCAGGAAAACTTCTATTTTCGAATTTATTTCATTAATTACCTTTAAAAATCCCGGGCCATTTGGATTTATTACAACCTCGCAATCTTTGTTTGTTAAGGAGGAATCAGAACATGTATATAACGAGAATAGAATGAATGTGAAAATTAAGTACTTAATTAATTTCATGACATTTTCTCTTTCGTTTTATTATTAATTCTATTACGAGAATATTAAGTATTTAAGATGGTTTTAATTTCAGTATATTAGCATTGTGTATGGATTATTCCATTTTTTCAGAAGGCCATCCCAATAGTAAAACTTAAAGACGGCAAAGGAGATTTATCGGTACTATTATCATTAAAATTTCCGAGATACTCTCCATCATAATCTATACTTTCAAGTTTTGGGCTAATCGTATTGAATTCAACGCCAAGCATTAATTTACTGTATCGCACATTTAAACCTGTTGAAAAGCCAAAAGTTCCAAATTTTCCGTAACCTTCAGCATCATCCGCATTGTCATCATAAACAATTGCTGTTGCCGTTAACCAGTTAATTACAGCTTTGGCATATACATCAATCGCTAACTTATCAACGGGAATAAAAGTAAATGATGGACCTATTTTAGATTCAGCCCTTAAAGTACCCAGGTCAACATCTTCTTCTTCACTGGAAAAACGATGCCAATAAAAGGAAATAAAATCGGCATTAATACCAATGGCCATATTTTCCGGCAATGGAATTCTATTAAGCATATAAATTTTACCCAATTCGAACATAGCACCACTTTTATTAAATCCTTCAAAATCTTCTTCGGTACCTCCAAATTGTTTCCATGAAGGACTTGAATATCCCAAACGAAAATAAAATACATTGTCGATATTATTTTGAGCAGTTGTAACATTTTTGCCTTTCACATTACGAAATGTTGGGGCAATCTCTTGTTTTTCTGTTTTTTCAATTTCAGTAAAAGAGTAAACAAATAAACTACCATCGGCAGTTTTAATTTTAATATGTTCATTTGGGATCATTTCTGTAATTTCACCTTTTATTACAGAACCGTTTTTTAGATATACGATATCTTTTGTTTCCTGTGAAAATAGACACGTAGAAATAAAAACAAAAATGAAAATAAATGTAATTTGTTTCATAATAATTGATTTTTGTAGTTAATATTTTTTAATAAAATAGAGTAATTCAAAACATATTGATTTGAATTGTTATTTTTTCATGCACATTTTCTAAGTTGATTACAGTTTTATGGATGAAAGGTTTATGATCATAATAAACTCTTAGAAATCAGGGTCAATGTGTTATTATTTTTGTAATATATAAAATCATTCATATTCGAAACAGGGAAATTTATTGGTAAAACACCATTATCATTCCCTTGTTTGTCAATTAAATAGACGTCTAATAAAGATTTAGCCGCATCCGCATCATTACTTCTCAAATAAGTATAATTTCTGTATAACTTATTCGAGTTGGCTTCAATTGTTGGATAGAATACCTGCTGTTCTGTAAACCAATTTTCAACTTTATACTCATTACTGAAAATAATTAACCCTTTGTTTGTCACTGCCATAGGCAATAACTTATTTTGGTAAAAACTTGAAATTGATTTAAAACTACCTGCATCTTTTATAAAATTATCGGAAAGGATATCTTTATCATCCGTGAAAAAAAGAAATTGCCCATATTTTTTTATAGCTTCTTCTCCGTCGTACCTCAGTCTTACTTTTTCATTCCCAGCCAAATCATAGTGCGAAAATGTTTCGTTAGAAATAAGATAATAACCATTTGTGGATATATAAACATCCTTAACAGGCGACTTTACATCGAGAAGGCTAAAAAAAGTTTGTTTACCTGTGGCTTTTTCATATTTAGCTAAAAAAGGTTTGCCATACTGTATTTCTTTCCCCTCTTTAAGACATGAACCTGTGTTGACGACGGCAATATGTTCATTATCAAAGCGAATAAAAGTTTTGGCTGTTTCCTTTTCAGGTAATGTTACCCGCCAAACTTCTTTACCAGTTTCAATTTCAACACAAACAAATTCATCTTTTGCTGAAAAGAAAACAAATTTGTTATCATATAAAAGATTTGATGTCATATCTGACCACACTTTTGCATCAACCATTACGGTGCCTCCACCAACCAAACCTGACAGAACACTTAACCCAATACTGGCGGCAATTGCCCCACCTTCATTCGTTTTTCCAGTCTTCATA
>Ga0210024_1002882_pt1 | contig 14550 bp, 11 predicted proteins | sample CryGeymeta201525_FD_183988 | JGI IMG/M metagenome (GOLD analysis project Ga0210024, IMG submission 183988) | Groundwater microbial communities from Crystal Geyser aquifers in Utah, USA - Crystal Geyser metaG 2015-25 (SPAdes) (version 2) | ecosystem: Environmental > Aquatic > Deep subsurface >... | reverse complement strand
CGTCGAGAAACATCATCGCGACCACGACCAGATCGGCCTGCGCCACCGCCGCACGGCAGCGGTCGAGCGCGCTGGGCAGCCCCGCCCATTCCGAAGCGGCGTGCAGGCTCACCTCGATCCCGGCGCCCTCGGCGTCGAGCGCCGTCTGCGCGCGCGCCACCGCCGCGCCCAGATGGCTGTCGAGCGTGACGATGGCGACGCGCACCGGGCTGGCCTGGGTCAGGTTCTCAGCGCGCATAATGGGCCTTGGCATCGTAAAGCGTCTCCACCGTGATCGCGCCCACGCCGCGGGATGCGGCGAAGGCCTCGGTGTTGCGGCGCGCCTTGCCGCGAACGAAGAACGGGATCTTCTTCAGTTCCTTCTCGGCGTCCGGGGTCCAGCGGATCGCCGAATCGACCGGCGCGGCGGCGACCGGCGCCGCCTCCGGGTCCGCTTCCGGCTTCACCGTGGTCCCGCCGCCCAGATGCGAGGCGCCCGCATCGTCGTGGAACTCGAAATCGTCGCGGAACATGTGCAGCAGATGCTCCTCCAGCCCCATCACCAGCGGATGCACCAGCGTGTCGAACAGCACGTTGGCGCCCTCGAAGCCCATCACCGGGGCGTAGCGGGCGGGGAAGTCCTGCACATGCACCGGGGCGGAGATCACCGCGCAGGGCAGGCCGAGGCGCTTGGCGATGTGGCGCTCCATCTGCGTGCCCATCACCATCTCGGGCTGCAGCGCCGTGATCGCGTCCTCGACCTCCAGATAGTCGTCGGTGATCAGCGCGGTCAGGCCCAGCTTCTCGGCCATCGCGCGCACGTCGCGGGCGAATTCGCGGTTGTAGGCGCCGATGCCGACCACCTCGAACCCCATCTCCTCGGCCGCGACCCGCGCCATGGCGACCGCGTGGGTGGCGTCGCCGAACACGAATACGCGCTTGGCGGTCAGGTAGGTGCTGTCCACCGAGCGGGTCCACCACGGCATGTTGGTCGGCTCGTCGGCCAGCAGCGGGGCGGGATCGACGCCGGTGATCGCCGCCACCTCGGCGATGAAGTCGCGCGTGGCGCCGATGCCGATGGGAACCACCGTGGTGCGCTTCTGGCCGTAGGTCTTCTCCAGCCAGCGCGCCGCCTGATCGGCGATCTCGGGATAGAGCACCACGTTGAAATCGGCGTCGGCCAGCCGGGCGATGTCGTCCGGCCCCGCGCCCATCGGCGCCGCCACGTTGACCGTGACGCCCAGCCGCGTGAGCAAGCCGCTGATTTCCTTCAGGTCGTCGCGGTGGCGAAAGCCCAGCGCGCAGGGGCCGAGGATGTTGCACCGAGGCCCGCCCGCCGTGCGCTCCACCGGCTTAGAGAGCCTGCGCACGATCTGATAAAAGGTCTCCGCCGCGCCCCAGTGCTCTTTCTTCTGGTAGCTGGGCAGCTCCAGCGCCACCACCGGCACCGGCAAATCCATGCCCTCGGCCAGCCCGCCGGGGTTGTCCTGGATCAGCTCCGCCGTGCACGAGGCGCCGACCAGCAGCGCCTTTGGCTTGTAGCGCGCCACCGCGTCGGCGCAGGCGGCCTTGAACAGCTCCGCCGTGTCCGAGCCCAGATCGCGCGCCTGAAACGTGGTGTAGGTCACCGGCGGGCGATGGTTGCGCCGCTCTATCATGGTGAACAGCAGGTCGGCGTAGGTGTCGCCCTGCGGCGCGTGCAGCACATAGTGCACGTCCTTCATGGCGGTCGCGACGCGCATGGCGCCGACATGCGGCGGGCCTTCGTATGTCCAGACCGTCAGCTTCATAGGGCAAGCCTCGTGCGGCGGTTCAGGGGCCGGGCGAACAGTTCGGCCAGATCGCCCGCCTGCTCGAACCCCTGGATCGGCGTGAACACCAGTTCGATCGCCCACTTGGTGGTGAGACCCTCGGCCTCCAGCGGATTGGCCAGCCCAAGGCCGCACACGGTGATGTCGGGGCGTTGTGCGCGGCAGCGGTCGAGCTGTTTCTCCACGTCTTGCCCCTCGGACAGCACGGTGTCGGGCAAGAGCGCCAGTTCTTCGGCCATGTGGGCGCGGTGCAGGTAGGGCACGCCGACCTCGGCGAGGCTCATGCCGCACTCGCGCGCCAGAAACCGCGCGATGGGGATCTCAAGCTGGCTGTCGGGGAAGAAGAACGCGCGCTTGCCTTTCAGCGGCGCGGCGTTGCGCGCCACCGCCGCCTGCGCCCGCGCGCGGCCCGGCGCGATGGCGGCCTCGAAACGGTCAGGCGCCACGCAAAAAGCGTCCGCCGCCGCGCGCAGCCATGCGGTCGTGCCTTCCGCGCCGAGCGGGAACGGCGCCGCCAGCCGCTGCGCGCCGCGCGCCTCCAGCAGCCGCGCGGTCTCGGCGAGGAACGGCTGCGCCAGCAGCATCAGCGTGTTCGGCCCGACGCCCGGCATGGCGCCCGCCTTGCGCGCAGGCAGAAAGCGGACCGGGCCTGTGCCCATCTCGGCGAACAGGCGGGCGAACTGGTCCTCCACCACATCCGCCAGCGCGCCAACCACCAGCAATTCGCGCGCCTCGGTCTGCGGCAGGGTCGGGACCAGCGACGCCAGACAGGCGTCCTCGCCTTGCGTGAACGTGGTCTCGATGCCGCTGCCGGAATAGTTCAGCACCCGGCAGGCGGGGGCGTGGGCGCGGCTGAGGCGCTCGGCGGCGCGGCTGAGGTCGAGCTTGATCACCTCCGACGGGCAGGAGCCGACCAGAAACAGCAGCTTGATCTCGGGCCGGCGGGCCAGCAGGCGGGCCACCACGCGGTCGAGTTCCTCATTGGCGTCGGCCAGCCCGGCGAGGTCGTGATCGTCGATGATCGCGGTGGCGAATCGCGGCTCGGCGAAGATCATCACGCCCGCCGCCGACTGGATCAGGTGCGCGCAGGTGCGGCTGCCCACCACAAGGAAGAACGCGTCCTGGATCTTGCGGTGCAGCCAGACGATGCCGGTCAGCCCGCAGAACACCTCGCGCTGGCCGCGCTCACGCAGGATCGGGCGTTCCGCACAGCCGGGGGTGGTCAGGTCGAGCGGGCTCATTGCGCATACTCCGCCCAGCGGCGCGCTTCGTCCGGCGCGCTTTCGGGTGCGCTGGCGGGCGCGCCCTGAAGCCGGGCCTGCCGCAGCTTCCACAGAAACTGCGCGGCGTTGAGCACATAGAAAACGTAGGCCGTCAGCGCGACCGCCAGCTGGCTCTCCGGCGCGCCCCAGCCCGACAGCAGCATCGCCATGTAGAGCGTGTGCAGGGCGATCACCGCCATGCTCACCACGTCCTCCCAGAAGAACGCGGGCGCGAACAGCCACTTGCCGAAAACCACCTTCTCCCAGACCGAGCCGGTGACCATGATCGTGTAGAGCACGAAGGTCTTGACCACCACCGAGGCGGTCGCCGCCCACAGCCCCTCGCCGGTGGCGAGATAGCGCAGCACCAGCGCCAGGCTGACGAGGAAAACCAGAAACTGCAGCGGCGCCAGCACGCCCTGCACCAGCGTCCACACCGTTGCGTCGCGGCGCGCGCGCTCGTCCGCCGAATACAGCGGCGCGGGGCGGGGTCGGGACGGCGCAGGGGTCATCGATTCCTCCGGCTGATCTTCTTATCGTTGATGGATGCTACCGGCGTTGGCGGGCGAGTGTCAATCAAACATGACGCTTGCCGCGTCCAAGTCGGGGACAAACCAGCGGCATCCTGCGCGCGCGGCGGCAGGAACTGCGCCAGAGTGTCGCGGATTCGGGCCGAAAGGCGCATAAATGCGCCGTTTTCATCGGTTGTGCGCCGGGATTGGACCTTGGTATCATTGCACTGGCGAGGGGGGTTTCCCGCGCCGGTCTGTAAATCCCGGTTGACAGCCGCCCCCGTCGCGCCTCACGCTGATGCATCGGGTGCGCGGTTGGGTCCGCGCAACGCGGCGCGTCGCTGACAAGCTGCGCCGATCGGGAGGACGCGGACCATGGACGGCATGAACTTCGCGCCGACCGCACCGTTGCGGTTGGCGGGCGCGCGGATGGCCGGGTTCAATCCGGCGGCGAAACTGGCGAACCTGGTCGAGAGTGAAGTGATCCCCCGATTATTGCTTTCCCGTCGCGCGAACCCCGCCGACCGGCGCCCGAGCGCCGCGCATGTCGAGACGCTGGCGCGGCTGGCGCTGTCGCGCGACCCCGGCGCGGCGGCGGCGCAGGTGATGTCGCTGCGCGAGACCGGGATGCCGGTGGAGGTGCTGCTCAACGATCTGATCACCCCGGCGGCGCGCCGCATCGGCGTGTTCTGGACGATCGATTCGGTCGATTTCGTCGAAGTTGCGCTGGCGGCGGGGCGGCTTGTCGCCGTGGTCCGCGCACTGGGCGCGCATGGCGAGGCGTTTGCGCGCGAGGCGATGATCGCGGCGGGCGCACCCTGCGCACTGATGGCGACCGTGGGCGCGGAGCGGCACGGCCTGGGCGCGCTGACGGCGGCGCAGACGCTGCGCTGCGGCGGCTGGCGGGTGCGCGAGGCGCCCGGCGTCTCGGCCAACGCGCTGGTGGCGCTGGCGTCGCGGGCGAAATTCGACGTGATCGGCCTGTCGCTGGGCGGCGACCGCAACCTCGACGAGATCGCGCGGCTGATCGCGCGGCTGCGCCGGGTGTCGCGCAACCGCCGCGCCGCGATCGCGCTCGGCGGCCCCGCCTGTCTCGCCGACCCGATGCTCGGCGCGCGGCTGGGCGCCGATTTCACCGCGACCAGCGGCCGCGAAGCGCTCACCCGCGCGCAGGCGCACTTGAATAGCGTGATCGAAAGCGTGAAATAGAGGTCTGAGAGCGCGCGGTTTTTTGCGTGCGCAGACATGATGAGGCGCACCGCTCGATGCAGAGGCCAGTCGCCATCGACCCGATCAGCCCGTTTCGGGAAGCGGACGGCACGCTGGGCGCGCTGTCGGCGGACATGGCGAACATGGCCATCGTCGCGGCGAGCGACATCGCGCTGGTGCTCGACGCCGACGGCGTGATCCTCGACGTGGCGCATAACGGGCTTGAGCTGGCGCGCGAGGGCTGCGAGGCCTGGATCGGGCGCAAGTGGGTCGAGACGGTCGCCTCGGAGAGCCGCATCAAGGTCGCGGAACTGCTGGCCGCTTCGCCGGTCGATGGGGTGCCGCCGGGCCGCCAGGTCAACCATCTGTCGCCGCGCGGCTCTGATCTGCCGGTGCGCTACACCATCGTGCCGCTGGCGCAGGGGCGCAGGCTGGCGGTGGGGCGCGAGATGCGCAGCCTGTCGGCGCTGCAGGGCCGCCTTGTCGAGGCGCAGCACGCCACCGAACGCGAATACGCCCGGCTGCGCGACGCCGAGATGCGCTATCGGCTGCTGTTCCAGATCGCGGCGGAGGCGCTGCTGATCGTGGACGCGGCGACGCGGCGGATCGTGGAGGCCAATCCGGCGGCGGAGCGGCTGTTGTCCGCAGGCGGCAAGCGCCTGATCGGGCGCCCGTTCACCGCAGGCTTCGCCGCCGACGACGGCCCGGAGCTGGAGCGTCTGGCGGCGCGGGCGCGGGCGGCGGGCCGGGCGGAGGGTTTTTCCGCCAAGCTGCTCGACGGCGCCAGCGTCGATGTCTCCGCCGCGCTGTTCCGGCAGGAGACGAGCGCCTTTCTGCTGGTGCGCGTCGGCGGCGGCGCCTCGGCGTTCAGCGTGGCGTCGGACGGCGCGCGCGCCACGGCGGCGGTGATCGCGGCGGCGCCCGAAGGCTATGTCGCCACCGACGCCGACGGCGCGATCCGCTACGCCAACATGGCGTTTCTCAACCTTACCCAGCTCGCCACCGAGGAGCAGGCGCTGGGCGCCTCGCTCGACCGGTTCCTCGGCCGGCCCGGCGTCGATCTCAACGTGCTGATCTCGACCTTGCGCGAAAGCGGCTCGGTGCGGCTGTTCGCCACGTCGCTGCGCGGCGAGTTCGGCTCGGTGGTCGATGTCGAGATCTGCGCGGCGCGGGCCGAGGCGGCGGACGAGACGCTGTTCGGCTTCCTGATCCGCAACGTCGAAAGCCGCGTCGGCGCCCGGCGCGAAGGCGCGCTGCCGCGCTCGGTCGAGCAGCTCACCGAACTGGTGGGCCGCGTGCCGCTCAAGGAGCTGGTGCGCGAGACCACCGACGTGATCGAGCGGCTGTGCATCGAGGCGGCGCTGGAGCTGACCGGCGACAACCGCGCCTCGGCCGCCGAGATGCTGGGCCTCAGCCGCCAGAGCCTTTACGTGAAGCTGCGCCGCTACGGCATGGGCGATCTGGACGGCGGCGACGACTGAACCGGCGTCGGCGCAGACGCGACGCTCACCACGACTCGACCGCCCGCGCCTCCAGCACGTCGAACGGCACGCCGGGTTCGTCCTTGGCGGGGCGGATCACCAGCGAGGTCTTGACGCTGGCCACGTTGGGCGCGGCGGTCAGGTGGCCGGTGAGAAACGACTGAAAGCTCGACAGGTCGGGCGCCACGCATTTCAGCAGGAAGTCGATCTCGCCGTTGAGCATGTGGCATTCGCGCACCAGCGGCCACTCGCGGCAGCGCGTCTCGAAGGCGATCAGATCGGCCTCGGCCTGTTTCTGCAGACCAACCATGGCGAACACCATCACCTCGAACCCCAGCGCCCGCGCATCGACGCGCGCGTGGTAGCCGAGGATAAGCCCCGCCTCCTCCAGCGCGCGCACGCGGCGCAGGCAGGGCGGCGCCGAGATGCCGACGCGGCGTGACAACTCGACATTGGTCATGCGACCATCGGCCTGAAGTTCGGCGAGAATTTTTCTGTCGATCGGGTCGAGTTTGCCGACGCTCATGGCCAATCCGGATGTATGCTGCGCTGTGTGTGCGGCTGCGAACGCCGGACACCGGCCCTCATTACCGAGCGTCGCCAGAACATGCAATAATATTGCGCGTATGGGAAACAAATGGAAATCGACCTGATGAAGGGCGCGGCGCCCGCAATCTGGGCGATCAGCGATGCGAACGCGGGCAACGCGCGGCAGGCGCGCGCGCTGGCGCAGGCGGTCGCGCGGCGCGTGGACGGGGTGGTGACGCAAAAGACCATCGCGCTGCGCACGCCCTACGACCGCGCGCCGCCGTGGCTGTGGCGCCTGGGCGGCGCGCGCGCGGGCGGCTGGCCGTTCACCGGGCTTGAGGACCGGGGCGCTTCGCTGGCGCCGCCGTGGCCTGCGCTGGCGGTGGGCTGCGGGCGGCGCAGCGCGGCACTGGTGGCCGCGCTGAAGCGGCTGGGCGGCGGCGCGGCGGCGCAGGTGCTGGCGCCGCAGATGCGGCTGTCGGCGTTCGACGCCGTGGTGGCGCCGCGCCACGACCGGCTGGAAGGGCCGAACGTGGTCGAGACGCTGGGCGCGCTCAACGACCTCGACGACGCGCTGATCGCGCAGGAGGCCGCGCGCTGGGCGCAGCGGCTCGGCCATCTGCCGGTTCCGCGCGTGGCGGTGCTGGTGGGCGGGCCGGGGCGGTCCTCGGCGTTCGGCGTCAGGGCGATGGAGCGGCTGGCGGACGGCCTCGCGCGGCTGGCGGTGGACGGCGCCGGGCTGATGATCACGCCGTCGCGCCGCACGCCGCGCGCGGTGGTGGACCGGCTCGCCGACATCGTGGGCGGGCTTGGCGGCTGGGTGTGGGGCGGCGTCGGCGACAACCCCTATCCCGGCATCCTGGGGCTGGCCGACGCGGTGGTGGTGACGCAGGATTCGGTCAACATGGCCTCGGAGGCCGCCGCCACCGGCAAGCCGGTGTTCGTCTCGGCGGTTGACCGGGTTGACGCCAAGGTGGCGCGGTTTCACGCCGACCTTGCGGCTTACGGCGCGACGCGGCCCTTCGACGGCGCGCTCACGTCATGGCGCTATCCGCCGCTGCGCGAGGCGGAGCGCGCGGCCGAGAGGGTGGCGGCGCTGCTCGCCCCGGCATAAGTAACCGGCGCAACGATATCTGGCGCAACCGGCACAGGAGGGGCGCGCGATGGCGACCGAACGGCGTGTGAAACTGCTCATCATCGGCTCGGGGCCTGCGGGCTATACCGCCGGGGTCTATGCGGCGCGGGCGATGCTGGCGCCGCTGCTGGTGCAGGGCATCCAGCCCGGCGGCCAGCTCACCATCACCACCGATGTCGAGAACTGGCCCGGCGACGCCTCGGTGATGGGGCCGGACCTGATGGTGCGGATGGAGAACCATGCGCGCGAGATGGGAACCGAGATCGTCACCGACCATATCCAGAAACTCGACCTGTCGTCGCGCCCGTTCCGCGCCACGGGCGACGGCGGAACGGTCTATGTGGCCGACGCGGTGATCCTGGCCACCGGCGCGCAGGCGCGCTGGCTGGGGCTGCCGTCGGAGGAGAAGTTCAAGGGTTTCGGCGTCTCGGCCTGCGCCACCTGCGACGGCTTCTTCTATCGCGGCAAGCAGGTGGTGGTGATCGGCGGCGGCAACTCGGCGGTGGAGGAGGCGCTGTATCTGACCAACCACGCGACGAAAGTGACCGTGGTGCACCGCCGCGACAGCTTTCGCGCCGAAAAGATCCTGCAGAACCGGCTGTTCAACCATCCCAAGATCGCGGTGATCTGGAACCACGCGCTCGACGAGGTGCTGGGCGACGACAACCCGCCGGGCGTGACGGGGGTGCGGCTGCGCGACGTGAACACCGGCGCGACGCAGGAGATCGCGACCGACGGCGTGTTCATCGCCATCGGCCACGCGCCCGCCTCGGAACTGGTGCGCGACCAGATCGAGACGCATCACGGCGGCTATGTGGTCACGCACGGCTTCTCGACCGCAACTTCCGTGCCCGGCCTGTTCGCCGCCGGCGACGTGACCGACCATGTCTATCGTCAGGCGGTGACCTCGGCGGGCATGGGCTGCATGGCGGCGCTGGAGGCGGAGCGGTTCCTGTCGGCGGAGGCGGATCAGGGCGCGGCGCAGGCGGCGGAGTAGATGCGGCTCGACCAGCGTCTCGTGGCGCTGGGGCTGGCGCCGTCGCGGGCGCGGGCGCAGGCGCTGGTGGCCGCAGGCGCGGTGACGGTGGACGGCGCGGTGGCGCTCAAGCCCGCGCAGGCGGCGCCCGACAGTGCGGCGGTGGCGGTGGTCGCCGACCCCTGCCCCTGGGTCAGCCGCGCGGCGCTGAAGCTGGTCCACGCGCTCGACGCCTTCGCGCTCGACCCCGGCGGCGCGCTGGCGCTGGATGTCGGGGCCTCGACCGGCGGCTTTACCCAGGTGCTGCTGGCGCGCGGCGCCGCGCGGGTGATCGCGCTCGACGTGGGCCACGGCCAGCTTGCGCCGTCGCTGGCCGCCGACCCGCGCGTGACCGTGCTGGAGGGCGTCAACGCGCGCGACCTCGACGCCGGGCTGATCCCGCCGCCCAACTGGATCGTGGCGGATGTGTCGTTCATTTCGCTGACGCTGGCGCTGCCCCCGGCGCTGTCGCGCGCGACGCCCGGCGCCCGGCTTGTCGCGCTGATCAAGCCGCAGTTCGAGGCGGGGCGCGCGGCGGTGGGCCGGGGCGGGATGGTGCGCGATCCGGCGGCGCTGACGGCGGCGCGGGCGCGGGTGCGCGATTTCCTTGTCGGCGCGGGCTGGACCGTGACGCATGAAGGCGACAGCCCGATCCTGGGCGGCGACGGCGCGCGCGAATACCTGATCGCGGCGCTGAAGGGCTGAAGCCCCTCGACCGCGACGCCGGGCGTCGCTATCGCTGCGCCGCATGGAACCCCTCATCATCTCCCGCCTCGCGCATCTGGGCGACGGCGTCGCCGACACGCCGCAAGGCCCGGTGTTCGCCCCCTTCACCCTGCCCGGCGAGGCGGTGACGGGACGTATCGACGACGGGCGGCTGCCGGAGCCGCAGGTACTGACGCCCTCCCCCGACCGCGTGGCGCCGGTCTGCCCGCATTTCGGGGTCTGCGGCGGCTGCGCGCTGCAACACGCCTCCGACGGCTTTCTCGCCGACTGGAAGACGCAAATGGTGGCGGCGGCGCTGGCGGCGCGGGGGGTGCGCGCGCCGCTGCGGCCCATCGCCGTCTCGCCGCCGGGGTCGCGCAGGCGGGTGACCTTCGCCGGGCGGCGGACGCGCAAGACGGTGGTCGTGGGCTTTCACGGGCGCAGCGACGCGACGCTGATCCCGGTCACGGCCTGCGCCGTGGCGCATCCCGCCATCGTCGCCGCCTTGCCGGTCTGCGCCGCGCTCGTCGGGCTGACCGCCTCGCGCGGCGGCGAGGTCCGGCTGTCGGTGACGGTGACCGAGGGCGGGCTGGACATCGACCTTGCAGGCCAGAAGCCGCCCGACGGCCCGTTGCGCGCGCTGCTGGCGCAGGCGGCGGCGGCGGCGGATTTGGCGCGGCTGAGCTACAACGGCGAGACCATCGCCCAGCGCCGCCCGCCGCATCAGCGCTTTGGCCGCGCGCTGGCGGCGCCGCCGCCGGGCGGTTTCCTGCAGGCGACGCGCGAGGGCGAGGCGGCGCTGCTGGCGGCGGTCGCGGAAATCGTCGGCGACGCCGCGACCGTCGCCGATCTGTTCGCAGGCTCGGGAACCTTCGCGCTGCCGCTGGCCGGGCGCGCGGCGGTGCGCGCGGTGGAGGCGGACGCGGCGGCGCTGGCGGCGCTCGACGCCGCGTGGCGCGCAACGCCGGGCCTGCGTGCGATCAGCGTCGAGACCCGCGATCTCAAGGCCCGCCCGCTGATGGCGGCCGAGTTGAACCGCTTCGCGGCGGTGGTGTTCGATCCCCCGCGCGCGGGCGCGGCGGCGCAGGCGGCCGAGATCGCGCACAGCCAGGTTCCCCGCGTCGCGGCGGTCAGCTGCAACCCGGCCACCTTCGCCCGCGACGCGCGCACGCTGATCGACGGCGGCTATCGGCTGGACTGGGCGCAGCCGGTGGACCAGTTCCGCTGGTCGCCGCATGTGGAGGTGGTCGGCGCGTTCAGCCGCGCATGACGCGCCTCAGCGGCGCCTGAGCCGGATCACCACATCCACCCGCGCGATCTCGGCGCCCTCGGGCGGCGTGGGCAGGCGGGCGAAGGCGACGCCCTCGCGCGGCGCATCGACCAGCGCGCCGTCGTCCTCCCAGTAGAAATGCGGATGATCCTCGGTGCGCGTGTCGAAATAACTGCGCGCGCCGTCCACCGCGATCTCGGTCAGCAGCCCGGCTTCGGTGAAGCATTTCAGCGTGTTATAGACTGTGGCCAGCGCCACGCCCTCACCCGCGTCGCGCGCGGCGGCGAACAGGCTTTCGGCGGTGACGTGGCGGTGGCGGCCGTCGCCGATCAGCAGCTCCGCCAGCGCGCGACGCTGCCGCGTCGGGCGCAGCCCGGCGCGCGCGAGCCACGACTCGGCGCGGGTCCGGGCGTCGGCGCGCGGCGCGGCGTATCGGCGATCCCCATCCATCGAGATGGAAGATAACCACAGATCGCCCGCCGCGCCAGCCCGGACCGCTTCAGCGCATTTCCGGCGCGTCGTCGTCATAGACCGCCTCGCCGCCGCCCTCGAACAGCCGCCGCAGCACCCCCGGCGTCAGCACCGACAGCGGGTTCACCGTCACAACCGGGTCGCGCGACGGGCCGCTGACGCCGAAGTTGAACGCGATCACCCCGCGCCCCTCGCCGCCGGTCAGCAGCCCGCCGATGATCGGCACCGCGCCGATGACGCTGTTGATGCCGAACGCGGGGCTGAATACGCCGCGCATGTCGAGCCGGTCCGCCGCGAGGTCGTAATCGCCGCTGATCGACAGGCCGATGGTCGGCCCGTAGGCCACCGCCTCGGTCAGCGTGACGGTGTCGCCGCTGAGGGTGAACGGCGCGCGGATGGTGTCGAAGCGCACGCCGCTGGCGCGCGCGGCGTCGATGTCGGCGCGCGCCAGCATCCGCGCCAGCGCCGGGTCGTCGGAGACCACGAAGCCGCTGACCCGCGCCTCGCCGCGCAGGGTCGGCCCGCCGTCGCGCAGAATGTCGGCCTCCGCCTCCAGCGCGCCGCCGACGCCGTCGCGAAACAGGCCCGCCGCGCGCAGCAGGCCTCCGGCGTCCTCGGCGGCGACGCGCACCTGCTCGAGGCCCCTGACGTCGGCGGCGTAGTCCAGCGTCACCGCGCCCCCGGCCCGCCCGCGCAACTGCGCGCTCACCGCGCCGTCGGGTCGGCGGCGCAACTGGCCCTCGGCGTCCGTCAGCGTCAGTTGATCGAGCACGCGCAGCTTCTCGACCGCCAGCGTCAGCGCCACCGGCGGCCCGCCGCCGCCGCCGTCGGTCTCCAGCCCGTCGAACGCGCCGCTGTCGAGCAGCGGCCCGCGCGCGGCGACCGCGAAACCCTCGCCGTCGCGCGACACCGACACCGCCAGATCGGCCAGCTCGCCCAGCCGCAGGCGCGTGAGATCCAGCGCCTCCAGCGCGCCGTCCGCGCCCAGACGCGCCGAGCCCGCCAGCGACAGGCCCGGCGCCTCCAGCTCCAGCCGCGAGAGCGCGAGCGCGCCGTCGCGCCGCCCTTCGACCCGCGCCTGCGCCGCCGCGCCCGCCGCCTTGCGCCAGCTCAGCGGCGCCGCCGACAGCGCCGCGTCGCGCAGGTCAAGGTCGGCGCTGAAGCGCGTCGCGCCGTCGCGCATCACGTCGATGGCCGCCCGGGCGCCCACCGGCCCGTCGAGCCACGGCGCCGTCTCAACGCCGAACCCGGCGATCTGTTCGGGCGCCAGCGTCGCCGAAACGATGAAGCGGCTCTGCGGCGCGCCGGGCGCCGGATCGAAGGTCTCGGTCCAGTCCAGCCGCAGCGGCGCGCCGTCCAGCGTCACATCGCCCACCGCGCTCAGCTGATCGACGTCCGCCGCCAGCGTCAGCCGCCGCGCGCGCACCGCCCCGCCGATCCCCGGCGCGGTCATCGCCAGATCGGACAGCGTCGCCGCCACATCGACGCCGACCTGCTCCAGCGCCAGATCCTTCAGCAGCGGCAGCGACAGCCGCGCGCGCGCCGTCGCCGACCCCTCCACGCTGCGCGGCGTCAGATCGAGCTTGCCGGGAAAGCCCAGCGGCGGATAGTCGAGCACCTCCAGAATCGCCGCCAGCGGCCCGGCGCCCTGGGCCTCGACCACCGACGTCGAGAGCGGATCGTCGAAGTCCGGCAGCCGGAACACCGAACCTGCAAGGTCCACCGCGCCGCCGCCCGGCGGGCGCACCGATCCGGCGTCGAGCGTCAGCGCGAAACTGTCGCCGGTCACTTCGCCCCAGCCCGCCGCGCCCCCGATCGGCGGCAGCGGGCGGAAATAGTGCGCCTCCACGTCGCGAAACGCGAAGGTGACGCCGAAATCCTCGCCCCCCGGCGTGACGCGCGCAAAGGCGTCCACCCGGTCCACCATCCCCGCCGTGATGTTCTCCGCGATCCACTCCCGCGCGCCCGGCGCGGCGGCGAGCGGCCAGAGCGCGGCGAGGTCGCGCGCCGCCACCGCGCGCCCGGCGGCGGAGACCTCCGCCGTCCAGCCGTCGGCGCCCAGCGACGCGGCGCCGGTGGCGTCCAGCCGCAGCGGCCCGCGCGACAGATGCGCCTCGGCGATCTCGATTCTGAGCGGCGCCATCCGTGCGCGCAGCGTGACCGAGGCGGCGTCGAAGGCGGCGGGCGCGGCGAATACGCCGGGCGGCGCCAGCGTCAGCGCGTCGAGGTCGATCTGCGCGGTCACCGTTTCGATCGCGCCCGCCGCCCCCATGTCCACGTCGATCATCGCGCGGCCCGACAGATCGCCATGGCCGGTGCGCAGCGCGATGCGGCGCAGGTCGTAGGTCTGCGTCGCGGGATCGAGCGCAAAATCGAGCATCCCGCCCTCCAGCGCGATCGCCCCGCCCTGCGCCGTGATCGTTCCCGCCGCCGCGCGCAGCGCGCCGTCGAAGGCGGTCAGCCGCCCGGTCGCGTCGATCTCCACCGCCGCGCGGCCCTGCATCGGCGCGTCGAGCGCCTGCAGCCCCTCCAGATCGGGGAACTGGTCCACCAGATCGCGGGTGGCGACGCCGCTGAAGCTCAGCCGCATCCGCGCGCCGCCGTCGCCGGTGCGCGCGCCCTCGGCCCGCAGATAGGTCGGCCCCAGCGCGCCGCCCGGCAGCGTGACCGACGCGACGGCGCGGAGCGCGCCGCCCTCGCGCGTCACCCGCAGGTCGGCGCGCTCCGCCCGCCAGCGTCTGCCGGAGCTGAAGTCGTCATAGATCAGCCGGGCGTTGGTGAGCGTGATCTCGTCGAGCGCCTCCAGCGGCCCCGGCGCGCCCTGCGCCAGCGCGTCGAGCACCCGCGCCACGCCCTCGGGCGCGGCCTCCTCATCCGCCCCGGCCCCCATGGCGGCCCCTTCGGCGGGCGCGGCGGCGGTCCCTTTCGCGGCCCCGCCGTCAGGCGGGTCGGCCACGGCGGGCGCAGCGGCGCCCACGCCCAGCCGGAACCGCCCCTCAGCGTCGCGCGTCAGCCGCGCGCCGGGGCGCGTCAGCGTGATCGCCGCCGGCCTGATCCTGCCCGCCAGCAGGTCCAGCGGGCGCAGGCTCACCCGCGCCTGGGGCGCCGCGAACGCCAGCCGGCCCTCGGCGTCGCGCAGCCGCAGGCGGGTGAAGCGCAGGCCGGGATGCGG
>Ga0210024_1002878_pt1 | contig 14566 bp, 14 predicted proteins | sample CryGeymeta201525_FD_183988 | JGI IMG/M metagenome (GOLD analysis project Ga0210024, IMG submission 183988) | Groundwater microbial communities from Crystal Geyser aquifers in Utah, USA - Crystal Geyser metaG 2015-25 (SPAdes) (version 2) | ecosystem: Environmental > Aquatic > Deep subsurface >... | reverse complement strand
TAACCTTGAACTGGAAGCTATCAAAAAAGTCAGGGAAAAATACGAAAACCTGCATATCATGATTCCGTATGTCCGTTCACCGAATGAGCTTAAAAAAGTCAGAAATTTAGTTGCCTCAAGCGGCCTTTTTGCCAAATCCTCGTTTAAATTCTGGATGATGGTTGAACTGCCCGTCAACGTAATTTTACTGGAAGATTTTATTAAAGTTGGCCTTGACGGTGTTTCCATCGGCTCAAACGATTTAACGATGCTGTTTGAGGGAACCGATCGGGATAATTCCGAAGTTTCTTCCGCCTTTGACGAAAGATCTCCCGCTATCGCCTGGGCTATCAAACGGATTATTAAAATCTGCGGCAAATACCACATTTCCGTTTCAATTTGCGGCCAGGCACCGAGCGAATATGAAGATTTTGCAGAGAATCTTGTTAAAATGGGAATAACCTCAATTTCAGTAAATCCCGATGCTATTTACAGAATTAAAAATGTTATAGTTAATACCGAATGAATGAGTAAAATCACCAAAATTTGGGCCAGAGAAATATTGGATTCAAGGGCCATCCCCACCATTGAAGTGATGGCCCAGGCCGAAAGCGGTTATGTTGCCGTTTCTTCGGTCCCCTCGGGAGCGTCAACCGGAGCTCACGAAGCGCTAGAACTGAGAGATAATGACAGGGAAAGATTTAACGGACTGGGTGTTTTAAAGGCAGTGGAGAACATCAATCAAATCCTTGGCCCTCAGATTACCGGTCTGGATATTCTTGATCCTTTTGCTATTGATAAAAAATTGATCGATCTTGACGGATCGAAAAACAAAAGCAAATACGGAGCCAATGCCGCTTTGGCTTTGTCGGAGGTCATTATAAAATTAGGTGCCAGCGACAGCAAGCTGACACTTTATTCCTGGATCGGCGAACTGGCCAAAAAAGCAGGCATTAAATCCGATCTGAAAATTCCCGTCCCTCTTTTTAATATGATCAATGGAGGCAGGCACGGAGCGGGGAATTTGGATTTCCAGGAATTTTTCATCATTCCCGCTTCTTCAAAAACTTATTCTCAAGGACTTGAGGCAGGTGTTGAAATATATCATGCCATAGGAACCAATCTGCAAAGAAAGGGCGCAATTCACTCTGTCGGCGATGAGGGAGGCTTTGCTCCAAATCTTTTCACCAACGCCGATGCTTTGGAACTTTTTGTGGAATCCGTCAAGGAAACCAAATACGAAATGGGCAGAGATGTTTTTTTAGGCTTGGATGTCGCTTCCGATTCCTTCTATAAGGATGGCAGCTATCAAATAAGAGACAAATCCTCCCCGCTTGATGACAATGGACTTTTGGAATATTACAAAACTATTAATAACCAATATCATTTGGCGGTTTTGGAAGATCCTTTTTATGAAGACGGCTGGGGAAGCTGGCAAAAATTGACAGCGGAATTTGGGAATCAAATCGCCATTGTCGGGGACGACCTCTTGGCAACAAATTTTAAAAGAGTTCAAAAGGCAATTACTGAAAAAGCTTGTAACACCGTTTTAATAAAGCCTAATCAAATAGGGACAATCTCCGAAACATTATCTGTGATTAAATTGGCTAAAGAAGCAAATTGGAAAGTAATTGTTTCTCACAGATCAGGGGAGACAAATGATAGTTTTATCGCTGACTTTGCGGTCGGGATTGGAGCAGATTATGTAAAGTTCGGAGCTCCGGCAAGGGGAGAGAGGGTTGCTAAATATAATAGGCTTTCTTCAATAGAAAATGAAACTCACTAATTCAAAATTTGTTTGTCTGGTAATCTTAGACGGATGGGGAATAGCCGCACCCGGACCGGGAAATGCCATATCGCAGGCCAATACTATTAATATGAATCGATTCTGGGCTTCCTACCCTCACACCCAGCTTACGGCATCAGGGGAAGCCGTAGGGCTCCCCAGAAGCGAAGCGGGGAATACCGAAACAGGACATTTAAATATCGGCGCAGGCAGAATTGTCTATCAGGATTTAAAAAGAATTAGTATGGCTATTGCCAACGGAACTTTTTTCCAAAATCCTGCGCTTTTGGGAGCAATTGACCACGTAAAGAAAAATTCCTCAAATCTTCACATCATGGGTTTAATTGGCGCTTCAGGAATTCATTCCGACATGGAGCATCTAACTGCTTTACTTGAGCTTGTGGGAAAACAGAGACTAACTAATAATGTTTTTCTGCATCTATTCACCGACGGCAGAGATTCTCCGCCAACGTCAGCTTCCGAATATATCAAAAAAGTCAGAGAAGATATCCAAAGAGAAAAAGTGGGAACTATTGCCTCAATTATGGGCAGGTATTGGGCCATGGACAGAGACAGACGTTGGGAAAGAACAGAGAAAGCCTACAGTGCCCTGACTTTAGGTCAGGGTCAATTAGTTAAAACTCCGGAAGAAGCAATTGAAATGTCATATAAAGACGGAAAGACAGATGAATTTATAGAGCCTTCTTTAATTACCGATCCAAAAGGAACTCCAATTGCAACCATTAAAGAAAACGATGCTGTCATATTTTTTAATTTTAGAATCGATAGGCCAAGACAATTAACCGCTTCGTTCGTTGTCGAAGATTTTTCAAACCAAAGTATATTTTTGGATTTTGATCCTTATTTGGAAAAATACGAAAAAACCCACCTTGTTGAAAGAATTGTTAAAAAGGGGAATGTCTTTGAAAGAGGGCCCAGACTAAATAATCTCTATTTTGTAACCATGACCGAATACAGCCAATCACTTCTTGATGCAGGAACCCATGCCGCCTTTCTTCCGGAACACGTTGATATACCTTTGGGGAAAGTGATATCCGATGCAGGCTTAAAACAAATGCGTATTGCGGAAAGCGAGAAGGAAAGATTTGTAACTTATTATTTTAATGGATTAAGAGAAGAAGCGTTTCCCGGAGAGGAAAGAATAATTATTCCTTCCCAAAAAGTGGCCACATATGATTTAAAACCGGAAATGTCCGCATATGAGATAACAGATACGCTTCTTTCTAAATTAAAAGAGCCTTTGGATTATTCTTTTATTCTGGTTAATTTTGCCAACCCCGATATGCTGGGCCATACCGGAAGCATAGGTCCAACAGTAAAAGCCTGCACCATACTTGATGAATGTTTAGGCAGAATCGCCAATTCAATTCTTTCTCTTAACGGAACACTTCTAATTTCAGGAGACCATGGGAATGCCGAGGAAATGATTGATCCTCAAACAGGACAGATTGATACCGAACATAACGGCAATCCCGTTCCTTTTATTGCCATCTCTAAAGAACTTCTGGGCAGAGCCCAAACTCTGCAATCGGGAATATTGGCAGATATAGCACCAACCGTTCTATCATTATTAGGAATAGAAAAACCCAGCGCAATGACGGAAAGAAGCCTACTTTCTAATCTTTGATTTGAGAAATTCGTAAACAATTGGGGTAATTGAAATTAAAATTATCACGACAACTACGTAGCGGAAATTATTTTTGACAAAAGGCAAATTACCAAAGAAGTAGCCGGTCCAGGTAAAAAGAGAAACCCATAACACTCCCCCTAAAATATTATAAATAATAAAGAATTTGTAAGACATTTTGGCAATTCCGGCCACAAAAGGGACAAAAGTACGGACAATGGGAACAAACCTACCGATAGTTATCGCCTGACCGCCGTATTTATCGTAAAACTTCTGGGTACGAATAAGATACTCCTTCTTAATAAATTTGTGTTCACCCTCAAATACTTTAGGTCCTATAAAATGGCCGACCCAATAATTTATGGTGTCGCCTAAGATAGAGGCAAACAAAAGCAAGATATAAAGTGCAAAGATATTGAGTGAAGAAGAAGCGGCTAAAGCTCCTGCAGCAAATAAAAGGGAATCACCGGGAAGAAATGGCGTTATCACAAATCCCGTTTCCATAAAAATAATCAAAAACAGAAACCCATAAGTTGCCACGCCGTATTGAGATATTACCATCGCCAGATTTTTATCAAGATGGAGAAATATATCGATTATTGTCTTAAAAATTTCTGGCATAGAAGAATTTTAACTTAGAAAGAGTTTGTTTAACAAGAGGAAATAACAAATGTACCACCCGCGAGGTGGTACGAAATTTTACCTTCCAATCTCTTTTCTAAGTTGAGTTATTGTTACAACTCCATCAATTAAAGCGTTAGCCAAATCCTTGGGCGTGTGATGAGCGTGATCATTTAACCTTCTTACCCCCCCATAAAATCTGACAATTCGCCTGCATGATGTGATAAAACAGCAACTACTCCCACCATATCAACCCGCTGAACCTCATTACCATATTTTTCTGCAGCCTCAAGATTTTTCTTTATAAACTTCCTTAGCATACCAGTATTTTAACCATTCAAGTCTAGGTATTCAAGTTTGGAGAACTTACCACCCGCGAGGTGATACGAAAGTCAAATAGTACACCTCCGATGTGTACTATTAAATTAACCTACCGAGGTGGCAATAGTAATCCACTCCCGAGGTGGGATATTCTTTTTTAATTAGTATACCTTCTGACGAGGCCGACGACTTTACCTTGAATGCGGACGTTCTTAACGAAAATAGGAGACATCTTGGCGTTAGCCGGTTCCAGTCTTACCCTGGTTGCTTCTCTAAAAAATCTTTTCAAGGTTGCCATGCCGTTATCTAATAAGGCAACAACTATATCTCCGTTATTCGCGCTTTCCTCCTGTTCAACCACCACATAATCACCGTCTCTGATCTGTTCTTCAATCATCGATTCCCCCCTTACTTGAAGAACGTAGACCCTTTTTTTCTGCGAATAGAAATTGGGGGGAATTGACATGGTTGCATTAGGATCGGTATAGGGTTCAATCGGTGCCCCTGCCGCGATATAACCCAAGATTGGTACACTTACTCCTTGAGGATTAAAATTAATTTCAATATCTTTCAATTCTATGCTTCTTACCTTTCCTCCTTTTCTTTTAATCAGACCTTTGGTTACCAGTGCTTGAAGATGTTCGTGAACTGTTGCTAAAGACGAAACACCTATCGCATCGGCAATTTCTCTTAAGGTAGGAGCACTGCCTTTTGACTGAATATGCTGCTTAATAAAGTCCAAAATCTGTGACTGACGTTTATATATAACTAATGCCATAATTATTTATACGAAGATAGACCGAACTAGTCAACTATATCTTTATAGTACAAATCCAAACATTACCCAAATTATTCCTTTTAACCCACCGAGGTGGCAATAGTAATCCACTCCCGAGGTGGGATATTCTTAGTAAGAATACCACCCGCGAGGTGGAACATTTTCATTCTTTAATTTATACTTCTTTATATATATGATTAAAAAGTTTTTGTTTTTTTTGTTTTCTTGCATCGTTCTTAATTCATTATTCATAATTCCAACTTATGCAGAGGGCGAGTTTAAGACAGATGTTAATGTCACCTATAAAGTTCAGGAAACAGGCATTACCACCGTAACCAACAATATTACTCTTGAGAATCTTTTTACTAATTTATATGCCACTGCCTACACTTTGGTTTTAGACAATATTAAACCTACCAATCTAACGGCTTCTCAATCGGGGATAACTTTACCGTTCCAAGTAAAAACCGAGGGATCAAAAACCAATATTGTTATCTCCTTCCCTGATGCTTTGGTCGGAAAAGGAAACAAAAGATTATTTAGTGTTTCCTACGATGATCCTACCATTGCCCAAAGAACGGGAGAGGTTTGGGAAATATCAATCCCCAGGCTTTCTTCCGACTCCTCATTTTCTTCATATAATTTGTCTTTTTTGGTTCCCAATTCCTTTGGCGATGAAGCCTATCTCTCACCTAATCCGGAAAAAAAGGAGGTTAAAGACGGTTATAAAGTTTACTTATTCAACAAAGAATCTATTTCAAAAACGGGAATTATGGCAGGCTTCGGAAAATTTCAGGTCTTTGCCTTTAACCTTATTTATCATCTTGAAAATCCTTTAGTTAAATCGGCCCTTATCGAAATTGCTCTTCCTCCCGACACATCTCTTCAAAAAGTATATTTTTCGTTAATTGATCCCAAGCCAAGCAATGTAAGAGTTGACGATGACGGTAACTGGCTGGGAACTTTTACGTTGGCGCCTCGCCAACGAGTGGATATTAAAGCAGAGGGATCGGTTCAGATATTCGCAGGGCCAAGACCTTACTTGACCCCGCAGGAATTAGCTTTAGAAAGCAACCTTCTTGCAACAGATTTGTGGCAAGCTTCCGATCCTGTAATTTTAGAACTTGCTCATAAGTATAAAACGCCTAGGGAGATATATAATTTTGTTGTTAATTACCTCTCGTACGATTTTGAAAGGGTAAAGCCAAATGCAGTCAGACTGGGGGCTTTGAAAGCTATTAAAAATCCAAAAAATGCAATCTGTATGGAATTTACCGATTTATTCATTGCAATTGCAAGAGCGGCAAAAATTCCCGCAAGGGAAATAAACGGCTTTGCCTATACCGAAAACCTCAAGATCCAGCCCCTCTCGCTTGTTTCGGATGTTCTTCACTCATGGCCGGAATACTGGGATTCGAATAAAAAAACCTGGATTTCAATTGATCCTACTTGGGGAGCAACAACCGGAGGAATAGATTATTTTAACAAACTTGATCTTAGGCACTTTGCTTTTGTAATTCATGGTGTCGACCCTCAAAAACCGTATCCCCCCGGGTCCTACAAACTTGGTCCAAACCCCCAAAAAGATGTTTTTGTTAACTTTGGCCAATTACCTATCGAAAGAAACCCTAAAATTAAAATTGTCAGTGAAGTTGAAAAATTTATTCCTTTTACCCCGCAAAAAATACTGGTCAGCATAGAAAATGCAGGCGTTGCCGCTTCATATAATTTAACGCCACAGATATTTTTCGATAACCAACTCGTTGAAAGCAAAAATATTCAGGCCCTGCCTCCATATGGAAAGTTCTCATTTGCTCTTAAGGTTCCATTCAGCTTTTTAGGCAGAAATACGCCCAATATCATTAAAATTACGGTCTCTGACGAAAAATTAGAGATTCAAAGTGCAAAGAGCGAAGTAATCATCTATAATCTAGCTTCAATCTTTCTAATTTCTCTGATTACTACCTTAGGTGTCTTACTTAAACTTGGAAAAATCAAAATTCCTATGACTAGACATAATATGATAAAATTTAATAAGAATGAAATCGCTCATTAAGATTTATATCGCCAGCACTCTTTCGCTATACTTAGCCTCGGTGGCATTTAGCGGCATACAGCTTTCAAAAGGAATTAACAGTCTTTTATTGACAGGAGTCGGACTTTCGATTCTTTCTCTTCTCGTCAAACCCCTTATTAATTTACTTCTTCTTCCCCTAAACTTGATCACCTTTGGCCTTTTTCGATGGGTTTCGTCGGCAATTGCCCTTTATCTGGTTACTTTAATCGTTCCCGGTTTTAAAATTATCGGTTTTTCTTTTCTGGGCCTGTCTTCCAAATGGATTGATATTCCATCCGTAAATTTGAGTGGGCTCTTGGCAATCATTGCTTTTTCCTTGGTAATTTCGGTTATTTCCTCTATACTTCATTGGCTTATTTCAAGATGAAAAACATCGTTCTGGCGGTTCAAATGATAACCTCAATTGCTCTGGTTATTCTTATTCTCATCCAATCAAGGGGCTCAGGACTGGGAAGAAGCTTCGGCAGCGGATCCTCCTTTTCCAGGCGGGGTTTTGAAAAACTTCTTTATAAACTGACTTTTGTTACGGCCGGTTTGTTTATTTTAATTTCCCTTATTTCCTTAGTTATTTAACCAATGCGAAACTCCAGGTATATTTTTAGCTTAATTCTGGCTTTTTTGTCTCGTTTTAAATGGATCCTTTTGTTGGGAATTGTTTTTGGAATTCTTTTTTTTTCAAGCCTTAACGTTTTCGCCTCCAATATTTTTCAAAAGGGGAGGGAAAGAATTGGCATGGTAGGAAGATACCGATTGGATAATCTTCCTGATTCAATTTTGGGATACGTAAGTAGCGGTCTAACCAGTATCAATGAAAATGGAGAAGTCAGCCCGGCCATTTCTTCTTCTTGGGAAAATCAAGACGGCGGCAAGACTTGGATTTTTCATATTGGAGATGGTTATACTTGGCAGGATGGGAAAAAAATAACAAGTGGCGATATTCAAATAAACTTTTCGGATGTTTCCGTCGATAAACCCGATCCCAAAACGATTATTTTTAAACTGCAAACGCCTTTTTCTCCGTTCCCTGCAATTTTAGCTAAACCTATCTTTAAAAAGGGTTTCTTGGGAACGGGCGAGCGGAAAGTAAAAAAAGTAACCGTGGCCGGAAATATCGTCGAGCAAATTATTCTTGCCAAACCTAAAGAAAAAGACATGATTTTTAAATTCTACCCCACCGAAGAAAGAGCTAAGCTCGCGTTAAAACTGGGGAAAGTTGATAAATTAATAGATATCTTTAATCCCGAACCGTTTGACGTTTGGAAAACTCTTGACGTACAAAAAAAGATCAATTACGGAAGATTCACGGCGGTTTTTTTTAATTGCGCTAAAGAGAAAAAAACTTCAGATAAGACCTTAAGACAGGTCTTGACCTACACCATTAACAAAAGCAAATTCCCCGAAGAAAGAGCCATTGGTCCCATATCACCTGACTCCTGGGCATATAATCCGCAAGTTAAACCTTACGATTATGATTTGGCAAAAGCTAAAGACATGATGAGGGATCTTTCCAAAGAAGTCTTGAATAATCTTTCTTTAAATATCGCCACCACCCCGGTACTATTAACTGAAGCAGAAGAAATTGCCGGAAACTGGAGAGAACTGGGAATTACGGTCAATGTTCAGGTCACCTCAGGCATCCCGGAGAATTTCGATGCCTTCTTGGCAGTTTTGGACATTCTCCGTGACCCCGATCAATATTCACTTTGGCATTCAAGCCAGGAAGCGACAAACATATCAAATTACAAAAACCCGAGAATCGATAAACTACTCGAGGACGGTAGGACTGTGACAAACGAAAGCGAAAGAAAAAAGATCTACCTTGATTTTCAGAGATTTCTGGTAGAGGACTCTCCCGCAGCTTTTCTCTATCACCCCGCAAGCTACACGATTACAAGAAGGTAAGAGTAACCAATATGGCGCATATTGTTAAATTTTGGACTTGGGATCGACCCAAAGCATCCAGCCCTCAATCCAAGTTCTATTATGCACATCCAAAGTATCGTACCACTTAGGCCTAAACTCTTTATCCGACACCGTCCACATTCCGGGTCTGTCGTTAGACGGATCAACCAAGGTTAGAGCCCGAAGTTTACTGTCGTAATCGGCCGCAATCGAATAATGACCGCCGGCGCTGTCCTTTTCGAAATCGTCCCACCAGTCTAAAACAACAATATTGCCCTTTTTTAGATGAAGTGAAATATCCTTAAATGCAGCATCGTGTTTGTAGTTAACTATCTTAAAAAAACGGCTTAAATAGGCAAGAATCATTTGCTGGGGAGTGCCCCACCAGCTTTTATAAACATATTTGGCAATTTCTTTTTGCGATTTTCTGATTCCGGCTTTAGCTAAAACCATCTGAATCACAGCCGGCCCGCACCACCCGGGTTTTTCCTGAAATCTATGATACTTTTTCCAACCTTTTGTACTTTCATTCATATGTCTATTATATAATTAATCAATGCACTATTTCACACTTGGAATATCGTCTATAGCGGGACTTTTGTTAAATCACGTTTTCACTCACCCACAATCAAAGTTAAATAATAAATTACCACATATTAAAATTAAGGGGGTTCAAATCTGCCCTTATTTAGAAATAAAGCTTAAAACAAAATCGATTAGAGTTCATCACTGGCTGACTTACAGTATTCTTTTGATCATCACCATCAGCTTTGGCGGAAGTATTTTTAACAATGTTATTGCCAATGGCTATTTTATTGGAGCTATCGTTCAGGGTTTAAGCCTTCCTGACTGGAAACACATAATATACAGAAGATAATCCTTCTTGGGGTGGGTGACGAGACTCGAACCCGCGACCTTCTCCTCCACAGGGAGACGCTCTAAACCAGCTGAGCTACACCCACCATATACAGACATATTTTACCAAATAGGGTATACTAAAGCTATGAACGAAAAGAAAAACGTAAGAATGGTTGTAGAAGAAGTAGGAAGCAAAGAGGAAGTTAAACCGGCCGAAGAAGTAGTAAGTGAGAAACCTCAAAAGAGTGAAGAAATAATTAAAGAATCGATTAAATTAGAGGCTAAACATCAAAAAGAATCTTCTTTTAACATTCTCTGGATATTAATTCCAGGAATGCTTCTTCTGGGTCTTTTAATAGGCGGAATATTCGCCTATGTTTTCGGTATCCAAAAAATATCAGATAGCCAAAAATCAAATACTTCTGGAACCCAAAATATTACAGTTGAACCCACAGCGGCCCCAACTTCAAAACCAACAGCCGGTCCCAGCGCAAGTTTAAGTAAGTATAAAATTAAAATTCTTAACGGAAGCGGGATAAAAGGGGAAGCAGGCAAAGTCCAAACTCTAATTGAGGCTGCCGGTTTTACTGTTTTATCAACAGGAAACGCAGCAACTTATGACTACACAAAAACCCAAATAACCCTGAAGACAGGAATCGATCCCGATTTTGTAAGTATTCTGGTTGCAACTTTAAAAAAGAGCTATCAATTAGAAGATCCCAAAACAGTTTCTTCACAAACAAACGATGTTACAGTGACTGTAGGAAGCCTCAAAGCCCTATAGTCTAAAGAGCGGGATAAGCAAAGCTTGACCCTCTCAAAATCAGAATTTTGAGCGGGATAGGGGAGTCGGACCCCTCTATTCAGCTTGGAAAGCTGATGTTAAGCCGATTAACTAATCCCGCCTACGCTAAAGCTTCGGCGGGCAAGCCCGCTTAGCCTAGCTGGTCGGAGTGCCCGGACTCGAACCGGGGACCTCCGCGTCCCAAACGCGGCGCTCTACCAACTGAGCCACACTCCGTCAAAACCCAAGTGCCGAGAAGAGGAGTCGAACCTCCACACCGCTAATGCGGTACAGGCTCTTAAGGCCGGCGCGTCTACCATTCCGCCATCTCGGCTCGCAAGCTATATTATATCATTGAAGATAGAAACGAAACAAAGATAGGGTGGGGATTTAGGGGTCTACTGATATACTCCGGATGAAACTGCGTTCCTATAAAAAACTTATGATCTGCAAGTTCTATGGCTTCAACAAGTTTGCCGTCGGGTGAAGCTCCCGAGAAAATCATTCCTTTCCTTTCAAACTTTTCTTTGTAAGTATTGTTAAACTCATATCTGTGCCTGTGACGTTCATGAATTAAAGTTTTATCTTCATATATTTTAGAAAGTTTTGATCCCTTCTTAAGAACACATGGCCAGGATCCTAAACGAATGGTTCCGCCATATTGATTTTTGGCTAAGTACTGCCTTTGGTTCGGCATGATATGTATAACCGGGTATCTAGTTTTTGGATTAACTTCAATAGAATTCGCTCCTTTAAGGCCTAAGACATTTCTGGCAAATTCGATAACAGCCATTTGCATACCGAAACAAAGTCCAAGGTAAGGGATATTATTTTCCCTTGCATATTTAACTGCCATTATTTTCCCTTCTGTTCCACGGCTACCCCAGCCTTGAGGCACAACAATTCCATCATGTCCTTTTAAGATATTAATTCCGTCCTTCTCAATTTGTTCGCTATCTATCCAAGAAAAAACAATGTTTACGCCGAGCTTCCACGAGGCGTGTTTTAAAGCTTCTACTACAGAAACATACGAATCAATTAAGCTAAAATTTCCGGTTGTAAAATATTTGCCGACAAGAGCAATTTTTAATGTCTTTTTCCAATCGGTTGTTGCACGTTTAACCATCTTCCTCCATACCTCAATCTTTTTGTGCTTTTTAACTTTTAAACCAAGTAGCTTTAAACAAGTTACATCAAGATGTTGATTTTCTTTATTAAAAAGAAGGGGAACCTCATATATAGAATTTAAGTTGGGTGCAGAAAAAATAACCTTAGGTTTCATATTGCAAAATAGGGCAAGTCTTTCCAGCCTTTTTTGATCAATAGGTATTTCTGTTCTTGCAACCATGACATCAGGTTGGATCCCCATTCCATTTAAAATTCTTACACTTGTCTGTGCCGGTTTACTTTTAAGTTCTCCGATGTTTGCCAGAAATGGTAAATAAGTTACGTGGAGGTGAATTACATCATTGGGGTTCTTTAATTTCATTATTCTTGAGGCTTCGTAGAAAATGCCGTTTTGATATTCCCCAACGGTTCCACCAAGTTCAATAATCACAATCTCGGCGTTATGGGTTTTACCTGCCAAATTTATTCTTCTTGTAATTTCATCCGTAACGTGGGGGATTGCCTCAACATCCTCTCCTTCATACTCAAAAGCTCTTTCGCGTCTTATTACCTCCTGATAAATCTGTCCGGTTGTTATGTAATTTTCCCTGCTTAAATTCTCATGCAAAAACCTCTCATAGTGTCCCAAGTCTTCATCTGTTTCTATGCCGTCATCCGTAACAAATACTTCCCCATGTTCCTGAGGCCTGATCGTTCCTGCGTCAACATTTAAGTACATGTCAATTTTAACGTTGGACACTTTATACCCGCGGGACTTAAGAAGAAATGCCAAAGAGGCTGAAGTAACTCCCTTTCCAAGGCCGCTGACAACTCCGCCGGAAACAAAGATGTACTTCATGTGCGCCCAGCAAGACTTGAACTTGCAACTTTCTGTTCCGAAGACAGACGCTCTGTCCAATTGAGCTATGGGCGCTCAATTTACGGTATAATTGACAATTATATCTCAAATGACCGACTACACTCAAACTATTGAAGAAATTAAAAAAGAAATCAGGGGAACCCCTTACCATAAAGGGACGGAGCATCATATCGGAAAGCTTCGAGCAAGACTGGCAAAGATTGAAGATAGATTAATAGATATGTCAACCCACCTTCGCCAAGGCTCCGGTGGGTCTTCGGGCTTCGCCCTTCGAAAAACCGGAGATGCATGCGTAGTTTTAATCGGACCGCCATCGGCAGGAAAATCAACACTTTTAAATAAACTTACCAATGCCCAAAGCAAAGTTGCCGCTTATGCATTTACCACAACCTCGGTTATTCCCGGCATGATGCTTTACAAAGATGCTTATATTCAGATCTTTGATATTCCCGGTCTTCTTGAAGGAGCTTCCAAAGGGAAAGGAAGAGGCAAGGAAGTATTATCTGTCGCCAGAAACTCTGATCTTTTGATAATTATTTCCGACGTTCAGAGAATTAACTACATCGAAAAGATGGAAGAAGAGCTTGAGAAGTCTGGAATCAGAATAAATAAGGTAAGACCTAATGTACTAATTGATGAAAAACCGGCAGGAGGAATAACAATTCATACCAATATAAGGCAGGATTTAAAAGAAGAAACGATTAAAAGCATCGCTTCTGAGATGGGCATTAAAAACGCAGACATTTCCATTAAAGAAAAGATTACAATTGACTCTCTTATAGATTCATTCTCTACAAGCAGGGTCTACATTCCTGCCATATTTGTGGTTAATAAAATCGACACCGTTCACGGTTCACAGTCCACTAATCACTATCTGACCATAAGCGCAGAAAAAGGAATAGGCCTTGAAGATCTAAAAGAAGAAATATGGAATAAATTGAAACTTCTGAGAGTATATCTAGTTCATCCGGATGAAGAACCTAATTTTGAAAGTCCTATCATCATGAAAGAAGGAGATTTGCTTGCAAACGTTGCCGAAAAACTGGGTACAAACTTTAGCGGGAAAAAACTGGCAAAAATATGGGGAAACAGTGCCCGCTTTCCGGGGCAAGAAGTGCCTACCTCAATTAAAGTTAAAGATGAAATGCAGGTCAGATTCCTAACCTGAAACTTGTTTTTTCAAAAAATAAGCCTATAATATTAGAATAATAAAATTATGGGTGAACACGGTCCAATCATTAGTCGGCGGGATTTTTTAAAAGTATCTGGTGCGGGTATTGCCGGTCTTTTTGTTCCCCGTTTGCCAACGAGAAACTCGCTGTCTCCCGAAATAGATTCAACCAACGACCAAACAGTGTCTGCGGTTATGACAGATTCCGCGGTTGCCAACGCAATACGATTATTTGAAGGTAAACCGTACGATTGGAATACAGGAGCGCATTGCTCTTCTTTTGCCGCCAGAGTGGTGAGCCGATTCGGATACCCTTCCGGAGACCTTAATTCAACCGATACTAAAAGGTTTCCCGGAAGCGGGACTACTATGCAACGGGAGTGGTTACGGGAGTTAGATAAGTCACTTTTACTGTTATCCGGACGACAGTTTGGATCTAATGTTCTAATGGAGCAAATGTTAAAGCCCGATTATTGGAAAAATAAGCGTCCGGGGTCATTAGTTTATCTGGCAACTGCCATTTCCCACAACGGATATAACGAGGTCTCGCACGTTGCGGTATTTATCGGGATGAGTAACAATGAACCTTTATTTGCTGAATTTGGACCAAAGATGTTCAATGGACCGCAAACAAAACGTACACTAGATCAACTT
>Ga0210024_1002873_pt1 | contig 14576 bp, 15 predicted proteins | sample CryGeymeta201525_FD_183988 | JGI IMG/M metagenome (GOLD analysis project Ga0210024, IMG submission 183988) | Groundwater microbial communities from Crystal Geyser aquifers in Utah, USA - Crystal Geyser metaG 2015-25 (SPAdes) (version 2) | ecosystem: Environmental > Aquatic > Deep subsurface >... | reverse complement strand
CGGCCAACGTGATGAAACTGCTGGAGGTGGTGCGGGGCGAGAAGACTGCCAAAGATGTGCTGGCCACGGTGATGGCGCTGGCCAAAAAGATCAAGAAAACGGCGGTGGTCTCGGGCGTGTGCGACGGTTTCATCGGCAACCGCATGATCGAGCAATACGGCCGCCAGGCGGGCTTTTTGCTGGACGAAGGCTGCACCCCGGCGCAGGTGGACAAGGCGGTAGAAAAGTTTGGCTTTGCCATGGGCCCCTTCCGCATGGGCGACCTGGCTGGCAACGATATCGGTTGGGCCATCCGCAAGCGCCGCTACGTGGAAAAACCCAACATGAAGTACAGCAAAACCGCCGATCTGCTGTGCGAAAAAGGTCGCTTTGGCCAGAAGACCGGCGCGGGCTGGTACGACTACGTGCCCGGCAAGCGCGACGCCATTCCCAACGCCGAGGTGGTCAAGATGGTGGAAGACCACCGCGCCAGTCTGGGCATCACCCCGCGCAAAATTTCGGACGAAGAGATCGTGCAGCGCCTGGTGTTCAGCCTGGTCAACGAAGCCGCGCACATTCTGGAAGAAGGCATTGCCAACAAGGCCAGCGACATCGATGTGGTGTACATCTTTGGCTACGGTTTTCCGGTCTACCGGGGTGGCCCGCTCAACTACGCTAACGAGATTGGCCTGTTCAACGTGATGCAAGCGATGAAGCGATTTGCGCAGAACCCGCTCGACGATGCCAGTTTCTGGCAGCCCGCGCCGCTGCTGGCGCGGCAGGCGGCAGAAGGCAAAACATTTTGATCAAATCGGTCTCTGGCCCTTATTGAATAAGCGCTTGAAGCTATTAAAAGAGGAATAAACATGACATCCGCAGTAATTGTCTCCACCGCCCGTACCCCTCTGGCCAAAAGCTGTAAGGGCTCTTTCAACATGACGCATGGCGCCACCCTGGGCGGCCATGTGGTGCAGCATGCCATCGCGCGCGCCGGTATCGACGCCGCTGAAGTAGAGGACGTGATCATGGGCTGCGCCTTTCCTGAGGGCGCTACCGGCTCCAACATTGCGCGCCAGATCGCCCTGCGCGCCGGTTGCCCGGTGACGGTCAGCGGCATGACGGTGAATCGCTTTTGCTCGTCGGGCTTGCAAACCATCGCGCTGGCCTCGCAGCGCATCCTCAGCGGTGAGGGCAGCGTCTATGTGGCTGGCGGTGTGGAGAGCATTTCTTGCGTGCAGCAAGAGTGCAACACCCACATGCTGCGCGACCCCGAACTGATGAAGACCAAGCCCGAGGTCTACCTGAGCATGCTGGAAACCGCCGAAATCGTTGCCAAGCGCTACGGCATCACGCGCCAGGCGATGGACGAATTTGGCGCCGCCAGCCAGCAAAAAGCCGCAGCCGCGCTGCAGGCAGGTCTGTTTGCCGCTGAGATTGCGCCGATCACCGTCACCATGGGCGTGGCCGACAAGGTGCTCGGTTTGACCACCAAACAAGTCACCGTCAGCAACGACGAAGGCATTCGCCCAGGCACTACCTATGACGGCATCAAAGACCTGCGCTCAGCCGTGCCTGGCGGCCTGATCACTGCGGGTAACGCCAGCCAGTTTTCTGACGGCGCCGGTGCCGTGGTGGTGATGGACGAGGTGGTGGCGCAGCGCAAAGGCCTGCAGCCGCTGGGTCGCTTTCTGGGTTTTGCCGTGGCCGGTTGCGAGCCGGACGAAATGGGCATTGGCCCGGTGTTTGCCATCCCCAAGGTGCTGGGCCGCCTGGGGCTGAGGGTGGACGACATCGACCTGTGGGAACTTAACGAAGCTTTTGCCGTGCAGGTGATCTATTGCCGCGACCGTCTGGGCATTGACAACGCGCGCTTGAACGTCAACGGCGGTGCCATTGCGGTGGGCCACCCGTACGGTGTGAGCGGCCAGCGCCTGACCGGCCACGCTTTGATTGAAGGCAAGCGCCGTGGCGCCAAGCGCGTGGCGGTCACCATGTGCATCGGTGGCGGCATGGGCGCTTGCGGCGTGTTTGAAGTTTTATAAGACGTTGTGGGACAGACCAAGAGTGACACGAAGTGCACTTTGCTCTGTCCCCAACATTTTGTCGGATGTTGGATGTTCGACGTTGTGGGACAGACCAAGAGTGACACGAAGTGCACTTTGCTCTGTCCCCAACATTTTGTCGGATGTTGGCTGTCCGACCGCGAATCGGTGAATGATCGCGCTTGGTTTACCAGGGCCTGAGATCAATTTCTTGTAGACCGAAAAGTTTGTGCGCCAGTAAGCCACCTGGCTACACCTTGATCGCTTGCGATGCCAGGCGCATGCGCAAGAGCCATTTTTTGCAGCTTGAGTACTTAACTCTGCCTACAATTCTGTCTTTATTAGTCTGGATATTGGATCAATATTGAACACAATCTGGCAAGTCCAAGAGGCTAAAAACCGCTTCAGTGAAATGATCGCGCAAGCCTTGTCCGCAGGCCCGCAAATCATCACGCGCCATGGTCGCCCGGTGGTGCGGGTGATTGCGGCCAGCGGCGTTACCCACACGTCGGTTGCAGGCGGACAACCAGCGCACCAGACGGATGGCTTCGCACAATACCTGCTGGCGATGCCCCGTGCGGACGATCTTCAGCTGCCGGTGAGACATAGCCGCAAGCATTCGGTTCCCCTGGGTGGCTAACCCATGCAGTGGTTGCTGGATTCCTGTGTGTTGTCAGTGCTGACGCGCCAAGCGCCGCAGCCGCAAGTGCGCGATTGGCTTGCTGCCCATGCCGAAGAGTCCGCTCTGTGCATGGTCACCCTGGGTGAAATCCAGTACGGCATTGAACGCCTGGCCGCAGGACGCACGCGCAACAGTTTGCAGCTTTGGTTTGACGGGCTGAGCGGTCAATTTGCCAGCCGCATTTTGGCGACCGATGAACCCGTGTGGCGCGCCTTTGGCCGTTTGAAAGCCTCTGTCGAGGCCGTTGGCCGCCCTCAGGAAGACCTGGATTTGCTTATAGCCGCCGTCGCCACCGTGAATCGATTAACCTTGGTCACCCGCAACGTCAAACATTTTTTTTTGGACACTGGCATTCCCACCCTGAACCCCTGGTTGCCAACCTCTACGCCAGCATCTTCCCCCGTTTTAAACCCTTGACGCATACGTAAATGAACTACCTCTCCACCCGAGGCGACAACAGCCCCAAACATTTTTGCGACATCCTGCTCGAAGGCTTGGCACCGGACGGCGGTCTGTACCTTCCAGACCACTACCCCAAGGTCGACGACGCCACGCTGGCGCGCTGGCGCGATGTCTACCACCAGCAGGGTTACGCCGAACTGGCGTTTGAGGTGCTGTCGCTCTACATTGATGACATCCCTGCTGCAGATTTAAGATCGCTTTGCAGCAAAACCTACACCGCCGAGGTGTTTGGCACCGGCGAGATCGTGCCGCTGCGCCACCTGGAAAACGGTATCTGGCTGGAGGCCTTGTCCAACGGCCCCACGTTGGCCTTCAAAGACATGGCCATGCAGCTGCTGGGCAACCTGTTTGAATACGAGCTGGCACGCCGGGGCGAACAACTCAACATTCTGGGCGCCACCAGTGGCGACACCGGCAGCGCGGCCGAATACGCCATGCGCGGCAAACAGGGCGTGCGCGTGTTCATGACCAGCCCGTCTGGCCGCATGAGCCCGTTCCAGCAGGCGCAAATGTTCAGTCTGATGGACGACAACATTTTCAATATTGCGGTGGATGGCGTGTTTGACGACTGCCAGGACATGGTCAAGGCCGTCAGCAACGACCTCGATTTCAAGCGCAAGTACAAGATCGGCACGGTCAATTCCATCAATTGGGCGCGGCTGCTGGCGCAGGTGGTCTATTACTTTGCCGGCTACTTCCAGGCCACGGAACTGGCCCCCACGCTCCCCGCTTCGCGTGCTTCGCTGCCCCCCGAGGGGGCTGATTCGCCTTGGGGCGGCCCGGCGGCGAATCGCACAATGCCGAAGGTGAGCTTCACCGTGCCCAGCGGCAACTTTGGCAACATCTGCGCCGGTCACGTGGCGCGCATGATGGGCTTGCCCATCGCGCGCTTGGTGGTGGCGACCAATGAAAACGATGTGCTCGACGAGTTTTTCAAAACCGGCGTTTACCGCGTGCGCGGCAGCGCTGACACCTTTGAAACGTCCAGTCCTTCGATGGACATCTCCAAAGCCAGCAACTTTGAGCGCTTTGTCTTTGACTTGCTGGGCCGTGACGCGGCGCTGACCAAGGCCTACTTTGGCGATGCGCTCAGCCGTGTCGGTTTCTTTGATCTGGAAGCTCACCCGGCTTTCAGCCAGGCCGCCCGGCGCTTTGGTTTTGACAGCGGCAAAAGCACCCATGCCGACCGCCTGGCGACCATCAAGGACGTGTGGGATCGCCACGCCATGATGATCGACACGCACACGGCCGATGCCGTCAAGGTGGCGCGTGAAAACCAGAAAGACGGCGTACCGATGATCGTGCTGGAAACCGCGCTGCCGATCAAATTTGCCGCGACGATTGTTGAAGCTACCGGCCGCGAGCCCGATCGCCCGGCCAAGTTTGTCGGCATCGAAGCCTTGCCCAAACGCGTGGTGCCGATGCGCGCCGACGTGCAGGCCATCAAGGACTTCATTGTCAAGCATTGTGATTAAATTAGCCTCCAGCCCATATAAAAAAAGCGCGAACAGCTATATTAAAGAGAGTAAATTGCTATGAAAGTTGTTGGCTTTGCCGGGTTCTCCGGTGCGGGTAAAACGACGCTGGTCGAGCGCTTGATCGAGACGCTCAAACTGCACGGCTTGCGCGTGTCGGTGGTGAAGCACGCGCACCACAAGTTCGACATCGACCACCCCGGCAAAGACACCTACCGTCATCGCGAAGCGGGTGCCTTTGAGGTGGTAGTGGCCTCTGACAACCGGCTGGCGCTGATGCGTGAGTTCGAAGTGGCCCGCCGCCCGACGGTGCACCAGTTGCTGGCCGAGCTGTACGACGGTGTCGACTGGGTGCTGGTCGAAGGTTTCAAGGACTCTGACCTGCAGAAGATCGAGGTCTGGCGCGCCAGCGCCGATAAGCCCGCCCGCTACGCCGACGACGACTTTATTGTGGCCGTGGCCACCGATTCGCCCGACCAGTTGCCCACGCCGACCGGCCTGCCGCTGCTCGACCTCAACGACCCCGAAGCGGTGGTTGCGTGGCTGCGGTCGCAAGGCACGCGCTTTGACTACAACGCCGACAATTACCTTTGACCATGACCGCTGAAAAACCACCCCGCCCAGCCCTCAAGCCGCTCGACGATGCGCTGGCCGAACTGCTGGGTTTTGCCCAGCCCTTGACCGGCACCGAGCAAGTCGCCACCTTCGACGCCGACGGCCGGGTTTTGGCGCAAGATGTGAGCTCCGCCCTGCAGGTGCCGCCACAAGACAACAGCTCCATGGACGGCTACGCCGTGCGCTGCGCTGATTTGGCCTCGGGCTGGGTGGCGCTGCCCGTGTCGCAGCGTATTCCGGCCGGCAGCGCGGGCGATGAACTGGCAGAAAAATCGGTGGCGCGCATTTTTACTGGCGCACCTATTCCTGACGGGGCTGACGCGGTGGTGATGCAGGAAGACTGCGACGTGCAGGCCGACGGCATGGTGCGCATCAAGGCTGCGCCCAAACCCGGCCAGTGGATTCGCCGCGCCGGGGAAGATGTCACCCAGGGTGCGGTGGTGCTTGCAAAAGGAGAGCGGCTTACGCCCGCAGCACTGGGGCTGGCAGCCAGTATTGGCCTGAGTCAGGTGCGCGTGATGCGCCGCCCCAAAGTGGCGCTGTTTTCCACCGGGGACGAGCTGGTGATGCCCGGTGAGGCGGCGCCAGAAGACATGAAACCCGGGGCCATCTACAACTCCAATCGCTTCTTTTTGAAAGCCTTGCTGACCCGCCTGGGCTGTGCGGTGAGCGACCTTGGCATCGTGCCCGATAACCGCGCCGCCACCATTCAAGCGCTGCGTGGTGCGGCGCAAAGTCACGACCTGATTTTGACCAGCGGCGGCGTCTCGGTGGGCGAAGAAGACCACATCAAACCCGCCGTGCAAAGCCTGGGCCATCTGGACTTGTGGCAGATTGCCATCAAGCCCGGCAAGCCGTTTGCCTACGGTTGGGTCGGGGCGGACGCACCGGTGACAACAGGAATGGCTGCGACCGAGGCCGCGATCAGTGCAGTGGAAGGGGCATCGGGCGCGCATTTCGTCGGCCTGCCGGGCAACCCGGTGTCGAGCTTTGTGACCTTTTTGCTGCTGGTGCGCCCGTTTGTGCTGAAGCTGCTGGGCTGCACCAAATGTGCTCCATGTTCTGTAGCTTCTTGCGCAGACTTTACCTGGGCCAGAGCCGATAAACGCCGAGAATTTTTGCGGGTGCGGCGCAACGCGGGTGGCTCCCTGGAACTGTTCCCCAACCAAAGCTCCGGCGTATTGACCTCTGCCGTGTGGGGTGACGGCCTGGTCGACAACCCGCCGGGCCAAACGATTGCGCCCGGTGACACGGTACGTTTCATATCTTTTGCGGAGCTCTTGGCATGAAAGTCACCATCAAGTATTTCGCCGGTATCCGCGAAGCCATTGGCTCGGGCCAGGAACAGCGCGACACCACTGCAGCCACGCTGGGGGCGTTGCGCGACGAGCTGATTGGCCTGGGCGGCCCTTATGCGGACAGCTTGGCGCGTGGCAAAGCGGTGCGTCTGGCGCTCAACCAGGTCATGACCCATGAATCTGCTGCGTTGGTTGAAGGCGCGGAAGTGGCTTTTTTTCCGCCGGTGACGGGTGGCTAAGATGCCTTTAAAGTTATAGCTGATTGCGCTTTATCTATAAGGGCTAGATGCCTATTTATTATGAAAAAAACAGTCCGGGTCACGATTCAGACAGCAGACTTCAATGTCGCCGATGAAATAGCCGCTTTGCGCGCGCAAGACCCGCGCGTGGGCGCAGTGTGTAGTTTCATTGGCACGGTGCGCGACCACACCCAGGGCGAGCCCGGCAAGATCAGCAGCATGGAACTGGAGCATTACCCCGGCATGACCGAAGCGTCGATCGAAGCGATGATCGACGAGGCCTTCAAGCGTTTTGATATTTATGCGGCGCGCGTCATCCACCGCGTCGGTCTGCTGCAGCCGCTGGACCAGATCGTGCTGGTGGTGGTGACCTCGGCACACCGGGGTGAGAGCTTTCAGGCCTGCGAATTCTTGATGGACTACCTCAAAACGCAGGCCCCGTTCTGGAAGAAAGAGCAAACGCCTAAGGGTGCCAAATGGGTTGATGCCCGCTCAAGCGACGACGCGGCGTTGGCCAAGTGGGGCATCACGGCGCGCAACGGCTGAGCGCTTGATTTGCTCCCAAAACCGCATGCGCATGACCCAGTCGCCGCGCCGGGTTTGATATGAAGCGGTGGCAATATGAAAAGGCAAATCAATTTGAATCGCCCCACACATCACACCCGTCAAGACCGCCGCGTCGATAATGTAAAAAACGTTTAACAAAGCACATCGGAGCAACGCATGGCAGGTACACCAAACATTTTTCCAGACGCACCAGTCGACGTGGTGATCATGGCCGCTGGCAAAGGCACGCGCATGAAAAGCCGGCTGCCCAAAGTGCTGCACCGCCTGGCCGGACGCGCGCTGGTGCAGCATGTGGTAGACACCGCGGCTGAATTGCACGCCCGCCAGGTGACCGTCATCACCGGCCATGGTGCTACAGAAGTAGAAGCTTCTCTCTCTGGTAATACAAGGGCTAGAGGCCAATTTGACTTGAATTTTGTGCGCCAGGAGCCGCAGCTTGGCACGGGTCACGCGGTGCAACAAACCGTGCCGGTGTTGCGCGACGACGGCATCGTGGTGGTGCTCTCGGGCGACGTGCCGCTGACGCAAGCCGACACCTTGACGCAACTCATCACCGCCTGTGCGGGCGACAAACTGGCGCTGCTGACCATCGACTTTGCCAACCCCACGGGTTATGGGCGCATCGTGCGCGCGGGTGACAAAGTGCAGGCCATCGTCGAGCAAAAAGATGCCGCGCCTGAGCAGCTCAAAATCACCGAGGTCTACAGCGGCATCATGGCCGTGCCCGCCGCGCAGCTGAAAAAATGGCTGGCACGGCTGGACAACAAGAATGCCCAGGGCGAGTTTTACCTGACCGATGTCGTGAAATTGGCGGTGTTGGATGGCGTGCCGGTGGTGGCGCACAAAACCCGGGACGCGGTGCAGGTCGCCGGGGTTAACAGCCCCGTGCAACTGGCCGAGCTGGAGCGCGCCTACCAGCAGCGGGTGGCGCTGCAACTCATGGAGCAGGGCGTGCGCCTGGCCGATCCGGCGCGACTGGACGTGCGTGGCAGCTTGAGCTGTGGCATGGATGTGTCGATTGACGTGAACTGCGTGTTTGAAGGCCAGGTCAGTCTGGGCGAAGGTGTACACATTGGCCCCAATTGCTTCATCAAAAATGTCAGCATTGCCGCGGGCGCGGTGATTCACCCCTTTACCCACATCGAAGGCGGCGCACCCGGCAGCAAAGATGCCATCGAGGTCGGGCCGGGTGCGCTGATTGGCCCGTTTGCCCGCCTGCGCCCGGGGGCCAAATTGGGCGCTGAGGTGCACATTGGCAACTTTGTCGAGGTCAAAAACTCCACCCTGGCCAAAGGGGCCAAGGCCAACCACCTGGCGTATCTGGGCGATGCCACGGTGGGAGAGCGTGTGAACTACGGCGCGGGCAGCATCACCGCCAATTACGACGGGGCAAACAAGCACCGCACCATCATCGAGGCAGACGTGCACATTGGCAGCAACTGCGTGCTGATTGCGCCGCTGACCATTGGTGCGGGGGGCACCGTGGGCGGCGGCTCCACACTCACCAAAGACGCGCCGCCGCAGGCGCTGACAGTGGCCCGTGCACGCCAGGTAAGCATTGCCAATTGGAAACGGCCAGCCAAGAAGTGAATAGGGTCATGTTTTTGGTGCGATGTGTGGGTTTGCTCGCTTATTGAAGACAGGTAAAAAATGACCGACACGTCTTCTGATCAGCGTGCGTTGGCGCAGTTGCAGCGCCAGCTTGATGCCGCGCGCGTCGAGTTGCAGGACTTCACCTACACCGTGTCGCACGACCTGCGCGCACCACTGCGCCACATCAACGCGTTTGCTCAGGTGATTGCCGAAGACTGGCCCGACATGCCTGCCGAGGTCGCTGGGCACTTGGCCACGATTCAGAAGTCAGCGCAGTTGCTGTCAACTCAGCTGGAAGGCTTGACGATGCTCTCTCGGCTGGGGCTTCAGCCCATGACTGTGCAGGCGGTGGACGTGGGCGCGCTGGCGCAAGAGGTGGCTGCAGAAGTGGCGGCCAAGTACCCGCAGCAGCCGGTGCAATGGCAGCTTGCTGCCGATGTGCCGCCGGTGCTGGCCGATGCGGCCCTGCTGCGCCAGGTGCTGGTGCAGGTGTTGGACAACGCCGTCAAATTCAGCCGGGGACGGGCGTTGGCGCAGGTGGGACTGACCTGGCAGGCGCTAGAGGGTGGGCGCTGTCAGATCACGATTCGCGACCACGGCATCGGCTTTGCGCCCGAGCAGACACAGGGGCTGTTCAAGGTGTTTGGCAAGCTGCACCCGGCGCGCGAGTTCCCTGGTCTAGGCCTCGGTTTGGTGGCCAGCAGCAAGATGATGGAACGGATGGGCGGCACGATCCGTATTGAAGGTGTGGTGGGTGAGGGGTGCTGTGTCACGGTCAATTTGCTGCAGTCGAGTGTTATGCCGAAACCCAAGATCGGTAGCGTCAATCAACGCGCTTGAGGTTGTTAGTGGCATGTATGGCGACTGTTGTTGCCAAAGGACAATTTGGACTAAACTATGTACAACATTGTTTTACATCGGACTTGTCATGCAAGTTGAAATTGTTCTTCGCAAATTTGGCAACAGTACGGGGGCGGTTTTTCCTCCGGCTGTGCTGCGTGACCTTAGCCTGAAGGCTGGCGCTTGCATGACGATGGATACCACTTCGGATGGGAAAATCATGCTCTCGCCAAAGCGGCGTTACAGCCTTTCAGAGTTGATGGCCCAGTGCGACTTGGCTGCGGCTCCTGCTGCTGATCTGCTTGGCTGGGATGCTGCGAAACCTGTTGGGCAAGAGGCTTTTTGATGGCTGTTTTTGATCGCGGCGACATTGTTCACCTAAGTCTTGAGCCTGTGGTTGGGCGCGAGATGAAAGGTGAGCGGTGGTACGCGCTGGTGTTGACCACCAAGCAGTTCAATGTGTTGGGTGATGTCCTGGTGGCGCCGATCACGCAAGGTGGTGAGTATTCGCGCTATGCAGGCTTTGCTGTCTCGCTCATGAACACGGGATGCAAAACGCAGGGTGTGGCCTTGGTCAACAAGTGCCGGATGATGGACTTGGTTTCCAGAAGTGCAAAGAAGGTTGAACGCGCTCCGCAAGAAGTCATTGACGACGCGCTTGGGAGATTAGCGGCACTTTTGGAATAAATCGCGTCTTTTTTTATGGCGTTGCCGGCAGCGGCAAGCTCGCGCCAAACTTGCTGCGCTTGAGGCTGAAAAAACTTTTGACGTTGCGCACATTCGCATCCGTGGTGAACAGGCGTTGGGTTAGCGCCAGGTAGGCGGGCATGTCGGCGGCGTGCACGACCAGGCAGAAGTCGGGCCCGGGCGAGACGCGGTAACACTGCTGAACGGCATCCTCATTGGCCACCTTTTTTTCAAACGCTTCCAGCGCAGTTTGGTCTTGCCGATCCAGCGTGATCTCGACCACCGCGTACAGGCCGTGGCCGATGACGCTGGCGAGCTTGTCCACGCTCAGAATGGCAATCTCGCGCTCGATCAGCCCGGCTTCCTTGAGGCGGTTGACCCGGCGCAGGCAGGTGGGGGGCGACACATGCACCCGCTCGGCCAGCGCCTGGTTGGTCAAAGAAGCATCGGTTTGCAACAGGCGCAGCAAGTGCAGGTCGGTGGTGTCGAGGGCAAGTGAACTCATGGCTCAATGATGCGAATAAATAAATAAATGAATGAAAGGTGCGCTCGTAGGGCGGACTTGAGTCCGCCATGGTCGACTGAAGTCGACCCTACGATGTGCGCCGCCGCACCCACCACGGCCACAGCAGGTTCAGCGCCAGGCCTGAAAGCACCAACGCGGCGGCACCCAGTTTCCACAGCGGCAAAGGCTCGCCCAGCCACCAGGCCGAGCTGGCCATGCCAAACACTGGCACCAGCAAGGCCATCGGTGTGATGGTGGCGGCGCTGTAGCGTGCCAGCAGCCAGCCCCAGGCGGCGTAGCCAAAAATTGAATTGCCCCAGGCCTGCCACGCCACCGCCGCCCATGCACCCAAGCCAGCGCCCTGCACCCCCGCAGCCAGTGCGTCCCAACCTTCCACCCACAGCGATAAAACAAACAGCGGCGGCACGGCAAACAGGCTTGACCACACCACGTACGCCACCATGTTGATACGCCCGGCGGCACGGCACACCAGGTTGCCACCGGCCCATGACAAAGCAGCCAGCAAGATCAGCCCCAGGCCCAGCAGCGTGGTGCTGCCGTCGGTATGCGCCACGATCACGCCCAGGCCGCTGGCCCCCAGCGCCAGCGCGATCCACTGCACGCGCTGCAAGCCTTCACCGGCCAGCGCCATCGCCAGCCCAATGGTGAAAAACACCTGCACCTGAATCACCAGCGAGGCCAGGCCGGGCGAGATGTGCCCGTTCATGGCGACAAACAGCAGGCCAAACTGCCCCACGCCAATCAGCAACCCGTAGCCCGCCAGGTTGCGCCAGGGCACCGCCGGGCGTTTCAGAAAAAACACCATGGGCAGCACCACCACGGCAAAACGAAGCGTGGCAAACAGCAGCGGCGGCATCTGACCCAGCGCCAGTTTGATGACGACAAAGTTGCTGCCCCACACCGCCACCACGGCCAAAGCCAGTAAAAAGTGCCGCAGAGAAATTGATGTTTTCATTCGTAATATGTATATTTTTGAAATTTACTTCAAACATTAAAAATTATTGACATGTTATTTCATTTTATGAATCAAAAAGACAACTAATTTTTCTTTTTGCCCTCTACGATGCACACCATTCATCAATGGAGCAAGCTTTATGTGTGGCATCGTCGGCGCAGTATCCAATCAAAACATCGTTCCCATCCTGGTCCAGGGCCTGTCCAGGCTGGAGTACCGCGGCTACGACTCGTGCGGCGTGGCGGTGTACGCCAACGGCCTGCAGCGCGCCCGCAGTACCTCGCGCGTGTCGGAGCTGATGGAACAGATCAGCACCACGCACTTGGGCGGCACGACCGGCATCGCCCACACGCGCTGGGCCACACACGGCGCACCGGCGGTGCACAACGCGCACCCGCATTTCAGCCACGGCCCGGGGGCAGACGCCTATAGCAAACCCGGCGAGAAATCGGAAGGCGGCCCGTCAAGGCCGGGCCGCGTGGCGTTGGTGCACAACGGCATCATTGAAAACCATGACCAACTGCGCGCCGCCTTGCAAGCCAAAGGCTACGTATTTCAAAGCCAAACCGACACCGAAGTCATTGCGCATTTGATCGACAGCCTGTACGACGGCGATTTGTTTGAAGCCGTCAAAGCGGCGATCGGTTCACTGCGCGGCGCTTACGCCATTGCGGTGTTTTGTAAGGACGAGCCGCAGCGCCTGATTGGCGCGCGTGCCGGTTCACCATTGATTTTGGGCGTAGGCGCAGACGGCCAGTCGCATTACCTGGCCAGCGATGCCATGGCGCTGGCGGGCGTTACCGACCAAATTGTTTACCTGGAAGAGGGTGACGTGGCCGACATCCAGCTCGGCAAATACTGGCTGGTCGACAAAGCCTTCAAGCCGCTTACCCCCGCCCAGCGTCCGGTCAAAACCGTGCACGCGCACAGCGGCGCGGCGGAACTTGGCCCCTACCGCCATTACATGCAAAAAGAAATTTTTGAGCAGCCACGCGCCATTGCCGACACCTTGCAGGGCGTGGACAGCATCGTGCCGGAGCTGTTTGACGGCGCCAACGCCAGCGCCGCACGCGTCTTCAAGGACATTGACTCGGTGCTGATCCTGGCCTGCGGCACCAGCTACTACAGCGGCTGCACCGCCAAATACTGGCTGGAGAGCATCGCCAAAATCCCGACGCAGGTGGAAGTGGCCAGCGAATACCGCTACCGCGACTCGGTGCCCAATGCGCGCACGCTCATCGTCACCATCACCCAAAGCGGCGAAACCGCCGACACGCTGGCCGCCCTGCGCCACGCGCAAAACCTGGGCATGACGCACACGCTGACCATTTGCAACGTGGCCACCAGCGCCATGGTGCGTGAATGCGAACTGGCCTACATCACCCGCGCCGGGGTCGAGATTGGCGTGGCCAGCACCAAAGCCTTCACGGCGCAATTGGCCGGGTTGTTTTTGTTGACGCTGGCGCTGGCACAGTCACGCGGCTTGCTGAGTGAGGCCGAAGAAGCGCGCCACATCAGCGCCATGCGCCATTTGCCCGCCGCCCTGCAAGCGGTGCTGGCGCTGGAGCCGCAGCTCATCGCCTGGGCACAAGACTTTGCGCCCAAGGAAAACGCGCTGTTTTTAGGCCGCGGCCTGCATTACCCGATTGCGCTCGAAGGCGCGTTGAAGCTGAAAGAAATCAGCTACATCCATGCCGAAGCCTACCCTGCTGGGGAACTCAAACACGGCCCGCTGGCGCTGGTGACTTCTGCCATGCCGGTGGTCACCGTCGCGCCCAACGACACGTTGCTGGAAAAGCTTAAAAGCAACATGCACGAGGTGCGCGCCCGCGGCGGCGTGCTGTATGTGCTGGCCGATGCCGACAGCCACATCGAGAGCAGCGACGATGTGCACGTGATCCGCATGCCCGAGCACTACGGTGAACTCTCGCCGATGCTGCACGTGGTGCCGCTGCAGCTGCTGGCCTACCACACCGCCTGCGCGCGCGGCACCGACGTGGACAAACCACGCAACCTGGCCAAGAGCGTGACGGTGGAGTAAGTCAGCCCATGGTCATCAGTTGCGCGTTGCCGCCCGCTGCTGCCGTGTTGATGCTGATGCTTTGCTCGTGCATCAGGGCGCTGAGGTCGTAGTGCGCGCCCGCGGCCAGTTGCGCTGTGGTCAGGTTCTCGATGCGCGCGATGGCGCCGGTGCGCTGCGCCACGCGCGGGTTCAACGCTTGCAATTCGTCGGCATCGCCTTCAAACAGCATGCAGCTCCAGGTGTCGTCCGCCAGCACCGCATCGCTTGGGCGCACGCTCACTCTGGCCTGCACCTCGGTTGGTAAAGCCTCCAGCAAGCGCGTCATGGCACCACTGCCCAGTGCTGCCGGGCTCAGCCAACAGGTATTGCCGCTAGCCAGCGTGGCCGCCAGCTGGTGTACCAATCCGAGCGTGGTTTTGGCGCAGGCCCACACGGTGCCGCGTGGCAGCAGCTGGTAGCGGTTGGACTCGCCGGTGGGGCCGGGCAGGGTGAAGACCTGGCCGAGCACGCTGGCTGACAAATAGGCTTGGGCTGCCTGCGCGGCCAGCGCGGCTTGCCCCGGGTGTTGCCAGACTTCCAGCGCAGAAATTGAC
>Ga0210024_1002857_pt1 | contig 14621 bp, 19 predicted proteins | sample CryGeymeta201525_FD_183988 | JGI IMG/M metagenome (GOLD analysis project Ga0210024, IMG submission 183988) | Groundwater microbial communities from Crystal Geyser aquifers in Utah, USA - Crystal Geyser metaG 2015-25 (SPAdes) (version 2) | ecosystem: Environmental > Aquatic > Deep subsurface >... | reverse complement strand
TTCTTAACCATGATTAGAAGGATTACAGGATTACCACGATTGGACTCGTAAAAATCATGGTAATCCTTCAATCAAGTAAATCATGGTTAAGACACCGCCTGCTGATGGAACACTTCGCTGAAATGTACGTGGAAACAACAAAATGAAATTTGCAGAAAACCATCCACGAATGATAACCACGAATACTCGAATGCCCGCCCGTATTCGTTTATTCGTGACCCTATTCGTGGATGGTACTTCCCCCAACCTCAAAGGGAAACCAAAAATGATTCATCCAATCTCTTGTCAAAAATGCAACAGTCCTTCCCCCTCTTGGGGGAAGTTAGAAGGGGGTTCTCATGGCGCATGACCAAGCCTATCACCTAGCACAAAGCAAAATTGAACAAGCGCGGCGCTCGAAAGCAACAGAACTTGATTTCAGTCAAATGGGACTTACCGAATTACCAGAAACCCTGGGGCAACTCACACAGTTGCAGTCGTTGGTTCTTTCCCACAACCAACTTAACGAACTTCCAGAGTGGCTTGGAAAACTCACTCTGTTGCACACTTTGAATGTTGGCGGAAATCGACTAACGACGCTACCAAAATGGATATACAATCTAAATCGATTGCATACGCTGTCCCTTTATGCTAATCGGTTGGTTGAGATTCCTAAAGAAATCCAAAAACTTTCAACTCTTAAGAGCCTGAACTTATTCAATAATAATCTTCAAGCCTTTCCTGAACACATCATTAATCTAAGGTCAATCACGGATTTGACCATTGGGGGCAACAATTTCTCGGAACTTCCAAACACAATGATGTCTTTCTCAAAAATGGAGAGTTTGCGAATTGGTTCTGCAGACACAGGCAATCCACTTGGTAAAATACCAGAGTTCATCCGAACTTTCAAATCACTCAAGTTGTTATGGGCTGATGGGTGCAATCTATTTCACATACCTGATTGGCTTAGCGAACTCACTGAACTGAGATATTTAAGTTTTAGTACCAACCATATCACTAATGTACCACCTGCCATCACTGAACTAGAGCATTTAGAAGAACTAAACCTTAATAACAACCCCCTCAATCCCGAACTTGCCGAAGCGTACTCTCAAGGGCTGGAATCAGTCAAAGCCTATCTGCGTGCCAAAGCCGAATCACAAATCACTCTCAATGAAGCCAAACTCATCCTCATCGGCGAAGGTGAAGTAGGCAAAACCTGCTTGCTAGACTCCTTGCTCGACAAACCCTTTCAACCCCACGACTCCACCCACGGCATAGAAATTCAATCCTTCAACGTCACCACCGAAACCCAAACCTCCATCACCCTCAACGCCTGGGACTTTGGCGGACAGCGGGTGTACCGACCCACGCACCAGTTATTCTTCAGCGCCCCCGCCGTCTATCTCGTCGTCTGGAAACCGCGCGAAGGTTCGCAGGCAGGACAGGTCAAGGAATGGATTCAACTCGTCAAGCGCCGCGAGCCGAGCGCGAAGATTCTCGTCGTCGCCACACACGGCGGACCGCAGCAGCGTCAGCCCGATATTGACCGTCAGGAACTGTGGGACTTGTTCGGCAAAGAAACCGTCGTGGACTTTTTCTTTGTCGAAAGCAAGCCCGACGAGCAGGGCAATCGCAAAGGCATTGATGAACTCAAACGCGCTATTGCCCAGGTCGCCGCGAGCCTGCCCGAAGTCGGTCGCTCTGTGCCGAAGAGTTTTGCCGATGTCCATCAAGCCCTGAGCGGAGGCCTGAGCGTAGCGTTAGCGGAGACGAAGACCGCAGTCGAAGGGCAAGACAAGGGCTCGCCGTATCTGCCTTTGCGTGAAGTCCTCGACATCTGCCGCGCCCACAAAATGGATGATGAGATCGCGCGGCTCTTCATCACCATCTCGCACCGCCTCGGTCATCTCACGCATTACGAAAACGACCCGACCCTGCGCGACATCGTCATCCTCCGTCCCGACTGGCTCGCCACCGCCATGAGTTATGTGCTCGATGATGAAGCGACGCGCGCCGCGCACGGCTTGGTCAAATTCTCGCGCCTCGCTCAACTATGGGATGACAAAAACCGCGCGGACGATTCCCGCTACCCAGCGACTCTCCACCCGATTTTTCTCCGCCTGATGGAACGCTTCGATCTTTCCTACCGTGTGGCTGATCTTACATCCCGAAGCGACTCTGACCCGATCAGTCTCATCGGTCAACTCGTTCCCGATATCCGCCCGCAGAATATTTCCGACGCGTGGAAAACCTCTCCCGCGTCTGGCGACATCCAGCAGACTCAAATTTGTCACATCGTAGACGCGGGCAACGGTCAATCTGCCAGCGCGGAAGGATTGTTCTACCAGTTGATCGTCCGCCTGCATAAATATTCCCTCGGTCGCGCCGATTACAACGCCAGCGTCCACTGGCAGCGCGGGCTGGTGCTGGAGGATGAATACAAAAGCCGCGCGTTCCTTGAACACGTGGGCAACGACGTCCGCATTACCGTCCGCTCGCCGTACCCCGAAGGCTTGCTCGGCATGTTGACTCGTGAAGTGAAATTCCTCGTCGAAAGTTTTTGGGAAGGCTTGCGTTGTGACGTGATGGTTCCGTGTATTGAGCCTTGCGGAAAGCACACGCCTGGTACGGGTCTGTTTGAAGTTGAAAAATTGATGAACAGCAAGCGTAAGAACAGGAATGAATTTCCGTGTCCCGTTTGCGATGAATGGCAAAACATTGACTCGCTTCTTCGCAACGCACCCGCCGCCGCGCAACAAATCTCGTTGGTTGATTTGCAATTTGAGTTCGCCGCCATCAAAGACAAACTGGATGAAGTCAACGTCACCTCGCGCCGCATTCTCTCCCAAGTGGACAAAACCTACACCGACCTCCTGCAAGTCCTCACCGACGAAGCCAAAGAAGGTCCGCGCCTGTTCAGTTTCTTCCCCGTTGACCGCAGCGCATTCAATCCCAAAACCTGGATTCGTGAAAAGTTCCGCCTCGTCTTGTGGTGTGAACATTCGCGCCTGCCGCTCCCCGTTTTGAACAATGGCGACATGAAGAAAGGCGTCTACGACCTCGAACTGGAGCGGGAATGGTTCAAGAAAGCCAGCCCCTATCTGAAACTCCTGACAGGAACTTTAGGTATGGTGCTCCCCGTCGCCTCCTCCGCCGTCAAACTCGCGCTGGATGAAACCGCCTACAAACTCATCGAAGAACAACTCGACTTCGGCAAATCCATCATTGACGCAACTCTCGGCGAAACCGCCAAGATCAGTGACTCCCTCGGCGCAGCGGATTCCACTCATCTCGAACACGGCGTCGCCCTCCGCTCTGACGGCTCAACCCTGCGCGAACTCCACGCCCTGCTCAAAGCCAAAGACCCTGGCTTCGGCGGTCTTGTCCGCGTGATGAACAAACGTCAGGAGTTCCTTTGGGTACATGAGAAGTTTGCTGGTGAGTATTAGCAGCGGTGATATAATCGTCATACGTTTTTCAGTTCGATAGGAGTATCGTATGGACGCAGTAACCGTTTCCCCCAAATATCAAGTTGTTATTCCCCTGAAGGTGCGCGAGAGAATGCGCGTCAAACCTGGACAAAAAATGCACGTCATTGCCTACGACAATATGGTTGTCTTTATTCCTGTCCGCCCCATCAAGCAAGCACGCGGATCGTTGAAGGGCATTGACACAAGAATCGAACGCGACGAAGAGGATCGCGTATGAACATCGTCGACTCTTCGGGCTGGTTGGAATATTTCGCAGAGGGCAGCAATGCCAATTTTTTTGCCCCCGCCATTGAAGACACAAAAAATTGCTTGTGCCTGTGATCTGTCTTTACGAAGTCTTCAAGAAGTTGCTCCAGCAAAGCGGACTCAACGAAGCGCAAATTCACGTCAGCGACAAAGGATCGGCTTCGCGCCCAGTCCCGGCACGGAGGTGGAGCCGATGTGCTGGATGTCCACGAAGTGACCGCGGAGCGCGTCCGCCAGACGCGCTTTTTCCTGCTCGAACAAAACAGGCCAGTTGGGGTTATATGGAGCAATGAAGACTTTCATGATTGGATGGAGAGTCTAACATAAAAAAACGGACGAAGTTTCCTCCGTCCGGTCAATGAAACATCAGCCCTCAACAAACCGGTTTTATAACTTTTCCCATTCGGCGCGGCTGACGTTTGCCTGCCGCAGGATGCGCGCCAGTAGTTCCTTGCTGATTTCACTTTGATGTGGATTCGGAAGAATGAGTCGTATTTCACCCTTGACCAGAAACTCGTGCTTCCCACCCGCGTAGGGGCCTTCAAAACCAGCCTGCCGAAGCGCCTTGACCAAATCCTTTCGTTTGACTGGCCCAAATGAAGGCATGATTACGCCTCGGCAGGTATAAGTTGAATTCCTGCCACGGCCGGCAGTTTATGTCCCATACGCAGGCCGAGCACAAGCCAGTCCTCCAGGCCGCTTTGCAGTTCCTCTCGACAGGCTTCCAGATTTTCCGCTTGCGCCCAAACACCCTTGAAACCTGGGATTTCACCATAATACTGTCCGTCTTCAAGGATTTCGTATTTTGCCAGGCGCATTGCGTTTTGGATGTAGGTAATTAACATGGAACACCTCTTTGCCAATTATATCCCATTGCCAATGAAGAAAAACGGACGAAGTTTCCTCCGTCCGTTTGTCTATCTTGCCCACCCGCGCTGAAGGTGGTTGGTTGCAAGCGTTGGTCAGGTTTAATCCCTTAACATTTTGAGAATATGTCTCGCCAGAGGCTCCTTAATTTCCCTGTGACGAGGAACGGGCTGGGATATTTTCGTCCTCGGGTTCTGATACCAGTCGTGCTTCGCCCCATGGCGAACTAATACACATCCCATCTTCTCTAACTCGCGCATCAAATCCGTTCGTTTCATGCCATTTCCAGTTCGGCAAGCCTTCGGACGTAAGGGATACTTTCACTGGTAAGTTCCTGGTGGACATCTCTCAGATTCTCTTCCAATTCTGCCATCGTTTCGCCTTGGGTCCAGTAGTCCGGGAATTCTTCCAGATATCCAAGCCACATGTTCTCATCTTGCCAGTAGATGTACTTTATTGCATTCATGGTCTTATTCCTTTCCCAACTTTGTTCTTAACGCCTCGGCTGGGATCGTGTGTGTCAATCATGGGTTCGCCTTTATCGGTTGTGACATCCAATTTTGCCATAGCGCTCTTGGAATACTTCCCGCTTTGTTTCTTCCAAATCGGCCATTAATTGTTCTTCGCTCAAACCGCGCTTTTCCACTTCCGTTCCAAACTCGCGTGTAAATTTCTCGAATACGATCATTCGCTGTGTATCGGTGGCAGTAACAATTCTTTGTTCGCTGCTAAATTGTTTTCTCATTTCGAACTCCGTTGCTCCAACTATACAACTGTTTCGGTTAATTTGCAACTTGCAAAAACGGACGAAGTTACCTCCGTCCGTCTGTCTACCTGTGTACTTGTGTGCCTGTTTACTACCTCCGCCCGCGATCCCCGCCGCGTCCCCCGCGGTCACGGTCCCCGCCGCGTCCCCCGCCGCCGGGACGCGGGCCGCGTCCGCCGCTGTCTTTTTCGCGGGCCTCTTCAGCCGTCCAGCCTTCGAGCACGGCCTGGCGTGACAGGCGGATCTTGCCCATCGGGTCAATGTTCGTCACCATCACGGTGATCTCGTCTCCCATGTTGACCACATCTTCCACCTTGTTGACGCGCTCACTGTCGAGTTGCGAGATGTGGACGAGGCCATCCACGCCGGGCAGGATTTCCACGAACGCGCCGAAGTCCGCGATGCGGACGACCTTGCCCGTGTAGATGTTGCCGATCAATGCGTTTTCGCCGAGGGCCTCCACGCGTTCCTGCGCGATCTTGCCGCCCTCTGCATTGGTGGTGGCGATGTAGACCGTGCCGTCTTCCTGCACGTCCACCTTGGTGCCCGTCTCTTCCTGCAGGGCGCGAATGTTCTTGCCGCCCGGGCCGATCAGCGCGCCGATCTTCTCCACCGGGATCTTCACGGTGATGATGCGCGGCGCGTGCGGTTTGAGTTCCGCGCGCGGCTGGGCAAGCACTTCCAGCATCTTGCCGAGGATGGTGAGCCGCGCGGTGTGCGCCTGTTCGAGCGCCTCTTTCATCATCTGCGCGCTCAAGCCGGTGATCTTGATGTCCATTTGCAGGGCGGTGATGCCCTTGCTCGTGCCAGCCACTTTGAAGTCCATGTCGCCGAGGTGATCCTCGGTGCCTTGAATGTCGGTCAGGATTTTGTAGCGGCCCGAATTATCTGTGATGAGTCCCATCGCCACGCCTGCCACGGGAGCCTTGATCGGCACACCCGCGTCCATCAACGCCAGCGTCGAACCGCAGACGGAGGCCATCGAGGACGATCCGTTGGACGCCAGGACTTCGGAGACGACGCGCAGGGTGTACGGGAACGACTCTGCCGCGGGGATGACGGGTTCGAGCGCGCGTTCTGCCAGCGCCCCGTGCCCGACCTCGCGGCGGCTCTGGCCTCGAAGAGGCTTGACCTCGCCCGTAGAGAAGGGCGGGAAGTTGTAGTGGTGCATGTAGCGTTTGGTGGCGTCGGGACCCAGGTTATCGAGTTCCTGCGCCTCGCCGAGTGTGCCGAGCGTGGCGAGCGAGAGAACTTGCGTCTCGCCGCGGGTGAACAGGCCAGAACCGTGGGCGCGCGGCGAAATGTCAACTTCACACCAGATCGGGCGAATCTCGGTCGGGGCGCGGCCGTCGGGACGTTTGCCCAGGCTCAGGATGCGCTCGCGGACGATGCTCCCTTCCGCCTGGTCAAATGCCTCTCGGACAGAGGCCAGCGACGGGTAGTCCGCCGCGGACGCGCCTGCGGGTACGGTGCAAATTTCGGCGACAACTGTGTCTTTGAGGGTGGTCATCCCGCCGTAGAAATCGTTCTTGGTCAGGGGCTTGTCGAGCAGGTCTTTCATCGGGCCGCTGACGCGCTCGAGGACTTTCTTTTGCAGGTCGGCATCAGGCACGAAAAGGGTGGGTTCGCGCTTGGGCTTGCCCACTTCGGCCTGCATCTTGAGTTGAACTTCCACCAGCGGCTGGATGGCCTTGTGACCGAAATCCAGCGCGGCGGCCATGATGTCTTCGGGGACTTCGTTCGCGCCGCACTCCACCATCAGGATCGCGTCCTTGGTGCCAGCCAGCCGAAGGTCCAGGTCGGAGGCGTCTATTTCCTTGAAGGTCGGGTTGACGATGAACTCGCCATTGACGCGTCCCACGCGCACCGCGCCCACGGGTCCGCCCCACGGGATGTCCGAGATCATGATCGCGGCCGAGGCGGCGTTGATCGCCAGCACGTCCAGCGGATTTTCGCCGTCCGCGGACAGCGATAACATCATCACCTGCACCTCGTTCCGCATCCCGTGTTGGAACAGCGGGCGCAGGGGACGGTCGGTGAGGCGCGCGGTCAGGATGGCGTCGGTGCCGGGGCGTCCCTCACGTCGGAAGAACGAGCCGGGGATCTTGCCGCCCGCGTACAGCCGTTCTTCGAATTCCACCTGGAGTGGGAAAAAGTCAATGCCTTCGCGTACGCCGCCCATGGTGGCGGCCGCGAAGACGAGCGTGTCGTTGAGCGCGATGGTCACCGCGCCGCCCGCCTGGGCGGCCAGTTTACCGGTCTCGAACGTGACGGTGCGCGACCCAACGGTGGTTGAGTAACGTTTTATTTCTGGTTTCATTTTGTCTCCTGTAGGGCGAAATTAATTTCGCCGCACTACATTTCCGCCTGGGTCAGGGACTGAAGAGCGGCGGCAATCCATTTATTCCCACGTAGTGACGACTTCAGTCGTCGTGATTTGCCATCACTATTCAATTCCTGACGAGCGGTTTAAAAAGACCCTAAAGGCCAACGAGACCTTTAGGGTCTAACGACTTCCTTACTTGCGGCGGAGGTTCAGGCGTTCTGTCACTTCCAGGTAACGCGGATACCCCACCTTACGCAGGTAGGCCAGCAATCTGCGGCGCTGGCCGACCATCTGGAGCAGGCCGCGGCGGCAAGATTCATCGTGCTTGTTCGCGCGCAGGTGCTCGGTCAGTTGGGTGATGCGGTTGGTCAGGATCGCGATCTGGACTTCGGGCGAACCCGTGTCGGTCGCGTGGCGATGAAAATCCTCAATCGCCTTGGTCTTAACTTCCTTATCGAGCGGCATGACGTGTGCTTATCCTTTCTTTAGTATTATGCAGGTCTCCGTGCCTACAGCCCAAGTCCCGCGTGCTTTTTGCGGGGAAACCGTTTGGCAGGACCAGTCACGAGCGGGGATTATACCAGAACCCAGGCTTCTTGGAGAACCTGGGTTCTGCCGCGGCGCGATCATAATCGGCGAAACACATTGGCGATTGAAATCGCACCAACGCCTGCAAAGCCGACCTTCGTCGGCTAGACAATCCACGAAGGCGTTGCACTGAGCCTGTCGAAGTGTGGACTTTGCAGTTGTAGTGGCGACTTGAGTCGCCCCGAATCGGAGATCCCATGTCCCTTCTCTCTCCCGCCTATTGGTTTCTCGGCTACCTGCTCGGCTCGCTTCCCTTCGCCCTGTGGATCACGCGCCTCGTCAAAGGCATTGACGTGCGCGACGGCGGATCGGGTCACGTGACCACCACCAACACGATTCGACAGGCGGGATGGATGGCGGGCGCGGCCGTCTTCGTGCTGGACTTCGGGAAGGGATTCCTGGCCGTCTGGCTGGCGCTTCACGCGGGACTACCGGCCTGGTCCGTCGGACTGACGGGCGCGCTGGCGGTCGCGGGCCACTGCTGGCCCGTCTTCGCCCAGTTTCGCGGCGGGATGGGCCTGGCGACGATGGGCGGAGGCCTGGCGGTTGTCTCGCCGCTGGGCTTTCTGGTTGCGCTCGGAACGCTGATCGCGCTGGTGCTGATCATCCGCCACTCCGCGCGAGCAAGCGTCTTTACAGGTTTGGCGGTCCCGGTCGTGTTTTGGCTGGTCGGCCTGCGCGGCACGGAGTTGTGGATCGCGGCGGCCTGTGGGCTGGTGATCGCCGTCCGCTTTACGATAGACTGGAATCGCAAATATCGCGAGTTGTGGCTGGATCGCGAGAAGAAGTTATAATCGCCAAAACTTTTCTAGCTACCTGACAGTTTCAAGATGCCGGTGGTCGAGTAGCCCCAAGTGCCCTTCTTGGGGCGTATCGAGACCACATTTGCGGGTGTTTGCCGGTACGTTGGTCTCGATACAGCGGAAGAGCATCGCCTACTCGACCAACGGGGTGCTTTTTAAACAAAGTGTCAGGTGGCTAAAAACTTTTCACAAGGAATCAATATGCGCCCAGATTGGGACTCGTACTTTATGAAGATCGCCTACGCCGTCTCCGAGCGGAGCACCTGCGACCGCGCCTTCGTGGGCGCTGTGCTGGTGTTGGAAAAACGCATCCTGACCACTGGCTTCAACGGTTCGCCTGCGGGACAGGAACACTGCGACGAGGCAGGCCATCTCATGGTGGACGGCCACTGCGTGCGGACGATCCACGCGGAGACGAACGCCATCATCCAGGCCGCCTTGCACGGCGTCTCGACCAGGGGCTCCACGTGTTACGTCACGCACCTGCCGTGCATCAACTGCACGAAGGTGTTGATCAACGCCGGCATCACGCGCATCGTCTACGGGGACGCGTACCGCACGGACAAGAATGCCCTCAGTTTCCTGAAAGCCGCGCATATTGAGCTCGTTCACATTGAATTCAATTCTACTGGAGTCGGGCGCTTACAGCCCTGATATTGGGTTGCCAAAAACTTTGGAAAGGGAATACAATAACGATATGAAAACTTTGAAAGCTCCCTTACTGGTTGTAGAAGATACCCCTGACACCCTCCAAATGGTGGATCTCGCGCTGACCTTTAAAGGGTATCGTGTCGTCACAGCCCGCAATGGCCAGGAAGCGCTGGACGCCATTAAAAAAGAACACCCGGCGCTCATCATCACCGATATTTTGATGTCTCGTATGGATGGGTTCAGCCTTGTCCACAGATTGCGCATCAATCCCAAAACGCGTGGGATCCCGGTTGTGTTTCTCTCGGCTACCTACGTCGCCCCCGAAGATAAGCAGTTTGCCGCCGCCATTGGCGTGACCCGTTTCATCGAAAAACCGATCGTGCTCGAGGAATTACTGCGGACAGTTTCGGATCTTTTGTCCCGCGGCACGCTTGCCGACAGTAAACCGCTGGATACGCGGAAGTTTTACGATGGATATCGCATGCGCCTGGAGACGAAACTGAAACAAAAAGTTACCCAGATCTCGCGGACCGAGTCCATGCTGGACACCCTGACGGAGGAGGAAAAACAATCTTTCCGCGCTTCCCTCCAGGCGACGATCGAAGAACGGGACGAGATCCAACTCCTGCTGGATCAAATCCGCAAGGTGTTGGATGAGGAGAAAAATCCGCGATAGCTGTATTTCAGGGCAGGGGGTTGATTGTGAAATCGTAATAACGCGTGTCTTCCTGATCCTTGGGAAATCCCGAAGCAATGGAGATGGTATTTGGGCTGCCCACCTGCCCGATGAGCAGTTCTCCTTCACGGAAAAAAATGAAGCGGTCCGCGGAACCCCAGCGCAGGCTGTAGGGTGTGATGGATTCTGTCAGCAGGAACGGTGCAATTCCAATCCCGGCTGTCAGAAGGAAAACAGGATGGGCGTTCGAGAAGGTGACCAATTTGGAATCTGGCGACCAGTTCCACGGAACGAGGAAGGGCGCTCCCTCATACGATGCGATGATCGTGTCGGCGGTGGAGGCTTCGATCACATGCAGGTTGAATGAAGTAGCAACATGATCTACATAGGCGACTTTTAATCCGTCGGGGGAAATGATGGGCGGCATCAGCCCTTCGTATTCCGCCAATTGCGCTGAAAAATTTCCCTCGGCGGAGACAAACAGATATTTGCTCTTTCCGCCATTGTCATTTGGGATGACGGTGTAGAAACCCGTCCCGTTCGATAGCCATACCACTTGAGGGATGGTATCTTCAATAGTGGAAATGACAGGATAGGAAAGCGCGGTGACCAGTCCGCTTCCGTCCGCGTGGATCACTTTGATGCTGGTCAGGGAGGAAAGCGCCAGTAAATTCCCATCGGTTGAGAAGGTGATGGTCCCGCCATCCTGGGTAAGCAGCGCCTGCGGGGTTGGCGCATCTGCATTGACGCGATGCAGATCCCTGGATTGGATAATGGGCTTTTCTCCTCCCCAGACGGTGGTGAAATAAATCCAGTGTGTACTTGGTTGAAATTCAAATTGACCGAGGAACAGGGTCAGTCCCGCACCGCGCTCGGGCAGGATGGGGGTTGCGTATGAGACTACATCCACGAGCAGGCGCGCGGATGAACCGTCCGCGTTGACCGCCCAGGGCGTTTGCCCGCGCTGGTAGGCGATAACCGTGCCGTCGTCGGAGAGTTTGATTTGCGCCGCGTCGCCATCGTTGGTGAGTTGGCGGGCGGGCGCGGACCCATCCCAGAATCAGATATTCCCGTTGAGGATATATGTCACCGTGATGCCCAGGTTTGGCGCGGGGTCGGTTGTCTCAGCAGGCGCGGCGGATGGATTTGCGTCCGGCGTTGCGGAGGCAAGTTCCGCGGGCGGCGTGCCGGCGGCGATGGGCCGGCTGACGCAGGCGCCAGCCAGGAACAGGATGATAAGAACCAGAAGGCGCGGGTTTATTTTCATTGGCATTGCGAAGTCTCAGTAGATGAAGATTTGCGCTTGTAGTGACGACTTTAGTCGTTTTTTCAGGCAGACGACTGAAGTCGTCACTACGAAATTTTCATCTACTGAGTCTCGATTATCGTAAAATATAGCACAGGTTTGGCATCCAGACTTCCGAAGTCTCGGAGACTTCGGAAGTCTGGACGGATTAGAACCATGGCGAATTTCCCCGCGACCCTTTTGAATTTTCTCCGGCAAGCCGAACGCGTCACCGCGTTGACCGGCGCGGGCGTCTCGCAGGAATCGGGTCTCCGCACCTTCCGCGACGCGCAGACGGGACTGTGGTCGCAGTACAAGCCCGAAGATTTGGCCTCCCCCGAGGCGTTCGCGCGTGCCCCGAAGCTGGTCTGGGACTGGTATGCCATGCGCCGCGAAAAAGTACGCGCCGTGGAGCCGAACCCGGGTCACTTCGCGCTGGCGGAGATGGGACATCGCGTCCCGCGCTTTACCCTCATTACACAAAATGTGGATGGGTTGCATCGCAAGGCCTTCCAAACCCTAAAGGTCTCCGAGACCTTTAGGGTTTGGAAGGAGTCGCCCATCATCGAACTGCACGGAAATATCCAGCGCGTGCGCTGTTCGGAGTGTGGGATGGTTGCCGACGCGTGGGAGGAGAACGACGATGTCCCGCGTTGCGCCGGGTGCGGGGGAATGCTCCGGCCAGACGTGGTCTGGTTTGGCGAGTCCCTCCCGAGGTCCGCGCTGGAGGCGGCAGTGGAGGCGGCGCGCGGCTGTCAGGTGTTCCTGTCCATCGGCACGTCGGGATTGGTCCAGCCTGCCGCGGCGCTGGCGTTTGCCGCGCACAACAAGGGAGCGGCCGTCGTCGAGGTCAATCTCGAAGCGACGCCGCTCACAGAAAAGGCAGATTTTTTCTTGCAGGGAAAATCGGGGGAAGTGTTGCCGGAATTGGTGAAGGCCGCGTGGGGATAATGGAACTACCACTACAGATGCTCGATTTCCTCGATGAGATACGGCAGGTTGGGCTGGGTGAACGAAAGGTTGGGCGCGGGCAGGCGATGATGTTTGATGTCAGGAGAAACGTGTTTGTGGTGCGGATGGGTGGCCGCCAGGGCAGGATCGTCTGGGTGGGCCTGCGAATCGTACCAGTACAACTTCTCGCTGCCGCGCCAGACCTCGTAACCATAGCGTTCCAGAATCAGCGGCCCGGTGTCAAAAGTCAGGCGTTCCTTGACAACCAGGCGATAGCCCTTAAGGAAACTGCTCTCGCCGGTTACAGTGACCATGCGCGCGCCACGACGAGCCATTACCAGCGTCGAGGATACAATCGCCGGAAATTGCTGCGGCAGGCTGTAGATAAATTCTTCGTAATCACGCAGAGACTGGAAGGGGTTCACGGCGCGCCGCCCGTTCGATCACTTTAGAAAGCGTCGTGCGTTCTCTCAAAGCCGCCATGAGATCCTGGTACTGCTTGCGACGGCGCAGCCAGATCTCATAAGCGCCAGCCCAGTCGCCCCAGTCCAGTACCCAGGCGTCGTCTGCTGGTTCCTCGCCGTTGATATAAGATTCGTAGAATGTTTCAGACAGCACACCGTATTTGCGCTCGTAAGTAAGCAGGTCTTCTTCGAGCGCATGGATGTCACGTAGAATTTCATCGAGTGTCATCGCGTGATTTCCTTTCAGGCAAAAACCACAAGCAGTCAACATCTTACCATACGCATCGGGCAATCACAAGGACATGAGTCGCAAATTCTCCCATCTGGCGCTGGCGTTTGCCGCGAAAAACAAGGGAGCGGCCGTTGTTGAAGTGAATCTCGAACCGACACCGCTTACAGAGAAGGCGGATTTCTTCTTGCAGGGAAAATCGGGGGAAGTGTTGCCGGGGTTGGTGAAGGCTACGTGGTAGGTCGGATTGGCAAGAACAGGATTAGCGTGCCGAAGCAGGCTAGGGGCATAAGTGATATTCTGTATATTAGCGATGTGACGATGGTAACTGTTTTTTTTTCTATACTTGACATAAATTGAAGTGTGAAGTACCTTGTGGGGTAGGAGCCACAAACGCATGTCTCCTGCGTGTATTTCTATTTGTGTTATGAGCTGTTGCGTGAAATGGTATAAGACCCGTATACCACATGCGCAACGCCTTGAAAGGAGCTTTAAATGCGCTCTCAACTGAAGATTATTGTAATAACCTTTGTCATTGCTGTAATGACAGCATATTTGGCATCAGACAGCAGTTTCTTTACCCCTGGGTTGGCGGGTGTTTGGGGGATTATCGCTTGTGTCGGACTTTTACAGTCAGTGAAAGATCAAGAGCAAAAACCCATCCTGAACATATCAAATAGTTTACAAGTGATGTTGGCAATTTTTTTAATTGTGGCGACTGCCGTAAGCACAACATGGAATGCGCTCGGGCAAAGGGACATGACGCAGGGAGGCTATCTATTATTTACCTTGTTCGCATATGAAAGGGGATTTACTTGGTACTTACGCCGGCTTTTATCGTTCTTCCATTTACAACCCAAAAATGTTCCATAAATATTTCTGGTTCTGACCATTTTCCAGGTTCTAATTCACGCCTCCCAGTCGCCGAAGCGTTCCGCCAGGGTGGTGATGCGTTCGCGCTGGACCGCCGCCAAAATCCCGAGGATCAGGAGAACGAGTCCCGTCCCGCCGATGATCAATACCGGGGAAAGGCCTTTTAGTTTGCTGTACAACACCGTGACGGAGGCGATCACCGCGAACGCAATCGGCGCGATGACCAGGCTCCGCGAACGCGCCACGATGCCGTATCCCAGCACCACAATGGACTGGACGAACAGGACAATGAAATAGGCTCTCTGGGAGTTGCCGTGATTCGGTACACGGATTACGCGGATTTGACGGATTTGCACGGATTTTTCTATTAAAAAATCCGTGTTCATCCCTTTTGTCCGTGAAATCCGTGTACAAAAGGTT
>Ga0210024_1002855_pt1 | contig 14623 bp, 12 predicted proteins | sample CryGeymeta201525_FD_183988 | JGI IMG/M metagenome (GOLD analysis project Ga0210024, IMG submission 183988) | Groundwater microbial communities from Crystal Geyser aquifers in Utah, USA - Crystal Geyser metaG 2015-25 (SPAdes) (version 2) | ecosystem: Environmental > Aquatic > Deep subsurface >... | reverse complement strand
ATTGCGCCTGAAAGGCAAAGGCCCTGTTTCTGGCGGCAGCCATTGATTCTATGTTAAAAGCCTTCCCGATATTATCTGAAATCTTTTTCCCCATACGGTTTTCCCCCCTGCTCTCACTTGTCCAGAAGATATCTTGAAGCTTATCAAAGATGGCTCCGTTATACAAATCAGAGGTCAGGCCCTGGGGTTCCTGCTCCCTAACCGTGGTCCGGGACGGGCTTTGTCCATACGCTCATGAAAGAAATATTTTGTCGCCCCCGCTAATGAAAATCCTCCTCCGGCTCTACACTCTACGAGGTCGAGGATTTCCCTCCCCCCGCGCGGGGGAAGGTTGGGGGTGGGGGGTGTATTTTCACGGTAAATGGCTCAAGACGCCAAGTCCTTATCATATTAACAAAAGCTGCAATACATAAGCGGCTGGAAAGAAGACTCTCCCCGATTTATCGAGAAAATACAATTGTCCCTTGCCGCCAGCTTGTTAATGGGGGAAGATCAAGAAAAATCAGATCTGGAAAAGGAGATAAAACTGTAAAAATGAAGGGCGTCCCCCTTCTTATCAATCCATGGATATATGATTTCGCGGCCCATGACCTGTGGGCTAAGCCCCTGGGTCTTTTGACCATAGCATCGGCGCTGCGAAGCAGGGCTTTTTCGGTTCGCGTCATAGACTGCATGGATATGCATCATCCCTCAATAGAAAAAGACGAAGTCTTAAGACTGAAAAAAGGGCCGTACGGTACAGGGAAATTTCGCAAAGAAGCGATAACAAAACCCACCGCGCTTTCCCATGTAAGGAGGCGTTACAGCAGATACGGAATAAGCATGGAGGCATTTCTGGCTGATCTTTCATCTGTTGAGACGCCTTCGGTAATCATAGTAACATCGCTCATGACCTACTGGTATCCCGGAGTTGCGGAGGCAATCAGGGCGGCACGCTCGGTTCATCCCCATGTCCCGGTCATCCTGGGGGGGATATATGCCAGGCTCTGTCCGGAGCATGCAAAGGCTTTTGCAGTACCTGATCTGGTCTGGGACGGTTCGGATGAGACCAGCTTTATCGAGGCCTTTATCAAGAAACAGGGATTTCTTCCCCAACCGACATCGGAAGATTTGGCGCCCCACCCTTACCCTGCCTTTGATCTCCTTCACGGCCTGGATTACGTCTGTATCCGGACTTCAAGCGGTTGTCCCTTTGACTGCCGTTACTGCGCAAGCCGTTTCCTGAATCCGTCCTTTTCGCGCAGGGCTTCGGAGGAAGTCTTAAGGGAGATCCTCTACTGGAGCGAAGAATACGGCATAAAGGATTTCGCCTTCTATGATGACGCCCTTCTCCCGGGCGGAGATGGCGCCGTGGAAGATCTTCTGAGAGGAATCATGCGTCTAGAAAAGGACCTCCGTTTTCACACCCCCAACGCCCTTCATGCAACGCGGATTACTCCACGCCTGGCGCATCTCCTTTTTGAAGCAGGATTCAAGACAATAAGACTCGGGCTTGAGACGGCTGACTTTTCTCTGCGGATGAAGCTTGACCACAAGCTTAAGGAAGGGGAGTTTGAAAACGCGGTTGAGGCCCTATTTAAAGCGGGATTCAGGGCAGATGATATAGGGGCCTACGTGCTTGCCGGTCTTCCCGATCAGTCGCCGGAGGATGTCTATAACACTCTTTACTTTCTTGATAGCGTGGGGATAATGCCCTTTATAGCCGAATACTCACCCATACCGCATACGGCGCTATGGGAGAGAGCGGTCGCAGTCTCCAGATACGATATATTACGAGAACCCCTCTATCACAACAACACACTCCTTCCATGCTGGAGTGAGCCGCAGCGTGCCGATTATGTAGGGATAAGAAGGGCTGCTCAGGCCGTAAGGGACAAGGTGCGATGCTCGAATCATGGTGAGGGGCACAGATTCTCCGCTTAGAAAACAGGCTGGATTCCCCTTAAAGATGGAACTATCTCAATAAAATGGAGGAACACGTGGGCAAACCCAAAAATGCTTTTGAAATATATAAACTTCTTGAAAAATCCAACTGTGGAGAATGCGGTGAGAAGACCTGCCTTGCATTTGCAGGGGCGGTACTCAGGGAAAGGCGAAAGGCATCCGAATGCCCCAGGCTTGACCCTCAGACGGCTAAGATGCTCGATGATAAAGACCCCAACGAAAAGGGCACTGAGGGGGAAGGAATATCATATCTGGAGACGCTGAAATCCGCCATATCCGGAATTGATCTTGCCGTGGCGGCTAAAAGGATCAAGGCGCAATACGCGGCAGGAAGGCTCACCATCAAGGTCATGGGAAAAGATTTCAGCGTTGATCAAAAAGGCAATCTTTTCTCTGAGATCCATATTAACCCCTGGATCGCGGTACCCTTCCTCAATCACCTTTTGAATGGAAGAGGGACAGAGCCGACGGGGGACTGGGTGTCCTTCAGGGAGCTCAAGGAAGGCCGTGAGCGCTATCCTCTTTTCAGCAAAAGGTGCGAGCAAGCCCTTAAGCAGGTTGCGGACGTATATACGGATCTCTTCGACGATATGGTGCATCTCTTCGGCGGCAGGAAGGTGGAGCCTCAATTTCGATCGGACATATCGGTTGTGCTGCATCCGCTTCCTCTTGTGCCGATGATGGTCTGCTACTGGCTGCCGGATGAGGAGATGGCGTCATCCATAAACGTTTTTTTTGATAAGACCGCCGACGAGAACCTGGACATTGATTCCGTCTTCGATCTTGGGGTCGGATTTGCCCGCATGGCCAGGGCAATCGGTATAAGACACGGCTTTGCAGCTAACGGTTGACAAAGGATTCTGATTCGTTCTAATTAACCCTCATGCCTTGAAAGCAGCACAAGTAAGAATGAAAATGCCGCATGTGATTCCGGACTTGATCTGGAATCCATGTGTAAAAGACTGGATACCGGCCTACACCGGTATGATGATGTATTTTCATATAAAAGCATAATCAAAAGCGAAGCATCCTTACGAGATGATCAAGATCGGTATGATATGGCGAAGGGGAGGGAATTAATCTGTAACGACTCAAGCATAAAGGAGTAAGTCCATGGGCAGGAAAAGGACACTCGGCTTCAAATTGATCGCAGGATTCTCAGTGGTAGCGGTTGTCACCCTGGCTCTCGGCGCTTTCGGCTATTTCCAATCCGCCAAAGGTGAAAGGGCCATAAGGGAAATAGGCCAGGAAAGACTGCCATCCCTGGACAGCCTCCTTTTCATAAGTTCTTCCGCAGAAAGCATTAACGCATCCTTAAGAATCCTTGCTATTCCGGGGCTTGCACAGGATGTTCGTAAGGAGCAGTACACCTCATTGAAATCCGGTATGGAAAAGGCAGACCAGGGCATAAGTAAATATGAAGGGCTTCCAAAGACTGCTGAAGAAAAAGCCGCATGGACTGAGTTTAAGGCTGCATGGCTTATTTGGATAAAGGAAATTGAAAAGGCTATCGAGCTGGGTCATCTCTTCGATAAATCCGGCATAACGGACCCGGTGGATATTAAACTTACTCTTGAAATATTCAAGGGCGAAATAAACGGTTTGGTATTGCAGGTTAAGGAATTCCTCCAGGAGTCAAAGGAGTTGAAAGGGGGAGAAAGCGCCTCGGAGTGCCCTCTAGGCAAATGGTCTTCCTCATACAAAAACGACAACGATCAGTTCATGAAGCACGTCCAATCTCTTGCCGAGCCGCACAAGAAGCTGCACGGGACGGTGGCAGGGATTAAAAAGCTCGTAAGCGAACAGGCATTTCTTGATGCCAACATGTTATTTGAAAAGGATCTTCTCCAGGCGTCGGAGTCCTGCCTTTCGGTCCTCAACAGCATGACAAACGCGGCAGAGGATTCCCTCAAATTGATAGTGAAGCTCCAGGAGAACATCACAGGCCCTGTCAAGAAGGCACAGGCCAGCGCCTTCCAGCCCATGGGAAGGCTCCTTACCATGAACCGTGCGGCAGCGTCCCAAACAACAGCAGCCTTTGAAAGACAGGCCCGCATCATGAAGATCGTATCCGGGGCTGTAGCAATAGGAGGCGCCTTACTCGCATTGGCGCTCGGGCTCATTGTTACGCGCTCCGTCACAAGGCCGATCAAGAGGGTTATAGATGGGCTGGGCCAGGGGGCAGAAGAGGTGCAGTCAGCGGCAGGCCAGGTGGCCTCCGCAGGCCAGAGCCTTGCAGAGGGGACCTCCGAGCAGGCCTCCGCATTGGAGGAGACCTCATCCTCACTTGAAGAAATGTCTTCCATGACTAAGAGAAATGCAGAGAGCGCCCTTGAGGCAAACAAGCTTATGGCCGGGGCAAATGAGGTGGTCGGAAAGGCCGATCAATCCATGGATATGCTTACCAAGTCCATGCTTGAGATATCCAAGGCCGGCGAGGAGACCAGCAAGATCATAAAGACCATAGACGAGATAGCATTTCAGACAAATCTCCTGGCCCTCAATGCGGCGGTGGAGGCAGCGCGGGCGGGAGAAGCAGGAGCGGGCTTTGCCGTTGTGGCAGATGAGGTGAGAAATCTCGCAATGCGCGCGGCCGAAGCAGCCAGAATAACATCCGGGCTTATTGAAGGGACGGTCGCCAAGGTTAAAGAAGGCGCCGGCCATGTAGAGGGCGCAAACAAGGCCTTCAAGCAGGTGGCCAAAGCCGCCGCTAAAGTGGCGGATTTCGTGGCCCAGATAAGCGAGGGATCATCCGAACAGGCCCAGGGGATAGAGCAGATCAACAAGGCCGTATCCGAACTGGACAAGGTGACCCAGCAAAACGCCGCAGGCGCAGAGCTGGCAGCCTCAGCAGCCCAGCAGATGAGTTCCCAGGCAGTGGAACTGGAATCCCTTGTTCAGGAACTGGCGCAGATGGTCGGAGCCGATAGAACCAAGGAAGCCATTGGAACGAAAGGGCTGCAGGAGTCAATAAATCAGAGAGCGGTTCCAGGGTCTAAGGCCCTTGCACTTGCCCGAATTGGAAAGGCCGTGCATACGGCCCCTGCGTCAAGCGCCGCAAACGAGGTAAGGCCTGAGCAGGTGATCCCGCTTGATGAAGATGAGTTCAAGAACTTTTAATCCGCCAAGCTGCTGTCAAACCTGCCCCGACGCCCCGCACGCAGATAATGGATGGAGGTGATGTTTTTTGGCCTTGCACAGATGCACCGGTTGCCCGTTGAGAAAGAGGCACGACAAAAATCCCGGCTCTGTCCTTGGAAGGCTGTGGAGGTGGCATACCCGATGGTGCCCTGGCTGGAAAGGGTATCTCAAGTCCCTGCCCGAGGCCGAAAGGCGCTTGATCAAAGACCGATACGTCGAACCGAAGACGACCGATGGCCCGGATTAATGAAAGCCACGCCATGAACCCGCCTCTCCATCCCCCTTACTTGAGCTTCATCGTGCGCCTTACCTGGTGTCCATCCGGAAATGAGATAGTTTTGTCGAGTTCAAGGTGGGCGATAATTTTAACCACAGGAATACATTGAGGTATTTCGAGGATTAAAATTTGAGCCCAACGCCGAAATCGGTGAAAATAGCCATTTACTGATGGATACTACCCAGAAGACTGACCAAGGATCATGCCCCCAGGGGCTAAACGAAGCGTGGAAATCACCACCAGGCAAGAGAGATTTTCATATAAACCGAGAGGTATCAGTTATGAAACTCATTGATGTATCCGATTCGAGTATGGTTCTTCAGGGCTCAGCGCAAAGTGTATTCTTTCGCCGGCTCTAGTGGCGTAAGGCCTTATCCCGACATAGCAAATCTGTAAAAGCTAAGGGCGTGCCCCTATCGGGTTTTAAACTGCGCGGTGGCGGCGGAGAGCTGTTGGGCGGTGGCGGCGTATTCCTGGGTGGATTTGTCCATGTCGGCAACCGCCTTGTTTATCTGCTCGATGCCTGAGGCCTGTTCTCTGGAGGCGCCTGCTATGGAGGCCACAAGTTCTGCGGCCTTTTCAACGGAAGAGATAACCTCTGAGACTGCTACGGCCGTCTCCTTGGAAATGCCTGCGCCTTCCTCCACGCTCCGTGCCGTACCTGACAGTAGATCAGCAGTATTTCGCGCGGACTCGGCAGCCCGCATCGCAAGAGACCTTACCTCGTTTGCGACCACCGCAAATCCAGCCCCCGCATCCCCTGCCCTTGCCGCCTCAACTGCCGCATTCAGAGCTAGCAGATTGGTCTGAAAGGCTATTTCATCAATGTTCTTTACCACCTTTGAGGTCTCTTCGCTCGCCCTGGAGATATTGGCCATGGATTCTGTCAGAAGCGTCATGGACTTTTTTGCCTGGGAAGCAAGACGATTTGCCTCTTTCATAAGTTCGTCAGCCCCCTGAGCGTCCTGGGAGTTTCGCTGCGTCATGGAGGACATCTCTTCAAGCGAAGCGCTTGTCTCTTCAAGCGAAGCGGCCTGGCCGGTAGCTGACGAGCTGATCTTAGCAGATGCGGCGGCGATCTCTCCTATCATATCGCACAGGCTTTGATTTACCAGATTCATCCTTGCAGTCATGTGACTGAGTTCGGTTCTACCCCGGACCTCAAGCCTGTGACTAAGGTCTCCTTGACGCATCCTTCCTGCAAGTTCAAGGAGCCTGACTACCGGCCTGTTTACCATGCGCTGAAACAGGAGATAGATCACTATTATCAGGGCCGCACATCCCGCCGCACCCATAATCAGACTTTTATTGCGTGTAAACAAGACCGCATCCAAGGCCTCCTGTGCGGATGTGCGCACTTGCAGACCTCCAAGTACCTTTCTTGAGCCGCCGTGGCAGTGGTGGCAAGATGCCTCATTCAATATGGGCCTGAAGGTGCTTACATAGTAAGCCCCATCTATCATTTCATCAAACATGCCACCCGTGTCCGCTCCGTCCTTCAGCAATCCGGAAACCACTGACTTTGCTTCTTCGTTGTGAAGAAACGCTGAAATATCCTTTCCTGCAGAGGAATTCATGGTCGTAAATGTTATAGAGCCGTTGAAGGCAAATATGGAGACATCCATCCCCGGCATCTTCTCCTTGAGTCTCTTAAGCTGTGACTTCACCTCGCTGTTTCTTCCAGCGGCCAGCAAGTCAAATATGCCTCCCTCAATAGCGGCAGCGAGCATCCCGTTGGCAATTCTGCTCTGGCCGCGGATGGATTCCTCCTGCGAACGGATATTGAACCAGATGACCGATCCAACCACGACAACCAGAATTAAGGTCAGGATGCTTACAACCCTTATCCATAGTTTTTGGGTAAGGATAAGGAAGATGTTCTGTTTCATAGGGATCAGCCTTTCATTTACCAATGATGAATCAATGGCCGCCTGAATAGAGGATCGGCTTGAAGCCGAATGCGGCCACCCTTTCGGAGTTGTGACAGCGGTTGCAGACCTTCAGGGATACCTTGACTTTCAAGTCCGAAGGGTCTCCGCTCTCCGCGTGGATGCTGCCTGCTCCATGGCATACCTCGCACCCGGGATTCTTGAGATGGGGGGTTTTCTCAGCGGACCTGAACCCTCCAGGCTCCCCATATCCTGTTGTGTGACACTTGAAGCAATCCCTGAACTCTGAATCGGAGAGCTTCTTTTGCATCCTGAGGATGTTGGCAAAGGAACCCGCCTTCTTTGAATTGGCCATGAAACTCTTAAACTGGGCATCATGACATTCCTTGCATGCCTCTGATCCGACGTATAGGACATTCCGCTCTTGAGCTTCACCGCCTGCGGCAAAGCAGGACACCCACATTATCCCGAAACAAATTAGAATAGCGATTGATTTGAGCATCTTATCAGATCTCCCGATGAGAAGGCAGGACAACCATGCGATCTTGTCGAAGGCGAACTTAGTATGGTGGGATTTTTTTGTCAACTATCAGGGTTCATGGCGAGTTACCTTAGAAACATAGACCCGGCATATTCATCTGAGGAAATGATCCCTAAATGGCCCGCGCCTTAAGAGACTTCCTTAGAAAGGTTGTGCTTCTGCATCTTGTAGCGCAGGACCCTCTCACTTATCCCCAGGCGCTCTGCAGCCCTGGTCTGTACCCAGTTACTCTCGGTCAGGGAGGCCCTTATTAGCGCCTTCTCCAGATTCTCCAGACGTTCCGTGAGGCTTCCCTGGGTAGTAAGGCTATGGTGACGGATCTCTTCGGGCAGATCCGAGGGCCTTATGAGGCTGCTTCTCACCATGGTAACAGTGCGCTGGATCACGTGCTCAAGCTCCCGGACATTTCCCGGAAACGGATACTTGACAAGCATATCCATCGCCTCTGGGGTCATCCGAACGGGCCCCTTCCCGTACTTCTCTACAAAGAAGGCTACAAGGTCGGGGATATCCTCCTTTCTTTCCCGCAGGGAAGGCGTTTTGATTTCAAGCACCTTTACCCTATAAAATAGATCCTGCCTGAACCGGCCCTCATCCGCCGACTGCTTAAGATCCTTGTTGGTAGCCGAGATAAGCCTCACGTTTACCGGCAGGCTCTTTTCGCTCCCGACCCGAGATATCTTTCCCTCCTGAATCACCCTTAGGAGTTTCGGCTGGAGAAGAAGGGGCATCTCGCCTATCTCGTCCAGGAAGAGGCTACCGCCGTCGGCAAGCTCAAACCGGCCCTTTCTATCGCTCACGGCTCCGGTAAATGAACCTTTTTCATGGCCGAACAGTTCGCTTTCAAAAAGGTTTTCCGGTATAGCAGCGCAGTTGAGATCAACAAAAGGATGATCCCGTCTTGAACTCAAGTGATGTATGAGCCTTGCCATGACTTCCTTGCCTGTCCCAGTCTCACCCTCTATCAGGACGGGCCAGTCCGTGTCAGAGACTCTTCGAACAGCCGAGAGCACCTTTTGCATGGCTGGACTTCGGGCAATCACCTTGAGGGGTAGCGGCCTGCGCTCAAGCTCATCCTCGACAACAAGCAGGTCCTCATCAACACCCATGTCGCTATCCAGTGCGTTTATCTTTTCAAGGAGAAGTTTGAGATCCAGGGGCTTTTCCAGAAACTCATCGGCGCCGTCTTTCATGGCCCCCACAGCAGTGTGCACATCGGCGTAGGCTGTAACCATGATGATCCTGGCCATCGGATTGGCCTCCTTCATGGCCTTAAGCACCTTATCCCCGCTGGGGCCGGGCATTCGCTGATCCAGGAGCACCACGCGCACGGGCTCTCTGAGAAATATCTTAAGGCCCTCATCGCCATTTGGGGCAGAAAATACCTTAACACCCTGTTTTTTAAGGAATCCTGTCAGAAGTTCCACTTGGACGGGATCATCGTCCACCACAAGGACAGTCATGCGGCCGCCAACGGGCCTTCGGAGGCGTTTGATGAACGAACCCATTGGCCCTTCCAAAGAGGGAGATAGAAGGTTATATTCAGTTGATCCTTTTCAAGGATACGCGCGGTCATCCTTCCGCTGTGGGCCTTGATGATACGGCTCGCAATGGATAGCCCCAAGCCTGTGCCGTCTGCCTTTGTGGTAAAGTAGGGTTCAAAGATGCCGTCAAGGTCATCCGGTGAAAGCGCAAATCCGGAGTTCCTTACGTTTAGAAACCCCTCCTCCCCATCCCGTCCGCTCGATACTGCCATGAATCCTCCTTCCGGCTGGGCCTCAATTGCGTTTTTTACTAAATTATCAACTACCTGTCCCAGGAGGGATGGGTCCCCTGCGACCGGTTCTTTCAGCCAAGGCTCAAGCACAAATCTTATTCCAGCGAGTACTGCTCGGTCTCGGTATAGTTCAAGACAGTTTTTCACGAGCGCCTCCAACGATACTTCCTCGATTCGAGGTCTGGGCGGTCTCGCATAGCGTAAAAGTCCGGTTACGGTTGCATTGGCCCTGCACACCGCGCTTGACATAAGCTCCATGAGCCGTCTGTTTTCAGATGAAAGAAGTGGAGACTCCACCTGGAGCCTCTGAAGGCCCATATTAACAGCGTTGAGTGAATTCTTTATCTCATGGCTTATTGCGGCAGCGGCCCTCCCGAGGGATGCCTCCTCTCTCGATCTGGATAGCTCCCTTTCAAAGCTCCTTACCCCGGCAAGCTCTCTTTTCTGCCCCCTGTAAAGCAGGAAGGAAAGAATCGCTCCGAACAGGGCCAGGGCCGTGCTGAAAATGAAAAACCCCCTCCATAACCTTATCTTGAAAAGTGTCAGATAATCCGCATCCACCCCCACTGAAAGAGAGGATGAAGCTACGGGAAGAATGACTTCGACCACGTCTTTTCCAGACTCCTCATCCTCCAAGAGCTTCAGTTTTCCCCATTCGGAGCCATCCTGATCTTGCTTGCCGAGCTTTACATAGGCTATGCCGGGCATCGTAGAGAGGACCTTGGCCATTTTGGCAAGTCCCATCTGTTCCTGCAGTTCCTCAAGACGAAGGGCCTCTGATCCTATCGCCACACATGCCTCGCTTTCTTCCGCAGGCCATAGTAGGCGATAGAGGTGCTCCCCCTGTATGTGTTGCAGGGCCGGCTTATCCTTGCATTCATCGCTCCTGCCCTGGAGCCATCCTGCGGGACCGTCAACCGAAGCACCTGATTTCCTATTGATGCTTATGCCCCTGAGTCCCGCCTCCCTGGAGAAGGCGGCAAGTTCATCGCTCGAAAATGGCTCCACCTGATCCAGGTATGACACAAAACGCGCTGTATTGCCGAGAAGTCCCTTGAGGATGTCTTCCGTCGCCTCTCTGGTCATGACGGCCGCCTCGGCATTTCTCTGTATGACGCCTGCAACCATGGACGCATGGGCCAACGCATGGGCTTCCATCGCCTCTTTTGCCTGCCGCATCTGCCAGAGATGATACCCGGCTGATGCCGCAAAGAAAACCCCGAAGGCCAAAAGGTTGGCAACCCACAGGGGGAATGGCTTTTTACCTGCCACCTCTCCCTCCTCTGCCGCCAAAGCCTCCGCCGTGACCCATGCCGCCCGATCCGCCCAGTCTGCGCCTTACACCCGTAGGATCTGAACCCGCGCCTCCTCCGGAAACAGCCCGGACGGAGCCTGCCTGGAAGAGCCTGGTCAGTAAATCCCTGTCTCCCCAGACGCGCACCATATCGCCCACGGAAATCCCGAAGGGTACTTTCCCATCCTTGAAGCCCACCAGAATCTCTTCTTCCTCTCCTACCGGGATCACCGTAATGGTTCCCTTTTCGGGTCCGATGGAGACCACTCGCCCCACAAGGGCGTCCTCGGCAATTGCATTTGCCGCCGCGATAAGGAAAATGAGGTTTAATATGAACAGGATACGCCGCATTCAGTCATTACCTGAGTATATGATTCCCCCCCTGCCGTTGAATCATTCCGGCTGAGGTCCGCTCCCGCAAAAAGCCGCCATCTTCCGAAAAACCTCGAAAGACGAAGGGAAATAAAAGCGCCTTTGTCCCTGCGCGATTCGTGAAACCAGGAGGATCTGACCGAGGCGTTGAAATCAGCGGCCCATAGATCCTCCCACCTCTTCTCAAGCGATGCGCCTAATTCCGCGATGTCTCTCGTCTCTTCGGATCTGGAGGAATCAAGCCTTGAATACGATCCGTATATGCCCAGCGATAATGAGGGAGATAACGCAAGATCCAGATCGGCCCCAAGGGTAATTAGATTGTCTTCGCGGCCGGGATAAACAACCGGTTGTCCGTCGGTGTTTCCAGTACTTCCGCCTGGCGTCCCTTGCCCCTGCCCGCCGCCGGGGCCTTTCCCATTCCGAAAAGAAGCGCGGCCCATACCGCCTCTTCCAATATGGCTGCCGCCGTCCGCCCTTCCCCCGTAACTAGAGGCTTCATTGAGATAATCAAGCCTCCTTACGCCTGTGCGGAGTGTAATAACAGCACTCCGGCTCGCAAACCAGGCAAGGCCCAGATCGGCAAAAACCTCGTTTCTTTCATCTTCATCCACCAGATAATCACGGTAGATAACGGCTCCCACTGAAACGGCAGGGATCAAGGCTCCATGGAACAGGGGGAATGACAACTCGGGTCCCGCCTCCAGTCTATAATTGTCCCCCAGGGAAAAATGATCACGATATGATGCGCTTGCGGCTATTCCAAGATTAGCGCGATTGGTGGAGATGAGTCTATGGGAGGCAGAAACCCCGTAAGCCGCAAAGAAAGAGCCTTCCTCATCTTCGTAACGCGCCGGATTGCTGTCATATCCGGCGGAGGAGGTTAGCGTGAGTTCAGCCGCATGTAGGCTGTAGACACGGAAGAGGAGTATCAGGGAAAAAAAGAAGGGGAACCACAACCGCTTAGTGAACCACGCTGGTAAGGCACCCCTTCTCAATTACCTATTCCTCGCAGCCTTTCTTGTTCATCTTGAGCTTTGCCTTTCTCCAGAGGGGAAGGCCCGTATCCGGATCGCGGAGCTGGATGCTGGCCCCGGGCTCATCTTCCTCGTTTATAAAAGTTATCTTAAATGCGACGTTAAATGCAAGCTCGCCGACCGTGATCTTATAACCTTCGACTGTGATGACGTCAGTTACGTCAGGTCGAGACACTCCCATCAGGTCCCAGTAACGCTGCGGGCCTATGCCGCTGATAACGACGCTGAATTCCTCTCCGCCTTCATCGCCGACATAAAGAACAAGGCCCTGACCGTCATTACACTCCACAACTGTGCCGGTATATTCAAAAGGAATCCCCTGCAACAGATCATGTTTCGGCGCCGGCCCGGTTCCATCCATAACACCCTTGCCGTTTCCCGCAAGTGCCCACATAGGGCTAAGCAATATAAGAGCCAATACTGCAAAGACAGCACCCATTCTATTTTTCATTATCAATTCCTCCTTTTCCTTCCAATGCCTGTTGATTATTTTACTTCCGAGGCAATTGCAAAATTCACAGTTTCGTCATTCCCCGACTTGATCGGAGAATCCAGTCTATCCTTGAAGCAATTCTTATGGATTCCGGCTCCCGGATCGGGGCCCGGGACAGGCTCCGCCGGGATGACTAGTGGTAATGTTTTTGCAATTTCCTCTTTCAATTACCTTTTTCACCTTGTTCATCATTCACCACTCATCATTCATAATTTATTATTTATCTGCTTCGTCCATTTCCGTTCCCTCGGCCGGTGCCATCGCAAACCCCAGAGGCGCCTCCCTGCCCATTGCTGGTTGTTTGAGTTCCCAGGTTCTGCTGCCTCATCCTGCTGCGAACCTGCGCCATGTCTCCGGTTGCTTGACCGCGGTTTTCTCCTCGTTGCCACATATTGCCGACCGATGATCCGTTCCGGCCGGCAAGGGCCTCATCACTGCCAAATGAATATAGGGCAAGGGCCAATAGGCATGCCGAGCCAAGGGAAACCCATCTTTTCTTCAAATCCTTCTCACCTCCTTTCTCATTAATGAAACCTCTTCCGTAAAAGTGATGCCTAAATCAAAATTGCTCTTGTCTAATGAGTCGATGCCTTTCGCTCACAAAAGCTCAAGCATCGTTTGGGATGGAATTATTCAAGGATTGTGCCAAACAATATATTGCTCAATATCAGCATGTTATCTGCATGGCTGGATCATAGGATTCGACAATCAGGGAAAACCTCGACAGGATTGTCGAACGAAATGATGAGAGAGAAAGGAATAGCGATGGATAATAAATAAGATAAATATGACAGGTTAATATCAAATAAAGAATATATTAGGTCAATCAGCGGACTTGAGGTAAATACGAACGGTGGTTCCCAGGTCAGGCGCGGATTCCACCTCAATATGGCCTCCGTGGTTTCTTACAATTCCATATACGGCTGCCATTCCGAGACCCCTTCCCTGAAACTTGGTACTGAAGAAGGGCTCGAAGACCCTGGACAGGGTTTCAGTGTCCATTCCACTGCCGTCGTCCTGGATCATTACGCACACGTATCTGCCGGGCTCAGGACGCACATCAAGGATGGAGTCTTTCTCCGACAGCTCTATATTTCTGCAGCGAACCGTTATCTTGCCTTCCCCTTCTATGGCCTCGGAGGCATTTGCAATTAAAGCGGACAATACCATCTGTAACTGGGTTACATCCACATTTAAGTTGTGCAACCCATCAGGGATGTCTTTTTCCATAGTCACGGGCGCCTTTACCATATCTCCCGTCAGCTCGATCGCGGTGCTAACCAGCTCACCGGCTGCAATTTTTTTCGGCTGGTACTTGCCTCCCCTCGCATATCCCAGAAGCTGGGCCGTCAGACCTACCATCCTGTCCTTCATGGATTTGATATTGTTCAGGTATCGTGGCCTCTTTTCAGGAGCTAAAGATGGAGACTCAATGGCCTCAATACTCAGGCTTACCACGCTCAGGGCATTGTTAAACTGATGAGCCACCCCTCCTGCCAGTGTTGCTATGGCATCCGTCTTCCTTGCCTCATGGAGCCTCCTTTCAAGTTCCCTCTTTTCCCCCTCAATGCGCCTGCGCTCAGTTATATCACGGCTTACCCCGAGGATCTTCGATGGCCTCCCATTCTCGTCCCGCATGAAGGTCACCGTGACCTCGACCCACCCAAAAGAACCGTCTTTTCTCGTTTGCTCTACCTCGATTGTAAGTGATCTGGCAGGATCAACTCCAGGGGAGCCGTCTCTTGCAAGTTCCGATGCGAGGTAACCCTTTACCTCCTGAAAAGAAGAAGGAGAAAGGGTCTCCTCCATGCTCATTTCCATCGCCTCTTTCTGAGAGAAGCCCCTCACCCTGAAAACC
>Ga0210024_1002852_pt1 | contig 14625 bp, 14 predicted proteins | sample CryGeymeta201525_FD_183988 | JGI IMG/M metagenome (GOLD analysis project Ga0210024, IMG submission 183988) | Groundwater microbial communities from Crystal Geyser aquifers in Utah, USA - Crystal Geyser metaG 2015-25 (SPAdes) (version 2) | ecosystem: Environmental > Aquatic > Deep subsurface >... | reverse complement strand
CCTTGGTATACTATACCAGCTATCCCTGCTGATAAAGCGTATTGGGAGGCATTAAAAAGAGTTTTATACCAGATCGTTTTTCGATTAAATATATCTCCTAATATCTCACCTATAAAAGTTACACAAATTGCAAATGCAGGTCCATATATTATAATTACTACAAAATCTATGGGAAAACCAATGGTTACTCTTCCCCCCATAGGCAAATCAACTGGCATAAATTCTGCAATGATGGATAAGACAATAAAAAAGATTATTGCTAACCAAGTACCAGAAATTAAGGATAAAGAAGGAAATAAATATATAAAAAGGGCTATAGCTAAACCAGTTATTATTCCAATATATACTTTTAATTTTATTGACAAGTTATAATCTCCCCTAATCTTATAAAGATAAATAAAATTAGGCCGGCGAGCCCTTTATCTTTAGCCTACTTTACCATTTAAGTTTAGCGCCACCGGCTAATAACAGAGCCAGGACACTAATTAATAGGCTGATTAGTTTTGCCTTATTAATCTTCATTTTTAGCACCTCCACGGTTTATATTTGTTTTTCAAACAATTAAAACCGCTTCGCTTCGCTTCAAAACTTACTATATCATTTATTGCGTTATTAGTTCTAAATAAAGGCTTCACCGACCTAAAATTATATTCAATTTTCCTTTTTTAAGATCCTACGATTGGTAGCTTTAAGAATTGCTTTTACCACTGCTCTATTAAAGTCATCTTCAATTACCGTAGAACCTACTAAATTTTCCTTTCTTTTTGAATCAATTAGATTAATTGAAATCACTACAATATCTTTACTATCTAATCTTATTTTTTTTATTTCCTCCACTTGAAAGAAAACCGAACCCTCTAAATAAGAGCTTATCCCTTCTAAGGTAGCTTTAGCCACTAAATACTCCTGATTTTGAGCCCAATTTATTCCAGAGACTTTACCTTCATATATTTTTTCATTACCTTCTAATTGCACTAAGACTTCAAAATGATTACCAGTAGTGGAAACTTTAATATTAGAGAATTTAAGTCTTAAAGGAGATTCTAATTCTGCTTTTATTTGTCCATCTTTTATTTCTTGACCTTTTACTTGAGCTATGCTAATTTTTCTATAATCTACTTGAATATTGTATTTGGCTAATAAAAATGATTCTATATCTCGTGTTATTTTTTTGGGATTGGCAGAATCTTTAGTAATTACATGAATTTCCTTAATATCTTTCTCTTCAGATAATATTATCTTTACAAAAAGAATCTCGCTTAAATTTTTCAAAGCATTTTCGATTTCTTCTATTTCATAATTAAAACGAGGTGGGATGATAAAATTTCTAAATGCATGTAATTTGCCTTTATCCATAAATTTTCTCCTTAGAATTCTGGTTCAATCAATCCAAAATTCCCATCTCTCCTTTTGTATACTACATTTACTTTATTGGTAGTATCATTGGCAAAAACAAAGAAGTTGTGTCCCAATAAATCCATCTGCATCGCAGCTTCTTCCACTGACATTGGTTTAATGGCAAACTTTTTGGTTTTGACAATTTTAGCAATTTTTGTGGATTGGTCATCCCCAAGGCTAACCTCTTCATAACCCAAATCTTTTCTGTCTGTATTAGAGTATGATTTTTGATAAAATTTTTCTTTATACTTTTTTATCTGTCTTTCCAATTTATCTACTGCTTTATCTATGGATGTATACATATCATCTGTTTCTTCTTCTGCTCTTATCAAAGCCCTATTTGCTTGTAAAGTTATTTCAACAATATGTCTATTTTTCTCCACGCTAAAAGTTACTATTACCTCTAAGATATGATCAAGATACCTCTCAATTTTACTTAACCTTTTTTCCAGATAATTACGGATCGCATCTGTCACTTCGATATGTTTTCCTTTAATAACAATTTTCATATCTTTTTCCCCCTTAGTAATAGTTATTTTACTTATGTAGTTATATTCTCCGTCCCAATAAAAAAACCCTTTTTTATTTTACAATTTTTTTAAAATATTTTTAATTTAATTGAATAGAAATTTCCTTTTTCCATAAACTTATTGTAGATAAAATAATTGTGTTTAAGAACTCTAATTGTGTATCTTGCATTTTGTATTTAAAACTAACGACTATTTACTATTCACTAACGACTAATTAAATCTTGTCCGCCTTTCCTTAGACTGACCTGGTCTTTGCCCCCACACCCGCCTGCTGAGAGGTTTGCTTAGGAACTTTATCCCTCACTATTACTCTTCTCTTATTTTTATAACCACTTAAGGTTAAGGCAGGACTTACTCCAAAGCCGCACCATGCTCAGTAATCATCAGGGTTACCTTACGTGGGTCGTTTCGCCTGCGACTGGCTTCGACTTTCAACCACAGCTCTAAGGAAAGGCGATATATTATTTTTTAAACACTCCTGGCTAAAGTTAAAACAAAGATATTCTTAGCCTGTGCTTTTGTTAATTCTTTAGCACATTCTTCAACAGTAGACCCAGTGGTAAATATATCATCTAAGATCAATATATTTTTGTATTTAACCTCTTCCGGTCTCTCTACAGCAAAGGCTTTAATAATATTTTTTTCTCTTTCTTTTTTAGATAAATTAACCTGGAATGGAGTTAATTTTTTCTTTATTAAAACTCTTTTTCCTACCGGGATAGAAAAATAATCTCCTATAACCCTACCTAATAAAACACTCTGATTAAATCCCCTTTTTTTAAAATCATTCTTATGTAAAGGAACAGGAATAATTAAGTCAATTTTCTTTTTAAATTCATTATTCTTTAATAAATAATTTATCATTAACTTTCCTAATGGTTTAGCTAATTTTTTCTCTCCATAGTATTTAAAGAGATGAATACACTCTTTTAATACTTTCTGGTATATTCCCACAGAACGAGAGAATTCAAAAGAATATTTTTTCCTTTTACAATTAGAACATAAGATTCCTCTGTTAGATTTAAAGTAATCTGTAGAGATTAAAGGTTTTCCGCATTTTATGCAATATGGTTGTTCAATTAATTCAATGGTTTTAAAACAATCCTCGCAGATTGAATATCCTTTAGATTCCCGAATAGGTTTTTCACATATTTTACAATCTAAGGGAAAAATAAAATTAAGCAACCCTTCTTTTATATATTCTACCATATTTTGGTGATTCATACTAACCTTAATTCGTAAAATTCCTAATTTAGTATTGAGTATATAGTATCGAGTATCGAGTTAAGAGAAGAAAAAAGAATAGAGAGTAGTTCACTAGTTCATCAGTTAGCCGTTTAATTAACTGACTATCTCATTTTCTTAATCTTAAACTGTAAACTAAAAGCTTATCTTCCCCTTTATCTCTTCTGCCCGCTCCTATACGCTAAACGCTATACACTCGAATACTATTCACTAACGACTATTCACTAAATACTAGTTAGGTTCCCACCTTCCAAGAAGAGAGGTATCTTTCTTGTTCTTCGGTAAGTTTATCAATCTTTATTCCCATCGATTCTAATTTTAGTCTGGCAATCTCTTTATCAATATCTCCAGGGACACTATACACTTTCTTACTTAAAGTTTTACCTTCTTTAACTAAATATTCAACAGATAAAGCTTGATTAGCAAAACTCATATCCATCACGCTTGCGGGATGTCCTTCAGCTGCAGATAAATTTAAAAGTCTACCTTCTGCTAAAAGATTTATTTTTTTACTGCTTTTTAAAATATATTCTTCTATATATTCTCTAATTTTCTTTTTACTTACTGCTAAATTTTCTAAAGCTCTTATATTAATTTCTACATTAAAGTGTCCAGAATTAGCTAAAATTACTCCGTCCTTCATTAAAGGAAATTCTTCTTCTGATATCACATTTATATCACCAGTCAGAGTAATAAAAATATCTCCGATTTTAGCTGCCTCTTTTATAGGCATAACTTGATAACCATCCATCACTGCTTCTAATGCCTTTATAGGATCGATTTCGGTAATTATAACCTGAGCGCCCATACCATTAGCCCTCATTGCTAGACCTCGAGCACACCAACCATATCCACAGATCACGAATTTCTTTCCGGCAACTAAAATATTAGTAGCTCTTAACAAACCATCAAGAGTACTCTGTCCTGTACCATATCTATTATCAAAGAGATATTTAGTTTGTGCATCATTTACAGCTATAATGGGATATTTTAAAGCTTTATTTTTCTCCATACTTCTTAATCGAATAACTCCAGTGGTAGTCTCTTCAGTCCCAGCAATAATCTCTTTAATTAATTCTTTTTTCTGAGAGTGGACCGTGGAGACCAAATCAGCTCCATCATCCATAGTAATATTAGGTCTATAATTTAATACTTGGTTAATATGTTGATAATAAACATCTTTATCCTCTCCCTTAATTGCAAATACTGGAATCCCATAATCCTTAACTAAAGAAGCAGCCACATCATCCTGGGTACTTAAAGGATTGGAAGCACAGAGGGATACTTCCGCTCCTCCTGCTTTTAAAGTTCTTACCAGATTAGCTGTTTCAGTAGTTACATGTAAACAGGCTGCTATCTTAATCTCTTTTAGGGGTCTTTTCTCAGTGAATTTCTTTCTTATAGCTAAAAGTACTGGCATTTGATTTTCAGACCATTCAATTCTATCTTTCCCTTTTTCAGCTAATTTAATATCCTTTATTCCATAATTCATCCCTTGTACTCCTTTCTTTTATTAAAATTCTTTTATAAATTATACCTTAGTTTATATTAAATCGGTAAATTGGTCAATTTTTCAAATAAGGATTGGTTCTTCTCTCCTCACCTATAGTTGAATCTGGGCCATGTCCAGGATAAATTATCTTACCATTACCCAAAATCAACAATTTTTCTTTAATTGATCTCTGCAAATCTTGATAAGAGCCACCAGGTAGGTCAGTTCGGCCAATGCCTCCAGCAAATAAAGTATCGCCGGTAAAGATTACATTATCTAAAATAAGAGAAATACCACCCGGAGTATGACCTGGGGTATGGAATACAGTTAACTTTAATGAACCTAAAATTATCTCATCCCCTTCTTTTAAAAAAATATCTGCGGGAGGAGAACATATTTCTTTACCCATGAAGATGGAAAAATTTTTATTAGTATCCACTAACATATCAGCATCTAATTTGTGGATTAATAAAGAAGCCGTGGTCTTACCTTTAAGCTTTCTATTACCAGCAATATGGTCGATATGCCCATGAGTATTTATAATATATTTCAAATCAAAATTATTTTCTTGTAAAAGGTTTAAAATCAAATCTACCTCTTCTTCCCCTCCCGGATCAATCACTGCTGCTTTTTTAGTCTTCTCACAACCAATCAAATAACAATTGGTTTCTAACGCTCCTACTACTAGTTTTTTTAGAAACATTTTTTATAACCCTTCCATATAATAATATTCACTTTAAACCATACCAATTATTAAAGCAGTTTTCGTTTTAGAATAGGGGAATCCTTTAACAAATACCTCCAAAAATAGCTTGTAGTGCTTTGCTTATTTTTTTTAGAACCTGAGGATAGTTGGTAACAATACCATCCACTCCATACAAAATAAAGCGTATCATATCTAGATCTTTATTAACTGTCCATACATACACAGCTTTATCCAACTGATGTAAATAAGAAATAAATCTTTTTGTCCCCCAAAGGTAGTGAGGATTTAACCCATCTAATCCATTAATATACCTTTTTGGAATTATCAGCTTGGAATATAAGCCATTCACTTTTAGTTTGGGATATCTTTCTTTTAATAAAATTACAGTATTTCTATCAAAACAAGAAAAAAGAATATTATTATATCCAAAACTCTCTGTCTCTTTTACTAACCTATCTATAATTCCAGGATAAATCCTTTCTCCTCCCTTAATCTCAATATTTACAAAAAGTTTTCCTTTTAAAATATTAAGTACTGCACTAAGCGAAGGAATGTGTTCATTAGGATATTTCTTTATCCCTTTATTTTTTAAATCCAGTATTTCTTTCTTTTTAATTTTTATTTGTTTAAACCCTATCTTCTCTCCATCATTTCTGGACAAAAATAACTTTTTAACTATATCAAATTGCTTGCCATCCCAATGTAAATAAAAACTAATTTTCTTTTTAGTTATTTGTTCAAAAATATTCAGATTAAATACATTAGCTTGAATTGCCCTTAATTCTAAAAAATACCTTTTTTCTTCAGGCAATTTCTTCAAAACTTTCTCCTGATTTTTTATAAACTGCTCAGAAATATTATATTTTTTCAATTCTTCTAAAGTAAGTTGTTTAATAGGAATCTTTAATCCACTGAATCTTTTTAAATCCATATCATGAATTACGACTAATTCTTCATCTTTAGTAAGATGTACATCCAACTCTACTCCATCTATCCCTAACTCAATTGCTTTTTTAAAACCAGAAAGGCTATTTTCAGGAGCAATTCCCTTCGCTCCTCTATGTCCAATAATAAGAGGTAACTTCATATTTTCTCCTTTAAAAAACTATCTTAATAAAATTAAAAATAATGAATCCCTAAACAATTTTTTAAATTGACTTTTCACTATCCAAAAAAATGGTAACTGGACCATCATTAAAAATTTTTACTAACATCATCGCTTGGAATTGCCCAGTTTCTACCTTAAGATTATAATTTTTTATACATCTTACAAAATATTCATATAATTTTACTGCTTTATCAGGAAGAGCAGCAGAAATAAAACTAGGACGCCTCCCCTTTTTGCAATCTCCATATAAGGTAAATTGCGATATAACTAAAATTTGACCATTTATATTTTTCAAAGAAAGATTCATCTTTCCTTCTTTATCTTCAAATATTCGTAAATTTATTATCTTTCCAGCAATATATTCCGCATCCTTTTCGGTATCATTCTGACCAACTCCCAAAAGAACTACCAAGCCTTGTTCTATCTTTCCTATTTCTTTTTCTTTAATCTCTACCGATCCCTCTTTTACCCTTTGTACCACTGCTCTCATTATTTACTCCTCCAGATAAAAAATTCTTTTTCTTATTCCATTAATATTAAAACGTTTTTGCTCTTTTCACCGTTAATACACTTTTTACTTTTTTTATTTTCTTAATTATTTCTTTAAGTTGATCAAGATTATTAATAGAAAGAGCTATATCTATATTAGCAATATTATTTTTATTAGTTACTGCATGTATAGCACTGACTGAAATCTTAAGCTTAGAAAAAACTAACATAATATCAGCTACTAAATTTGATCGGTCACCAGCTATTATCTTTATTTTTACTGGATAAAACAATTCTTCTGTCTTTATCCATTCAACCTTAACTAATCGATCTTTTTCGGCGGAAATAAAATCAATATTAGAACAATCTATTTTATGTACAGATACACCTCTTCCTCTAGTGATATACCCAATTATTTCGTCACCAGGAACAGGATTGCAACACCGAGCAAATTTTATCATAACATCATTAATTCCTTGCACTCTAATACCTTGATCGATTTGTTTTTTTACTTTTACCGTAGGGAGAACTTGAGGGATTTTTTCTTGAGGGATTATTTTAGATAAAACCTGAAAGGGGGTCAATTTTCCATATCCAATATTCTCAAACATTGTCTCTAATTCTAAAAAACCTAATTCAATACTAGCGTTTTTTAATTTTTTAGTAAGTTCGGATGAAGGTTCAATTCGACATTTTTCCATTTCTTTTTCAAAAAGTTCTCTGCCTTTTTGAATATTTTCTTCCCTCATCTCCTTTTTAAACCAGATCCTGATTTTATTTTTTGCCCCTGATGTCTTAACTAATTTTAACCAATCTCTACTGGGACCTCGGCCTAACTTTGAAGTTAATATCTCCACAATGTCTCCACTCTTTAATTTATAATCTAAAGGCACTATCTTCTTATTAACTTTAGCCCCTACACAACTATGGCCAACATCTGTATGTATAATATAAGCAAAATCTATAGGGGTAGAACCCGAAGGCAATATCTTTACATCCCCTTTAGGAGTAAAAGTAAAAACTTCATCCTGGAAAAGACCAATTTTTAAGCTCTCCATAAATTCCTTGGGATCTTTTAAATCTTTCTGCCATTCTAATATCTGTCTTAACCAGGAAAGCCTTTCTTCTAATTTTTTATCTTTTTTTAAATCAATCTTTTCTTTATATTTCCAATGAGCGGCTATTCCGTATTCAGCAGTTTTATGCATCTCCCAAGTTCGAATTTGTATTTCTAAAGGTTCACCTTGAGATGTAACTACTGTAGTATGTAAAGATTGATACATATTTGATTTAGGCATAGCAATATAGTCTTTAAATCGACCTGGCATAGGTTTCCAAATTGAATGCAATAATCCCAATATAGCATAACAATCTTTAACAGAATTGCAGATTATTCTAATGGCTATTAAATCATATATCTGGAAAAAATCTTTTTCTCTCTCTTTCATCTTTGTGTAAATACTATAGATGTTTTTTGGTCGACCGTGAATTTCTGCTTCTATCTTTACCTTTTGTAATTCTTTTTTTATAGTCTCTTTTATTGATTCAACATACTTTTCTCTTTCTAATCGATTTTTAGCAATTCTATTAACTATTGCCTTATATTTCATTGGCTCTAAATAACTCAAAGAAAGGTCTTCTAATTCCCACTGAATCCTGGAAATACCTAATCTATTAGCTATAGGAACATATATTTCTAAAGTTTCCCGGGATACCCTTAACCTCTTAAAAGGGGGTATATATTGCAATGTTCTCATATTATTTAAACGATCTGCTAATTTTATCAGAATAACTCTTACATCTTCAGCCATGGCTAAAAACATTTTACGAAAATTTTCAGCTTGTTGTTCTTCCTGGGTTTTAAAAGAAATTCTACTTAATTTAGTAACCCCATTTACTAACATAGCTATCTCTTCACCAAATTCTTCTTTAACTTTAGATAATTGGGTGTTAGTATCCTCTATTACATCATGCAGGATTCCACCTGTAATGGTAATCACATCAAGTTCCAAATCTGCTAATATTTTAGCCACCTCTAAAAGATGTAAGATATAGGGTTCCCCTGAATATCTATTTTGATTTTCGTGGGCTTTTGCGGCATATTTGTAAGCATTTTTTATTAAGCTTAGATCAGCTTGGGGAGCATACTGAGGTATTCTTTTTAAAATATATCTTGCTAAAGTATATTGAGAAATAATTTACACCTTCTTTATTAGTCGATAGTAAATAGTGAATAGTCGTTAGTTAAAATACAAGAAGTAAGATGTAAGATGCAAGTATGTTTAATTAACCAATTTTCCAATTGACCAATTTACCAATTTACTAGTCGATAGTGAGTAGTGTCATTAGTTTTTAGTATTAAATGCAAGTTTTTAGTTCATAGGATACGAGATACGATATTGATAATTTAATCATATTGAACTAAAGAAAAAATATGGTATCCTTCTAATTTCTTTCGGGGATTTAAAAATTCAAGTTCAATTATAAATGATGCACCGATAACTTTTCCTCCTAATTTTTCAATCAGTTTAAACACAGCGGCTGTGGTACCACCAGTAGCTAAAAGATCATCAACTACCATAACTTTATCTCCATTATTGATAGCATCTTTATGCATTTCCAGTATATTCTCTCCATATTCTAACTGGTAAGATACTCTCTCCACTTCACTTGGAAGTTTTCCCGGTTTTCTAATGGGTAGAAATCCAACCCCTAATTGATAAGCTACTGGAGCACCTATAATAAAACCACGAGCTTCCATTCCGGCAATATAATTAATTTGATATTTACTACAGTACTTAGTTATTTCATCAATGCTATATTTAAAAGCTTCTTTATCTTTTAACAGTGTGGTAATATCTTTAAATTGAATGCCTTTTACGGGAAAGTCTGAAATATTTCTAATTTTCTCTTTTAAATCTATCACTTTTTATCTGCCTCCTAAAAAATAGCTTTTATACCTTTTATATTTAATTGAATATTTTCTGACCCATTCCATTTATTTAATTCGATATTAAAGGCTAAGTCTACTACCTTACTTTCAGAAAATATTTGGCTTCCCATTTTGCTTAGTCCAAATCCAATTCCTTCTAATATTTTGTTCTCTTCCTTAATTTTTAGTTTAAGGTGCTCTCTACTTTGACCAACCAACTGCCAATCGTATATCATGTTTTTATAACTGCAAAATACAGGTTGAGGATTTCCTGACCCAAATGGTTCTAAAACATTGATATCTTTAATTAAGTTAACATTAATATCACTTAATGAAATTTGGGCGTCTACTTCTAATTCTGGATTTAGCTCATCTTCGTTAATAAATTCTTGAGCAATTTTATTTATCCTTGACTTAAACTCAGGAATTTTATTATACTCTATGGTGATACCCGCAGCTAACTGATGACCACCAAAGTTTATCAAAATATCTTTACATAATTCTAGAGCTTTATATAAATGAAAACCTTTGATACTCCTTCCTGACCCTTTTCCTATTCCATCTTTTTTAGAAATAATAATTATAGGACGATTAAATTCATCTACTAATCTAGAAGCTATTATACCAATTACCCCTTGATTCCAATCCTCTGAAGCAAGAACTAATACCTTGTTATCTTCATCTTTTACTTGTTTAAAAGCAAATTTCCTAGCTTCCCTTAATATATTATCTCCAACATCCTGTCGGTATTTGTTTATTTCACTTAATTTTCGGGATAAATATTTAGCTTTAGATTCAGAATCAGTTAGTAGTAATTCTAAAGCCAATTTGGGATCATCCAACCTCCCTGCTGCATTTATTCGGGGAGCAAGAGCAAAATTAACTTCTTTGGTACCCAAATTGCCATAATCTACTCCACTCTCCACTATTAATGCTTTCAAACCTTCTTTATCAGTTTGATTAAGTACCTTTAATCCACACTTAATTAAAATACGATTTTCATCAATAAAGGGGACAGAATCAGCAATTGACCCTAACGCTACATAATCAAGCAGATTTCGTAAATCATCCTGATTTCTTTTCAATTTTAAATATAAGGCTTGAGCTACTTTATAACTTACCCCCACCCCTGCTAATTCTCTAAAGGGATAATTTGTATCATATTTAGGGTTTATTATTGCCATTGCAGAAGGAACATCTTTTTGGGGTTGATGATGGTCAATTACTATGACGTCTATACCATAATTATTTGCTTTCCTTATTTCACAAATAGAGTTAATTCCACAATCAACAGTAACAATTAATTTAAAATTATTTTCAAAGGCAATATCTATGGCCTTTTCATTTAGTCCATATCCCTCTTGAAAGCGATTAGGTATATAGTAGTACAAATTAAGGGTAAATTCCTTTAAAATAAAAAATAATAAGGCAATACTGCTTATTCCATCAACATCATAATCTCCATAAATTAATATTCTTTCATCACTATTTATTGCTTTTAATATTCTATCAACAGCTCTCTCCATATCTTTAAAGATATAAGGATCTCTTAAATCTTTCAGGTCTGCTTTTAAAAATCTTCTAGCGCTTAACGCTTCCTTTGTTCCTCTATTGATTAGTAATTGCGCTAAAATTGGAGAAATATTCAATTCTTTAGATAATTCTAATTGTAATTTTTTATCTTCTTTAAGTATATGCCACTCTATTTTCTCTGCTCTCCCTCCTCATATCGCGTATTGCGTAAAGATAACGTGAAGTCTAATGTTTAAATATTCGAAAAATTACGGTTAAAATAATACTTATTAAAACACATAAACCCAAAGGGAAGTAAAAGACAAAATTTTTTCGTTGAATTACAATATCCCCAGGTAATCTGCCAGAAAAAGGTAACTTCCCCACCAATAAAAATATAGTTCCTAAAATGATCAACACTACTCCAAAAAGTAGTAGCGTTTTACCTAACATATTAAATTCAGGCATTTTTTATCTTTCTTTTATAGAATAATTATTATTCGGTTTGAAATTGTAACTGTCTTCTGACTTCTATTTTAATTTACTTTTCCACCTTTTTCTTCTCGTTAATTTTAAGCCCTTTTTGATGCACCTTAAATATTTTGTTCCACTCTATTAATAAGGGACTGGAAATAAAAACAGAAGAATAGGTTCCGGCAACCATTCCTAAAAGCAAAGCTAAAGCAAAATCAGAAAGTATAATCCCGCCAAAAAAATATAAAGTTAAAATTGGAAAAATAGTAGTTAAGGTTGTAAATATTGTTCTAGTTAAAGTTTGATTAATACTAAGATTTATTAAATTTTCAAAAATGTCTCTGGTTTTAAACTTTATATTTTCTCTAAGCCGATCTAAAATTATAATAGTATTATTTACAGAATATCCTATTATAGTGAGAATTGCTGCAACTACCTGGATAGTAATTTCCTTTCTCAACAAAGAAAAGATACCCAAAACAATTAAGCAATCATGTAAAAGTGCTAATATGGAAACAATGGAAAACTTAAATTCAAATCTTAAAGTAACATAAAGAATGATTCCTATAAAGGCGAAAAATAAGGCATAAAGAGATAATCTTTTTAAATCTTCTCCAATAACTGGACCTACTGCTTCCATACGTAATACTTCCGGATTAGCCAATTTTTCTTTTAAAACTGATAAAATTTCTTTTCTTTTCTCTGAATCAATATTCTCTGTTCGTATGACAAATTCATTCTCAGATAATTTTTGAATGGTACTTTGACTCAAATTAAATTCACCTAAAACCTTTCGAATCTCCGCAGTGGAAACTGACTTATCAAATCTTAATTGAAGTAAAGTTCCTCCAATAAAATCAATCCCAAAATTAAACCCATGAAAAATAAACGAAATTAAGCCAACCAGTATGATAACTGCGGAAATAGTATAGGCTATTTTTCTATTCTTTATAAAATTAAAATTCTTGTCCTTAAATAGATCCATTAAATATACCCTCCTTAACTATATCTATAATAAAGTTTTAGAGCTAAATTTATTAGTTACTAATTCTAAAACAATTTTGGTTACTACAATTGCCGTAAACATACTGGCTAAAATACCTACACTTAATGTAACTGCAAATCCTTTAATTGGTCCTGAGCCAAAATAAAATAAGGCAATAGCTGCAATTAAAGTTGTAACATTGGCATCAAGTATACTCCTAAAGGCTTTATTAAAGCCAGCATCAATGGAAGCTCGAAAAGTTTTCTCCAATTTTAACTCCTCCTTTATTCTTTCAAAGATCAGTATGTTGGCATCTACTGCCATACCAATAGTAAGGATTATCCCAGCTATTCCAGGAAGAGTTAAAGTGGCTTTTAATCCAGCTAAGGCTCCAACAATCAATATCATACATACAACTAAAGCAAAATCTGCTATTAATCCAAAACCCTTATAATAAATTAACATAAAGATTAAAATTATTATCAATCCCGCTATTCCTGCTCGTATTCCTTTAGTAATAGAATCTCTACCTAAAGTTGGTCCCACTGATCTGTTCTCTAATATTTCCACTTTGACCGGTAGCGCACCAGACCTTAAAAGTAAAGCTAACTGTTTTGCACTATCTACTGTAAAACTACCAGTAATTTCAGCCTTACCATTAAGTATCGGTTCTTCTACTCGAGGGTGAGTTATTTCTTTTCCGTCTAAAGTAATAGATAAAATTTTACCCACATTATTTTTAGTAGCTTCCCCAAATTCTTTAGCTCCATCTTTATCAAATTCAATCAAAACAATAGATCGACTAAATTGGTCAAAAGATGCTTTAGCATTTATTAAATGCGCCCCGGTTAATTGAGTTTCTCCATCTTCATTTTTAAACTCTAAAAGAGCAGTTTTGCCAATTATTTCTGCCGCAGTTTCAGGGTCTTCTACGCCAGGTAACTGAACTAAAATACGTCGCAATCCCTGCCTCTGAATTACCGGTTCTGAAACTCCTAATTGATCAATACGATTTCTTATAATCTCTAATGCTCTATTTACCGCATCATTATCTACGGGCGCGTTGGGAGTATCTACACATTCTAAAATAATATGAGAACCTCCTTGTAGATCTAACCCTAAATTTATTTTCTCATTTAGAGGAAGAGATAATAAAAGGGCAACAAAAATTACTATAAAAACACTGGCTACCCTCAAGGTTTTAGTCCAATTCATATAAAAAACCTCTCTTTCTAATTTTTTCTGTCTTTTTATCTTTTAAACTATTTATTGCTTTATTATACTTTAACCTTATCATTATAATATTTTAATATTTTCTTTGTCAACGAGAACGTTTATGAAAAACATCTTACTAATTAAAGCAATAAATAATTTAAAGGCAGGTATTATTTATTAGACCTGCCTTTAAATTATTTATTATAATTATATTTATCTCTATATACTTAATACTTACTTTTTTCCTTAAAAAATATCTTTACTTTTCTCTTTTAACTCCGATAGCACTACGACTAGTATTTATAACTACATCTTTGGCAATCTCTAAGGTTAAAACATCGCCTTTAATCTCTCTGATTATTCCATACAAGCCACCAATGGTAATAACCTTATCACCCTTTTGTAAACTGTCTAGCATTGATTTATGTTTTTTTTGCTTTTGTTGCTGAGGACGAATAAGGATAAAATAAAATATGGCAAATATAATAATCAAAGGTAAAAATTGTTGAATTGATTGCATTTTTTATAATCACACCTTT
>Ga0210024_1002851_pt1 | contig 14626 bp, 20 predicted proteins | sample CryGeymeta201525_FD_183988 | JGI IMG/M metagenome (GOLD analysis project Ga0210024, IMG submission 183988) | Groundwater microbial communities from Crystal Geyser aquifers in Utah, USA - Crystal Geyser metaG 2015-25 (SPAdes) (version 2) | ecosystem: Environmental > Aquatic > Deep subsurface >... | reverse complement strand
CGCTGCGCCCAGACCAAAAATACCCAGCACCAGCCCGCCACGCGCGACACCCCCCTCGCTGGCCACCAGGGTCAATGCAGAACCCAGCAGCGGGCCAGAACAGGGGCTCCACACCAGGCCCAGCACGCCGCCAAGCGCCAATGCGCCCAGCAGCGAGCCGCCGTCCAGTTTGGCTGATACCGCGTTGGCCGAGCTGGCAATAGGCAACATCCATTGGGTAAAACGCGCATCCAGCGCGGGCACCAGCATCACCAGGGCAAAGGCAACCAGCATGGCTGCAGCGGCTGTGCGCACCGTGTCGCCGTCGATATCCAGCGCCGGGCCGAATGCGCCCAGCACCATGCCGATACCAGCAAACGAGGCAGTCATGCCAAGCCCCATAACCACGGGGGCAAAGCGGTTGGCTTGCACTGCGCCGCCCAGCACCAGCGGCAACAACGGAAAGACGCAGGGCGACAGGGTGGTCAAGCCGCCGGCAGCCAGGCTCAAACCCACCTGAGGCAAGGACAATGTGAGTGACATGGCGGTGAGAGGGGTTTACAGGGCGGTTTTCAGTGCGTTGCGGATCGTTACGTCTGACGTATCGCCCACCAGGCGCATGGTCTCGGTCTGGCCCTTGAGCACGATCAACGTGGACTGGGCGCGTACCTTGAATTGGCGTTTAAGCTCTTTTTCGCTGTCGTAGTTGGCCACCAGCACCGTCAGGTTCAACCCGGGTTCGACTTGGAGTCGTTGCAGCACCTGGGCTTGCGCGCGGCAAGTTGGGCACCAGTCGGCATGAAAGTGCAAGGCTATAGGCTGGCCGGTTTTTTGCGCCTGGGCCAACGCTGTCGCGGTATATGGCTTGACATCGAGAGCGTGCGCTACCACGGTGCCGCAAGCCAGCAGTACAGCGAAGAGGAATTGAACGGTTTTCATAGATTGTTCTGACAATATCTTCGTGTTGTTGACGTCTCAGTGGTTCGAAGGGCGCTGGAAATTGCAATTGGGTTGTGCTAATCAAATCAGAGGCCGCGCCGGGACGCCTCGGCTTGCAACGCATCCATATCGGCCATCCAGTCGATTGGTTTCTGGCTGAGTACTTCAAGGCGATGATCTCGCAGGGCTTTGGTCGGGTCAGACCGCAGAGCCATGCGTTGGTCGCGCTGGATCAGCAACTCGTTGATCAACGGTCGATACAAGCGCACAAAACCAGTCAACCAGCGGCAAGAGGCTTCATGACCCGGGACAGCGTCTAATGCAAAGCGGTCGACGCAGGCCATGGTCGTGCTGGCATTGAGCCAATGGCCGTCAGTGACCCACTGGTTGACGGTGAACAGCGCCACCGGAAGGCCACGTGCATCGAGCGAGATGGCGAACAAATGGGTCGGTTCAGTGCGGTTCCAGCGTGGCTTGCCAGGCTGGAAATATCGTCTGCGCCCACTGGCTGTGGCGTGCCAGAATAAGTGCAGGTGGCCGTGCTCCGGATCACTGTCGCGGTGTGCGTGGTAGTAAAACTGTGCGCCTCGGCGCGCATCAACAATATCGTCAGCTGGATAATGTTCGTAGGCGAGTACCTCTTGCCCGCCGACCCAGCTTTGAATCAGCGAACCATGGACGGCAGTTGCATCAGCAAAGGCAGTCACACTGGCCTGCGCATCACCCAACACGCGGGTAATCTGGTCCGCAGACGCAGTCCGCCAAGACCGTTGGAGAAGCAACGACTTTGTCATCCGCAAAAAATGACTAGCCGTGTTAACGTCCGTCTGACGAACGTCCTACCACGTCTGCTTGGCTTTGCATGCGCCACACTTGGCTTTGCATGCGCCACACTTGGCTTTGCATGCGCCACACTTGGCTTTGCATGCGCCACACTTGGCTTTGCATGCGCCACACTTTTGCATGCTGCTTTTAGCGCCGCATTTGCTGCCGGTGCAAGCACGGCAAGCCATCGCACAGCCGCCCAAGGCCGATGCGGTCACCACGGCACCAGCAAGCGCCTTGGCAAGAGTTTGGGAAAGTGAGTTCATGGAAATACTCCGGTTAGAAAGCAAGGTCAGTAGCTTACTTGGCTGCCGCGCAACCGCTCTTTGCGCCACATTTGGCTTTGCACGCCCCACATTTGGCTTTCATTTTTTTGGTCTTGTGGGTTTTGTTGGCGGCACATTTCGGGTCGGCAGCAGCGCCACACTTGGCTTTACATGCACCACATTTGGCTTTACAGGCCCCACACTTGACCATTTTGGTTTTGGGGCCGCACTTGGCGGCGGTACAGCCGGCGGCGAAAGCGCCGCCGGAGAGGGCAGCGGCAGTTACCACAGCAGAGGCGACGGTTTTGGCGATCTGGGTTGAAAAGTTGAGCATGGCGATGTCCTTGGGTAGTAGGTGAACGGGAGAACCAATCTGAAGGTCAGGCACAAAACTTGACGTTCAGAAAGATAGTCGTGGCAAGAGTGGCAGTTATTACACCGTCACAGCATTAACTGTGTGCGGGCAGCGTTAATCTGTAACAAATCGCTTGAGCGAAGCGACTGATCACAACGGAAATGACATCAGAAAGTTGCTCTGTGAACATAAGACTCGTGATGGTTGGTGGCGGCCATGCACACCTGTCGGTGCTACGTGCCCTGGCAAACCGGCGACCTTTGGGCGTGGAGGTGGCTTTGGTTACACCTACCAGGTACCTACATTACCCGGACATGTTGTCGGGATGGGTGGCGGGGCATTACCCATTGTCGGCTTGCCGAGTTGATCTGCAACCGCTTGCTGAGGCTGCTGGAGTCCGTCTGGTGTTGACTCAAATGGCCGGCATGGATGCGGATCGGCGCTGCGTGGCGTTAAAGGATGGTCAACAGATTGAATACGACCTGCTGTCGCTGGATGTAGGCAGTGAGACCAATACGTCGTGGCTGGAAGTGCTGGGTACCAAACTGTTGCCCATCAAACCGCTGGACAGTTTCTTTATCCATTGGCCACACATTCTGGCGGCGGCCAAGGCCAGGCCAGGCTATCAACTGGTGGTGGTAGGCGGGGGGACTGTCGGGGTTGAGATGGCGCTAGCTGCGTTGTTTGCCTTTGATCAAGCGGGGGTGGCTGGCCGGGTTGAATTGGTGGCCTCAGAGTCTGGCTTGCTGCCAGGCCACGCTCCTGGTATACGGGCGCGGGTGCAGCGTTTGGTCCGACGCACTGGCCTGGGGCTACATTTTTCGCATGGTGTCGGCACAGAAGCTGGAGTTCTGCTGTCCGACGGAATGTTACTGCCAGCAGACAAGGTCATTGCTGCGACCGGCGCCCGTGCGCCGATTTGGCTGGGCATGGCCAAACTAGCGGTAGACAGCGACGGTTATCTTTTGGTGGACAAGTACCATCGCAGCGTGACGCATCCCAATGTGTTTGCCGTGGGTGGTGTTTGTGCGCGGCACGATGTCTTACTGTCGCGTTCCGGCGTGCGGTCGGCCCATTCGGGGGCGACACTGGCGCATAATTTGCTTGCGACGCTGAGGGGTGGTGTGTTGCAATCCTATACGCCTAAACCGCGCGCACCTTATTTGCTGGCCTGTGGTCCCCAGTATGCAGTGGTATCGTGGGGGCGTTGGTCGGCTGAAGGACGATGGGTCTGGCGCTGGAAAGACTGGATTGACCGCCGTTTCATTCGACGCTTTGCCACATCAGGCCAACTGTCCACCGCACAGATGCAAGAGCACACACCATGACCTTATTTGATATAAAACACTGCTAATGCAAACCTTGCTGCAGACAGCCTGCACGGGCAAGATTGTCAAAAATTCAGTGCGCATTGCTTTGGTAGTTGGTAGCGTGCTCAATCTGGTCAATCAGGGCGAGATGATCCTGGCGGGTGCTGGTATTTCGTGGATTCACGTGAGTTTGAATTACCTTGTGCCCTACTGTGTCGCCAGTTACAGCGCTGCCAAAAACGAAATGACATCAAAGGAAAATCAATGACACGCGTTGTCCCCGACACACCACAACCGGAGGCCTCCGATATATCCGTCTTGTCGGACACCGCCTTTTTGACCGACTTGCGCCGCCAGATGGTCAAGTTCGCCACGCTGCAACTCTCTAACGGACAGCATGCTGAAGACGCAGTGCAAGAAGCGCTGATGGGGGCGCTGAAAAACGCCAAGTCGTTTGGTGGCCGCGCCGCGCTGAAAACCTGGGTGTTTGCAATTTTGAAAAACAAGATTGCCGACGTGCTGCGGCAAAAACAGCGCATGGTCGAGGCCAGCAGTTTGCTGCATGAAGACGAGGAGGCGGAAGATTTTTCTGAGCTGTTCGATCACAAGGGGTTTTGGCAGAGCGACGAGAAACCAGCCACTTGGGGCAATCCGCAAAACGCCTTGCACCAAAACCAGTTCTGGAAAGTGTTTGAGCTTTGCCTGGAGGCGTTGCCTGGTAACCAGGCGCGGGTGTTCATGATGAAGGAGTTTGTCGAATTGGATTCCGGCGAAATTTGTAACACAGTGGGCATCACCACCAGCAACCTCAACGTGATGCTGCACCGCTCGCGTCTGCGCCTGCGCGAGTGCCTTGAAAACACCTGGTTCCTGAAGGGAGAGCGCGCATGATGAACTGCCAACAAGCTACCCGGCTGCTCTCGGAGTCACAAGAGCGCGCCTTGTCCTTGTCAGAAAAAGTCAGTTTGAAAGTGCACGTGATGATGTGTTCGGGTTGCAAAAACTTTAGCCTGCAAATACCGTTTTTAAGCCAGGCGATGAAGGCTTACGCCAGAGGCTTGGATGAAGCTGTGGAAGATGACGTCAAGAAATAGGTGCAGCGGTGTCGCCCCACTTCAGCGAATGAAAATCAAATCCTGACTCGATGGTGGGTTTGATCACCTGAAAGTAAGGTGATACATCAAAGTCACGCGGCGCAAACAGGCTGTGGTGGCGCACGCTCAAGATTTCATTGACGCATGCCGGGCAATCGGGTCGGTCGTCGTTTTGAATCGTGGTGATTGGCAAAATGGGGTAACGAATCGACTGGAACGCCTGCGCGATCAGGGTCGAGCAAATCGCCCGCGTTGGGTCGCCACTGCCCAGCGCCAGCATATTGCGGCGAAAGCGCAAGGGTACGGGTGGTGTAGGCAACAGGTAGCGCGCCAGATCAATCACGTTGCGCAAGTCGTATTGGCTGCCGATACGGTTTATGGCAAATGCAATCACTGTCTGGCACTCCTGAGCGCTTAATCCCACCGGGCGGCAAATGCGTGAATGCAGGCCGACATAGGCATCCATGCCCACGCTGCGCACACCTTCAACCGTATCGGCTTCAATAAAACAGTGCCGCGGGTCCTTGCCCTCCGCGGCCAGCGCGTTGCCGACATACAGCGCGGCGTGTGACCAGGTCGACTGTGTAAGGTATTTGATGGCGGTGCTGACGCGGCTGTTGCCTTCCACCAGCAGCACATCGCCGGGGCGAAGCGTTGCCAGCAGACGTGCTGGCGACGTAGCGGGTGCGGCCGAGTCGACGTGCACCTCTTTGGCCAGGTAATGCGCCATGCGTGCACCAAGCCAACCCAAAAATGAGTTCATTTTTTCTTAGGCTTCACGTTGTGCAATCCAATGATCCAGCGACAGCATACCCGGTCCGTGTGCCATCAGGTAAAGCAGCACAGCAGCCCAGGTGCCATGTGTGGGGTAGGCATCGGGGTAAACAAAAAGCTGAATCGTCAGCGTCATGCCCAGCAGCGCCAGAGCCGACAAGCGCGTGGCTAAACCAAACAGCAGCAGCAGAGGAAATACATGCTCTGCGGTGGCGGCCATGGTGGCTGCGATCTCGGGCGGGATCAGTGGCAGGTGGTATTCGTCACGAAACAAATCTACCACCGAGTCCGACAAGCGCGGCCAGCCCAGCGTGAATTCGCCGTTGATGATGTCAACAGCAAAACCCTGAATTTTGGTTTCGCCCGACTTCCAGAACACCGCTGCAATGCTGAAACGCGCCACAAAAGCCAGCAAGGTGTTCGGGACGCGGCTGCACTGATTGATGAACCGGTGCAGCAAGCCTGGCAGCAGGTCGTCGCCCGCTAAGGTGGCCGCCGGAAGCTTTTCAGTGCGCGGGTTCATGATCTTCTTTGTCAGTGGTGATGGTTGTAATGAGTTGCCAGTGCAGCAGCAGAGCCAGCGCAGCACCCAGATCAAAGCCGGCCGCCTGTTCGTTGGCCTGTCTGGCAGCGACCATCAAGGATTGCCTGGCTTGCAGAGCACAGATAAACTTGCCCACTGCGGAATCGACCTCCAGTGTATTCACCTCCAGCGCGTGCCGAAAGACCAGCGCGGTCTGGGGCACATCCGGGTCCACTGATGACAGACATGCAACACCCTGGTGGGCCGCCCACAGTGACACTGTGGCGAAGGGTGAGGCCAGCACCTGAACCGATGGATGCAATGCCAGCTGCAAGTGCATGAGCTGATCAGGGTCTGTCAATGCACTTCGCAGTGCCTCGTTGGGTAGGTGGGGCACATCTGCCGCATGGTAGGCCAGTACCCGCGCCATCTCCAGCCTCGCCATATCGGCCAGATAGGGCACCGAAGCAGCAGGCGGAAAGCTGGTCACAAAGTCGGCAAAGTCCTGCCCGTAACAGGCCATGACGGTCGAGCGGGGTGGATTGACCAGCGCAAACACTTTGGCCATGGCACGAAAGAATTCTTCACCCACCAGTTGTTGCACCACCGGGTAGGTATCGGCTAACGCATCAATCAGTGACACCACCACGTTGTTACGGTAGACGGCATAACGTGTTGCCGGGTCAGAGTTGTTCCAGGTTGTCAGTCCGCTGGGACACGGCAACTCAGGAGCGAGCAACGGCGTGGCAAAGGCAGTCTGGCTGTTCATGTGGCCGCCTCAACCGTCACTGCAGTGAGATGTGGCAGGGCATCTTCGCGCATAACTTGCAATTGGCATTCCGCCACAGAGGCCTCGGCCAGCAGCACTGGCCACGCGGGAATGTCGTTGTCACGCTCGAGCAGTGTGGGCTGAGGGCCGGCAAGCTTCATGGTGAAAGCGTACAGATCCCACACCACTTGCGCCACTGGCGTGCTGTGGCTATCGATCAGCAGCAGGTCGCCGCTGCCATCGAGTTGCTCGGCAAACCCGGCCAAGTGTATTTCCCCCACCTGCGCCAGCGGCATGGATAGGATGGTGGCGCGCGCGTCGCGGCTGTGGTTGATGCAGCTGACGTGCGCATTGTTCACGTCCAGCAATAGGCCACAGCCGGTGCGCCGCAGCACCTCGGTCAAAAACGCGCCTTCGTCCCAGGTGGAGGCGACAAACTCGACATAAGTGGCGGGATTTTCGAGTAGCATGCGCCGCCCCAGGTGGCTCTGCACTTGGTCAATATGGTCACACACACGCTGCAAAGTAGTTGTGTTGTAGGGCAGCGGCAGCAAGTCATTCAAAAATACCCCGCCATGGGTAGACCAGGCCAGGTGCTCTGAAAAAGATTGTGGCTGGTACCGTAGCAACAAGGCTTGCAGTGCATTCAGGTGCTGCACATTCAAGGGGCCGTCCGCGCCAATGGACATACCCACACCGTGAATGGACAGGGGATAACGTTCGCGGATGCGGGTCAGGTAATGGTGAAAAGGGCCACCTGGCACCATGTAATTTTCGGCATGAATTTCGAAGAAGCCAATGTCGGGCCAGCTATCAAGAATGTCCTGAAAGTGTTGAGGCTTCAAACCCACCCCCGCTCGTTGGGGTAGTTTGGCAGTGGCGCCGCCCAAGGCTGACTTTGATGGGTTGAATCTGTTGGTAGACATATTGAGACCCGCGCCGCTGTTGGCCAGAATCAGGCCTTGACTTCCTTAAACTCTTTCAATTGGCCGTGGCCGGTGGGAGAGGTCTTGGACGCGGTCATTTCGCAGGTGCCCTTGGGTACCATCGACCAGGCGTTGCCCTGGTAGTCCACCTTGGAAGTGCCGGCACAGGTGGTACCCGGGCCCGCTTTGCAATCATTCTTGCCTTTAAGTGCTACGCCAAAGCACTTTTCTTTATCAGCGGCTTGGGCAGCTATGGGTATGGCGGCCATGTTGAACGCGGCACTCATGATCAAAGCCAAGGCGGCGGCGTTAGCAAAACTGGCTGTCGTGGATTGGTTTTGGTGTTTCATTTCAAGGTCCTTCATCGGGCTAACGGTCTTGCCTCATGGGGTCGCATGGGGTTGAAGATCAGCACGGGACGGTTGCTGTCTATCGTGCTGCTTCTATAGTCGCAGTAGGAGCTATTTCGTTACACATAGGGCAGTGAATACAATCATGATGACTATAAAAATAATAGCTTCTTAAGCAACAAGAGAAAGAGCTAGAGGCCTAAAACGTTTGCAAGCGGTAAAGGTGGAAGCTGGAATGTACGTGACACAAGAAATGGTTTGGCGAAGTCATAAACTGTATGGATCGACTGGCCCATCAGTCATTTTTGGGTATGCGGCTGATGGGCTGCCCCTAGATTTGGTGCCGCCGTTACGTTAGCGTCTGATGTCACGCCGGGACGGCTATCCATCGCCTTATCGCGACCGCTTGGCCAACAGTCGAAAGGTTCAAATCAATTGGCAACCAACGTTTTAATCAGGTGCAACTCGTTTTCCACGCTCGTATCGTCAATTTATATAGCGTGTTACGCTGACTCATCAAATGCTTCAGCTACTTTTAATACAAACCACTGTTAGTCAGCCAAGCCAAACCGTCGCCGCCAGCGGATACCCACCCAGCTGCCCGGCAGTGCCGCCGCAATCCACAGCCAGCCGTGCAAACTGCCCGAGGCCACGCCTGACACAAAGGCCCCGATGTTGCAGCCATAGGCAATGCGCGAGCCATAGCCCAGCAGCAATCCGCCCAGCAGTCCTGCCAGCAACGAGCGCCACGGCAAGTTCATCTTTGGCGCAAAGCGCCCAGCCAGTGAAGCCCCACTTAACGCACCGATCATGATGCCCATGTCCATCAGCGAAGTGGTGTCTTTCAGCACACTGCCAGCCAACGCACCACTCTGAAAGTCGCCCTGCCAAAAGCTGCTACTGGTTGCAGACCAGCCCAACGCCTGCGCCGCTTTGGCGCCCCACAGAGTGAAACCCCAGGTGATCGACCACGGATGCCCAGCCACCAGCAGGGTGCTCAGGTTGCCAAACGCCAGCACCACCGCAGCTACCAGGACAGGCCAAGGGCCGGAAAACAGGGGGTGAAGCCACGCAGAGGACGCAGACACACCGCGTGTCAGGCTCGCGTTTGGCAAGTTGGCCGTTACTACCGAGGTTTTGACACCAGGCCGCGCCAGGCGCTGGAGCAGCCAGGCCAGCAGCCCCATCACGCCCAATTGCAGTGCCAGCGCCGCGCGCCAGCCCAGCTCGTCAGCCAAAACTATTGGCTCATGCGCAGGCAACGCCTGCCACAACCCCATGTGCAAACTGGCGGCAAACGAGCCGACGCAAGCTGAGGCCAGCACCAGCAGCATGCGCACGCTACCACCACCTGCGGTATAGAGCGTGCCCGATCCGCAACCGCCAGCGATTTGCATACCAATGCCGAACATGAATGCACCCACTGCCACCGACACACTGACCGGCGCCCAAGCGCCGCTCACACCTTGTCCCCAGACACTGCCAGCGGCCAGTACCGGCGCGAATAATGATGTGGTTAACGCCAGCAGCAGCAATTGCGCCTGCACGCCGCGCATGTCACGCGCCACCAACATGCGCCGGTAAGCGCTGGCAAAGCCAAATGAAGCATGGTAAAGCGCCATACCCAACACCAAGGCCGTGAACCACAGTGCCAGCGGACGCCAGTCCGCCAAACCGAGACGGCTTGCCACCCACAGCAGGACGCACCCCCCTAGAAGCAGAGGCAGTGTCTGGACCTTAACTCCCAGTGGCATCGCGGGCTATCCGCTCAAAGATCGGGTCGAGCTCGGCCGCCATGGCGTCGATTTTGTCGGATTGGTAAGGGGCAAACACCGCGCTGGGCGTGCGGTAAGTCAGGTTGGCGGTGCCATCGGCGTTTTCGGTGATGTAGATCCGGATCGGAGCCTCAATGCCCGCCGGCACGCTGGCTTGCAACATGCGCACCGCGTAGTCATTGCGAAACACCATCAGCACCGTATTGCCGGGAATCTTAATGCCACGCCCAGCGGCCCCCGCACTGGCGCTGGCCGTGGCGACCAAGCCCATTTTTTGTCGTGCCACTGCAGCTTCGACCCGCGATACCAGCGTGCTGAAACTATGTTTACTGGCCAGTGTAAGCGTGCCTGGCAACGCGGCTGGCAGGGCGGTAGCGATACCCGCGCTTGCAAACAGGGTGATCGCGGTCAATGCCGATGTGAACTTGCGTTTATTCATGATGAGTTCAACTCCTTTAACAGTTAATGGGAAAAACGATTGACTTCAACCTGGATCAGCTTTGGCCAACAACGCCTCGACACGTGCGATCTGGCCTGGTACCGAAATGGCCACCCAGCTGGTGATGTCCAGCGCCCGGTCCTCAAACACATCCTCAACCGGATGCTTCGTTGCCCAAGCGGCCACCGTGGCATCACGCTGGCTTAGCAGTACCTGCATGTGCGGCCGGTACAGTACAAACATGGCGCTGATCCAGCGGTTCACCGGCCAGGACGGTGCGGCGTGGTCAATGTGAAAGCGCTCCAACAGTTGCGCCACATCGCCCGCGGCGTACCAGGCCTCATCTGTAACCCAGCGGTTGGTGGTGAACAAGCCAATCGGGAAGCCATAGGCATCCATCGAGATAGCTATCAAATGTGATAGCGCCTCACGTCCTTCGGGCCAAGGCTCAGTGGCATTTTTGTGCTCAATGGGCAGCATGCCTTCGGACATACCGGGTGGGCGTAAAAAGGTATGAAAGTGGCCATGTTCGCCGTCCAGCCCGCGGTGCGCGTGGTAGTAGTACTGCGACTGGGTGTCGCGGTCAAAAACATCATCACCTGGATAATGATTGAGCTCAATGAACTCACCCTGCCCGCGCAACATCTCGCCGACGATGTTGAGCCCGCCCTTGGCCAGCACCCGGTAACACTCGGTGATCTCCTGCCCTGCGGCGTGCATCTTCAACAACTCGTCATGCGAGAGCGCGGGCAGGGCCTTCATGCCATGCAAGGCAGTGTGTTACATCTTGGCTGCGCAGGGGTTTTTCTTTGCAGCACAAGGGTTCTTGGCCGCACAAGGGTTCTTTGCAGCACAGGGGTTCTTTGCAGCACAGGGGTTCTTTGCAGCACAGGGGTTCTTGGCCGCACCAGCTTTGGGCTTGAAGGTTTTTTGCACGTCAGCAGTGTAAGCCGTCAGGGCAGCCAGTTCGCGCGAATCCCAAGCCAATGGTTTCGTGGCCATGGGCACGACCAGACAAAACTGCACCATCTCGTCGAGTTCGATCTTTTTCATGCCACCCCGGTCGCTGGCCATTTGCACAAAATGCGGATAAGGCTTGGCAAAGGTGTTGAGGTAGGCGTTGTTGCTGAAGTGGCAGGAGTTGCAAGACAGCCCGTTGGTGCTGAGCTTGGTGTCGGAAAAAAGTTTTTTGCCCAATGCCGCAAGCTCGGCGTGGTTGCCCTTGGCCAGATGGGTGCCAGCTGGACGCGTGACCAACTTGACGTCGACCTTGTCGCCGGCGGCGCAGGGGTTATTTGCTGCGCACGGATTCTTGGCAGCACAGGGGTTCTTGGCAGCACAGGGATTCTTGGCAGCACAGGGGTTCTTGGCAGCACAGGGGTTCTTGGCCATCTTCTTGGCGGCGCAAGGATTTTTAGCAGAACAGGGGTTCATCTTGCGCGGCGCACAGGGGTTACGCGCTGCACAAGGACTTTGCGCAAATGCGCCGGGCGCGCCGCAAGCGATACCAAAAACAGAGGCCAAAATGGCAGAGCGTACAGCGGACGGACGTTGTTTCATGAAAAACTCCTCTTGTTGGGTTGAATCGGCGGACAAAGACAGTCCGTGCAGTTTAGACGCACACCTGTTCCAGGTTCTTACACTGTTCCCAAAAATATTTCATGCACCACGGACCGTCTTATCCCACATTTAAACCGGTTCTTGTGGCACACCGGTGCAAGTGAACTGTGTGCTGCGGAACTGCACAGTCAGTTCAGGGATAGCGTCGCGCAGTCCAAGTATCCAGACTGAGCCTGCCTGGCCCATGTACAAGAAAAAACATCAGCACCGCTGTCCAAGTGCCATGCGTGGGGTAGGCATCGGGGTAGACAAACAGTTGAATCGTCATTGTCATGACCAGCAGCACCAGCGCTGAAATGCGTCTGGCAACACCGAACAGCAGCAGGATGGGAAAGGTGTGCTCGGCAAACGCCACCATCGTGGCGGCATTTTCCGGGGAAATCAATGGCAAACGATATTCTTCGCGAAACAACGCCACCACCGAGTCCGACACGCGTGGCCACCCCAGCGAGAATTCACCGCTGACGAGGTCGATGGCAAATCCCTGTACCTTGGTCTGACCGGATTGCCAGAATGCGGTGGCAATGGAAAAGCGCGCCAAAAAAGCCAGAATCGAATGTGAAATGCGCGAAAACAAGCCAAGCGGCGCGTCCGGCCGGAAGATGTACCCAAACGCTTGGTTTGACTTCACCGGTGCTCCGCTTGTTTTCTAAGGATCAGGCCTTGACTTCCTTGAACTCTTTCAATTGGCTGTGGCCGGTGGGCGCGGTCTTGGACACGGTCTTTGCGCACGTGCCTTTGGGCATCATGGACCAGGCATCGCCCTGACAGTCCACTTTGGACGTGCCCGCGCAGGTGGTACCTGCACCGGCTTTACAGTCGTTTTTGCCTTTGAGCGCCACGCCAAAACACTTTTTGGTGTCAGCGGCTTGGGTGGCCACGGGGATGGCGGCAATAGTGAACGCGGCGCTTATTGCCAGGGCGAGGCTGGCGGCTGTGACGGTGCGGCGAGCCATAGTGGGTTGGGTGAATGGTGTCATGAGGTTGTCCTAAAAAATTAAAGTCCAACCAATAGCGCATCAAGCTTGCCCGCTTTCTCCAGCGCTGCCAGATCATCAAATCCACCCAGATGCAATTCGCCGAAGTAAATTTGCGGCACGGTGCGTCGGCCAGTCTTGTTAATCATAGTTTCACGAGCCCCCGGCACTTGATCAACCAAAATTTTGTTGATCTGTGCAACTCCTTTGCGGTTGAGCAGGCGCTCGGCACTTTGGCAATAACCGCACCCTTGTGAGCCGTACATCGTGACATTGATCATAATTTTTCCCATTGAAATGGAAATTGTTTGTGGGGGGCAGCGTGAGCATCAAAGCGATTTTGGCGCTTTGTCTTTGAGGCGTGGCCAGTTCTTGTCTGCCTTGGCCAAGTTGCCCTTCACATCTTCCAGCCAACGGGTCTGCGCTTCCTTGTGTACGTTGAGATACAACTTGCCGTCAACGATGCGCCAAAGTTGCGGATCAACATCAAGTTTTTGCTCCAGTGCGACACCCATAGCGCAAAAACCACCATAGGCAGGGGTGTATTTGGCAGGATTGGCGGTAAAAGCATTGCGGTTTTGTGAGTTGGCAAACTGGTATGTGGCACCTTCGTATGTCGCAACAAGGTCAGCCTTGCCCGGGACGGGGCCACTTGTCGAAAAGTAGGACACCGGGTCAAAGCCCTTTAACGCGATACCCTTGGCATCGACGTTCAAGGCGCTTGTGGATTGCTCGTCATAGGCATGGGCGAGGTGAGGCAGGGTGAGCGACCCAACTGCCAGCATCATGGTTGTTGCAACAAAGCTGCGTCGTGAAAAACGAAACTGAGTAGGCATAGAAATTTCCAAAAAAGGTTTTAGTTAAATCGCTCTCGATGCAGTTGGTGTGTCAACATCGAACTCGACGGCATCTACTTTAATTGCCGATTCGATACGAAACGTCTTTAAAAGTATTGTTTGAATTACCATTAGTATTAAAATGCATCATGGACAGACTTTCCAAACTTCTCTCGAATTTTTCTTTGCAAGCCGGCGTTTTCTACACCGGCAACATTTGCGGAATTCATGACTTTGCTCATGACAAAACGCGAGGTCATATTCACCTGATCCAGCGCGGGACGGTGCAGGTCATTGGTGTGAAGGCAGAGACTTTCGAGGTTGCCGAACCCACTTTGCTGTTTTTGCCGCGCCCTGATACGCACCGTTTAGTGGCCGATTCGCGTGACGGGGCTGATGTTGTGTGTGCGACAGTTCAATTCGGCGGAAATGGCAGAAATCCGATAGCTGATTCGCTGCCCAACGTGGTGAAGGTCAGATTAGCGGATTTGGTCGGCATGGAGACGTTGTTGGGCTTGATGTTTGATGAAGCCTTTGCCGAGCGCGACGGCCGCCAGGCGTCGTTAGATCGTTTATGTGAGTTGTTGATGATTCGGTTGTTGCGTCACTGTATTGATTTGGGTCTGACGCAAGGCGGCACCTTGGCTGGGCTTGCCGATGCGCGTCTAGCCAAAGCGATCACTGCTATTCATGACGACCCCGCCTGTACTCGCGATCTGACCAGCATGGCTATGCTGGCGGGCATGTCACGCGCGCGCTTCGCCGTGCGCTTTCGCGAGGTCACCGGTGAAACGCCAGGCGACTATCTGGCCTCATGGCGCGTGATGATAGCGCAAGGCCTGCTCAAGAAGGGGCTACAACTCAAGCAT
>Ga0210024_1002850_pt1 | contig 14628 bp, 16 predicted proteins | sample CryGeymeta201525_FD_183988 | JGI IMG/M metagenome (GOLD analysis project Ga0210024, IMG submission 183988) | Groundwater microbial communities from Crystal Geyser aquifers in Utah, USA - Crystal Geyser metaG 2015-25 (SPAdes) (version 2) | ecosystem: Environmental > Aquatic > Deep subsurface >... | reverse complement strand
CTACGTGGCCCGCCCAATCCTGTTTGGTTTTTTTCATGCTCGTTTCTCCATCTGAATTTAGATGGCTCAAGCATCGCGGCTTTCGATTCAAGTGACAAGTCTGGGGTTCATGGAGCGCTTACCTTTGGTCACATGTGAACAGCGGCAGCGCTTGGCTCACTGCCGAACAGTGCGAACGGCTATGTTCTCGATCCTGACACCGCGTTACCATATCTCGACACACAAAGGATTCATATGCGCTGTGCGCATCTTGGACTAAAAGTGCCCATGGATTGGCAAACTGGCTGGATTCGTGTGCATGACCAAATTCTGAACTGGAAAAATAGCGAGGTGGTTTTGTTTGATGATACTTACGAACACGAGTTGCGCAATGACACCGATGTGAAACCTGCCGTACAGTTCATCGACATCGACCGACCTAAGGATCGAATCGGTACGCTGGTCAAGCGACTGATCGTACATGTGATTCAGGCCAGTACCTACGTCAAGCAACCATTGAAAAAACTAGCTTTATGAAACCGCGAACACGCACAATATTAAGCTCGAACGTCGACTCAAAGCAGGTGAACCGTCGTAGCAAGCTGTTTGTTCATATGCTGACTTCACTGCTGCTTGCATTGACGTTCACATCACCCGCCACTGGTGCACAAGGTCTAAGTTCAAGCAACGATATTCTCGGTGCGTGGGTCGAGGAGGGGCATCGCAAGGTAGCTGTCTGGATTGAGGATTGTCATGGGCAGCTATGCGGGCGTATTTACTGGCTGAAGATACCATTGTCGTCCAACGGCGTCCCAAAACGCGATTGGAAAAATCCCGATGCTGGTCTGCGCAACCGCCCCCTATGCGGGATGACCATAATGAGCGGTTTTAGACAAGAACGAGGCAATATCTGGAGCGCGGGCCAAATTTACAATCCAGGCAACGGTCTCACTTTCAGCGGTACTTTAAGTTTGGAGACCAATGGTGTGCTGAAGCTTCGTGGTTTCGTTGGCCTATCATTGTTTGGAAAGACCGTAACCTGGGTACGTCCACAAGAAAATATCAAAGCTTGTGCCTGAACAGAATCCGTAATGCATTGCAGAACTAAAACGCTGATACGGTGTTTGGTTCATAAGCTATAGCAGGCACACTCGGCCAGTGCTTTTCGGTCTCGCTTGAAGCCGCCAAATTGGCGTTCATCAACCACAACCGTGCCATCGGCTTGCTCCATGAGGGCACAGGCTGTAATTTGGGTCTGGTGCACATCCAGGCCAATCACGCGCTTATAGATGGGGGTGAGTTCCATCAAAATCCTCCAGTTGAAAGTTAAACTTCAAAACTGGAGGTGTTGCAGATGCCCCGTCGAAATTGCTTGTCCAACTTTGCAGTCAGCAGCGCTTTTTAACGTGAGATATCCAAGCAGTGAGCTTGGGAGTCAATTCGGGGTACGAGTCGGCGCAGGCGTGCCAAGTTAGAGATCGGAAGTCTAGGTTTCCAAAGGATTTTCTCGGCATCGATCAGCAGCACCTCCACCCTAGAGTTTCTTTCATCATCCGGGGCGTCGCTCTGGATTCATGCCAGTTAGTGAGGTGACGGCGCGCTACCTGCTTGTTGTACCAGCCAACGGATAACCTCAGCGTCCAGACACATGGCCAGGTGGCCTATGTTGCTAAATTCGGTCACCGTGGCATCAGGCAACACTTGCGCGCGTTGCGGGTAGACGATGTTGTCATGCCGGGTCAGTGCCAGTTGCATGAGCGTACGCACTGTAGGGGACTCGCATTGAGCCAGCTCGCTTAGCCAGGGGCTGTGCCACATCATTTGTGTGCCATTGGGCGTGCTGAGCCACTGCGGAGCCTGGGTGCCTTGGTGCGGCGTGCCCAGGGTGATGATTTTGGCGGCGTGTGTGCTGCCGTGTGCACGCAGCCAGGCGCGAATGGCCAGGCCGCCCATGCTGTGGCCGACCAGCACCACCTGCTTGACTCCGGTCTGGGCGCGCAATTCGATCACGGCTTGTTCCACCAGCGCGGCGTAGTCGTCAATTGGGGTGAACAACGGCTCCAGGTCAATGGCGAGCACCGTATGACCGGCTCGGCGCAGCGCCGTGGCGGCCTTGTCCCAGACCCGATGGTTGCACACAAAGCCGTGCACCAGCAGCACCGGCAGGGCGTTGGTGCCGGGTTCGGGCGGGCTCAGCGGTGGCAAGACCACCGGCTTGGCTTTAGTCCAGGGCTGGCGCAGACCAAAAATCAGCAAAGCCGCCTTGAATTCGCTCCAGAACGCTTGCAGGCAAGGCCAAAGCGGCCCGGCAGGGCGCGACTTCAACACAGAAAACCCGACGATTACCGCTTGCCACGCCACCACCCAGCCCAGGCCACCCCCCAGCACCAGTGCCAGCGCAGCGCCGCTCCAGGCATGCATCAGCACAACCGCGCCCCAGGTGCCCAACAGCATGCCAGTGAGCAGTTGAACCAGATAGGTGAGTCGGAGCAAGCGGGCAAGCATGGTGTTTTTCCTAGAAACAAAAGTGTGTCAAGTATGCCTGCCCGCGCGGATGCCATGAAGGCGCGCTGGTGAGCAGATGCCATCTATAGTTAAGCTTTTCTAACTGCACATTTTTTAGACCATGCAACAACTACTGAGCCTGCAAACGGCCACCGCCAAACGTGCCACCATCAACCACCGTAGCGTGCTCACGGCCATTTACAAGCAGCCGGTGAGTGTGGCGGTTTCAGTGATGCCTTTGGGCCTGAGCGGCGACGAGCAGGCCGATTTGTCGGTGCATGGCGGCCTGGACAAGGCGGTGTACGCCTATCCCAGCGAGCACTATGCGTTCTGGCGCGAAGCCCGTGCGCAGGCTGGCCTGGGAGGCATAGACGATGCGTTGCCTTGGGGCAGCATGGGTGAGAACCTGAGTCTGCTGGGACTGTTGGAAACCGAGGTGTGGGTGGGTGATGTTCTAAAGTTTCCGCACTGCACCCTGCGCGTGACCCAGCCTCGCGAGCCCTGCTACAAGTTCAATGCGGCCATGGGCTTCAACACCGCCGCCAAAGCCATGGCGCAGCACGGCTGCTGCGGTTTTTATCTGGCGGTGGACGAAACCGGCACGCTGCAGGCCGGTGAGCGGTTTGAGTTGTTGCCCGGGCCGCGGCGCTTGGGCATTCCCGAGCGTTTTAACGCCAAGATGTTCAAACACCTGCGCTGAGTGATCACTGGGTCCCAAAAATCCGGTCACCGGCATCGCCCAAGCCGGGCAGGATGTAGCCGTGGTCATTGAGCTGGCGGTCGATAGCTGCAGTGAAAATTTGCACGTCGGGGTGGGCCGCGCGCAGCGCCTTCACCCCTTCGGGGCAAGTGAGCAAGCAGACAAATTTGATCGAACGAGGCTTGAGGGCTTTCAGGCGCGTGATGGCCGCAATGGCCGAGTGGCCGGTGGCCAGCATCGGGTCGACCACAATGGCATCGCGCTCAGGCATGTCTTTGGGCATCTTGAAGTAATACTCCACCGCCTGCAGCGTGGCCGGGTCGCGGTACAGGCCGATGTGACCCACGCGCGCACCGGGCACCACGGCCAGAAAACCGTCGAGCAAGCCGGTACCGGCGCGCAGGATGGAGGCCAGCGCCAGCTTTTTGCCGTCGATGACCTTGGCGGTCATTTTTTCTAGTGGGGTTTCGATCTCGATGTCCTGCAACGGCATGTCACGCGTGACCTCATAGGCCATCAGCATGGCCAGCTCGTTGAGCAGGGTGCGAAAACTGGTGGTGCTGGCATCTTTGCGACGCATCAGCGTGAGCTTGTGTTGCACCAGCGGATGGTCAATGACGTGAACCATGGGGTCGTTTGAGGAGGTCATGAAACGCTTTCTGTATCAATCAAAGTGGGCACGATTGTCGTGCCAGCGGGCATCGGCCGGGCGTTAGCGTTTGCCACCAAAAATGCCACCCAGCACGCCGCGAATGATCTGGCGGCCCACTTCGCGGCCAATTGAGCTGGCGGCGCTTTTGAAGAGCTGTTCGCCCGCGCTGGTACGCCTGCCCCCACCGCCGCCAAACAAGCTGCCCAGGCCAGAGCCCAAGCTGTCGAGCAAGCCACCGCCCTCGGCTGGAGCCGCTGCTGCGCCACCGCTGGCTGCAGCTGCACCGGGTTTGTTGGTGTTATTCGTCTGGTTAGCCTGATCAGCACGGGTGTCTATGCGCCCCTTGATTTTCTCAAAAGCCGATTCGCGATCCAGGGTTTTCTCATACACCCCGGAGACGATCGAATCCTTCAGCAAAGCCTGGCGCTGCTCGGGGGTGATCGGGCCGATTTGACTCGCTGGCGGGAAAACATAGACGCGTTCGGTTGGGCAGGGGCGGCCTTTTTCGTCCAGAAAGCTGATCAGCGCCTCGCCCACGGCCAGTTCGGTGATGGCCGCGCCAATGTCCAGACCCGCGTTGGGTCGCATGGTGTCGGCGGCGGATTTGACGGCTTTTTGGTCACGCGGGGTGAAGGCGCGCAGGGCGTGTTGCACCCGGTTGCCCAGTTGTGCCAGCACGCTGTCGGGAATGTCCAGCGGGTTTTGCGTCACAAAGTACACGCCCACACCCTTGCTGCGTACCAGCCGCACCACCAGTTCAATGCGCTCCACCAGCACTTTTGGCGCGTCGTTGAACAGCAGGTGCGCTTCGTCAAAAAAGAACACCAGCTTGGGCTTGTCCAGGTCACCGACTTCGGGCAGGTTCTCAAACAATTCGCTCAGCATCCACAGCAAAAAGGTGCTGTACAGGCGTGGCGAGTTCATCAGCTTGTCAGCGGCCAGGATGTTGATCAGGCCGCGGCCTGCGCCATCTGTTTGCATGAAGTCGTCGATGTTGAGCATTGGCTCGCCAAAGAACTTGTCGCCGCCTTGGCTCTCGATCTGCATCAGCCCACGCTGGATGGCGCCAATGCTGGCGGCGCTGATGTTGCCGTATTCGGTGGTGAAACTGCTCGCGTTGTCGCCCACATGCTGGCACATGGCGCGCAGGTCTTTCATGTCCAGGAGCAATAGGCCAGCATCGTCGGCAATCTTGAACACCAGTTGCAGCACGCCGGCCTGGGTGTCGTTCAGGTTGAGCATGCGTGCCAAGAGCAGTGGGCCCAGGTCGCTCACCGTGGCGCGCACCGGGTGACCCTGCTCGCCAAACACATCCCACAGGGTGCTGGAAAATGCTACGTATTCAGGAGCTGATAGCCCACGTTCTGCAAGGACTTTGGCCAGTTTTGGCGTTGAGGTTCCGGGGCGAGAAATGCCGGTCAAGTCGCCCTTGATGTCGGCCATGAACACCGGCACGCCCAGTTTGGCAAAGCCTTCGGCCATGGTTTGCAGGGTGATGGTCTTGCCGGTGCCGGTGGCGCCAGTGATGAGCCCGTGGCGGTTAGCCTTGTCGGGTTGCAGAAAACATTGGGTTTGGCCGTGCTGGGCAATCAGGATGGGTTCAGGCATGTCAACCTCAAAAAGTACAATAGAAAGACTTGCAAAAAATCGCCCCCGTGTCGTTGCGTCAACTTGCGGTACTGTGTGTACCGTTTGCGTTGGCGCGCCTAACGGGGACAATTTTCTGCAAGCCCCAAACGCATGGCGTAGCGTAACGAATTTTTAAAGGATTTCCCGTGGCAGGACACAGTAAATGGGCCAATATTCAGCACCGCAAAGGCCGTCAAGACGAAAAGCGCGGAAAAATCTGGACCCGCATCATCCGTGAAATCACGGTGGCGGCTCGCGCCGGTGGTGGCGACCTGGGCACCAACCCGCGCTTGCGGCTGGCAGTTGACCGTGCCAAAGCGGCCAACATGCCCGCTGACCGCGTCAAGTACAACATCGACAAAGCCACCGGCAGCGTCGAAGGCATCACCTACGAAGAAATTCGTTACGAAGGCTACGGCATTGGCGGCGCGGCCATCATTGTCGACACCATGACCGACAACCGGGTGCGTACCGTGGCCGAAGTGCGTCACGCGTTTGCCAAGTTTGGCGGCAACATGGGCACTGAAGGCTCGGTGGCGTTCCAGTTCAAGCACTGCGGCCAGATCATTTTTGCGCCGGGCGTGAGCGAGGACAAAGTGATGGAAGTGGCGCTGGAGTCGGGGGCCGAGGATGTCATCACCGACGACGATGGTGCGATTGAGGTGATTACCGCCGCGGCCGACTTTGAAGCCGTTAAAAACGCGCTGGAAGCTGCTGGCCTGAAGCCCGACGATGCGCAAGTCACCATGCGCGCCGAAAACCCGATTGAAGTCACCGGCGACGATGCCGCCCGGATGCAAAAACTGCTGGATGCGATTGAAGACCTGGACGACGTGCAAGAGGTCTACCACAACGCCGAACTCGACACGGACAGCCTATGAAGGTGCTTGTGATTGGCGGCGGTGGCCGTGAACATGCGCTGGCCTGGAAGCTGTCGCAATCTCCCAAAACCCACAAAATCTATGTGGCTCCGGGCAACGGCGGCAGCGCCAAAGACCCCCGGTTTGAAAACGTCAATATCACCGATGTGACCGCCCTGTGTGCCTGGGCGGTGGCAGAAAAAGTGGCGCTGACGGTGGTCGGGCCCGAGGTACCGCTGGCTGCTGGCGTGGTCGATGAATTCCGCAAACACGGCCTGCGCATTTTTGGACCAACCCAGGCCGCCGCGCAGCTGGAAAGCTCCAAGGCGTTTTCCAAGGCGTTCATGAAACGCCACGGCATCCCCACGGCGGAATACGAAACCTTCTCTGACCCGGTTTTGGCGCATGCCTACATCGAGCAAAAGGGTGCACCGATTGTGGTCAAGGCCGATGGACTTGCCTCAGGCAAAGGCGTGGTGGTGGCTATGACGGCTGCCGAAGCGCACGAGGCAGTTGACTTCATGCTGGTCGACAACACCCTGGGCGTGAGCCACAACGCCGGTGGTGCGCGGGTGGTGATTGAAGAATTTTTGCAAGGCGAAGAGGCCAGCTTCATCGTCATGGTCGACGGCAAAAACGTCTTGCCCCTGGCCACCAGCCAGGATCACAAACGCTTGCAGACGGGTGATTTGGGCCCCAACACCGGCGGCATGGGCGCGTATTCGCCCGCGCCAGTGGTCACGCCCGATGTGCACGCCCGCGCCATGCGCGACATCATCTTGCCCACCGTGCGTGGCATGGAAAAAGACGGCATTCCGTTCACCGGCTTTCTATACGCTGGCCTGATGATTGATGCCCAGGGCAAGCCCAAAACGCTGGAATTTAATTGCCGCATGGGCGACCCCGAAACGCAGCCGATCATGATGCGCCTCAAAACCGACCTGATAGACGTGATGCTGGCCGCCACTGAACCCGGCTTGCACGGCAAGCTCGACCAGGTGGAATTGCAGTGGGATCGTCGCACCGCCTTGGGCGTGGTGCTGGCGGCCCACGCTTACCCGGCAAACCCGCGCAAGGGCGACGTCATCACCGGCATCCCCAAAGAAACTGAAGATGCCTGTGTGTTCCATGCCGGCACCACGCTCAAAGACGGCCAGTTGTGCACCTCTGGCGGGCGCGTGCTGTGCGTGACGGTGCTGGCCGACAGCGTGCGTCTGGCGCAACAACGTGCCTATGAGGTGACGGCAGGCATCGCCTTTGACGGCATGCAGTACCGCACCGACATTGGTTACCGGGCTATCAAAGGTGTAGCTGCATGAGCCATGCTGCAACGCAAGTACAGCGGGTAGGGGGTTATCTGCGGGGCTTGCAGGCCCGCATCACCCAAGCGATTTCAGCGCTGGACGGCAGCGCCTTTTTGGCTGATGCCTGGGAAAAGCCTGCCGCTGAAACCCTGCAGGGGCGGGGCATCACACAGATTCTTGAAGCGGGGCCGGTGTTTGAGCGTGCCGGTTGCGGCTTTTCGCATGTGACAGGCCCCAAGCTGCCAGCGTCGGCCACGCAGCATCGCCCCGAGCTGGCGGGCGCGCCGTTTGAAGCCATGGGCGTGTCGCTGGTGTTCCACCCGCGCAACCCTTACGTGCCCACGGTGCACATGAATGTGCGCATGATCTCGGCCACCGCTCCGGACGGACGCGTGGTGTGCTGGTTTGGCGGCGGCATGGACTTGACCCCGTATTACGGCTTTGAAGAAGACGCGGCGCATTTTCACCAAAGCTGCAAGACCGCCCTGCAGCCGTTTGGCGACGACAAATACCCGCGCTTTAAAACCTGGTGCGATGACTACTTTTTCTTGAAGCACCGCAACGAGCCACGCGGCATTGGCGGGGTGTTTTTTGACGATTTTTCCGAGCTGGGTCAAGACCAAAGTCTGGCCATGATGCAGGCGGTGGGCGATGCGTTTCTGGGCGCATACCTGCCCATTGTGTTGCGCCGCAAAGACACGCCTTATGGCGAACGCGAGCGCGCCTTTCAGCTCTACCGGCGTGGCCGCTATGTGGAGTTCAACCTGGTGTGGGATCGTGGCACGCACTTTGGCCTGCAATCGGGCGGGCGCACCGAATCGATTTTGCTGTCGATGCCGCCGCTGGCAAGCTGGGCTTATCAGCAAGTGCCTGAGGCGGGCACGCCCGAGGCCGAGTTGTACAGCCGGTTTTTGGTTCGCCGGGACTGGATTTGATGCCAACCGGGGGCATGCGCCAACGCGTGGGAATTTTTGGCGGTGCGTTTGACCCGCCGCACCGGGCGCATGAGGCCTTGGTGCGTTCGGCTGTTGCCGAGCTGGCGCTGGATGCCCTGCATGTGATCCCCACCGGACACGCCTGGCACAAAAACCGCCAACTCAGCGCACCCGAACAGCGCCTGGCCATGACGCAGTTGGCGTTTGCCGCGGTGCCGCAGGTGCTGGTAGATGCGCAAGAAATCAACCGCCCCGGCCCGAGCTACACCATTGACAGCTTGCGTGCGCTGGCAGCGGCACAACCGGATGCAGAACTGTTTCTGCTCATCGGGGCTGACCAGGCGGCGGCCCTGACCAGCTGGCGGGATTGGCAGGAGATTTTGCAACTTGCTACAATATGTGTAGCTGATCGCAAAGATTCAACAAGGGCTAGCACCCAATTTGTTGCAGAAAAAATGTTCCCGCAGCGGTTTTTGCACCTGAAAATGCCCGCCATGCCGATCAGCGCCACCCATATTCGCGCGTCTATTTCAGCCGGACTATCCGTCAATGCACTGGTGCATGACAGCGTTGCGCGGTATATTGCCGACCACCACCTTTACCATTCGATTTGATGACTACCAAAACCATAGCCAAGCCAAGCAGCAAGCCCGCCACAACCACCAGCACGGTGGCCAAAAAAGACGTTCAAAAACTTCAGCGCGCCATCGTTGACGGGCTTGAAGATGTCAAGGCTCAAGAGATTGTGGTGTTTGACACTGAGCATTTGTCCTCGCTGTTTGAGCGCGTGATTGTGGCCAGCGGCACGTCTAACCGGCAAACCAAAGCCCTGGCCGCCAGCGTGATGGACGCGGTGCGCGAGGCGGGTTTTCCCAAACCGCGCATGGAAGGTGAAGCCAACGGTGAATGGATCATTGTTGATTGCGGCCAGGCCGTGCTGCATGTGATGCAGCCCAACATCCGCACCTATTACAACCTGGAAGAGTTGTGGGGTGAAAAACCAGTGCGCCTGAAGCTCGGTGCCGCCAAACCGGTGGTGGCCAAGGCGGCCAAGCTGCCCGCTGCGCCCACGCAACCCAGCCGCGCGGCCAAGCCAGAGGCCAGCCTGCGCCGCTCCAGCGCCGCGAAAAAGGGTGTAGAAGAAGCTTTCCCGTCCAAAGCGCGGTTGAAAAAGGCGCAAGAAGTCAAAGCAGCTGCTGCTAAAAAAGTAGCTGTTAAGCCAGGTTCTACAAGGGCTAGAGGCATAAAAGATACTGATGTTGTGGCCAAACCCCGCATCAAGACTCTGGTGGTGAATGCACCGGGCAAACCTGTGGCCAAGAAAGCGGCGGCCAAAAAAGCACCCGCCAAATCGGCTCCGGCCAAAAGAGCCCCGGCACGTCAGCCTTAAGCGTGCGACTGCTGATTGTTGCAGTCGGCCAGCGCGTGCCCGACTGGGCGCAAACCGCGTGGGACGACTACGCCAAGCGCTTTCCCTTTGAATTGAAGGTGGAACTCAAGGCTGTTAAAACCGAGCCGCGCGCCTCCAAGTCTTTGGATGTGCTGTATGCCGCGGAACGCAGCCGCATTGAGGCCGCCATTCCCAAAGGCTGCCGCATCGTGGCGCTGGATGAGCGTGGCACCACGCTGACGACGATGGCGCTGGCGGGCAAACTCAAAGACTGGCAACTCAGCGGTGGCGATGTGGCGCTGGTCATTGGTGGCCCCGATGGGCTCGACCCGGCGTTCAAGCAGGCGGCGCACGAGCGCATCCGTCTGTCTGATTTGACACTGCCGCATGCCATGGTGAGGGTGTTGCTGGTGGAGCAGCTTTACCGCGCCTGGTCGATCAACGCCAACCACCCCTACCACCGCGAATGATGCCTTGCCCAAAACACCCCTGTCGTTGTTGCACCGCCTTGGCGGACGCTGGTACTGTTTGCGGCGTTGCGCTCAATGTGAAGAAACGACGAGGATTTTCGTAGGGTGCAGTAAGCCGTCATGCTTGGTAAGGCTCAAATGATATGAATCCAGCATAGAACCATGAAAAAGTTTGTCTATTTAGCCTCGCAAAGCCCACGCCGTCGGCAACTGCTGGAGCAGCTTGGCGTGGCTTACGAGTTGCTGCTGCCCGAGCCGCATGAAGATGCCGAAGCGCTTGAAGTGGTGCTGCCGCACGAAGCCCCGCTGTCTTACGTGCAGCGTGTGACCCAGCTCAAACTCGATGCCGCCTTGGCGCGCTTGCAGCGCCTGCAACTGCCGACTGCGCCGGTGCTGTGCTCTGACACCACGGTGGCCTTGGGGCGCGCCATTTTGGGCAAACCGGTTGATGCGCCCGATGCCCGGCAGATTCTGGGTCAGCTAGCGGGTCACACGCATCGGGTGCTGACGGCGGTAGCGCTGGGCACGGCGGATCAGCGCGTGCAGGCGGTGTCGATCTCAAGGGTCAGATTTGCCCCCATGAGTGCGCGGCAAATTGAGGCCTATGTCGACACCGGTGAACCCATGGGTAAAGCGGGCGCCTATGGTGTGCAGGGCAGGGCGGCGGCACACATTTCACACTTGAGCGGTAGCTACACCGGTATCATGGGGTTGCCCCTGTTTGAAACTGCTCAACTGTTCAGGCAACTGGGCTTTGATTGCTAATTTATCAATAGCACCTTGCGCTTGATACATATGGGCTAGAGGCATATTTCTTATATAAAAGCAATGACACATGCAAGAAGACATTTTGATCAACTGGTCGCCGCAAGAAACCCGGGTGGCGGTGGTGGAAAACGGCGCACTGCAAGAGCTGCATGTGGAGCGCACGCTGGAGCGCGGGCTGGTCAGCAACGTCTATCTGGGCAAGGTGGCGCGGGTCTTGCCGGGCATGCAGTCGGCGTTCATTGACATTGGCCTGGAGCGCACCGCGTTTTTGCATGTGGCCGATGTCTGGCATCTGCCCGCAGAGGGTGAAACCATTTCCGCCGCGCGTAACCTGGCCAGCCAGATACCGATTGAAAAACAGGTGTTTGAGGGGCAGAGCCTGATGGTGCAGGTGATCAAAGACCCGATTGGCACCAAAGGCGCGCGCTTGTCCACACAAATCAGCATTGCCGGGCGCATGCTGGTGTTTTTGCCGCAGGACGACCACATTGGCGTGTCGCAAAAAATCCCGCAAGCGCAGCGCGATGCCTTGCGCTCGCACCTGCAAACCCTGGTGGGCGACGAGGGCGGCGGTTTTATTTTGCGCACCAACGGCGAAGATGCCACCGAGCAGGAACTGGCTGATGACGTGGCCTATCTGCGCAAGGCCTGGAAGCGTATCCGCGAGGCTTCGACCAAGTTGCCGCCGCGCTCGCTGTTGCATCAGGATTTGAGTCTGGCGCAGCGGGTGCTGCGTGACCTGACCACCGAGCAGACGCAAAGCATCAAGGTGGATTCGGGCGAACAATTTGCCATGATGAAAGCCTTTGGCCAAGAATTTATGCCAGCCGCCGCGCTGAAACTTCAGCAGTACAAGGGCGAGCGCCCAATTTTTGACCTGTTTTCTATTGATGAAGAAATTGCCAAGGCCTTGGGCCGCAGGGTCGATTTGAAATCGGGCGGCTACCTGATCGTCGACCAGACCGAAGCCCTGACCACGGTGGATGTGAACACCGGTGCTTATGTCGGTGCGCGCAATTTTGACGACACCATTTTTAAGACCAACCTGGAAGCGGCGCAAGCCATTGCGCGGCAGCTGCGTCTGCGCAACCTGGGCGGCATCATCATTGTGGACTTCATCGACATGGTGCCCGATGAGCACCGTGAGGCGGTGCTGGCCGAGATACGCAAACAGTTGGCGCGCGACCATGTCAAAACCATGTGCGGCGGGTTTTCCCAGCTGGGGCTGGTGGAGATGACGCGCAAGCGCACGCGTGAATCGCTGGCGCACATGTTGTGCGAACCCTGCCCGCTGTGCCAGGGCAGGGGCATCGTCAAAACCCCGCGCAGCGTGGCTTACGACATCTTGCGGGAGATTTTGCGCGAGGCGCGCCAGTTCAACCCGAAAGAGTTTCGCGTGGTGGCCTCGCCTAAAGTGATTGAGCTGTTTCTGGACGAAGAAAGCCAGCACCTGGCGGGTTTGAGTGAGTTCATCGGCAAGCCGGTGTCGCTGCAAAGCGAGAGCGCCATGGGGCAGGAACAGTACGATATTGTGTTGTTGTAGGGGCGCGTGATGAGCTTGCAAGCCCTGACCGCCAACGCCTGGCCGATCCCGATTCTGGTCTACCACCAGATCGATGTGGCGCCGCCCAAGGGCGCGCCGTTTCGAAGCCTGTATGTGGCTCCAGCAGCGTTTGCGCGGCAGATGCGCGCACTTCAATTGCTGGGTTACCAGGGGCTGTCAATGTCGGCGCTGCTGCCTTATTTGCGGGGTGAGCGGCGAGGCAAGGTGGTGGGCATCACCTTTGATGACGGCTACGTCAACAACCTGCAGCACGCGCTGCCGGTGTTGCAACGGTTTGGATTTTCATCGACTTGCTATTGCGTCAGCCAGCGCTTGGGTCGTACCAACGATTGGGATGCTGGAGTGGGTATTGCGCCCGCCGCGCTAATGAACGCGTCGCAGCTGCGCCAGTGGGTGGCTGGTGGGCAAGAGGTGGGGGTGCATACGCGGCATCACGTTAACTTGACCGAATGTGACGAGGCGTTGGCTTTGGAAGAAATTTCACTCTCAAAAACAGAGCTATCCGCGCAGACTGGAAAGGCGCTGGAGGCGTTTTGTTATCCCTATGGCAAGTTCACCGGAAAGCACGCCGAGATGGTCCGTGCAGCGGGTTATGCGTCTGCCACCACCACGGCGCGTGGGCGCGTGCGGGCTGGTCTGGACTTGCTGCAACTGCCGCGCGTGCCGGTGGTGCGGTCGACCACACTGCCGGTGTTCTGGCTGAAAGTGGCCACCGGTTATGAAGACCGGCGTGAAGCTGCATGACGATGGCAGCTGTGCATCTCGCCGCAGGTGAACCCGCGCCGGCCCGGCGCTTGCGCGTGGCGGTGCTGAACCGGCGCTTTATGGCCACCGGTGGCGGTGCCGAACGCTACTCGATCGCACTGGTGGAGCATCTGGCCGCGCAACACGAGATGCATGTGTTTGCCCAGGAGCTGGATCACCAATGGCCGGGTGTGACTTACCACCGGGTGTCGTGCCCCACGCGCAAGCCACGCTGGGTCAATCAGTTGTGGTACGCCACGGTTACCTGGTGGGCCACGCGCAAAGGGTTTGATGTGGTGCATTCGCACGAGAACACCTGGCACGGCAATGTGCAAACCATGCATGTGCTGCCGGTGCGGTTCAATTTGCTCAACGGTTTGTCTGGTTGGCGCCTGGGCTTGCGCTGGCTGAAAATTGTGACTAGCCCCCGGCTGCTGGTGTATTTGGCGCTGGAGCGCAGCCGCTTTTCACTGCGCCAGCCGCGTGCCATTATGGTGACTTCGCAAACCTTGCTGCCGCAAATGCGTCAGGCTTATCCGGCGTGTCAATCGGCTCTTCAGGTGCTGACACCGGGGGTGGCGTGTGTGGTGGGCCCGGCCACGCCAGAAGCCAAGTCACAAGCCAGAATACGTCTGGGCTTGCCTGCGGATGGATTTTGCATTTTGTTTGTGGGCAACGATTACCGCAAAAAAGGTTTGACCACTTTGCTTCAAGCTTTGGGGCAATTGCCCGAGTCCTGCTTTGTGGCGGTGGTGGGCAACCCGGCCCAAGCGCCGCAGTTCCAGGCTCAGGCAGCTGCGGCTGGTCTGGCCAAGCGGGTGTTTTTTTTGGGTGCATTGCCAGAAGTGGGTATGGCCTACCAAGCCGCAGACAGTCTGGTCCATCCGACGCTGGAAGATACCTTTGCCATGGTGGTCTTGGAAGCCATGGCGCATGGCTTGCCGGTGGTGGTTAGCAGCGCACGCTATTGCGGTATTGCGGCGCTGTTGCGCGCTGGGCAAGATGCGCTGGTGTTGGAAGATCCACATGATCCAGCGGCAATGGCTTTCGCCCTGCTACGAGTGAAGCAAGAGCCTGCATTGGAGACAAGTTTGCGCGCTGCCGGGCTGGCATTTGCCCAAGACCATC
>Ga0210024_1002837_pt1 | contig 14660 bp, 11 predicted proteins | sample CryGeymeta201525_FD_183988 | JGI IMG/M metagenome (GOLD analysis project Ga0210024, IMG submission 183988) | Groundwater microbial communities from Crystal Geyser aquifers in Utah, USA - Crystal Geyser metaG 2015-25 (SPAdes) (version 2) | ecosystem: Environmental > Aquatic > Deep subsurface >... | reverse complement strand
TTAACTGGCATAATTCATTATTATTTACCAGGTCAAAAGCCACCTGAAAAAGATTTTTGTCGATTTCTGCATCCGTAATCATCACAGCAGCATCTTTATCAACGAGCGCCAAAGCATTTTTGGTCTGGTGGTCTTCGGAAACATTGGGCGACGGGATTAAAATTGCCGGTTTACCAACCAGGCAAAGCTCTGAAATAGTGCCTGCACCTGCTCTCGAAATTACCACGTTGGCACTTGAATAGGCCAAATCCATTCGCGATAAAAACTTATGTACTTGCAGGTTTTCTGGCCTTTTGCCTTGAATTTCAGTCTGAATTTTTTCGAAATAAATTGCGCCTGTTTGCCAGATCACCTGAACCCCGGATTTTGCAATTACCTCCAGATTTTTCAACACCGCATTATTTATCGATCGCGCCCCTAAACTTCCACCCACAATTAAAATCACGCGTTCGTTTCCTGTTAACCCAAAATATTCAAGCGCTTCATTTTTATTCTGAATGTTTTTCAGCAAGTTTTCGCGCACCGGGTTTCCTGTTAATATGATTTTTTTGAATGGGAAAAAACGCTCCATATTGTCGTAGGCAACGCAAATCGAATTTACTTTTCTGCCCAGAATTTTATTGGTTATTCCGGCGTACGAATTTTGTTCCTGAATTAAAGTGGGGATTTTTTGGTTTGCAGCCGCCCGCAAAATTGGCCCGCTTGCAAATCCACCAACACCGATGGCAATTTCGGGTTTAAATTCATTTACGATTTTCTTTGCCATCGAAGCGCTTTGGAATAACTTATTGAAGAATGTAAATATTTTTAAACCTGGCTTTCGTGGAAAACCCATGATTGGCAACCCGACAATTTTGTAACCTGCCGCCGGTATTTTCTCCATTTCCATGCGCCCCAAAGCGCCAACAAACAAAATTTCGGTATCGGGATACCGTTTTTTAATTTCGTTTGCTATGGAAAGAGCCGGGAAAATATGCCCGCCTGTTCCGCCTCCGCTTAATATTACCCTGTTAATTTTCATTTCTTCATTTCTTCATCTTCATCGGGTGCATTTACCTGAATTGGTTGATTTTGTGTTTCGCTGTCAATTTCGTTTTGATGGCTAACGCTTAAAATACAACCAAACGCTACCGAAGTAAACAGCAACGATGTTCCGCCCAGACTGATCCAGGGCAGCGGTTGCCCGGTTACCGGCAACACCCCGCTTGAAACGCCAATATTTATTAAGGCCTGATACACCATTACCAGTGTAAGGCCAATTACCACAAACGCAGGAAACGTTCGCGCCGATCGCCTGACAATAATTATCCCCCTGAAAAAGAAAATCAGGTACAAAAAAATTACGCCTGCGCCAAAAATTAACCCATATTCTTCGACGATAATTGCAAAAATAAAATCGTTGTATGCTGCTGCCATGTAGTTACTTACATCAGATTGTCCCGGTCCTTTTCCGAAAATTCCCCCCGAATAAATGGCCAATTTTGCATAATCGGCCTGGGTTACGCCCTTTTGCGAATTGGGATCGCCATGAATAAACCGTTCAATACGCCCTTTGATGGTATGAATTCGGCCCACACTTTCGGGCACTAAATCGGCAGTAAAATAAATGAGAACGATTAGACCCACACCCGCAGCAAAAACCATTAACATATACCTGATTGGTATCCGGCCAACAAACATCATGGATATGATGGTGGCAAAAATGAGCGCCGATGTGGAAAAATTGGAAAGTAAAATCAACCCACAAACCAGCGCCGTGAAAATCATGATTTTCTTAAAAGCCGAAGCCAAATCTTCTTTTGTCTTTTGTTTCTTGCCCAAAACCTTAGCGGTAAAGAGGATTAATGCAATTTTGGCCAATTCGGCCGGCTGAAATGAGAAAATGCCGAGATTAAAAGTTCTTCCGGTTCCTTTCAAAATACCGGCAAATTTTAAAACAACGGCAACCATCAGTAAAAGAATACTTCCATAAAGCAAATAGTTGGCAGCTATTGAATAAAACTTTACAGGAATAACATTGACCATCAGTACAATTACACCCAAACCCATTCCAATAAAAAACACCTGACGAACAAGATAATGTATTGTGTTTCCACCATGTACACGATATGCAAGAGCGCCGGTTGCGCTGTAAACAATCAGTAACGAAAGCAACGACAAAAACACGAGAATTATCCAAATTACCCGGTCGCCTTTAAAATATTTTAAAATTGAAAATTCCATTACAAATTTCTTACCCTCTGTTTAAACTGATTTCCACGGTCTTCGTAATTTTCAAACAAATCGAAACTGGCACAGGCCGGCGACAAAAGAACAGTATCTCCATTGCGGGCCAGGTAATAAGCGGTTTTCACAGCTTCGTCCATGCTCGAAACATCCACTATGTTTTTTACCAAACCTTTAAAAGCTTCGTGCAACTTATTGTTGTCTTTTCCCAAACACACCAATGCCTTTACTTTTTCTTTGGCCAAGGCTTTCAACATCAAATAATCGTTGCCTTTGTCAACTCCGCCGGCAATCCAGACAATGGGTTTGCGGATGCTTTCCAAAGCGTACCATGTCGAATTTACATTGGTCGCTTTCGAGTCGTTAACAAACTCAATTCCATGAACTTTCAGGAAATATTCCAGGCGGTGTTCAACCCCGGTAAAACTGGACAGGCTTTCCCTTAACTGTTCATTGCGTATTTCAAAAATCATACTTGCAATTCCCGCTGCCATGGAATTGTAAGAATTGTGTTTTCCTTGTAATGCGAGATCAAGAATAGACATACTGAATTGGTTTTGATGTAAATTAATAATTAACTGATTGTCTTTAATTCCTGCTCCGGTTGCGGGTGGGTCGCCCAGGCCAAAAGGTATTAAAGCAGGTAAAATGTTTCTTTTTTGGATTTCATTTCGGGTGACTTCATCATCGGTGCAAGCAATAAACCAGTCGTTTATAGTTTGATTTTGAATGATGCGAAGTTTCGAATCGACATAGTTTTGCATATTGTAGTTGTAGCGGTCGAGATGGTCGGGGGTAATGTTCATTAAAATTGCCACATCGGCCCGGAAATCGTACATCCCATCGAGTTGAAAACTACTGAGTTCGATAACAAAAACATCATGCTTTTCCTCTGCTACCTGCCACGCAAAACTTTTTCCCACATTTCCGGCAAGCCCGACATTCAACCCTGCATTTTTCAGAATATGATATAAGAGCAAAGTGGTGGTGGTTTTTCCGTTGCTGCCGGTAATACATATCGTTTTTGCAGTATTGTAACGCCCGGCAAATTCAATTTCAGAAATAATCCGAACACCAGTTTCTTTAAGTTGTTGAATTAACGGGGCCTTATCGGGGATACCCGGGCTTTTAACAACCAAACCGGCGTTCAGGATTTTTTCAATCGAATGTTGTTCTTCTTCAAAAGCGATTTTATATTTGGAAAGAACTTCTGTATATTTCTTTTTTATTTTGCCCGAATCGGACAGAAAAACAGAATAACCTTTTTGCTGTGCAAGAATTGCCGCTCCCACACCGCTTTCGCCACCGCCTAATATTGCAATCCTGTTATTCAAACTATCTGATTTTTAAGGTTACCATTGTAATTACTGCCAGAATAATTCCCACAATCCAAAACCGGGTAACGATTTTTGCTTCCGGAATTCCTTTTTTCTGAAAATGATGGTGGATTGGGCTCATCAGGAACACGCGCCTGCCTTCGCCATATTTTTTTCGGGTGTATTTAAACCAAGAAACCTGGATAATTACCGAAAGATTTTCGATAAGAAAAATTCCGCACAAAAGTGGAATCAGGATTTCTTTGCGGATAATTACTGAGAAAACAGCTAAAATTCCGCCCAACGCGAGGCTTCCGGTATCGCCCATAAAAACCTGTGCCGGATATGAATTGTACCACAAAAACCCAACAGTAGCGCCAATAAACGCCGCAATAAAAACCGTTAATTCGCCAATGTTGGGAATATACATAATGCTCAGGTAGTCGGCATAAATGATGTTACCGCTTACATAAGCCAGCACTCCCAAAGTTGCGCCGCTGATTGCCGAAGTCCCGGCCGCCAGCCCGTCCAGCCCATCGGTCAGATTAGCCGCGTTCGAAACGGCTGTTATTATTAAAATGATAATCGATGCATAAACTATCCATTTTAACCACGGTGAAGCATCACCTGCAAAAGCCACCAGCCAGGCGTAGTTGAATTCGTTCTTTTTCACGAAAGGAATTGTTGTAACCGTTGATTTTACATCCTCTGTAACAAACTGAACGGTTTGCTCGCCGGTAACCGGATCAACCAGAATTTCCTGTAAATTACGACCGGCATCATCTTTAACATGCTGTCTTACTTTTACATCATCACTTACAAACAGGGTGAGCGCTACAATAAGCCCGAGAACTGCCTGACCCAATATTTTAAATTTGCCTGCCAACCCTTCCTTATTATTAAGGAAAACCTTGATATAATCGTCAACAAAACCAATGAAACCCAGCAAAACGGTTGTAATTAACATCAGAATTACATAAACATTATCGAGGCGGGCAAACAGGATTGTTGGAATTATGATGGATGCAAGAATAATTAAACCGCCCATTGTCGGGGTTCCCTTTTTCTGTAACTGACCTTCAAGTCCCAAATCGCGAATAACTTCGCCAATTTGTTTTTGCTGTAAAACCCTGATTATTCTTCTCCCAAAAACAGTTGCAATAAAAAGTGAAGTAATGATTGCCCCACCCGCACGAAAAGTAATGCCGGGCAACATCCCAACACCCGGAAAATCGTATTTTACCAAAAATTCATACAACCAGTAAATCATGACTTCAGTTTTTTAATTATGGATGCCAAAACAGTTTTCAATTTCTTCCTTATCATCGAAGTGGTGTTTAACCCCGTTTATTTCCTGATAGTTTTCGTGGCCTTTGCCAGCAATCAGAATAATGTCGCCGGGTTGGGCAATCAACGCCGCAGTTTTTATCGCCTCTCTCCTGTTTTCGATTGACACCACTTTATTTTTAAATTGTGCAGAAACGCCGGTTTCCATATCTTTAATAATCTGTGCCGGATTTTCAGTACGTGGATTATCGGAAGTGAGAATCACTTTATCGCTGGCCAGAACAGCTTCGTTTGCCATTTCGGGGCGTTTTGTTTTATCGCGGTCGCCGCCGGCGCCAACAACCGTAATTACCTGTTCGTTTCTTGTTCTTATTTCTGAAATTGCACCCAAAACATTTTTTAGTGCATCGGGAGTGTGCGCATAATCAATAATTGCCAATTTCCCATCGAGGCTGCGAATCGTTTCAAACCTGCCCTTAACAGGGTGCAAATTGCTGATGATGGTTAAAACTTCGTCTTTATTTTGCCCCAAACGGATAGCCGTTGCATAAACAGCCAACAGGTTCGATGCATTAAATTTACCAACAAACCGTGTCCAGATTTCATTTCCATCGAGGTTGAGCAACATCCCATCGAAATGATTTTCTATTACTTTGCACCTGAAATTGGCGATTGCCCTGGTTGAAAAAGTGACTTTTTCGGCCTGGGTGTTCTGAACCATCACCATTCCATTTTTATCGTCGATATTGGTAATGGCGAAAGCCTCCTTAGTAAGACCATCGAAAAAAACTTTTTTCGCTTTAATGTATTCAGCAAAAGTTTTGTGATAATCCAGATGGTCGTGCGTAATGTTGGTAAAAATTCCACCTGCAAATTCAATCCCCGAAATCCGTTTTTGATGAACCGCATGTGAACTTACTTCCATAAAACAATACTGGCAGCCAGCATTAATCATTTCTACCAATAACTTTTGAATTTTTAAAGCGTTTGGGGTCGTGTGCGATGCCGTTTCCTCCTTTTTGTTGATTCGGTATGAAATGGTTGAAATGAGCCCGGCTTTGTATCCCAACTGCAAAAACATTTCATAAAGTAAAGTAGCAATACTGGTTTTTCCATTTGTGCCGGTAACACCAACCACTTTCAGTTTTTGTGAAGGAAAATTGTAAAAAGCGGATGCAAGTTTTCCTAATGCTTCATTTGAATCATCAACTTTGATGTAGGTTATGTTTGAAGAAATTTCTTCAGGCAACTGTTCGCAAACAACTACAGTTGCGCCGTTTTCAATTGACTTCGAAATGAATTTATGCCCATCGGAAATCACTCCAGGCTGAGCCACGAATAAAAACCCGGGTTTAATCAACCTCGAATCAAATTCGATACCGGTAACTGTTTTTTCTTCATATCCTATAATTTCTGAAAAACCGATGCCGTTGAATAATTCGCTTAATTTCATTTCATTCATTATCCTAATGTAAGAATTACTGTTTGTCCCTTTTGATATTTATGACCGGGAGATAACGATTGTTTTTTTACTTTGCCAAAACCGGTTACCCGCACTTGTAAACCAGCATTTTCCATCAAATAGACGGCGCTTCGCGCTCCCATTCCCTGCACATTTGGCACAATGCCATCATGAATTTCAATATCGGTGAGCCGTAAAATATCCTCGTCAACTTCAATCTTTGCCCATTGAGAGTCGGGGTCGCCCTTTATGTGCTTAATCTTTAAAGCGCTGATTACCTCCTGTAAATCTTCCGTCTGGCCTTTTTTAATATCGGGAATTACCAGTTTTTGATTGTCGTCGTCATTTTCCGGCTCATCGGAAATCATTTGAAAAGCATAAACCCGCTCGGCAATTTCTTTGAAAACCGGACCAGCCACAGATGCTCCGTAATAACCTCCACGCGGATTATTAAATGTTATAATCAACGAATATTTGGGATCGTCAGCCGGGAAATAACCGGCAAATGAGGCCAGATACATTCCTTCGCTATAACCGGCGCTGCTTGTTGCTACGCGGGCAGTCCCGGTTTTACCGGCCACATTAAAATATTCGCTGTTTACCGATTTACCTGTGCCATAAAGGCAAACGCCCTCGAGCATCGCCTGTGCCTTTTTAATAGTTTCTCTGGAAGCAATCATCGGGTTGATTACTTCAGTTTTATACTTTTTCACCAAAGCGCCATTTTCTCTTACTTCTTTTACCAAATGCGGTTTTATCATTTTCCCATTGTTGGCTACCGCATTATAAAAATTGAGTATTTGCAGGGGTGTCATTTTTGTTTCATATCCGTATGACATGCCTGCCAGTGTTGTTCCCCACCAATCGGCATCGCCAGGGTATTTAAAATAAGGTTGTCCTTCGCCAACAATATCAAGCCCAAGGGGCCTGTTTATTCCGAAGCTGTAAACGCGGTCAACGTATTTTTTTGGATTTTTTTCGTAACACGAAGTAATAATTTTAGCCACGCCAACATTCGATGAATTTTCAAAAATTTGTTTAACGGTTAACTTTCCGTAACCATGTGTATCCGAAATTTTTCTTCCATTTTTATACCATTGTCCGTTGCCAGTATCAAAAACGTTGCTGGTGTCAACCAATCCGTCTTCAAGCGCCACCATAAGCGAAACCAGTTTAAAAGTTGAACCGGGTTCGTAACAACCGCGGGGCCCAAGCGCGAAATTATCGGTCTCGAAATAGTCTCCATTACGCTTTCCGAGATTTGCAATGGCTTTAATTTCGCCTGTTTTTACTTCCATTAAAATTGCAGTTGCCCAATCAGCATTGGCATTTTGCAACTGTTTATACAAAGCGCTTTCAGTAATATCCTGCATTTTTATATTGATGGTAGTAATGATATCCATTCCATCCTCGGGTTCAATTTCAACGCGCGTTACCCACCTGCCAGAAAGATTTTGTTTAAAACTGATTCCATCTTTACCTTTTAAATAGGGTTCAAAAGAACCTTCCAAACCAGTGTAACCAATTGCACCGTGAACGCCGCCATAAGCACCCTTATTTAAACCGCCGAGGGTACGCAACGCTAACATTCCCAAAGGATTTACCCGACGGTTTTCCTGCTCTACAATTAATCCTCCGCCATAACGACCACGTTTAAGTATCGGGAATTTCTTTATTTGCTGAAGTTCGGTGTAATCAATTTTACGCGGGGTGAGCATATAACCGCGATTTTTGCTTTTATAGGCTTCGTTCAATCGTCTGTTCATTTCAGAATGAGATGCATTTCCAAAAAATCTGGATAAATAATAAGCCAGAGAATCACTTTCTTCGTTATAAACTTTCCGAACCCCTTCGGAAGCCATATCAATTCGAACAAAATACCCTGGAACTGAAGTAGCCAGAACACTGCCGTCATCAGCGCAGATATTTCCACGATCAGAATTGACAATAATCGTATTTTCGCTTAAGTTTTTCTGAATTTCTTCCCAACGGTCATTCTTAATCTTCTGAACAGAGACCATTTTTGCTATTACTACTATGGCGAAAACCAACAGTGTGAAATAGATTAAGGTTATACGCGTTAATATTACTCTGCGAATTTCCACGTCAATTTATTTTTTTTCACAATCAATTTTTGAGGAGGTTTTACGGGCTCCTGTAAATCAATATTTGCGTTTTCAACTTTTTTTGCAATTTCCGATGGACGGCTTGAATTCATGAGTTTTGCGGATAATGTAATTGACTCTGAACGCAGTTCGTCCAACGTGTTTTGAAGAATTTCAACCTTTCTGATGGTGCGTTCAGACCAGTTACGGTTGGTAATAATGAGAATGGCCAAAAAAGCCAGAAAAATCAAAAACGGGATTTGTCTGGTTACCCGTTCATCGGTTAAAATCGTGCCGCCAATAAACGATTTCACTCCCGGTGACTTTTTGCTATTTTTTGTACTTTCCGACATATCAGATTTTTTCTGCAATTCTAAGTTTGGCGCTTCTCGAGCGGCTGTTCAATTTTAATTCATCCGCACCCGGGGTAATTACCTTTTTGTTTACCAGTTGAAATGGTGACGTCACATTTCCGAAAAAGTCTTTTTGCACTTTTCCTTCAAAATTTCCGGTTTTCATAAAATTTTTACAAAGCCTGTCCTCCAGACTATGATACGTAATGACAACCAACCTGCCGCCCGGTTTTAGTAGCTTTTGTGATGCTTCCAGAAACTCCTTCAAAGCGTCCATTTCATCATTTACTTCAATTCTGAGCGCCTGAAAAACCTGGGCGAGGTATTTATTTTCGATGGCGCGCGGGGCACATTGCGCAACTATTTCCTTTAACTGAGATGTAGTAATAATATGCGTTTCATTCCGCTTTTTGCAAATTACCGCTGTTAGTTGACGTGAGTTTTTTATTTCACCGAACATTCTGAATACCAGTTCCAACTGTTCCTCAGCATATTCGTTGATGATTTTTGCAGCATCGGTTTTGGAATTTTGGTTCATACGCATATCCAGATTCCCATCGAACCGAAACGAAAAGCCGCGATCTGGAACATCGAAATCGTGCGAGGAAACTCCTAAATCGGCAAAAATGGCGTCAACTTGCTCAACACCGTAGTAATTCAGAAAATTTTTTATGTAACGGAAATTGTGTCTGACAAAGTAAAGTCTTTTGTCGTTTATCGCATTTTGCGCAGCATCCTCATCCTGATCGAAAGCAAAAAGTCTTCCTTTAATAATCTGATTGAGAATGAGCCGGGAATGACCACCACCGCCGAAGGTTGCGTCCACCACATCAGCATCGGGCAATAAATTCATGCCTTCAATGCTTTCTGTGGCCAAAACTGGTATATGATAGGTACTGTTCATTCAGGTTAATCTTTTTTCTGACGTTTTTCCTTCAATTTCATTAAAAACTCGTCCTTACCCATTTCCTGTCTGCCTGTTATTCCGACAGCCAGTAAACGAATAGATTCGCCCATTCCAATAAATTCAGCGCCTTTTTCAAGATAGGCATATTTCAGATAGGCATCCGGAATATTTAACCTCCCGTTTGGCGCCATCGACACCTTTATAAAATTCTGATAGAAAAACTGCAAAAGAGCGTCATCGTCTTCGTCAAACGGATCGAGAACACTCTTAAAATCTTCCACACGTTTTCTCCAGAATTTTTCGGGGTGAATATCAAGACATTCCTTGTGCAGGTTTTTTTCGATAACCAATGACTCATTAGCCAGTTCTCCCAACTCCTTTTTAAAGGAAGCTGGAAGCACGATCCGGCCTTTGTCGTCGATGGTAGCACTGTATTTACCTGCAAATTCAATCATTTGTGAAATCTCTTAATTTTTATAGTGTAAAAATAGAAATTTATTCCAAAATATGACACTATATTACAATCTATTCCACTTTAAATTAAAACTTTACGATAAAAATTCTGTTGAAAACATGTTCAAACTTTGTTAAAAAGCCAACAAAAACATGTAATAAAGCATTTTATAATACTGTTATTCTGATATTTATAAAGATTAAAAAATCTTATCAACAACAGTTAATAACTCAATTTTACGGTGAATAAAAAGTAATATCAAACGTACAGGATGCATCCAAAAGGACAGGTTCACTATTTTTAAAAGAATTGAAACAATGCAGCAAGTGACTATATTTGATTTATGGCTATTTTTTACTTAATTGCCTCAAAATTAAGAGTAGTGGAGGAAACCATCGAAAATAACTTTAAACCCATAAATATCAAGGAGTTGTTCGTAAAAAAGAATCCGGGACTGGCCAGAATAATGCCCGGGTTTATATTCCGTTACATCCACAATTTATTGCATATCGACTTTTTTAATGATTTTATCGTTCGAAACGGACATAAGAAAGGAATTGCATTTGTTGATCAGGCAGTTACTGAGTTTAATGTGAAGGAACACATTTACGGCCTTGAAAATATTCCTGAACCAGGCCGGTTTATTTTTGCAAGCAATCATCCGCTGGGAGGTTTCGATTCGTTATTGCTGATGAAATATGTGAGTAAAAAACTGGGCAAGCTGAAGTTTCTAAGCAATGATGTTTTAATGGGAATTCCAAGCCTGAGTTATATGTTTATTCCGGTAAACAAACACGGTACTAACAGCAGGGAAGTGTCGCATGCGCTCGAAAAAGCGTATGACTCTGATGAACAGATTTTGATTTTTCCATCGGGACTGGCATCGCGCAGGATTAAGGGGAAAATCATTGATTTAATGTGGAAAAAACATTTTATTACAAAAGCGGTTAAACATCAGCGCGATGTTATTCCGGTTTTTATTGGCGGACGCAATACAGACCGGTTTTACAGGTTGGCCAACCTCAGAAAATTACTTCGCGTGAAATGGAATATCGAAATGTTTCTTCTGCCCGACGAATTAATGAGGCATAAAAATTCTGACATTCCGGTTTATTTTGGGAAACCCATACCATTTGAAACATTTGACAAATCCAAAACCCACCTGGAATGGGCGGAATGGGTAAAACACGAAGTATATAAGTTACCCGCACAATTTGAGACTAAAAATTAATAACAAAATAAAACATACCAGAACAGGAATTTTCCTAATTTTGCAATCTATTTTTCCAAAAAAATAAACCGTAAATGAAAGATATAATAAAACCTCTACCGAGGAATGAGATTTACGCAGAACTGACTCCCGATAAATTACTCAGAAAAACAAATAAAGGCGGCAACGAGATTTACGTGATTACCTGCCACGACTCTCCTGCCTTGATGCACGAAATTGGCAGGATACGTGAAATTACTTTTCGCGATGCTGGCGGTGGTACTGGTGAGGAAACAGACATTGATATTTTTGATACGGCGGAAGCTCCATATAAACAGCTTATTGTGTGGGACCCTGATGCCAGGGAGATATTAGGGGGCTACAGATATATTCTTTGTGCGGAAGCGCCAAAAGATAAACATGGACATGTTCAACTTGCAACTTCACACCTTTTTGATTTTTCGCAGAAATTTCTGGACGAATATCTGCCTTATTCGCTGGAACTGGGAAGATCGTTTGTTCAACCTGCATATCAATCGAGCAAAGCCGGGGCGAAAGCGCTGTTTGCCCTCGACAATTTGTGGGACGGACTTGGAGCTCTAACCGTAGATCATCCCGAAATCAAGTATTTTTTTGGAAAAGTTACCATGTACACCCATTTTCACAGCGATGCGAGAAATTTAATTCAGTATTTCTTTAAAAAATATTTCAGAGACAGGGAAAACCTGGTTTATCCAAAAGAACCGGTTGAATTTGACATGGACATGAAAGCCCTGGAAAAACTGTTTTGCGGAGAAAATTACCGGGAAGACTATAAAATTTTGTTACATTCAGTGCGGCAATACGGCGAAAATGTGCCTCCTTTAATTAACGCCTACATGAACCTCTCACCTTCGATGAAAACCTTTGGCACATCGGTAAACCGCGAGTTTGGCGAGGTACTGGAAACTGGTATTATTGTAACTATTGAAGATATTTACGGTTTCAAGGTTGACAGACATATTGAAACCTACATCAAGGATAAAGAAACGGGCGAATGGCCCGAACCCAAATAAACCATCATGAATTTTTATTCTGATTTTCCAAAAATTCTGGTCGCAGTTGACGCCATTATTTTTGGGTTTAACGAAAATGAACATGAGTTAAAGTTATTATTGCTCAAGCGACAATTTGCACCCGAAAAAGGAAATTGGTCGTTGATGGGCGGATTTGTTGATCCTAAAGAGAGCCTGGATAATGCAGCCCAAAGAATTGTTAAAAAACTCACTGGTCTCGATCAGGTTTATATGGAACAGCTTTATGCTTTTGGCGATGTAAACCGCGATGCCGGAGGCCGTATAATTTCGGTGGCGTACTTTTCGCTTATAAAAATTAACGAACAGGACAGCGAACTGGTTAAAAAATATGGAGCCTCGTGGATATCGTTTTCTGAACTGCCCAAATTAATTTTCGACCATGACGAAATGGTAAAACGGGCATTACGAAAATTACGGATCCGTGCCCGAACTCAACCCATTGGTTTTGAACTTCTTCCGGAAAAATTTACCATTCCCCAACTACAGCGTTTGTACGAAGCGATTTACCATGTACCTTTCGATAAAAGAAATTTCAGAAGAAAACTGCTGGCGATGGGATTACTCGAAAAATTAGACGAAAAAGAAAAAGAAACCTCTAAAAAAGGTGCTTTTTATTATCAGTTCAACAAAACAAAATATGAGGAACTCCTCGAAAAAGGATTCAATTTTGATTTATAATCTTCTGAACTTATAATTCTGTAAAAATGAAGGCTTAATAAGCTCTCTGATTTTTGCCTTCGATAAAATTGATAAACGAACTGTTAACTACCCTGTTGCCACCCGGAGTTGGATAATTGCCTGTAAAATACCAGTCGCCCAAATCATTGGGGCAGGCTTTGTGCAAATTCTCAACCGTTTGATATACAATTTCCACTTCGGCATTACAATCTTCAGGTTTAAGTATTTCTGCAATTTTAGCCGAAATTTGCTCTGCGGTAAAGTTCTGATAAATCTCCTGCACATAATTTACAATTTCTTCCTTTGGCAAATTTTCCTGCTGTTTGCAGCGGTTGTACACTTTGTCGATTAAAGCCTGCTGACCGGTTTCCCTTAAAAGTTCAATTGCAGCATTAAACGCAATAAATTTATCAAGGCGTGCCATATCAATTCCGTAACAGTCGGGGTAACGTATTTGTGGCGCCGAGGAAACGACAATTATTTTTTTGGGATGTAACCTGTCGAGTATGCGTAGAATACTGTTTTTCAATGTCGTTCCGCGAACAATTGAGTCGTCGATAATTACGAGTGTATCTACATTATTGTTTATAATTCCATAAGTTACGTCGTAAACATGGGCCACCAAATCTTCGCGGCTGGCATCATCGGCAATAAAAGTGCGAAGTTTTACATCTTTTATGGCAATTTTTTCGACACGGGGTTCAAATGAAATAATCCGCTTTATATCGTCGTCGGTCAGAGAGCCATTTTTCTTCTTAATTTCCTCAATTTTCCAATCCACCAAATAATGCCTGATTCCTTCAACCATGCCGTAAAATGCTGTTTCGGAAGTATTGGGAATATATGAAAACACAGTATTTTCGAAATCGTAGTTGATGACTTTTAAAACAGCGGGGCAAATTAAATTTCCCAGTTCTTTGCGCTCCTTATAAATGTTTTTATCGCTACCCCTCGAAAAATAAATGCGCTCGAACGAGCACGAAGTTCTTTTATGCGGAACCCGAATCAGTTCTTTGCTAATGTGTCCATTCTTTTTAATAATCAGGGCTTCTCCCGGGTTTATTTCGTTAACTTCGCCAACATGCACATTCATTACCGTTTGAATAACAGGACGTTCAGAAGCCACAACAACAATTTCATCATCCATATAATAATGAGCAGGCCTGATTCCCCAGGGGTCGCGAAGCACAAAAGCATCGCCATGACCGATTAATCCGGCGATGGTGTAACCGCCGTCCCAATCTTTTGTGGCCCTTTCCAGGATATTCTGTATGTCAATGTTTTCCTCAATTTTATGCGATATTCTGTCATTACTGAGCCCTTCATTTTTATATTTTCTGAATAAAAGCTGATTTTCCTCATCGAGGAAATGGCCTACTTTTTCGAGAGCAGTAACCGTATCGGTATATGCTTTTGGATGCTGGCCCAAATCCAACAAAACTCTAAAAAGCTCGTCGGTATTGGTAAGGTTAAAATTTCCGGCCAAAACCAGGTTTCTCGATTTCCAGTTATTTTGACGCATCACCGGGTGTACCAAATCGATGCTGTTTTTGCCAAATGTGCCGTACCTTAAATGACCCAGATAA
>Ga0210024_1002836_pt1 | contig 14665 bp, 6 predicted proteins | sample CryGeymeta201525_FD_183988 | JGI IMG/M metagenome (GOLD analysis project Ga0210024, IMG submission 183988) | Groundwater microbial communities from Crystal Geyser aquifers in Utah, USA - Crystal Geyser metaG 2015-25 (SPAdes) (version 2) | ecosystem: Environmental > Aquatic > Deep subsurface >... | reverse complement strand
TATCGATGGGACCAAGTATTCCGGCTCCGATGGCAGGTTTGTCGGCAGCAGAATTATCCGTGTTTGTCCAGTCAACAAAGCGTGAAGTAGTGTATTTCAACTTGCCTGCAAAGCCGGGTGTTTTTACCGGATTGTGTGGAGCTGGCCGGGTATATTCTGTAAATGGTTCCTCCAGGTCGATTCCGGATCGGTTGTGATACAAACCGCGTACAGAAGTGTAAAACGGGAGGCGGTAAATGTCTTTTTCAACTTTGAAAGGAAACGAACTTCCTATTCCGTCCACCGCCAAAATATATTCGCCGGGGGTATTAAATGCCGAGAAATCACACTCATAAACATCGGCTCCTAAAAAGTTCTGATTTGGAGTATCGGAGGTTTGATAGGTTTCAATGTTGTTTTTATTTTTCCGGAATTTCACAATTCCTGTAAATGCTTTTTCTCCAGTTTTTGTATTGATAAGATAAAAGTTATTGCCGTTATATTTCGAGAAGTCGATTCCACCTGTTTCCCCAGCCCAGTGATATACATAACCGTATTTCCCGGGCGCACGCGGGTCATACCCAATAATGTTAACGTGTATCGCTTCGCTCCTGTTTTTTTTCAGGGTAAATTCAAACTCCCATTCTTTGCCGCTCCCGGCAAGTTCACTTGTTGAAACTGCGTATTTTCTTCCTTGTTCCAGTGGTTCGGGCAAATGCAAATAAATCCAGTGTTCTTTGGTATGATCGTGATCAGAATTTGAACATCCTATATTTTGAATGTAGTTCTGGCATAACCATGTAAATTCGGTACCCTTTGATTTACGCGTGACTTGAACAGGTTTTTGAGGAGTGGTATAAAAATCATCGCTGCCTTTTATGGTATAGTTTTCCAAGGCAACCGCTTTCATCACATCCAGTGGTTCGGAAATCACCCATTCATTTTGCCGGGATTCACCCCGCCCGTGATAACGAGCATAACCGTCATCGAAATGGATCATGATTATCCGGTTGTTCAATGCCTGAACATTGATAATATCGGATGCAAATAAAGAAATATTGCAAAGTAAAATAAGAAATGTTGTTACTAATCCGAACTCTACCTTTTTCATTATTCGTAAAATAAAAAAAGGCAGGCAATTTTGTATTTACCTGCCTTTGATTATGTTTTATTTAAGCCTATTCAAAATAGTTGATATACCAGTTTTTTTCATCGAGCAACAAATTATACATTGCCTCCCTTCTTTCCGTCGGGAATTTTTCAGATACCTTTTTAGCGAGGTATGAAGGATCGTTTCTGCGTTGTGCCACCCGCATCAAATCATAAAAACGCTCGCCTTCATAAGCCAGTTCCCTTGCACGTTCACCTACAATCAAATCTTCGAGATACAACTGCAATCCTTTGAAATTTCCGGTTAAATCGAGATAACCTGTAACCTGGTTTGTGAACGGGTGACGCAAATAATTGATATTACCCACCCTGAGACCATCGGTAGCGCCGCCAACACCAACACGGCCTCTTACACCACGCTGCAAACGACTACTACTAACTGAATAATTTGATCCATCGTTTAAAATATTTACAGCATTTGAGGTAAATTCCCTTACCACACCACCCTGGTTAAAACGCCACCAAACATATAACTCGGCTAACCACAGATGAACTCCGGCAGCACGGTAAACAATAAAATTGGCATCCTGATCGAAGACCCCCTTACCAATTGAGTATTTCCAAATTACCGTATCGGCTCCCTCAACCAGTAATGCAGAAGTTCGATAATCTTCCTGTGATTTCAGATACAACATTCCCTGAACCATCATTGGCGACACTGGCACCCCATTTTGTAAATAAATATATGAAGCGCCATATCCCCTAAAAAGATCTCCGGGCCTTCCAATATTACCAGTCCTGGTTCTGCCGGGTTGTGAAGTATTAACTACCAACGAAAAATCGTCCCACGTGGTTTCCCAATTCATAACAGCCGCCCGGGTTGGTTTTAACATATATTTGTGTGGGGCGCGGGTTTCAAAAAACTCCTGAAAATTATTTTGCTGAAAATAGGTTTTACCATACCACAGGGTAAAAATATGCTCTCTTAAATCAATGTTGGTAAAGATATTACGCCAGTTGTTGTTTCCAAAACTTGCATCTATCTGATACCGGTAATTTTCTGAATTTATGTAAACAATTTTTTCAAAATGTTTGGCTGCTTTTGCCAAATCACCATTGGTTAAATACATGATTCCCAACAACGCGTCATAGGCGTATTGGTTCCAAACGGTAACCTCCCAGGTTTGGTCATTATTATCGATAAAATGATTTACACCCACAGATTTAACACTTTTCGTCAATTCGTTTGTAAAATAATCGATAATTAAATTTTGATCGTAGTATTGTTTATCAAGTGCAATGGGCACATTTTTTAAAGTGTCGTTGGTGTAGCCATCAATACCGTAAATAATATGAACACTGTCAATGTAGGTTCCTGATGAATTTAAAAAGTTAGTGACTTCGTCAATATTTGTCAACGACTCAGGAATAAACGGAACTTTACCATAAATGCGCACAGCATTAAAATAAGCCCATGCCCTCATACATAAAGCTTCGCCATATAATTTATCGTAATTGGTTACCGGACTTTTTGTATCCAGAACTTCGGGATGCTCGGTTTTTAAAACTGTAATAAAACTATTGGCAGCCGAAATAAGCCTAAAAAAATTAGTTGGCGAAGCGTATTTATTTTCCTTTGAAACATTGAAATTGTAAATTTCAACCATATCAACATCGGCATTTTCTGTAATCTGCATTAAATCGCCCCTTAGTTCGCCCAGAATTACCAACTGTTCGACCAATTTAGCCTGAATTCCGTATAGCCCCATTGCAATTGAGCGGTACTCGTACCAGTCATCATACAATTTATCTTTCGTAATATTGATTTCCTGATCAGGATTTAAAAATTCCTTACACGAAGAAAGGAAAAACACGGATAGCAGGAAAACACTAACGATTACTGCGTATTTATTGTAATTTCTCATAACATTCAAAAAAAATAAATCTTTATAAACCTAATTTAATTCCAATAACAAATTGTCGTGGCTGCGGCGTTAAGCCATAATCAATGCCTTGAACAACATGAGCGCTTGAGAATGAAAATTCCGGGTCGTATCCCAAATATTTTGATACGGTAAACAAATTCGATCCAGAGACATAAAACTGCGCATTTTTGAATACCAAAAACTCGCCGGGAATACTGTAACTCAATGAAACATTTTTAATTCGCAGGTACGAACCATCTTCAATCCACCGGGTTGAAAAATCGGAGTTTCCAATTGGGTCGTTAAATAAAGCACGTGGAATTTCGGTTTGCTGACCATCGTATTCCCAACGATTCAGAACCACTGTACTTTGGTTACCCAGGCCAATCATGCTTTCGTTTTGATACCGAACAAAATTAAATAATTCGTTACCCGATACAAATTGAACGAAAGCATTTAAAGCCCAACGTTTGTAAGTGAAGGTGTTGCCAATTCCACCAAATTTTTCAGGATTTGATGAACCGATAACCCTTTTATCGTAACTATTAATTACACCGTCAGGCGTTCCGTTCGGGCCTGAAATATCTTTAAACTTAGCATCGCCAGCCTGATATTTAACATATCTGTCATTTACTATTCCCGAAGTTTGTGCTTCAGCAGCAGTTAAATATACTCCTTCGTAAATGTAGCCGTAAAAGCTGTTTGCCTGTTCGCCCGGCATATTTACCAACTCCGCTCCCTGAACTTTTGTTACCAGTTTATCGCCTTTAATTTCGAGAACTTCGTTGTTAAACATCGAATAAGTTGCCTGTAAATCCCATTTGAAATTTGGCTTATCGAACAAACGGAAAAGAACACTGACATCCAATCCTGTATTCTGCATTTTCCCACCGTTTTCGGGCCTGAAATCGAAACCAAAATAAGCTTGTAATGGTACATAAATCAACATATTCTCAATGGTTGATTTATAAATATCGACACTGGCGCGCGCCCGGTTTCCCCAAACTGAAACATCAATCCCTCCGTTTAACTGGGAAACAGTTTCATAAGTAAGTTCATCATTGGGGACTACTCCCGGTATTAAACCTGAAGTTTCACGAAATTTAACGGCATCGTAATAATTGGTTGCACTTGTTTCTCCAATGGCATCATTACCTGTGCGACCATAAGTTAACCGTAACTTCAGTTCTTCGAGTTTTGAACTGTTCTTCAGGAAGGATTCATCAGAAATTCTCCATGCACCTCCAATCGAGTAAAATAATCCAAAGGGAACATCGCCAATTTTGATTGTATTGGCTGCATTGTCGCCAACCCTTGACGAACCATCCAGTGTAACAGATGCTGAAGCAAGATATTTATCTTTGTAACCGTAAGTTACATTTTCGTAAAACGAGAGCCAGTTCCAGTTCCGGTTTGCCCCTCCAATTTCACGTGAATTGTTTTGACCGTCCTGCAACATTCGGTATTCATCGTTTTCATGGGCGTTTTTGGTAAGTCCCCAGTCTAACTCAAACTTATTGGTTAGTATGTTTACTCCGGTGTTTGAAGTTAGCACATGATTTTTACCAAAATTCGTTTTGTATTTAAAATAAGTATTGTTGTAAAACGAATTCAATGAATTATTTGTAGCCTTAGAAACGTTTATCGCTTCTTTGTTGTAATAACTTTCCATTCCCCGGTTGGGTTGAAATATTTGTTCTTTCAATATGTTGTAAGTTATCCCAAAGTTTGAGTTTAAAATCAGGTTTTTATTTATATCGGCCGAAAATCCCAAAGTTGACAAAAAGTTAAAGTTATTGTTTGTAGCCTCATAGTTATCTACAATTGCCTGAGGATTGCTGATTCCCAATTCATCGGGTTCTGAAAGCGCTGTTAATTCCTTCCCTTCATTGTCATACTGATAGGGATTTAGCATCGGCGATTTTGCCAAACTGGAAAATATCGGGCTGGTTTCAGTTATTCTTGCTGATTCTTTCAGATTCGAATTATTGTAACTTAACGATACGCTTGCATTCATTTTTAGCCAGGTAAAAATATTGAGCAAGCTAACAAACCTGAGATTGTAGCCATCATAACCTGTGGTTTTTACAATTCCGTTACTGTTCATATACCCGAAAGATAAACCATAACGGGCAATTTCGTCGCCACCTTTTACTTTTACATTAAGATTGGTAAAAGCAGCGTTCGAAAATATTAAGTCCTGCCATTTAGTATTGTGCTGATAATCGATGAAACGATCTTCTTTGGAAGTCAAATACAGGTTCGGATATTCTAAAACGATCTGTTCTTCGGGCATCCCCGAGGAAAAGAGAAGTTCGCTGATTAATGTTTTGTGCTGACCGGCATTCATTTGCGGAATCTGATTGGAGGGTGCAAGCGAATAACCACTTCTTAAATCGAGTTCAACAACAGTTTGAGTTGCACTGGGGTCTAAAGTTTCGATAACCACCAACCCGTTTGAGGCTTTGGAGCCATAAGGTGCGGTGAGTGTTGCATCTTTAACCACCGTTGTTTTTGAAATATCGAGCGGATTAATACTTAACAAGGTATTGTATTCATAGCCATCGAGATTAGAACCGAAAACATCGGAAGAAATTACCGGAATACCATCAACAATATACAACGGGGTATTGTTGGCATTAATTGAATTTACACCGCGCAAAAAGGTTACTGCCCCGCTCCCCGGATCTCCAGAACGACTGATAACATTCATCCCTGAAACCCTGCCCTGAAAAAACTGGTCGATTGACAAAGCCGGTGTTTCCTTTATTGCAGTTGAATTTATGGAAGAATAGGAAGCAACCATGTCTCTTTTCAATATATCCTGTGATAAAAGAACCAGGTTATCATCGCCCGATTCGATACCGAGTGAGGTGAGATAAATTTTTAATTCGGTTCTGTTATTCAGAAAAACCCTTTTCTTTTGATACTCGTCCGAAGGTGAAATATTAAGCCAATCACTTCCCGATGCTGCCACAACTGTAAATTCGCCTGCTTCGTTTGTAACTGACGGAAGTTCAAACGAACCTTCAACACCTACCGAAACATTAGCCAGCGGCTTGTTTAAACCGTTTACTATAACTCCCTTTACAAGCAGCGTATCTTGCGCGAAAACTGCGGAAACATAAAAAATCAGCAAAGCCGTTGCGGCAGCTATTTTTTTAAAATTCGCTAATGAGCTTTGATTATTCATCATATTAAAAATTCTTTTCATCAATCAGTCACAACTACTATTCGTTAATTTCATCAAGTTCTGTTAATTGGGCGCTGGTTTAAATTCAATATAGTCTATTACAAAACCGTTAGTTGGCACTATATTACTTGGTCCTGCATATTCGAATTTAATTTTAGCACTGCCATATTCAACTATATTATCAACATACATATCGAATCGGTTAAACCGCCCCCGGGGCAAGTACCTTTCTCCGGTAACACTGGTAAGAATGCCACGAAATCTGATGTAATCATAATAATCGAATGTTTTTACCAACTGGTCGTTTACATATATATTATAGATTCCTCCAATATCCATGTGGGTACTTACAACCATAACATACCTCCGCGGGAACAGACTTGGACTTTTAAATTCCACCGAAAACTGACCTTTATAACCTTTTGGTAAAGGAACCCTGATAATAGAGTCGTTTGAAGCTCCCTGAATTAACTCCTGCAAGGGAGTGAGCGGGATATCAGTTTTTACAGTAACACTATCGTGCCATGAATATTTGTTTAAACCTGTCGGTTTTAATAGTTTCTCGCCTTCGTATTTTGTACCTCCCTGATATAAGGAGTCGGGTATGATGTAGCTCTGGTAATTGTAAGCATAACCATTGCTGGCCAATGCTTTATCCGTTGGTAAATAATTAATTACCACACTATCACCCAATACATTCAGAAGTTTCAATGTATCTTTTGGCGATTCCCACACAAATTCCCCGGGTTCCAAACGGTTTAGAAAAACTCCTTGTGACAAAAGATGTGGAATTAAAATTTGTTCCTGCCATTCCAGCGGAATATCTTTATAATCGTTGTATTGTCCACCTAAATCATTAGCCATAATGTTAAGCGCATTCTGATAATCTTCTTCCTTCGGGAATACAATTGTAGATGCCAATGTTCTGAATTCATGCTTAACCGGGAAATATTTTATTTCGAATTTATTCGCAACAATTGAAACCGTATCGTAAACGGTGTTACCATCTTGGTCGAAACCTAATGGTTTACTTTTCTCTTTATCGAGAATAATGGTATCCTGTGTGTCGATGTACTTACTCAGTACCGGATTGGTGAACTGGAAATATTCGTACAAATTTGGCCTGGGTACAATAACTTCACCCATCGTGAAGAATTTCCCGTTTCTGTACAACGGACTTTCGTCAACCACTTTTATTTCATCAATCTTCACTTCATTACCATTCCTTTCGAAAAGTGCAAATTTTTCGGTTAAGGTCTGAATCTGCCGTTTTCCCTGAATACTGCTGACATTGATAAAGTGCTGACTTATATGGTAAGCAAGTATTACGTTGGTAAATTCCTGACCTCCTGTAAACTTTGAAATTGCATCATTTGTGGGAACAAAAATGGTGTATGCAATATCTGAGTTAAAAAGCGTATCCATTTTTGCCTGTTTTATAACCTGAACAAAACTCGAAAACTGACTATCGCTTTGAATAACCTCCCAAACATTCTGGTCCACAGTTTCAGGGTAAACATTATAGTGCTCATCCCACTCCTTAGTGCAGCTCGCAACACCAATAATAATCAACCCGATAAATAATATTCCTAATCTGAATTTCATTGTTGTAATATTTAGCCTTTTTAAAATGGTTCAAAACGGATATAGTCCCATAAAAACCTGCCAGGAATCAATGGTATTACTTCTACTTTATGTGATTCGTACTTTTTAAAATCTACAGTACCAAGTTCAATTCTTTGGAACGGGTTATTTGCAGTTCCGCCCTGTGATAAATCAATCAGCCCGCTTACCTTTTTTCCATCAATATAAACTTCAACCAAAGCATTGGTAGTATTGTACCGTTCGGCGCCAAGAAAAACCGTGTATTTGCCCTGAATAATCCGGGGTATCTGGTACGAAATCCGAAAATCACCGTTAATTTCAAGCCAATCGTTACCCCACGCAGATGTTTGTTCCGTTCCTTTTTCAATAAAGAGTAAATCAGGCCCTTCCCATTTAATGTAATTCAATAAATTTTTATCTTCTATTAAATATGAACCTGGTTCCCTGCGATATTCAGTAATGGTTGGTTCTTCCCAGAATTCAAAGGTTACAATGGCCCTGGAAGGCGGAACCTGTGCCAATATCTGGTCTATTAAGTGGATTGCGCCGCTTTGGGTTGTGACATTACTTCTATCGTATAAAAATCCAATATATCTGATTGTGTCGGTACCTGAAATAAACATCTGTTTCCCAAAATTGATCAACAAATCATTTCCATTTCCATTAATATTTAGCGGAATTTCAGAAAAAGTTGTATAATTGGTTGCTGTGCCTTCAAAATCGTTTATGTATCGGCCTCCCGGTAAAATATGATAAGTACAATAATTATTCAGGGGATTTGTTGGACTGGTATAATTATTATCGTTCGGACTTATATAGGCTGCCAAATCTTCCACCGAGTTTATTCCGCTTTTTTTATAAACTTCGTCAGGTTCAACGAGCATTGTAACCGGAGAAATATTTTCAAAATCCTTAACATTAAAATCAACCAAACTTTTAACGCCGGTTAATTCGAGCGCCCCTTTAAATATGGAATAACCCGAATTTTGTTGTAACCAGCCATAACTGGTGAAAGTGATTGGTTCAAGCGCTGTTTCAATTAAATGGATATAACCATTGGATACTTCGATGTTGGGAAATGTAACCGCAGCCTGATTGTTTATTTTATAGTACGAAGTATCGGGCAGAATAATAAAACTTACCGTAAGGTAATCTTTCGATAAAGTAGGCTCTGGAAATGCGCCAAACGGAAAATCCTGGGTATGCACACCCATATTTACAACATGAAACCTCGCAAACGCTGCCGCATATTCCGGATTGTTCAGAATATCGTTGATTGACGAAATTCCTTCCGTGTTTTTAATGAAATTATCAATTGCCTTATTACTTGGTAAAAACAGGGTATAATCGTTGCCGTTGGGATTGTACGCACTCAGTGTTTTCACCAATCCCCCAACTTCCAGAATGGAAAGGAAATCTGAATATTCTTCCTTATTATCGAGGATGTAATAGTACATCGATAATTGATCCGCATCTTCGAAACCGGGAATCCTTTCCGGTTCCTTGCACGAATTAAATCCTGCAACTACCGCTATTAAACTTATTATATAAACTAACCTTTTCATTTAATCATCATTTTATAGTTTCCAATGATCTTTTTTCTTATTCAATAAAAAACTTTAACCTTTCACAGTGCCTTAACTTCTATCTAAAAGTCGTAGTACGGGTTTTGTTTCAACTCCCTGTTCCGCTCAATTTCGTCTTCAAAAATTGGCAGGTACCATCCTAAAGGATTGGTTAATTTTGTTGCCAAAATCCTTTTTTGTGTTGAAGGAACGTTGCTGACAATTATTTCGATAAGTGTTGACTTTCTGGAATAATTGTTACGACGCCCCATGCGTAAAAGATCGAACCAGCGTTTTCCTTCATAAGACAATTCCAGCGCTCTTTCATTCAATATTGCATCTTCGTAAGCAACCGCAGTATTTGCAATATTGATTGCTCCAACCCCAGCCCTGTCGCGAATTTGTGAAATAAGATTATATGCCTCTGGATAATTACCTTGTTGCGACAACGCCTCTGCTTTCATTAATAAAACATCGGCATAACGGTAAACTATCCAGTTACAGCTATTTTGGTCAGAACCTGAACGGAATGATTGCCCATCTGGCGCCTGGCCTACATATTTCCAGATTATAAAATCGTCTTCGCTGTATTTTCTGATTGAAGAATCCTCGCCTCTCACTAATTCGCTGGCAAACTTAAAGCTTAGCATTTCAAGCGCTTTCTGGCTGGGTTTGTATTGATTGCTCTCGCGGCTTGTAAGCCCGTAAGTTCCGTTTTGCTGTTGCAAATTACCATCAAACTGAAATTCAAAAATACTTTCCAGCGAGTTGCCCGGATAAAACAATTCAAACCATCTTCCACTGGGCATCAACACAAATTTTTTGGTTATTTCTATCTGATTAACGTATTTAACAACATTCGGATAATCAAATCTCCACAGGGCGATATCGGCAAGCAGTGCATCGTATGATGCTTTTGATGCACGACCCTTATTTTCTTTTAAAGTGACGAAACTCTCGGAAGGAGCAAAAACACGATTGGCTTCCAGGTCTTTTATTATCTGCAGTAAAACAGTTTCTTCCGATACTTTTGAAACATAAAAATCAGCATCATCACTTTCAGTAGGTTCTGTAATGAGCGGTACTTCATTGTAGATGCGAACTAAGTAAAAATAAGCCAGGCTTCTCAGGAAATAAGCTTCAGAAACCAATGCCAGCATTTGATAATCGGTAAAAGTATTATCTATTTCCTGAACCAGCGGTGCATTTTTTATTACCTCATTACAATAATTAATTACCTTGTAGAAGTTATTCCAGTTTGAAAAACCATTATCAGGATAAATGTTGTTTTCCATGATTAACTGCTCATTCCTGGGTTGATTGGAACTTCCAACCATCATATCGCCCCTTAATTCACCGTACATAAATAAATTACGGTCCATTCTTGAAAACTCGCTGTAGGCCGCCATAAGCACTGCATTTACATCGGCTTTTGTTTTCCAGAATTCTTCCCTGATTAACCCTCCGGGAGGTATTAGTTCTAAATAGTCGCTGCAAGAGATTTGGGTAAAAAACACCAAAACAACCATCAAATATTTTAATTTCCTTTTCATCTTTCTTCTTAATTTTTTTAGAATCCTACACCAATACTAAATGTAATAATCTTAGGGGGCGGAGTTCTTGCCTCATCCACACCAATCCAAAACGGGTTACTTGCGTTCTGCCCGATTTCAGGGTCTTGCCCTGTATAGCCGGTCCATGTGAACAGTTTACGGGCGCTGACTGCCACATTGGCTTTACGTACCCCCAGTTTTCTGCACATTTCGTTACTTAACATGTACCCGATTTTAATGTTGTTTAACCGCAAATAATCGCCTTTTTCAACATAGCGGTCTGACCCCAGGTTGTTGGCGGGGTGGTTCATATATGCCCTGGGCAATAAACCATCTTCCTGTTGTCCCTGAACACGCCAGCGGTTAAGCACTGCCTTGCTTTGGTTGTCACGGTTGTTCATGGCCTGGGTTTGCAGGGCAATTCCGTTTATAATGTCGAAACCAAGCCTGTAATGGAATGACATTGAAAAATCCCAGCTTTTGTATTTAACATTGGAACCAAAACCGCCGATGAAACTGGGATTGGAGTCGCCAATGTAAACCACGTCGTTGATGTCGATTTTACCGTCGTAATTTATATCCTGATAAATGGGGTCTCCACCTTTAAATATGTACGAATCGGTATATCTCATCGGTATTACCTTTCCTTCACTGTCATAAAGTGTGTTTCCTTCAGCATCTTTTGCTATCACATCCTCATCGCTCGGATAAACACCCAGGTAACGGAACCCAAAGAAAGACCCGATGGGTTCGCCTTCAACAACCCGCAAAGGATACTGTCCGTTTCCAATGGAGGTTGAACGCTCAGTATTAAAATTTTCGGGTAATTTATTAAATGAGTTGATGTTTTGAGAAACGTTTAAGTTTAATGAAACCATCCAGTTTTCATTTCTGAAAGCTTTAAAATCGGCCATTAACTCCCAGCCATTGTTGGTCATTTCACCCCCATTAAGGTATCTTAACTGGTTGTAGCCAGTTGTTAACGGAATATCATATTTTTCAAACAACAGGTCGGTTGAAACCTTTTTGTAAATATCACCTTCCAGATAAAAACGATCCTTGAATAAACTGAATTCACCTCCAATGTTCCACGATGCAATGGTTTCCCAGCGCAGGTTATTTAACTGTAACTTAGTGGGTGCAATGGCAGGATCAAGAATGTAAGCGCCGGTTGATGTGGATTCGTAAGTTGCAAAGCGGGCATAAACATCGCCCGGCTGTCTTCCTGCAACACCATAGCTATAACGGAACATACTTTCTCCGAGCCAGGGAATTGTATTAAACCATGACTCGTTGGTAAACCTCCAACCAACCTGCACACCATAAAACAAACCCCAGCGGTTGTTTGCCCCAAAAGAGGAATGTGCATCGGTACGAATAATGGTTGTAAGCAGATATTTATCAGCATATTTATAATTGATATTCGATGTACCGCTTATCAGCCTGTTTTCACTTGAGCCTGTGCCAATCCAGTTAATTGCCGCATCGATAGCGGGATCCTGAATATCGGTACTTGGTATTTTATTACTCTGAAGGCTCATCCATTCCGAACTTTGCTGATCGGTTGACCAGGTAAATGCGCCAGATACCTCATGCTTACTGTTTTTTAAGGGTGAGCTAAATGCAAGTTGTGTTTCGGTTTGAATTCCCTGCTGCAGACTATTGCCTTCTTCAGCCTTATTTATCTGCCAGTTTAACCAGTCGGCGCCAATTGCGTTGTAGGGTAAAAAGCGTTTATCCTTGGTTCCTGCATATTGAAACGAAATGGTTTCCCTTAATGTAATCCAATCGTTTACCCGGTACTGTAACAAAAAAGTATTTTCGAGTTTGCTGAAATCTTCGTCCCTGCGCCCCAGGTTTGCCACTGCCACCGGGTTAAAATAGGTTATTCCGTCGCCCTGATAACTTTGGATAGGCGTAAAATATTCGCCGGTTAAATTTCCATTGGCATCATGTTCCCAAATACTCATATTTGGCGATTTGATGTAAGCCATTTCCCTTATATTTCGATCCTTCCAGTAGTTTCCTCTTAATTCAACATTTTTTTCAGTAAGACTCGATGTATAATTAAACTTCACCTGGAATAAAAGATTACGTGACAGAAAATAGTCGAGGTTGATACGGGTTGAAAATCTCGAATAACCTGTATTAATTGTTGTTCCCCCCTCGTTAAGATAACCAAAAGACGTAAAATACCTGGTTTTTTCACCACCACCTGAAACACTGAAATAGTGGTCGTGCGAAGTTCCGTTTTGGGTAATTTCCTTTAACCAGTCGGTATTGGCCGAGTAGTTATAGAAATCAACATAATCCCTGTCATAAGCAATTTCAGGTGCAATGTTAAACACCCCACGTGAATTATGCCATTCTTCCAACTGAAGCATGATATATTCATCGCCGGTTAACATGGGTATTGAAGGTGGCTGAATGCTGTAATTGTTTTTGTACTGATAGTCGAACTGCACCTTGCCCATTCGGCCTTTGTGGGTTTCAATGAGCAAAACTCCGTCGGACCCGCGCGAACCGTAAATCGCGGTGGATGCCGCATCTTTTAAAACCTCGATTGATTTAATATCCTGAAGTGCAATGTTAATTAAGTTACTAATGTCTTCACTGTCGGCAGAACTCAAATCGATGCTTCCCCTTTCAATTCTGAACTGGGGTACACCATCGATAACAATTAACGGTTGGTTGTTTCCCATGGAACTTAACCCGCGGATAACCAACTGAGAACCAGAACCAGGGTCGCCGGAAGCGCTGATAATGTCGAGCCCGCTGATTTTTCCCTGAAGGGCATCAGCCGCCGATGTGATACCTGCATCCTGCATATCCATTAAGTCAATTTTAACGCTGGCGCCTGCTTTATCGCGATCCGCAATATTAGTCAACCCCCCTGCCGATCTGGCTTCTGCAACAACTTTAACCTCGCCAATAGCAACGTCGTCGGAAACCAGTTCAACCATTATTGATTTATTGGGCTCTACCTTAATATCCTGCGGCTTGTAACCGATAACACTAACCCGAACAACATTCGAAGGGTCTTTCATCGTTAATACAAAGTCGCCGCTAACGTTTGTTATTGTACCATTAATAACGCGATTGTCCTTGTCATATTCCACAACATTTGCGCCTATTACAGTTGTTTTATCGTTCTTATCGATAACCCTTCCCCTTAATATTGTTTTCTCCTGTGCAAAAACAGGATTAAGACTAAATAATGCAATGGTAAGAATTATGGCTGATTTGATTTTTTTCATCTTATTCACAAACCTTTGGTAATTTTATCTGAAAATTGATCTTATCCCTTAATTGATGTCTAATTCTTCAACTTTTAAAACTTTATCTATCGCATGGATAACACCATTATTATAGAGGATTGGGAACACTTCCTGACCAGTTCCCCTGGTAACTCCTGTTAAAATATTGGTTGTATTATCTGCTTCCTCAACGGCAACGTAATTGCTCCCGTCTTTTTTCGGTATTTCGATTACATCCAAACCTGGACTGATATTAATCGATGTAAATACGGTTGTATATTGTGTCGATTTCTCGTCAATCCTGGCAGTTTCGCGGTAGCCTTTTGGTTTCTTCCCATCTGTAAAAATCATGTCACCCTGAACAAAATGGAAAAGAAGCAGGTTTCTGAGTTCGTTTAACGGCAACGCATCAACACCGGCTTCGTCAAGTGCTGCATCACTGGGTACAAAAACGGTATAAAAATCGTTGTCGGTTACA